>Ga0209758_1002323_pt1 | contig 19654 bp, 18 predicted proteins | sample AraplaMF_Col_mMF_FD_184258 | JGI IMG/M metagenome (GOLD analysis project Ga0209758, IMG submission 184258) | Arabidopsis root microbial communities from the University of North Carolina, USA - plate scrape MF_Col_mMF (SPAdes) (version 2) | ecosystem: Host-associated > Plants > Roots > Endosphere...
GTCATCTTCCTGTTTGGAGAAATTCAGCCGTCGGTGGTGTGTTCGCCACTGCAGGTCTGCGACATTGAGCTTCAGGGCGGCGAGGTGGTGCGCGACGTGCTCGTCGGCGATACGGTCCGGTGGAAGGTCGAACCGGCAACGTCTGGGGCTGCAAGTGGCCAGGCGATCCACCTCATTGTCAAGCCGTCGGAAGCAGGGCTTGTCACCTCAATGGTGGTGACGACCTCGCGCCGGACGTATCATATCCAGCTGAAATCACACGCCAGCCAATACATGGCCCGCGTCGGCTTCGATTATCCAGAGGATGTTTCGACCAAGCTTGCCGATATCAATGCTCGCCTCGAAGCGAGCAACATTCCCGGAGCGGGTGCCCCAGCGGAGCAGCTGAACTTTACCTATGCCGTAAGCGGCAATGCCTCCTGGAGACCCACACGCGTCTATTCCGACGGCTTGAAAACCTACATTCAGTTTCCCCGTTCGATCGTCGGCCAGGATGCACCGGTCCTCTTCGTCGTCTCCGGCGGCCAAAATCGCGTCGTCAATTACCGAATGAAAAGTGACATGATGGTGGTGGACTACAATATCGACCGCGCCGTGCTCATCTCCGGCGTCGGATGGCACAAGCAGAAAATCACCATCCGCAGGGGAGGGTGATAATGCAAAAGCCCCTGCAATGTCTGCTCGTGCTCGTGCTTTCAGGGTGCACGACCGCCACCGACGGCCTTACCGACAACTCAGCATCGCGTGAACTCTCCAGTCCTGCCGCCAGCGCAATCGCTGGCGACTTGGTGAGCCGGCTTGCCGAACAGGTCGGGCCTGGAACCAACACGATCAAGTTGAATGAGGATGCCTCTCCCTTCGGACAAGCGATGGAAGCCGCGTTGAAGGGATGGGGCTATGCTGTCTCGACGGATCAAAAGATCGATGAGAAGAAGCGCCCGCTCGAGTTTGCTTACGCCGTCGACGACTTCGAGGGGCAGGCGCTCGTTCGGATATCGGCGGGCTCGATCGAACTGGCACGCGCTTATGCGACCAGCGCTACCGGGGCATCTCCAGCCAGCCCCGTCTCGGTCAGACGGAACTAGGGGAGGGGAGGGATGGTCCAATCGCTTCAGCTCGGCGGCAACGCTTCAAACCAGGAACATCGCGGCATCAGGCGATTGAACCGCCTGCCGATCATCGTTGCCATCGTCCTGATCGTGCTCTTCCTGGGCGTGATCAGCTACGGCCTGGCGTCCCGGGGGCTTTATTTTCATGGGGCGGATGGCATCGATGCAGCCTCGAATTCGCCGGCCTCCTCTTATGCCGATCAGTTGAAGCGAGGCGTCAAGGATGCAATCATCGGCGAGCCCGAGCAGACGCAGGTCTATCAGCCGTCCCCGATCGTCGACAGGCAAGAGGACAAGCCGAAACCAAAGATCGAAGCCGAGACAGCTAACAGGGCGGCGGAGAATTCCGGCCTCGAGCCGGAAGAAGACTGGCTTGCTCGCCTTGAGCGCGAGCAGCGCGAGCAATATCTCCGGGAGCGTCAACGCCAACGAATGGCAAGTCTTCAGGCCCGAAGTGCCGCGCTTGACTCGCCATTGGCCGTCGATGTCAGCCGGACGGATGCTCCTGCCACGGATACGACGCAGGCGAACTCCCAAGGCGCAAAGACGCCTGGCAGCGCCGCCGACCTATACGCGGCGGCCATGCAGGCGGGCCTTGCAGGACAGAATGGCGATGCCAACATGCAGTCGTCGAAAGAAGCGTTCTTCAATCAGGACATCAAAGACCTCGGGTATCTGCCCAATAAAGTCGTGCCGCAGCTTTCGCGCTATGAGCTAAAGCGTGGTTCAGTCATCCCCGCGACCCTGATTACCGGCATAAGTTCAGATCTTCCCGGGCGGATCAGCGCCCAGACAAGCCAGAACGTCTATGACAGTGCGACAGGCCACCAGCTGCTCATCCCGCAAGGCGCCAAGCTTTTCGGGCGCTACGATCATAAAGTCTCTTTCGGCCAATCGCGCGTGCTGGTCGTCTGGACCGACATCATTTTCCCGAACGGCTCAACCCTTCAACTCGGCGCCATGGCTGGCACCGACGCCGAAGGCTACGGCGGCTTCCAGGATCGGATCGACCGGCATTATCTCCGGACGTTCGGTTCGGCGGCTCTGATTGCCCTTATTGGCACAGGGATCGACATGTCCATTCCGGAGAGTTCGACCCTAGCAACGCAGGATACGGCCTCGGATGCTGCGCGCCGGAATTTCGCGGACGTTTTCGGACGGGTAGCCGAGCGAAGTGTGGGCAAAAGCCTCGACGTCCAGCCGACACTTGAAATACGACCAGGCTATCAGTTCAACGTGCTGGTCGACCAGGACGTTATTTTTCCCAACGCTTATCGCAATTGACCTGCCGGCGAGCCAACTGAGACCGTCAGATCAGCCTGAACCTGGTTGCGACTGCCACCGCCTGTTTCTGGGTACAAACCCCAAGCTTCGCCTTTACCCGATCGAGATCCCAGCGGACTGTGTGATAGGTCAGACCCGTCACAGCTGCTATGGAGTGCATCGGCAGGCCTTCGGCCGCCCATCGCATGCAAAGCGCTTCGCGGTCGGAAAGGACAAAGTCGGGTTTGTGGGTTGGTGCGGTCGCGCTCTGGAGCCGCGCATGGATAAGTGCCGCCGCGGTGGCTGCGCCCGCCACGTCGAGTTCGCCACTTCCCGAAGGATCGAGGATTCTTGCTGACGCCAGCGTCAGGATGGCGAATTGGCCGAACCCTGTCCGGATGGGTATTGAGAGGCCCGACCGGATCCCGAACTCGGCCGCTGAATCGTAGAATTCCTTGATGGTGTCGTCTGCGCGCCGACGCTCAACGTCGGCCGACCATTTAAATGCCCTCCGGAACCGTTTGGCTGCCGTCACCACCGGATCGATGGCCATATAGGAACGGGCAAAATAGAGCGATTGCCATTCCTTCTGATAATTCGAGACTGCGAAGCTCTTTGCGGTGTGGAGATTAAGGTAGGCAAACCGCTCAAATCCATGCGCACGTGCAACGTCGATCAACGCTGCCTTGAGTGAATGTTCGCTGGCGGCGGCTACCGTCGTGTCGGTCAATCTGTCAAAAAGAGAATTTCCATGCATGGGATCACTTGCTCCCTGGAAAGTTTGGCTGGCGGATCGCGCGAGTTTAAATGACGCATAGGCGATGGCCGTTCAGCAACGGAAAGAACGTCCCCGCGGACTAACTTAAAACACCGGCGTGTGTGCGCTGTTTGTGCGTTGCACACTCATGGGTTTAGATGCGTCGCAAATCTCCTGCAACCTGTTGGAGCCCTGCGCAACAAAACTTAATAAGGTAGCATTCGCGGCAGGCACCGGATTCCGATGCCCGCGAGCAGCATCAGTGAGCTAATCCATCGTTTAAATGCTGTGATGTGCCGGTTCTCAAAGGTCGCGATGAAGACGGCCTCTTTCAAACTCTTTTGTACGCTGATTCGCTAGTCAATCCGTTTCAACGATCGCTGCAAAGACATAGCCCCCCATCCGTACGGTTTTGATAAGAGTTGGGTTACGGGGGCTGTCCTCGATCTTTTGTCGCAACCGACTGATGTGAACGTCGATGCTCCGTTCAATCGGACCGGCGAGACCGGCATGAGTGGAAGCAAGTAATTCTTCGCGGCTTAGTATCCTGCCGGGGTTTCGGCAAAACGCGACCAGCAGGTCAAATTCGGCCGCCGTCACGTCAACTACAGTTCCATCGGGTCGGCTCAAGATACGGTGCCATGGATCGAGGTGCCACCCATTGAATTTGAAGGGCTTTGGCAGGCTATCGGAGGCGCGACCATAAGATGCCCGCCGCAACACGCTGCGGATCCGAGCAAGCATTTCTCTGATCCCGAACGGACTGGAGACGCAATCATCCGCTCCGCTTTCGAAGGCAGCAAGGACGACGTCCTCGCGACCTTCCGCAACCACGGCGATGACTGGAACCGTGCTGCCGGCTCGGATCTGCCGGCAAATATGAAGCGCATCTTCCGTCCCGACGACGGCATCCAGTATCACTAATTCAAAGGCGCGCCTTCTGATAAGGGCAAGTGCCCGCGGACCACGGGCTATCGTTGCCATCATGCCCTCATGGATGACTGCATCCGCTAGCGTCCGCTCGAAGTCACCGCCACCATCCGCGATCATGATTTCCGTTGTTTTCTCGCGACGCGCTTTTCCGGTGCCTGATCCCACTCCTGCCGCCCACAAGTTTCCTGGCGCACTATCGGTTAGCGCGTATTAGCGAGGCCGATGCTAAAGAAAATTGCAGGTTGCGTTGCCAATGCCAACTGGCAATTCTGTGGGTATTGACACGCTTACAGCAGAGCCGGAGGGATCGGGAAGCCACGGGAAAGGCTTGAACGGCAATCAAAGCAATCCCGAGCCGCAGCTGTCAGCCGACGGTCGGATCCGGGCCGGACGGTAGCTCGGTGAGGTCGCGCGCCGGGCATTTTCCCAAAAGGCGCCGCCGGCAGGTAGGGCAGTGAAGACAGGCGGAGCCGCCAGCGCGTGAATCCGGCGAGGGCGCGCCGTTTGGCGACGAAGCCGAGTCATCTCCGTGATCCAAGCCCTCACTGGTAACAGATCGTCTCTTGCTCATGTTTTGCTCCGACGTGACCGATGAGACCAGGATGAGCGCGTTCACGTCGCCTTTCCAATTCTGCTCGAAGCGCATCCATTAGAATTCACGATCAATCGGCGCGAAGAGGCGGAAAGCGCGAAATAATTCTTAATACGCCGGGCGAACACAGCATTTGAATTTCGCCCGACAACGTGGGATCGTTCAACAACACACTCACTCAACCCTCGGTGAACATCCGGTGAAGCCGATTATCGTCATCGGTTCAAGGGATGCAGATTTCTGTCTGTTTGCACGCCATGTCCTTCGGCAGACCGGCTTTGAAACGCTCCTGACGACCAACGCAAACGAGGCGATCGCCGCGGCAAGAACCGTTGGTGTGCGAGGCATGGTGATTGATGGCAGAGTGGCGAATGCCGTTTCCGCCTGTGGAAGCCTAAAGGACGATGCATCAACGGCTGGGCTGAAGATCATCGCGCTGGTTGGTGCCAACTCCGCCCGGCAATATGCGGACTTCATGAATGCCGGAGCCGACGAGGGATTCGCGCGACCGGTTTCACCGGACCATCTCCTGCGAGCTTTAAGCTCACTTTCGGCACCGACAGGTGTTGTGCACGGGCGATTTTCGTGCGGCGACATAGAAATGCATGTCCCGGCGCGACGGGTCTGGAGGCGAGCCGTCGAGCTCCACCTTCCGCGGCTGGAGTTCGCAATCTTGCTGCATCTTCTGAAGGAACCTGGGCGCGTCTATCTGAGGCATGAGCTCGCATCGGCGGCCTGGCCGGCAGGTGTCTTCGTTGATCCGAAAACGGTCAACGTTCACATTGGCCGATTGCGCAGGGCGCTGACGGCAGTCGCGGCCACCGATCCCATCCGAACCGTTCGCGGCGTCGGCTACGGGCTTTGCCCCGAAACGGAGGCCGCGTCTGATGCTCCCTGACACTCATACCGTCATCATCAACGGAACAATCGTCACCGGCGACGGAAGCACGCTTCACGAACGTGGCATCGTGCGCATCGATGGCACAAGGATCATCGACGTCGCCAAAGGGGATACTGAGGTCGGAACCGGTGCTGTCGTCGTCGATGCCACCGGATGCACGGTCATTCCGGGTATCATCAATGCCCATGCCCATGGCTGCATATACGGCCCGTCCATGCCGAGCGGGTCGGCGCCCCTGCGTCCCGTGGATGTCGACTACTTCAGAAACAGGCATCTCCTGTCTGGCACAACAACGCTGCTCAACGTCTGTGGCCTGGCGCTGACAGACGAAATCGACGGCCATTCTACCTTGCGCCACCCTTTGGACATCCACCTGACGACGGCTCATACAGCGAGCAATCTGGCGGCCGCGATCGCGATTGATGGAGGAGGGCTATCGGAACGGCACAGGACCGCTCGCATCGATGACATGGTTGACAAGGGCGCAAAGGCACTTGGCGAAGCCGGCGGCGGACAGACGCTCGGTGGCGGAGCGCAGGACTATCGTTTCATACCGGCAGCCATCAAGGCGGCCACGGGAATACCAGTGCACCCGAATGTGGCGCGCGCGATTAAGGAAGCTGTGCTCGGGCGGTATCTCGATCGCGACATGGCCGATTTCCCGCAACTGGATGCTCTACTGCTTGAGGCCGGGCTCGCCGCTCGGGTGAGTTCATCCACCATGGCCCGCTTGATACGCGAGACGGTGATGCCCCCCGTTGCCCTGTCGCTCAGGGGGTTCGACGAGATCGCGGCCGCATCGGAACGCCTCAATTTTCCGGCCATCTTTCACAATGCGACACCGACCGCGACGACGCTCGTCAAACTAGCGGAGACATACCCGAAGGCCCGTATCATCGCCGGGCATTCGAACCACCCTATGTTCCTTGCCGACGAGGCAGTGCGATTTGGGCTGGAGCTGAAGAAGCGTGGCGTCGCCATAGACGTGTCGACACTCGATTGCATCGAAACCCGCTGGCGCAACGATACCGCAAATATCGATGCTCTGGTGGAAGCTGGCCTTGTCGATACGCTATCGACAGATTTCGCCGGTGGCGACTGGGACAGTATTTTGTCCGCCATCCAGCGGATGGTGCGAAAAAGCCAACTTTCCCTGCCGGCCGCAATCGCTCTTGCGACGGGCAACGTATCGAGAATATTTCCGGAACTCGCGGGCGATCGTGGCTTGCTGGAACGAGGCAAGCGCGCCGATGTCGTCATTGTCGAGAGCCACAATCTCGGCCGTGTCCGCCATGTCGTGGCAAACGGTCAGCTTGCGGTGTTCAACGGGGCGATGAAGGTTTCGGATTTGCCCGCCCATGCGATGGGCCTGCGCCGTTAGCGGGGCGTTGCGTGTCACTGTCCGGGGCCGCCCTTGCTGTGCCGGGGAGACATCTAGAGAATGTTTGGCGAATGAAGATGAGCCAGAAGCGGTTCGATATCGCCTGCTGCAACGCCGAGAACGCCATCAATAATCGCTTGCTGCTTGGAAGGCGTCAGGACATGCCGAGTGACGCGCAGAAACTTCTCTTCAATCGCGCACCAGTCCATCGGTCGACGTGGATCGCCAACCGGACCATCCAGCGCTGAGACGTACCTATGCTGTCGTGTCTCCACAATGACCCGCGCCAGCGTCTCGGTGGGAAAGACCGCCTCGATGTCAGGGTTGACGGTGGTGCTCACCTTGCGCGCGAACTCACTGAGGTCCTGCCGGTTTAGAAGGCTGTCGTCGATGGGAGCGAGGGCGTCACGCCCTTCCAGCACGGCAATGGCGATGCAATAAGGAAGACTATATTGAATTTCGACAAGATTTGAGGGCTTTAGTGAATTGCCGAGCTTGAGTACCCAGCCGAAGGTCTCCACCTCCACCGAGACAATATCTGCGGCCGTCAGTTCGTGGGCCTTCACAAGATCGAAGAGCCGATCGAGAGCCGGGTGTATATAGCGGCAACAGGCATAGGGCTTAAAATAGGTGCCGCAAATTTCGAAGCGCTGCCCCAGTCCTTCCAAAATCCGTTCGCTGTCGTAGTAGGCTGGATGATCAAGCAGATCCTCCGGCCCGGTATAGCCATTCCTTGCCAGATCTAGGGCCATTAGGCCGGTCACCGCACTCCAGGGAATTCCTTCCTTGACGTCATTGCCGGTGAGCCGCGAGTAGCCTGAACTTCCATTGGCCTGTTGATTGGGGGCAAGCACACCGGCGATCGAAAGAGCCTGCGAGGTAATGGATGGCTCGACTTTAGAAAGAGACGCCGCAGCCGCGACAGCCGCCAAAGCCGCCCATCGTCCCGATTGTCGGGTCTGGATGCCTTGGGGATTTTGCGCGGCCGCCACTCTGACGCCGACATCGTAACCCGCAACGATTGCCGACAGGACGTCATCTGCTGACACGCGGGCAAGAGGCGCCAACGTCAACACGGTCGGAACAGCACATGCGCCCGGATGTCCGCGTGCGGCGCGGTGTCCGTCGTCCAGGTCGAGCGCCGATGCCGCGGTCGCATTGGCCATCAGAGCCCCGAGCGGCGTCGCTGTCCGGTCGGCCATCCACATGGGGGCATCACCCTTTCCAAAGAGCGCGGCTGCGCTGTCGCGGGCCGCACAACAGGACTTGAGCCCAGATCCGGCGACAGCCGCCCCGATAAGATCAAGAATGCACCGCAATGCGGCATCGCGGGTGCTGACCTCTGGCGGGCGAGAGGCGATCGAATGGACGTGCTCGGCAAGCTGTCGCGTGGTGTACATGGGAATTCGTCCGCATCGTCATCAACTCGGGCCGCCCTTCATGTGCGTTCGATGCTTGAGCGCGAGATATTTTTCATAGATCGCTTGGGCGGCATAAAGATCGAGCATCGGCAAGCCAACACAGGTGACGCAAACCGGGGTGCCCTCCTGGCGGATCCAATCTGCCGGCGCAGACAGCTCCCGCACGCCGAGCAAAGGGCCGATCTCCTCCAGAGAAAGCGCTCTACGGGAAAAATACAGGGCAACGCTCTGCGAATTTCTGCGACAGACTGTCTTGATGTCGTCGCAGACGACTGTGCCGCTTTTCAAAGCGCGCTGAAGATAAGTTTCGGGCACCTCGTCTCCGCCGAGATGAAGGGTGACCGCGCCCGTGTCCAATTCCTCGTCCTCAAAAAGCGGCTGGCGGGCATTCGTTGCGGTAATAACGACCGCACACTCTTTCATTCTTTTGTTGTCGCTGACCGCATGAAGCCGAAACGACGTTTGGTCGGTGAGGTCCGATATGAGTTTTTCGACGCCCTGAACCGATCGGCTGCGAATGAAGATCTCACCGATCAGCCCGGAATTGGAGAAGTTCAGGCATTCGATCACACTTCGCGCGACAGGTCCCGATCCGAAGAGGAAGCCCGATATCGGCCGCTTGCCGCGAACGAAGAGCTGAACCACCCGTGATGCGTAGGTGCCCGTTCGGAGCGCGGAAATCGCCGTCCCGTCGAATATAGCCAGAGGCCGGAGGGTCCGTTTTTCCAACAAAAGAATGGTCGACGTCGAGCGAGGGAGGCCCAGGTGTCGATTGAAGGCGTTTGCTCCGATGATCTTGACGCCCCCGTAGGTCGCGTTGACGCAATAAAGGGACGACAGCTTCCAGCCCAGCCGCTCGTCGACGAAGTCGCGCCTGAACGGGGCGACACTTTCGCGCTGCCAAAACTCCTCTTCGGGAAGCGAGAGGACTGCCTTCCCTCCGAAAGCCGTCCCGTTTTTGATATCGCTCCAGGCAGTATCGGTGGCTGCATGGATCTCCGCAATCGTCAGTTCAGCACCGGCCGACCGCAGCTCCTCGCGCGTCAGAAAGCGGACATTGTTATCCGTGGAAATGGCATCGTCGAACATATTCTCCTCCCACGACAAAGCGTCGTTCCGTCGGGGGAGAAACTATCACCTGGGTCTAGCCTGAAGGACCAAGCTTTGATGAAGCTTTGGCACGATCGGTGACGGTCAGGCAAAGGATCGGCAACGTTTGGGTAACGTCCTCGCTTGAGGCATCAATCCCCGGCGATTTTGGGCGCTGGCGTCACAAGGGGGCTGACGCAGGAGGACGTTGAATCGAGTTCAGGGTGCAGTCGTCAGTAATTGAGCGATCTGGGTGGAAAAGGGAAAGCGCAATCCAACGATCGTCACTTTCTACGAACTCGCCCATGCTCGGGGTTGGTCACGTCGAACTCGTCCCGATCGATGCCCCGTGGCAACGATATCACCTCGACCTTACCGCTCGGTCCCTGTGGATATACGGACCTCCCTGTCCGCGAGCAAGACGCGGTGCTCGGCCATCGGGATCAGGCGGCGAACCTCACGAAGGCGAACAGGGTCGATTTCCGTCATGATTACGCACGCGCCGCTATCGGCCTGCGCGACAATCTTTCCCCACGGATCGCACAGCATGGAGTGGCCGAACGTCTGGCGACGATCGCCATTCGGCATTGCATAGCTTCCGCACTGCCCACAGGCGGCGAAATAGGCTTGAAATTCGATCGCACGTGCCCGGCAAAGCACCTCCCAATGCGCTTGCCCCGTCTGGTGGGTGAAAGCGGCGGGCAGGACGAAGATATCGACTGTCTCGCTCGCGAGTCGATCGAAAAGGCGCGAAAACCGCAGGTCGTAGCAGATTGCGCAACCGATCCGATAGCCGCCGAGCTCGTAGATAAAGAGCTCGCGGCCGGGTGCAACTGCCGCCGACTCGGCATAGGTCTTGCCGTCGGGTGCCGTAATGTCGAAGAGATGGATTTTCCGGTAGAGGCCAACTTGCTCGCCGTTGGCGTTGAACACGACGGTGGTGTTATAGACACGATGATCGTGGCCGCGGCGCTCCATGAGGCTACCGGCATGGATCCAAACCCCATTCTCCTTGGCGAACTGCTGGACGAGGACATAGGCTTCGCCACCCGGTACCCGGTCTGCGGCGCGCCTCTTGTCGGCAACTGTTCCCCCAACCCAATCGAAATGTTCCGGCAGCACGATCAGGTCGGGTCTTCCGGTCATTGCCTCGCGCATGAGCCGCGCGGCTTCGGCAAGATTATGCGCCCGATCGGGCTGCGAATTCATTTGAACGAGGGCGATCTTCAAGACGTCGGCTCCTGGCGAAATTCAAAGATCGACCGGCCGGAGGCCAAATGAGACCGGACAGCCACCGAGCGCTTCTGGCGCTCCAGTGCCGATTTAGCGAGGATCCCCATCCGGTCGCGGTCGGCCACGAACACACCCTCATTGTCCGCAAGCACCGCAAAGCCCGGCAGAACCGCCGCCGCACCGCAGGCAATTGGGACATTGAGTGAGCCGCCAATCTGAAACTGGCGGTTCGTGGTTTTGGCCGAGACGCCCCGGCACCAGACGGGAACGCCAGCGGCAATGATCTCCTCGACATCGGTGCATGGCCCATCGATGACGATGCCGGCGACCCCCTTTGCCTTTGCTGCGGCGGCAACCCCGCCTCCGACACAGGCGATATCATCGCGATCGACACGCGAGATCACGAGGATATCCCCCGGCAGCAGCAGATCGATCGCTCTGTAGACAATGACGCCATCGCGGCCGGGAGCCGCGACGGTCAAGGCGGCACCCGCCACGCGTGCGGGAAACACCGGACGAATATTGTCGCCGACGAATCCCAGGTGCTCGACGTGGCCGATGGTCGCCGTGTCGACCAGAGACAAGCGCTCGATCAAGTCATCGGGCAGGGGAGGGCTCCTGTCGACCATCCGATAAAACGCTGTCATCGATCGAGCTTCCTTTTTGTTCGGACAGTGGTGCCTGGATCGGCTTAAACCGGCCGTTCGCCGGAGGTGGTGGTGCGATGCATGATCCGGATGAACGCGGGATCGAAGGAGTCGCGGCGGTGCATGGTGCAACGATTGTCCCACATCATGATGTCGCCTTCTTCCCACTGCTGCACGAAGATGTGCTTCGTGTTTGTCGTGTGATCCCACAGGTCGGCAAGCAGCGCGTCGCTCTCATCGCGGCTCATGCCCACGATCCACGCGCCTTCGGTCGTTCCGCCGAGGTAAAGTGCCTTGCGGCCGGTCTCGCCATGTGTGCGGACCAACGGATGCACGATACCGCTCCATTCGCGGAAGTCCTGGCTTTTCGGGGTGGACTTGCCAAGCCTGAGTTTGCCCGTCTTGTCGTAGACGTTCTGGAAGAAGATCTGACGGCCGTCGATGGCATTCTTCAGAGGCACCGGCAGCGTGTCATAGGCGATATAGGTCGACAGGAAATAGGTATCGCCGCCAGAAGGCGGGACAGCGACGGCGCGCAGTATGGCGCCTGCCGGCGGTCGTTCGTAGAACCACGTATCGGTGTGCCACGTGGCCTCGCTGTTGCCCATCGCGCCGCTTGGCTTTCCGTCTTTCATCGCATTGCTGATGACCAGGATTTCCGGGTGGGACGGATGCCCGCCCTCCTGCAACTGCTTGGGATGGATGACGAACTCCCCGAAATGACGAGAAAACTGCACCTGCTGCGTGTCGGTGATACCGGCCTTCTTGAAACGAACAACGCCATATTGCAGCCAGAACTTGCGTACCGCGGCAATGTCGTCGGCGTCATAGTCATTGAAGTCGAAACCTTCGATATCGGCGCAGACATTGCTGGCATGTTGAACGGCGCGAAGCCTAATTTTGGTGAGCATCTTAAAACTCCTGTTGCTGACCTTCTTCTAAGGTCGCGATGATCGTAGGGCAGCCTGGGAGAGCGTCGCCAATATCGATTGCACCGCATTGATACGCGTGGCGTATGGATCACTATCGGCTACTCCGGCAGGACCTGAACGTCGTCAGGGGCGATAGAAAGCGCGACGACGTCGCCAACAGCTGGAAGCGAGGCCGACAGCGCGGAGCGGGCGAGCACCGTCAAGAGGACATTAGGATCGATCTCGACGGCGAGCTCCAGCGAGGGACCGAGGTTAACGACCCGACGGACGGTCCCCGACAGACGATTGACGTCGCGCCCGTCGGCTTCACCGGAATCGCTAAGCACCACAATGTCTTCGGGCCGAACGCAGCAGAAACGGACTTGCTGACTGTGCTGGGGACGCTTCGCCCGCAAGCTGGTCGCGCTCCCGGACAGGCGAAGGTCGATGTTAGCTTCCTGTTCGCTCGTGCCAACTACCTTGAGAATGTTCGATTTCCCGATGAAGTCCGCCACGAACGAACTCGCCGGATGACGGTAGATCGAAGCGGGGCTGCCCTGTTGGGCAATGACGCCTTGCCACATCACCACGATCCGGTCCGACATCGCCATCGCTTCTTCCTGGTCATGGGTGACGTAGACGAACGTCATGCCGAGCTGCTGCTGGAGCTCCTTCAGTTCGAGCCGCATGGCCTCTCGAAGCTTGAGATCGAGATTTGAGAGCGGCTCATCGAGGAGCAGAACGGATGGGCGCGGCGCGATGGCGCGCGCCAAAGCCACACGTTGCTGTTGTCCGCCCGACAACTCCCTTGGATAGCGCGCACCGTAATTTTCAAGATGAACGCTTCGCAGCGCCGATGCCACGCCGCTTTCGATCTCCGATCTCGCCGCGCCCTTCATCCTCAGGCCGAAGCCGACATTGTCGGCAACCGTCATGTGCGGAAAGAGCGCGTAGTTCTGAAACACCAGGCCGATATTTCGCCGCTCTGGTGGAACGCGGCCCTGGCTCCTGCCGCGGATCCTGATATCGCCGAGCGACGGCTGATTGAAGCCGGCGATCATGTTTAGTGTCGTCGTCTTTCCGCAGCCGGAAGGTCCGAGAATACTGACGAATTCACCTTTCGGGATCTGCAGGCTGATGTCCTTCACAACGGAGATCGTCCCGAAGGATTTGCTGACGGAGACGAGCTCAATATCGATGCTGTTCACTTGCTGCCACCATAGAGTTGGGCGGAAAATCCGCCGACCTTTTCAAAAAGGTAGATCACGGCGAGGATGAAAATCATCGACGCGACATTGACCGCCGCCATCACCGGATCGAGGCTATATTCGAGGTAATTAATGACCGTGATCGGGAGCGTTGTGTCGCCTGGTCGAACCAGGAACACCGACAGCGGAATGTTGTTGAAGGAGATAATAAAGGCGAAGGTCATCCCTGACAGCACCCCAGGCCTGATCGCTGGCAAAAGAATGTGCTGCACCCGCTGCCGCTTGCTGGCTCCCAGGATCTGACCCGCCCGATCCAGATTGCGGTCGAAGTTCGCGATAGACGTCGCCACCATTCTCACGACGAAGGGCAGCGCAAGGACGATGTGGGCGGCGATCAGCGCAGGCGTGCCAAGGAAGGACTGCAGCCCGACAAGCGACAGGAACAGGACGATCGCGACGCCTTTGACGATCTGCGGCACCGACAGCGGCGAGAGAAGCACCGACATTAGCACCTCACTGCCACGTATCTTTTCATAGACGACGGCATAGGCTGCCATGACGCCGATGATGCCGCTGACGATAGAGACCGTCACCGCGATCTTGACGCTCAGCACAAAGGGAAGGAGCCAACGATCCGAGAAAAGGTCGCCGTACCACCGCGCCGTCCACTCCCACGGCCGGAACGTCACCGCGGAGGTCGGGCTGAACGAGGCCGCAATGACGACGGCGATTGGCAGCGTGATGAAGGCGAGGACGCCGGTCAGCATGAGCCGGAAGAGCACCGAGAGTAGCCAGTTCATGCCGTGGCCCTCCCGGCGCCGCTTCGCCTGGTACGGTACCGTGCTTCAAGCCGCACGCCCGCGAACGAGATCACCAGCATCAGCAGGAGAAGCGCGTTGGCCATGACGGCGGCAAAGGGCCAGTCGATGTAGAAGAGGACCTGCTCGGAAATCATCGTTGCCAGGACCTTGAATCCGGCGCCTCCGAGGAGCGCGGGTGTTGCGTAGGCGCTCGCGGCCATGGTGAACGAAAGCAGAAGCGAGCTGACAATTCCCGGAACGGAAAGCGGAACGATGACGTGGCGGATGACGGCCACCCGCGAGGCACCGAGCATCTGCGCCGCGCGCTCGAGACTTTCGTCGATGCCCTGAATGCTTGTCATCAGCGAAAGAATGCCGAACGGCAACACGACGTGGGTCAGGCCGACGACGACCGCAAAGAGATTCTTCGAAAGCGGAAGCGGGGACGAAATGAGGCCGAGGTCGAGCAGAACATCGTTGATGAAGCCGCGATCTTCCAGAATGATGAGCCATCCGTAGGTCCGCAACACCACGCCAGCAAGTTCCGGTGCAAGCGCAAGGGCAAAGACGACCGCACGCCACCGGCTCCTGGAACGAGCGAGAAAATAGGCGACCGGATACCCCAACACGGTAACCGCGATCGCGACGAGTCCGGACATGACGGCGGTGCGACAGAATCCTGCAACCGAAAGCCCATCGGTGAAAAACCGTCGGTAGCTCTCGACAGAAAATCCTCCGGCCCCCTCTTGTGAAAAGCTGATGCCGATCATCATCCCCATCGGAAGGGCAAAGAAGACGCTGAGGAATACGGCTGCTGGCGACAATGCCAGATATCCGTAGGATCTTCTGATTGGAGAAACAGCCGCCGCCGGAACCGCAAGTGTGATGGTGTCCATCGCGGGCCTCTCAATCTGCCTGGGGAACGACATCGCGGTCCCACTGCTCGGCCCAGCTTGGCAGGCGCTCGGCGACGAGCGACAGGTCCGGAAGGAGCAGAGTCTTGAGGTCTGCTTCCGACGTGATCTGCCGTGCGCGAATAGCTTCGGGGACCTCTACGTCGGTTCGCGCGCTCCCGACCTTGTAGCCACCGATCCAAGCTTCCTGACTTGTTTTTTCCAGGAAGAAATCAATGAACTTCATGGCCGACTGTTTGTTTTGAGCACCCACGGGCACGTTGAGCGTGGCGATGAGGGGAATGGTGCCTTCCTTGGGACGAATGTAATCAACAGGCAATCCGGCATCGACGAGGAGTTGAGCCCGGCCATTCCAGAAGGGCATGGCCCAGACCGTGCCGTCCTTGATATAGCTTTCGAGAATCGCAGATGATTGTTCAAATCCGATGGATTGTCTGGCGACCGCCTCCATGGCCTTGAAACCCGGATCGATGTTATCGACAAGGTCGCCGCCATTGATCACGGACATCATCTCCACGAGATAGACGGCCATGATGTTCTGGAACGTCGGCAGCACGATCCGGTCCTTCAGTTCAGGTGCGAGGAGAGCCGACCAGGACGACGGTGTCGCAATCTTGTCCTTCCGGTAGAGGAGCGACATGTACTGCACTTCGTGCACGGCGCCGCAGGGACCTGCTGCGGCGGCCAATCTCGGCATGAGCTTGGCAAGGTTTGGGACGGTGGCCACGTCAAGCTTATCTAGGACGCCGTCACTGCAGCCCTGCAGGGACTGCGAGGCGGTCATGACGACGACATCGAACCCCGGCCGCCCCCGCGTTGCCTTGATTTTCGCATAGTCCTGCGACGCCGAGCCGACCGGATCATAAATGACGTTGATACCGGACTTGGCCTCGAAGGGTTCAATGATCGCTTTCTGTATGATCTCCTCGTAGGGTCCGCCGTAGCTGTTGACCACGAGAGTTTCTGCTCGAAGAGAGGTAGATAGGATTGCTGTCATGATCGCCGAGAGCAGAATCCGGCTTTGCGTTGTTCCCATGGCTTGTCTCGCTTTTTGTGTTGCTGCCGTGGGGATGGTGGACAGCAGGCGGCCGAGGGTCCAATAATGATCGTCGAAGATTATTGCCCCGCAGCTATCAATCGGGGCCATCGCCATTTTCTCCCGACAATGGCAAAGCTGACGATTTAGGGTGGTTTTCTCGGAACGTGACGGCGCATCCTGTTCAGCGTTGTCTTCCTGCGATCCGCTATCGGCCGAATATCCGTGCAATAAAAATGGTCGTCTGCCCGCCCAAAGCCCATGCTTTCGCCGCGCGAGGTGCTTTGCCTGGTGTGGGGGACAAGAGGAGGGACCGGCTTGGGAATCGATGTCGCCGGCACTAGAGCCGAAACCGTCCGCGATTTTCGCTCTACGCCAAGGAACAGCTCCACGCGGGTCTCGTAATTATCGTGCCCCAGGTCCACCTGCGCTTCAACGGGAACTATTTGTTGTTATTCTGCAGGACCTGGCAGCTGTACAATATCTCGTAAACGAGCTGCTGGAAGTGACGGTCGAAGAGGATACCGCCGTTCTGACGCGATATTTGCTGCGGGAAACCTAGGTGCTTTCCAAAACCTCATCGTGCGCCAATCCGGGACAGATCGATCCGCATTTCCGCTGCTCCGACACGACCACTATTCTCGCTCTCCTTGAGCTTCGAAGAGGCTGGCGCGCTGTCGGTGTCGAGGTCTTGTTCGGCCATGGGTGGGGCAATCATTTTCACAGATATACCAGGATCCTCTGCCCGAAAGACGCTCACGCCCTCGAACTCGCCGGTCTTCCAGGCATAGACGGCATCCTCGAATATTTCCGGAAATACGTTCCTGTCGGTGGGATTGCCGTACCACTTGGCGACGATCCTCACCACTTTGGCGAACATCCCCGTGCCGAGGCGCAGATTCTCACAAGCGTGTACAAGATCAGACTTAAGCTCAGAGACATCCTTGACGCCGACGCCGGCCGGGATCTGCGTGATCCCGACGCGAACCACTGCTTGGCCGACATATTCGCGTATAAGGTCCATCGCCTCGTCCGGCGTTTTCGCCTTCGGGACCAAGATCAGTCGGCCACCGGCTTTGACGGTAACTTCCAATGGGTCCGAGGAGCCGGCCCTCCGCACGAATTGCTCGACAATGGCAGGCGTCAGTGAGGGATCGGCGCATCTTTGAATCATCGCGACATCAAGCATAAATACCTTCCCATTTCAGGCGTTGAATGAAATGACCAGCGGTTTGGCGAAGAGACGAGCCCATGCCTCGACGCTGGCGCGCTGGATCGCGACGATCGAGGTGTTTGCGGTCCACCAGCCATTTCCAACGGCGACGATGACGTCGGGATCGTGCAACATGGATTGCAGGACGGGCCAGGCAATGAGTTGTTCGTAGCAAATGAGGGGTGCGAGCTTTCGATCGTGCAGGACGACAATTGGGTTTGCGAAGAAGTCCGCCTGGGCGCCTTCGCTATCACCCCACCACGAGCGCCACGGTTGCCACATCGAGCCTGGGACAGGCATGCGCTCACGGTAAAGGACGCGGGCCCCCGCGGCCGACATTTCCACAAGGACATTGTCGTAGCCATCTGCGTCGACCACGGCAGCGCCGGCGATCACCGTCACGGAGCTGCCGACCAGAGCCTTGGTCCATAGCCGCTCGACGGTGGGCGTCCAGAACCCCAGCGCACTTTCCGGCAGGACGATGTAGCCGACGCCATCGTCAGCCGCACCGCGCGCCTTTGAGATCAAGTCACGCTGCCTCGAAAGATCGGCCTCACGTCCGAGCGAAGCGCCCATTTCCAAATCGACGCCGCGCCAAGAGCGAGGTACTTCTGGATCGGTCCAGGTGGCGGCGGACCAAGCCCACGCGCCTGTCAAGGCGATCGCGACAGCTGGCCAGATCCAGCTCACGAGTCCGATCAGGCCGGCTGTCGTTGCAGCCAGTCCCCACCATCCCCATCCCGGAAAAAGAACGCCCGCTGCCGTGATGGGATGAGCCCATCCGGTGATGCCGAATGGGGGAAGCGCCATCAGGAGCGCGGCGGCCAGAAAACGATGTGGTCTCTTTGAAGCAACTGATGTCCAGAGCACCGTGTGAACGCTCAGGAAGCTAATCGACGCCACGAGCCAGAGGAACAATCCGGGCCATAGGTTGTACGAATAGAAAGCAGCAGCGCCCTGCGGCAGCCCGCGCGAGGCCGCCAGGAAATATCCCGCCGAGACCAGCCCCACCGCCACCCTGTTCGGCACGAGAGCCCATATTGCTGGAAAGGCAAGCGTGGCCGGGAGAAGAACGACCTGGCCGCTCCAGCCGATCCAGCCGGCGGCGATCGCGAGGCCTGTTAGCGCGGCGGTACGAAGATGGTCACGGCGCACAGGTCAGTACCTCCTGCGCCAGTCCAAGGACACCGGAGACGGGCAACGGACCAAAGTATCGGGAGTCATAGGAGCCCGCAAAACCAGAGTGGAGAAAGACGTATCCCGCCGGAACCGTGCCGGTCGGAAAAGCTGAAACCTCCCGACCTTTGCCGTCGACTTTGGCAATAGCGGAATTTGCGACAGGGATGCCATCGACTCGCACACTTAAGTCGATTTTCACCCTCTGGCCCTTGGTGGCGATCACCGTCTTGAGAAGCGGGGCAAAACCGCCTGGGCACAAACCGGAGCGCAGATAGCCGCGCTTCCTGGCCTCGTGCATCGCGTCGTTTTCCGGCGGACAGATGAAGACGACATCGCCAACGGCGGGGGATCGATCGAGCGGCACGACGCGCCAGAGGCCGAGCGGTTCGCTTGGCGTCATATTGATCCGCAACCCACCGACGGCACCTGCGATGAACAAGGCGGATGCGAGCAACGCTCCGACCAATAATATTGTCACGACAGGCCGCATTCTCGAATGTCTCACGTGCTGGCTCATGATTGTTGAAATCACTTCAAGGAGAGCCCTGGACCCTTCGTCTGCCGCACGGTCTGGGCCTGTTTCAGCGCCTCGGTTGTGTTTCTGTGAGCGGAGAGCTGCTGGATGGTCCGAATCCAATCCCAGGCAATTCGCATCTCGGCCTTCTGCGTTGGATTCATCCCCGATGTGATGGACTTGTAGGTCCCGCCGCTGGCATCCTTCGATGCGACTCCGAGGAAGGTACGCTCGCCGAAGCGTTCGGAGACGGCCTTGGCGAGGCCTTCGAGTTCGGCATTCACCAATTTGTCGGCGAGCGCATATTCGAAACCGGCGGCAAGATCGTTTCGGTCAATGGCATCACGAACCCGCTCAAGCGTTTGCCTGGCGGCAGGAGACAGGGCCGGGATGTCGATCGAGATCTTCAGGCGAACGCCTCGCTCCTCCGCGTCGTACTTGCGCTCGGCTTCCGTCCGCTGGCGAAGATATCGCTCGAGATTGCGGGCCAAGGCCGGTCCATTGGCGATCGCCCGGTCGCGGTCGTGTTTATCGGACCGGTTTGCGAATATGC
>Ga0209758_1002331_pt1 | contig 19599 bp, 19 predicted proteins | sample AraplaMF_Col_mMF_FD_184258 | JGI IMG/M metagenome (GOLD analysis project Ga0209758, IMG submission 184258) | Arabidopsis root microbial communities from the University of North Carolina, USA - plate scrape MF_Col_mMF (SPAdes) (version 2) | ecosystem: Host-associated > Plants > Roots > Endosphere...
TTAGAAGGGCAGCAGCACGTCCATCACTTGCTGGCCGTAGCGCGGCTGCTGCACGTCCATGATCTGGCCGCGGCCGCCATAGGCGATGCGGGCCTGTGCGATCTTGGTGGAATCGATGGTGTTGTCGCTCTGGATGTCTTCGGGGCGGACGATGCCGGCGACCACGAGCTCGCGGATCTCGTAGTTGACGCGAATCTCCTGCTTGCCCTCGACCACGAGGTTGCCGTTCGGCAGCACCTGGGTGACCACCGCGGCGACGTTGGTCTGCAGGGCTTCCGTGCGGTTGACCGAGCCCTTGCCGTCGCTGGAGGCGGTGGAGTCGGCGGTCAGGATGCGGCCGGGCAGGATCTTGTTGGCCTGGGTGATGGTCTTGGACCCGATGAAATCGGTAATCCCCGAATCTTCCGAGTTGGTGCGGCTGCGCTGGGTCTCGTTGGCGATGTTGGCCTTGTCGGTGATGTTCACGGTCACGGTGAGGAGGTCGCCGATCTGGTGGGCGCGCTGGTCCTTGAAGAAGGCGCGGCTGCCGCTGCGCCACAGCGAGTTCGGATTGTAGGAGGCGACTTCCGGCTTCGGCATCGGCATCTGCACCGGCTTGTAGCCGGGCTGCGTCGTCGGATTGTCGATTGCCGACAGCTTCGGCTGTTCGCCGATCTGCGACAGGCGGTCGATCGAGGAGCAGCCGCCGAGCGCGCAGGAGGCCAGCAGCAGGGCGGAGGTCGCGATGCGACGAAGACGGGAAGCCGAACTGAACGAGGACATGACTTACTCTGACTTGGCTGGAGCTTGCGAGGCGCGAACTTGCGGGATCTGGGCTTGGGCGACTTGGGCGGGCGATGCGGGGGGCACGACCAGGCTGCGGACGATGGCTGCGGTGTCGACCGGCGCGGGCGCTTCGTCGCGCTTGAGCGAGGAGGTCTGCTCGACCGCCGGCGCCATCGGCACGGACGCGCTGGCACCCTGCACGGTGATCTGGCCGCGGCCGGTGACGACGCCGGTCAGCGTGCGCTTGGATTGCAGGTTGAGCACGGAGACGGTGTCGCCTTCGGCGCCGCTCTCGACCGCCTTGCCGCGCGTGGTGAGGTAGAGGCCGGGCACCTGGTAGATGATGGTGACGGCCTGGTCGCGCTGGACGAAGTCGGGCTTGACGATGTCGGCGACGCGGATCGGCGTGCCCGCCCGCATCGGCCGGCGCAGCTGCATGCCGATGCTGCGATCGCGCGAGGCGGCTTCGCCCGTGACCTCGGCCTTCGGCCGGCGCTCCAGCGAGATATCCGAGGATTTCAGCATTTCGGCGCGGTCGATGTCGCGCGTCAGCACGGCGACTTCCACGGTCTCGATCGCGGTGCCGGTGAAGCGCAGCTTGGTCGGGGTCGGGTTGTTGTCGTTGCTGATCTCGAAGGCGATGTCGAAACGGCCGCCGCGCGCATCGTAGCGGGTGGCGACCGGCAGCAAGGCGCCGGTGTTGGAGGCATCGAGCCGCATGTCGGAGACGCCGCGGTCGAAGGTGACGGTGATGTTGGCGGCATCGCCGAGGCCGAAGCGGCGCTCGAGCGCGAAGGCCACCGCATTCTCGAGGTCCTTGTTGGCGAGCGTGCGGGCGAGGCGGGTGACCTGCACCTCCTTGATGTCGCCGGTCATCACGCCGATCACCTGCTTGGCGCGCAGCACGCCGAGGACCTGGGCGACCGGCAGCGCGCCGGTGGTGCCGAGATCGGGCGAGCGGTAGACCGGGATCAGCGCGGCCGAGCCGGCATTGTCGATGAGGTCGCCGACCCGAACCACGTCCGAGGTCACGGTGACGTTGGCGCGCAGCGTCGGCGCCGCGATGCCGTCGTCGGCGGCCTGTGCCGGCAGGGCCAGCAGCAGCAGAGCTGAGATCGTGGCGATTGTGGTGCGGATCATCGTCATTTGCTTCGGTCTTGGCTTCAGTCTGGACTTCAGTCTTGGCTTCAGTCTTGGCCTCAGCGGAACAGCGCCGTGGTCGACTGCATCATCTGGTCGGCGGCGCTGATGACCTTGGCGTTCATCTCGTAGGCGCGCTGGGCGGCGATCAGGTCGCTCATCTCCGAGACGACGTCGACATTGGCCTGCTCCAGGCTGCCCTGCGTGATCTTGCCGTAGCCTTCGGCATTTGCGGTGCCGTCCTGCGGCGGGCCGGAGGAAGGCGTTTCGGTGAACTGGTTGCTCCCGACGGGCTGCAAACCCGCCTTGTTGATGAACCGGGTCACGCCGATCTGGCCGATGATCGAGGAGGTCGACGAGCCCGGCAGCGTCACCGAGACCTGGCCCTGCTCGCTGACGGAGATGCCGGAGGCGTTGTTCGGGATGGTGATGGTCGGCTGCACCGGATTGCCCTGCGCGGTGACGACGCGGCCCTGATTGTCCATCTGGAAGGTGCCGTCGCGCGTGTACTGGTAGGTCCCGTCGGGCATCAGGATCTTGAAGAAGCCTTCGCCCGACATCGCGAGGTCGAGATCGTTGCCGGTCTGCGACAGCGTGCCCTGCGTCATGCTGCGCGGCGTGCCGACGGTCTTGACGCCGCCGCCGATGTCGACGCCGACGGGCAGGATGGTGCCCTGGTCCGATGCCTGCGCGCCGACGCGGCGGACGTGCTCGTAGATCAGGTCCTGGAACGCCGCGGTCTGCTTCTTGAAGCCGGTGGTGCGCAGGTTCGCGATGTTGTTGGAGATCACCTGAACATTAAGTTCCTGTGCCGCCATTCCGGTCGCTGCGGTGTGAAGCGCCTGCATGTCAATTATCTCCCAATCAGGCCGGAACGTCGGCGAGCTTCTCGATCGCCGATTTGTGCATGTCGCTCTGCTGCTGCAGCAGGTTGGCGATGGCGGTGTAGCTGCGCATGACTTCGACCATGCGCGTCATCTCGCCGACCGAGTTGACGTTCGACTTCTCGATGTAGCCCTGGCGCACGGTCGACTTGGTGTCGGCCTGCTGGGCCGCCGAGCCGCCGGCATAGAGGTTGGCGCCGAGCTTGGTCAGCTTGGCCGGATCGTCGAACGAGACCATGCGGATCTTGCCGCGGATCGAGTCGGTCCTGGCGGTGCCCTCGAGCACGGTGATGGTGCCGTCGGGCGCGACATTGATGTCGTGGTCGGTCGGCTGGAAGGTGATCGGACCGCCGGTGCCCAGCACGAGGTTGCCGTCGGAGGTGACGAGCTGGCCGGTGCTGTTCAGCGAAAACTTGCCGTCGCGGGTGTAGCGCTCGCCGCCGTTGGCCTGCACCGCGAAGTAGGCGTTGCCGTCGATCGCGATGTCGAGCGGGTTGTTGGTCGGCTCCATCGGCCCCTGGCCGACGTCGCGGAAGGTGCCGCGGTCCTGCACATAGGAGACCCGGCGGTCGGAGCCGACGAAATTGTCCTCACGCGCGTTCGAGTTGAGATATTCCTCGAACAGCGAATGGTCGGCCTTGAAGCCGTTGGTGTTGGCATTGGCGACGTTGTTGGCGATGACATCCATCTGCCGTTCCAACGTCATCTGCCGTGACAAGCCGATCAGAAGCGCGTTCTGCATCGGAAGATCTCCCCTGAGTGAGATCCGCCATTTCGCTCTCCCAAGCGCCTTGGCCGACCCCGTGAACGAGACCATCGGGTTCTCCCAAACCCTGCGGCCTCGGTCCTTTCTCAGCGAAAGCCGTGCCAACCCGGAAAAATGTGCAATTTCAAATGGTTGGCGATTTTCAGGGGGCGCGAGAGGGCGGCAGAAAGGTTCTGTTAGCCATGTTTGCCCGGCAGATTTTTCCTAGCTGGGGCCCAATCGAAAGATTCCGTTAACCATTATTACCGTAGCGTTTGCGTGCAAGAGGAGCGCATTGCGCTGGGACATTTGTATCGCGTCACTGTCTGCCAGGGGGCTTCGCTCTTTCGACACCTTTAAGAGATGAGCGAGCCTCAGCGACCCATGGCAGAGAATGAAGCGGAAGGCGGCGCAGCCGCCGAGGGCGCAGAAGCCGCTCCCCCGAAGAACAAGCTCAAGCTCATCATCATGGCCGTCGGCCTGCTCGCCGTCCTCGGCGGCGGCGCTGCGACCTGGTTCTTCTTCTTCCGGCACGGCGGCGACGAGCACCACGCCGAGGCGGCGCCCCCGCCGAAGCCGCCGGCCTTCGTCGACGTGCCCGACATCATGGTCAACCTCGCCGGCGCGCCGGGCGAGCGCGTGCAATATCTGAAGCTGAAGATCGTGCTGGAGCTGAAGGAAGAGAAGCAGATCGAGGCGATCAAGCCGACCATGCCGCGCGTCACCGACATCTTCCAGACCTATGTGCGCGAACTGCGCTCCTCCGACCTCAACGGCTCCGCCGGCATCTTCCGCCTCAAGGAGGAACTGACCAAGCGCGTCAACGCCGCGGTCTCGCCGATCCAGGTCAGCGCGGTGCTGTTCAAGGAAGTCGTGATCCAGTGACGATGCTGCGGAAGGCAACGGGCTAGCGGCATGGCCGGCAACGAGCAAATGGACCAGGATGCGATTGCCGCCCAATGGGAGGCGTCGCTCGATTCCGAGGATCCCGCGGAGGCGGCGAAGGCCGCTGCCGAAAACGAACTGTCGGAGACCATGGCCCTGCAATGGGCGGCCATGGTCGAGGACGGCAGCCGCGACCTCGGCACCGGCAAGAATTCCGGCGAGCGGGTGCTGTCGCAGGAGGAGATCGACAATCTCCTCGGCTTCACCGTCGGCGACGTCACGCTCGACGACCACAGCGGCATCCGCGCGATCATCGATTCGGCGATGGTCTCCTACGAGCGTCTGCCGATGCTCGAAATCGTCTTCGACCGCCTGGTGCGGCTGTTGACGACCTCCTTGCGCAATTTCACCTCGGACAACGTCGAAGTCTCGCTCGACCGCATCACCTCGGTCCGCTTCGGCGACTACATGAATTCGATCCCGCTGCCGGCCGTGCTCTCGGTGTTCAAGGCCGAAGAGTGGGAAAACTTCGGCATGGCGACGGTCGATTCCAACCTGATCTACTCCATGATCGACGTGCTGCTCGGGGGGCGCCGCGGCACCAGCCAGCTCCGCATCGAGGGCCGGCCCTACACCACGATCGAGACCGAGCTGGTCAAGCGCCTGGTCGAGGTGGTGCTGGCCGACGCCGAGCAGGCGTTCCGGCCCCTGTCGCCGGTGACCTTCACGATCGACCGGCTCGAGACCAATCCGCGTTTCGCCGCGATCAGCCGCCCCGCCAATGCCGCGATCCTGGTGCGCCTGCGCATCGACATGGAAGACCGCGGCGGCAATATCGAGCTCCTGCTGCCTTACGCGACCATCGAGCCGATCCGGGGCGTCCTGCTCCAGATGTTCATGGGCGAAAAGTTCGGCCGCGACCCGATCTGGGAAGGCCATTTCGCCACCGAGATCGTGCAGGCCGAGATCGCGGTCGATGCCGTGCTCTACGAGGCCGACATCCCGCTCAAGCAGCTGATGCGGCTCAAGGTCGGCGACACCCTGCCGCTCGACATGCGCGCCGACGCCAATGTCACCGTGCGTTGCGGCGACGTCACCCTGACCGAGGGGCGGATGGGGCGGGTCGGCGATCGCGTCGCGATCCGCGTGACGAAACCCTTGCGCAAGCCAAGTACGACACTTGCGATGTTCGAGAAGGTGGACGAGCAGAACAAGATGATGGAGGCCCCATGAACCACTCCCTTGGAATGGCAATCGAAACGCTGGTGGCTATCCTGCTGATGCTCACCATCGGCTACTGTATCCTGCTCAACAAGCGGCTGACCCGGCTGAAGGCGGACGAACATTCGCTGAAAGCGGTGATCGCCGAGCTGATCACCGCGACCGAGATCGCCGAGCGCGCGATCGGCGGGCTGAAGCTCGCCGTGCGCGACGTCAACGAGAACCTCGGCAGCCAGCTCGCGGCGGCGACCCAGATGTCGGACCAGCTCTACAAGCAGCTCGGCGAGGCCGACAACGTGGTGCGGCGCCTGTCCAAGATCGCGATCGCCGCGCGCCCCGTGACCAGCCCGGAAACGGCCGCCGCGCCCGCAGCAAAACCCTCGTCGGCCAAGGCGGTCGCCGCTGCAGCCGAAGCCTTCTCCGAGCGCCGCCGATCCAACGGCCTTGCCGCATGAAGTCAGGGTATGAAGTCCTTTCGTAACATCCGCGTCATTCCGGTCGTCCTGGTCGCCGTCGCAGGTCTTGCCACGCTCAAGGTCGCGGGCCTCGCGATCAATGGCGGCTATGTCTTCGACTACAAGCCGAACCAGACCAGGAAGTCCTGGGCGCAAGAGAATTTGAACTTCCCGACCGGCCGAGAGGAGCCGGAGATCATCACCGGCTCGACCCATGGCGCACCGAAGGAGGCGCCGAAGCCCGCCGCGCCCGAGACCAAGCCCGAAGGCACCGTGGTCAAGATCGAGGAGGGCCAGCCGCAGGTCTCGGCGTCGGAGCGCGCGATCCTCGAGCGCCTGCAGGCACGCCGCCAGGAGATCGAGGCCCGCCAGCGCGAGATCGACATCCGCGAGAGCCTGCTCAAATCGGCCGAGAAGCGCATCGAGAACAAGGTCGAGGAGATGAAGGCGGTGGAAACCCGCATCTCGGCGACCCAGGCCGAGCAGAAGGCCGCCGAAGCCCAGCGCATGAAGGAGCCTGCTCAAATCGGCCGAGAAGCGCATCGAGAACAAGGTCGAGGAGATGAAGGCGGTGGAAACCCGCATCTCGGCGACCCAGGCCGAGCAGAAGGCCGCCGAAGCCCAGCGCATGAAGGGCCTCGTCACCATGTATGAGGGCATGAAGCCGAAGGACGCCGCGCGGGTGTTCGACCGGCTCGAGATGGGCGTGCTGATCGAAATCGCCTCGGCGATCGCGCCGCGGAAGATGTCGGACATCCTCGGGCTGATGTCGCCGGAGGCCGCCGAGCGGCTCACGGTCGAGATGGCCCGCCGTGCCAATGGCGGCGGCGATCAGTCCGCCTCGGCCGGCGACCTGCCCAAGATCGACGGCAAGCCGACGCAAAAGCCGAATTGAGGGCTCATACTTAAGAAGTCCTTAATTGGCAAAACCTACATTCGAGGGCATCGGCCGGCACCAGTAGCCGGCGTGGACCGCCGAACCGGAAGAAAATGCCGCCAATGGCGCGAGAGGCTGCCGCTGGATTTGTGTCGCGAGCCCGCGCCTTGGCGCTGGGGCTGTCGCGCCATGTCCGCAAGGCGCCGGTGCTCGCAGCCTGCCTGCTCGTCGGCCTCACGGCGCCGGCCCGTTCCGCCGATGCCGTCAGGGGCGAGGCGAGCTTCTCGGCCGGCGGCGGTTTTGCCCGTCTCGTGATCAAGCTCGGCGAGGACGTTCCCTCCGAGGTGACGACGGCCGGCTCCATCCTCATCATTCGCTTCGATCGGCCGGTCGACGTTCCCGTCGACCGCGTCCCCGAAGGCGCGCCCGATTACGTCAACTCCGCTCGCCGCGATCCCGACGGCGGCGCCATCCGCTTGTCGCTGGCGCGGCGTGTCACAGTCAACACCATGAATGCCGGCGAGCGCACCTTCGTCGACCTCCTGCCGGAGGGCTGGAAGGGGCCGCCGCCGAGCCTGCCGATGGACGTGGTCAAGGAACTCGCCGAGCGCGCGCGGCTCGCCGAACGCGCCTTGCGCGCCCAACGCGCGGCGGCCGAGACCAAGAAGCGTCCGCAGATCCGCGTCCGTGCCTCGGTGCAGCCGACCTTCGTGCGCTTCGTGTTCGAGATGCCCGACGGCGTCGGCGTGTCCTCCGTGCTCAATGAGCAGAAGCTCACGCTGATGTTCAATGCCAACCTCAATTTCGACCTGGCGGACGCCGTCGTCGCGGCGCCCCCGAACGTCGCCTCGATCAAGCAGAAGGCCGACATCGACCAGACCAGCGTCGAGATCGCGCTGATCGGCGATTCCGACGTGCACTCCTTCCGCGACGACAAGAACTACGTCGTCGACGTCTCCTTCCAGCCGGACAAGGGCAAGATGGCCGCGACGGCCGAGTCCGTGATCGCGCAGGCCAAGCCCGCCGGCCACGGACCGGCGCCTGCGCCGGAAAAGCCCGCGGCCGAGAAGCCGAAGGATGCGCATCGCGAGATCCCGCCGCCGACCTCGGAGACGATCGCGCGCGAGGCCAAGATTGACGTGAAGCCCGACGTGAAGCCTGAGGTGAAGCCTGAGGCAAAGCCGGAAGCTCCTGCCGCGATGCCGGTCGTCGAAGCGCCGAAACCCGCGCCTGCGCCCGCGGTCGCTGCCGAAGCGCCGCCCGCTGCGGAAGTGCCCAAGGAAGCGCCCAAGCCCGCGCCTGTGGCTGAAGTTCCGGCCGTACCTGCCAAGCCTGCACCGGCCGAGGCGTCCAAAGAGGCCGCGAAGGAGCCGGTCAAGGAGGTCGCCAAGGCCGAGACGCCGGCGCCGCAGCCGACGGTCGCCAGCGTCGATGCGCGGCGCGACAGCGATGGCCTGCGGGTCACGTTCCCGTTGCAGGTTTCAACCCCTGCGGCGGCGTTCCGCCGCGGCGACACCATTTGGCTGGTGTTCGATACGCCGAAACCGATCGATGTCGAGGCGATCCGCACCAAGGGCGGCGCGATGATCGGCGAGGTCGGACGCATGCCGCTCGACAAGGGGCAGGCGGTGCGCATCCGTCTCACCCGGCCGCTGGTCTATTCGCTGACGACCGAGGAGGTCGGCAAGGAGACCAACTGGTTGCTGACGCTCGCCGACAAGATCCAGGCGACGCCGCTGCCGCTGATGATGTCGCGCAACATCACCGATCCCGCGCTCGCCAACATCGCGATCCCCTTCGCCAATCCGGGCCAGCTGCACAAGCTGACCGATCCCGATGCCGGCGACACGCTCTACATCGTCACCGGGCAGCGGCCGGTGCGCGGCTTCATCAAGCGGCAGGACCTCGTCGATCTCTCGCTGCTGGAATCCGCGCACGGCATTGCGATCCGGCCGAACTCCGACGAGGTCGGCGTCGAGGTCGGGTCCGACAAGGTCATCCTCGGCAAGAAGGGCGGGCTGACGCTGTCGCCGGTCGATATCTCGGCCGAGCGTGCGCCGACCGCGGTGCGTCCGATCTTCAGCCCCGAAGGCTGGCGCAAGGGGCAGTCGGAGAATTTCTGGACGCGGCAAACCGATCTCGTGATGGCGATCTCCGCGGTCGATCCGGCGATGCGTTCGCTGCCGCGGCTCGACCTCGCGCAGTTCTACATGTCGCGCGCGATGTATCACGAAGCCAAGGCCGTGACCGAATTGATGCTGGCCGATCCGCTCAACAAGGAAGAGAGCGGCGCCCTGATCATGCACGCGATCGCGAGCATCCTGATCGGGCGGCCGGCACAGGGCTTGAAGGATCTCGCCAATCCCGTGATCGGCAACAGTCACGATTCCCAGCTCTGGAAGGCGCTCGCTTATGCGCGCCAGGGCAAATGGGCGGATGCGCGCGAGAAGTTCAAGAACGTCGAATTCGCCATTGCCTCGCTGCCGCTCGACATCCAGCGCATCGTGACGATGGACGCGATGCGCTCCTCGCTCGAAGTGAAGGACTATGCCGGCGCCTCCAAGCGCCGCAGCGAGCTCGAGGTCGTCGGCGTCTCGCCGGAGGCTGCGCCCGGCTTTGCGGTGTTGCGCGGCCGGCTCGCCGAGGCGCTCGGGCACGACAAGGATGCGCTCGACGACTACAAGTTCGCGGTCGCCTCGAACGACCGTCTGGCTGCCGCCGAAGCCAAGCAGCTCGAGGTGGCGCTACGCCAGAAGCGCGACGAGATCGGCAAGGAAGACGCGCTGCGCGAGCTCGAGACGCTGTCGATGACCTGGCGCGGCGACTCGATCGAGGTCAAGACGCTCCAGATGCTGTCGCAGCTCTATGCCGAGAACGGGCGCTACCGCGACGCGCTCACCGCGGCGCGCACCGCGACGAGGCTGCAGCCGAACGCCGAAGCCTCGCGCCAGGCGCAGGACCTCGCCTCCGAGCTGTTCACGCAGATCTTCCTGGGGCCGAAGGGCGATGAGCTGCCGGTGGTCGAAGCGCTCGGCATGTTCTACGAGTTCCGCGAGTTGACGCCGATCGGCCGCCGCGGCGACGAGCTGATCCGCCGGCTCGCCGACCGTCTCGCCTCGATCGACCTGCTCGACCAGGCCGCCGAGCTGCTGCAATACCAGGTCGACCACCGCCTCGAAGGCGCCGCCCGCGCCCAGGTCGCCGCGCGCCTGTCCATGATCTATCTCGCCAACCGCAGGCCCGACAAGGCGATCTCCGCACTGCGCGCGAGCCGGATCAGCGATCTCTCCGGCGAGCTCAGGCAGCAGCGCCTGCTGCTGGAGGCCCGCGCGCAGAGCGACGTCGGCCGCCACGATCTCGCGCTCGACATCGTCTCCAACGTTTCCGGGCGCGAGGTCCTCCGCCTGCGCTCCGACATCTTCTGGGCGGAGCGGCGCTGGCGCGAGTCCGCCGAGCAGATCGAGCTCTATTACGGCGAGCGTTTCCGCGATTTCAAACCGCTCAACGCGGTGGAGAAGAGCGACATCATCCGCGCCGCGGTCGGCTACGCGCTCGCCGACGATTCGATCGGCCTGTCGCGCTTCCGCGAGAAGTACGCGCCGCTGATGAGCGAGAGCGCCGACCGTCTCGCCTTCGACATCGCCAGCAAGCCGGCGGCCGCCTCCAGCGCCGAATTCGCCGAGATCGCCAAGCTCGCCGCCAGCGTCGACACCCTCGACGGCTTCCTGCGCGAGATGAAGCAACGCTTCCCGGACGCCACCGCCCGCGCGCCGGCTTCGCCCCAGGCCAAGGACGAGAGCGACCACACCGGCTCGCTGCCCACGATCCCCGTCGTGCGCCAGATCAAGATGACGCGCTAGGAACCCTGCTACCTCTGGCCCTCTCGACAGGCGCCGCGCCAGGCGGCAACCTGAAGCATCTTCATGCCGGGAGAGGGACGATATGAGCAAGCCTGCCAAGACCGAAGCCGAACTCATCGCCATGGCGCGGGCCGAATTGAAGGCCCATGTCGACGGGCCGGACGGCTTCGCCATCTCCATCATTCGCGACGGCGACAGCTGGGAGTTCCGCGCCGACGCCGATCAGGCGACGCGAGGCAAGCCGGGCTTTCCCGAAAGCGTCGCCATGCTGGTGCAGATCGGCGACCATCTCAGCAAGCAGTACGACGTGAAGTAGGGACCGCGCGAAGCGCGGCCTTAGGCGTTGCCCCATCCTCCGTCATTGCGAGCGGAGCGAAGCAATCCAGAATCTTTCTGCGGAGGCAGTCTGGATTGCTTCGTCGCAAGGGCTCCTCGCAATGACGGGGAGGGGGTGGAAGGCATCGTCGGGAACGGAGAGGATGCGGCGCTGACGTCGCCCCGAGCTCATCCGCCCCCGTAGCTCTGCACCAGACTCCCCGCCACCAGCGACCAACCGTCGACCAGCACGAAGAAGATCAGCTTGAACGGCAGCGAGATCGTGGCCGGCGGCAGCATCATCATGCCCATCGACATCAGCACCGAGGCGACGACGAGGTCGATGATCAGGAAGGGCAGGAACAGCAGGAAGCCGATCTCGAAGGCGCGCTTCAGCTCGGAGATCATGAAGGCGGGAACGAGGATGCGAAGCGCGAGGTCGTCGGGGGTGGCCGGGGGCGGCTCGCCGGAGAGGTCGAGGAACAGCTTGAGATCCTTCTCGCGCACGTTCTTCTGCATGAAGCCGCGCAAGGGGACGGAGGCGCGCTGCAGCGCGTCCTCGACGCTGATCTGGTTGGCGACGAGCGGACGGATGCCCTCGTCGTAGGACTTCTGCAGCACCGGCCCCATCACGAAGAAGGTGAGGAACATCGCCAGCGCGATGATCACCGAGTTCGGCGGCGCGGTCGCCGTGCCCATCGCGGTGCGCAGCAGCGACAGCACGACCACGATGCGCGTGAACGAGGTCATCATGATCAGGATCGACGGTGCGATCGACAGCACCGTGAGCAGCGCGATCAGCTGGATCGCGCGCTCGGTGACGCCGCCACCGCCGGCACCGCCGCCGCCGAGGTTGATGCTGATGTCCTGCGCATGCGCAAGGGTTGCGAGCGAAGCCGCGCCGACCAGGACAGAAAGGAAAAGAACTCTACGCGGGAGGGCCGGCAGCCTCACGAAGACGGCTTCGGACGGCCGAGCAGCGAGGCCATCTCGTCTTCGAGATTTTCAAAGCTGGTCTTCTCCGCGGCAGGCTTTGCCGGCGGAGCGGCCGGGGGCGCCGGCGGCTCGCTTCGTGCCGCGCGCGGGGGCGCAGCCGGCGGCTCCGGTGCTACCGGAGGCGCAACGTCACCGGCCGGACGGCGCAGCGCGGCTTCCAGCCGCTGCGCCATCTCGGCGAGGTTCTGCTCGGCGCTGGACGGCGCTGCCGGAGCGGGCGCCGGCGGCGGAACGGGGGGCGCCTGCGGCACGGGCGGAGGCGGCGGCGGTGCGGCGGCGCGGTCGGCGCGCACCGGCGGCACCTTCACCGGCTCGCTCTGGCGCGGCGGACGCGGCATCAGCGGCGGCTCGTTGCGGGCGATGCGTGGCGGCAGCGGCTCGGGCCGGGGCTCGCGCTCGGCACGCGGCGCCATCGGTTCCGGCGGGAAGCCAGGCGGCTCGCTGCGGCGTTCGGCCAGCGCGGGCGCGGGCCTGCGCACTTCGTCGGCGAAGGAGGGGCGCGCGGGCCGCGGCGGCGGCTCGGGCATCTGCGGCTCGGGATGGTCGAGCAGTTCGGGGCGCGGCGCTTCGTCGGCCCAGCTGCCGGCGTCGGGCATCGGGGCGAGCCGCGGCGGCTCGGCCGCGTTGGGGCGCTGCGGAAGCTGGTCGCGGCCGGGCGCGGCACGCACGATATTGGGCTCGACGACGATGTCGGTCGGGCCGCCGATCATCAGCAGATGCTCGACATTGTCGCGCCGGACGAGCACCAGGCGGCGCCGGCCATCAACCGCGGCGGCATCGATCACCGCGAGGCGGGGCATCCGGCCGCGCTGGGTGTTGGCGCCGATCCGGTTGCCGGCGAATCGGCGAACCAGCCATGCAGCGACGCCGATCAACGCCAGAACGACGATGAACGCGACGATGAAGGTGATAGGGCTGCCTTGCATACTTGTCCCCGACAAATGGCGCTGTTTTCGTGCCCGCGGTCAGCTGCGCCAACCACCGGCATACGATGCCCCAAATTGAGATCTCTTAACGTTCCACGGCAAGTTTTGCCGTCCCCAACTCTTAATAACCCATGAATCGCTCGATCCAAAACGACTTCTTGGCCTGTGCATGTGCCGCCAAGCGGTTGGGTTAATGCCACTTTTGGACGCGTAGAATCACGGTATCAGAAGGCCGCGTCCCGCTTGGGGACAGCTCTCTGCGGCGTCCTTAACCACCTGTTAACCATACAGGCGGCAAATTCTGCCTAGCTTCGGACACAGGTCCGACGGGCAAGGAGCCGCAACGATGTCCATCAACGACCTCCCGGTGCTGTCGGCGCTTCGCACCAAGATGCAGTGGCATCAGGAGCGCCAGCGCGTCCTGTCCGAGAACGTCTCCAACTCCGACACGCCCAAATTCCGGCCGCGCGACCTGGTGGAGCCGAAGCTCGACAAATCCGGCGCGGTCACGGGCTCGATGGGCCCCCTGGCGATGGCGGTCACCAGCGCCTCCCACATGAAGCCGTCGGGCGCGGCGTCCGGGTTCGACCAGAACAAGAATGCCGGCTTCGAGACCCGCCCCGCGGGCAATGCCGTCAATCTCGAGGAGGAGATGATGAAGTCCGCCAGCAACCAGATGGACTACGCGGCGGCGACCTCGCTCTATTCCAAGAGCCTGCATCTGCTCAAGACCGCGATCGGCAAGGGCTAGGCCATGATCCCAAGACAGCAGGGCTAACGGAGGCAGATGATGGCGAACGACAGCAGCGACTTTGCCCGTTCCATGGCGATCGCGACCTCCGGCCTGCGCGCGCAGGCCGGGCGCATGCGGGTGATCTCCGAAAACATCGCGAATGCCGACTCGACGTCGCAGTCCGCCGGCGGCGATCCCTACCGGCGCAAGGTTCCGACCTTCTCATCCGCGCTCGACCGCACGCTCGACGCGCAGGTCGTCACCCTCGGCAGGATCAAGCCCGACCAGTCCGCCTTCCGCGTCAGATACGAGCCGAACAATCCGGCGGCGGATGCCACCGGCAACGTCAAATATCCCAACGTGAACTCGGTGGTCGAGATGACCGACATGCGCGATGCGCAGCGGTCCTACGAGGCCAATCTCAACATCATCAGTGCGACGCGCCGGATGATCCAGCGCACGCTCGACATCCTCAAGAGCTGAACAGGACATTTGAGCCATGGCATCACCGTCAGTCGCCGCCAATGCTTATGCCAACCTCGCCCGCGTGCTGGAAAACACCGGCGCCGGTGCCGGCAAGGGCAGCGAAGCGAGCGGACAATCCTTTGCCTCGCTGCTGAAGGACGCCGTCGGCAGCGTCATGGAGTCCGGCCGCAAGTCCGACGCGCAGACGGTGGCGATGGCCGCCGGCAAGGCCAACGTGATGGACGTGGTGACGGCGGTCGCCGACACCGACGTCGCGGTGTCCACGCTGGTCTCGGTCCGCGACCGCGTGATCGCGGCGTATGAAGACATCATGAAGATGCCGATCTGATTTTTGGCGCTGGCGCTCGTCCAATCGTCATTGCGAGCGAAGCGAAGCAATCCAGAATTTCTCCGCCGCGGCAGCCTGGATTGCTTCGCTTCGCTCGCAATGACGGGGGAGGGCTTTTCGCATCGCTCGGAACAGCGGTGGGAAGGTGGGAATGAACAAGGAAAGTTTGAAATGACCGGACCCGAGACCCTCGACGTCGCCCGCGATGCGATCTGGACCATCGTGATCGTGTCCTCGCCGCTGATGGTGGTCGGCCTCGTGGTCGGCGTCATCGTGTCGCTGTTCCAGGCACTGACGCAGATCCAGGAGCAGACGCTGATCTACGTGCCGAAGATCCTCGCCATCTTCGCCACGATGCTATTGGCGCTACCGTTCATGGCCGACTCGCTCCACGCCCACATGCTGCGGATCTCGTCGCGAATCATCGGCGGCTGAGGCACAATGCGCCCGCTATGCGCATCGACGTCTCGCTGCTGCCGGCGCTCGCCGCTGCCTTCATGCTCGCCTTCGCCCGGGTCGGTGCGATGGTGATGCTGCTGCCCGGCCTCGGCGAGACCAACATCCCGACGCGGATCAAGCTGTCGATCGCGCTGCTGCTCACGCTGATCATCCTGCCGCTGCATCGCAACGCCTATCAGGTCGACATGGGCTCGCTGGCGCCGCTGCTGGTGCTGATGCTGCACGAGATCGCCATCGGCATCGTGCTGGGGGCGACCGCGCGCGTGACGCTGTCGGCGCTGCAGGTCGCGGGCTCCGTGATCGCGCAGCAGATGGGGCTCGGCTTCGTCACCTCGGTCGATCCGACCCAGGGGCAGCAGGGCGTGCTGGTCGGCAACTTCCTGACCATGCTCGGGGTGACGCTGCTGTTCGCCACCGATAGCCATCATCTGGTGATCGCCGCGCTGAACGACAGCTATACGATCTTCTCGCCGGGCGAGACGGTGTCGAGCGGCGATGTCGCCTCGCTGGCGACGCGCGCCTTCGCTGCAGCGTTCCGCCTCGGCCTGCAGCTCTCCGGGCCGTTCCTGGTGTTCGGCCTCGTCTTCAACATCGGCCTCGGCGTGCTGGCGCGGCTGATGCCGCAGATGCAGGTCTATTTCGTCGGCGTGCCGCTGTCGATCTTCGCCGGCTTCCTGGTGCTCGCCGTGGTGCTCACCGCGATGATGGGCACCTATCTCGATTATTTCATCGGTGTCATGCACCAGATGATGCCGCTCAGGTAACGAGGGATCGATGGCGGAAGACAACGATCCAGAGAGTCAAACAGAAGACCCGACACAAAAACGTCTCGACGATGCGCTCGAGCGCGGCGACGTTGCCAAGAGCCAGGAGATCAACACCTGGTTCATGATCGCCGGCGGCACGCTGGTGGTCTCGACGTTCTCGGGCTCGGTCGGCAGCGGGCTGGTGACGCCGATGCGCAACCTGCTCGCCAATTCCTGGATGATCAAGACCGACGGCGGGAACCTGATCAAGCTGATGCAACAGATCGAGCTCGCCGTGCTCGCGGCGGTCGGCGTGCCGCTGCTGATGCTGGTGCTGGCGGCGATCGCCGGCAACATGCTGCAGCACCGCCTGGTGTGGTCGGCCGAATCCCTGACGCCCAAGTTCAGCAAGATCTCGCCCGGCGCCGGCTTCAAGCGCATCTTCGGCAAGCAGGCGGCCGCCAACTTCCTCAAGGGGATCGGCAAGCTGGTCGCGCTCAGCGTGGTCATGACCATGATCCTGTGGCCGGAGCGGCATCGCATGGAGGCGATGGTCAGGCTCGATCCGGCCGCCATGCTCGGCGCCAGCACCAGCATGACCGTCCACCTGCTCGGCGCGGTGGTCGCGGCGCTCGCGATCATCGCCATCGCCGACTATTTCTTCCAGTACCGCAGCTGGTTCCAGCGGCAGAAGATGTCGCTCCAGGAGATCAAGGAAGAGTTCAAGCAGTCCGAAGGCGACCCCCACATCAAGGGCAAGCTCAGGCAACTCCGGCAGCAGCGCGCCAAGAAGCGCATGATGGCGGCGGTTCCCAAGGCCTCGGTGATCATCACCAACCCGACCCACTATTCGGTGGCGCTGTCCTACGAGCGCGGCATGACCGCGCCGATCTGCGTCGCCAAGGGCGTCGACAACCTCGCCTTCAAGATCCGGGAGATCGCGCGCGAGCACGACATCCCGATCGTCGAGAACGTGCCGCTGGCCCGTGCGCTCTACGCCACCGTCGAGATCGACCAGGAAATCCCGACCGAGCACTACCATGCGGTCGCCGAGGTCATCGGCTACGTCATGCGGCTGAAGCAGGGATTCCGCGCCGGGCGCGGCTAAAACCCCCGAAAAGTACCGGAAATGGCTGTAATCTGGGAATCAGCGTACCTTTCAACCCTGCTGCCCTTGCGCCTGCAGGTCCTGATGAGGCAGGGAAGGCCCTGCGCGCGCGGCAGCGCGTTGATTCTCTGCCAACAGGCTGCGCCAGCTCGATATGACCGCTGAGACCGACCACGACCTCACACGCGAGCCCGTTGCGGCGCACGAGCCTTCGCCGCGGTCGGGCAGCATTGCGCTGGTGCTGCTGGTGGCCGCCGGCCTCGTCGCGGTCGCCGTCGGCCTGATGACGCTCGGCCGCGCACAGGCGCAGCCCTACATCCTCGGCATCCTCGCGGTGCTGGCGATGGTCGGCCTGTTCAACCTGTTCGCCTTTGCCGCCGGTATCATCCGCTTCGCCGACCGCAATCTCGACGATCCCATCATCGGCCGCATCTCCGATCACGCCTTCGACGGCCTCGCCGTGACCGATCCGCGCGGCCACGTGGTCTATTCCAATGCGGCCTATCTGACGCTGACCGGCGCCGGCGGTCCGCAGGACGTGCGTCCCGTTGAGCGCGTCTTCATCGGCAACCCTGACGTCTCCGAGGCCGTGTTCCGCCTGCTCAAGGCCGCCCGCGAGGGCAAGCGGCAGCAGGAGGAGGTGCGCATCTCCGGCCATGACGGCAGCCAGGGCCGCTGGCTGCGCATGCGCGTGCGCCCGCTCGGCACCGCAAAACGCGAGGCCAAATACGCGGTGTGGTCGATCGCCGACATCACCCGCGACCGCGAGCGCCAGGAGGACGTGTTCCAGGAGCTCCAGCACGCCATCGAATATCTCGACCATGCGCCGTGCGGCTTCTTCTCGGTCAACCCGGCCGGGGAGCTCGCTTATGTCAACGCCACGCTGGCGAACTGGCTCGACTATGACCTCGCCGAGATCGGCTCGGGCGGCCTCAAGCTCACCGACATCGTCTCCGGCGACGGCGCCTCGCTGCTGACGTCGATCGTGGCGGTGCCGGGTGAGGTCAAGACCGAGGTCTTCGATATCGACCTGCGGATGCGGACCGGCAGGACCATGCCGGTGCGGCTCTATCACAAGCTCGCCTTCGGCGCCGACGGCGCGCCGGGACCCTCGCGCACCCTCGTCATCAGCCGCGCCCGCGACGAGCGCAGCGATCCGGACCGTGCTGCCGAAGTGCGCTTCATGCGCTTCTTCGACCACACGCCGATGGCGATCGCGACCGTCGACCGCGGCGGCAACGTCGTGCGCGCCAATGCGCGCTACGCCAAGCTCGGGCAGGCGCTCGGGCTCGACAGCGCCTCCAAGTCGATCTTCCGCGCGGTGAATTCGCGCGACCGCCATCTGCTGATCGCGGCGATCAACCAGGCCGCCGAAGGCCAGGCCGACGTCGCGCCGGTCGAGGTGGCGCTGGAAGGCACCAAGGAACGCTGGGGCCAGTTCTTCGTCACGCCGGTGGATGCGGCCGAGAACGAGGCGGAAGCCGCCATCGTGCACATGCTCGAGACCACCGAGCGGCGCGCGCTGGAGAACCAGATCAACCAGTCGCAGAAGATGGAAACGGTCGGCCAGCTCGCCGGCGGCATCGCCCACGACTTCAACAACGTGCTCTCCGCCATCATGATGGCGAACGACTTCCTGCTGAACGCGCACAAGCCGACCGATCCGTCGTTCCAGGACATCATGCAGATCAAGCAGAACGCGACGCGCGCCGCCACGCTGGTGCGGCAGCTGCTGGCGTTCTCGCGGCGACAGACGCTGCGGCCGCAGGTGCTCGATCTCGGCGACGCGCTTTCCGACCTTGCCATGCTGTTGCGCCGCCTGATCGGCGAGAAGGTCAAGCACGAGACCATCCACGGCCGCGACCTCTGGCCGGTCAAGGTCGACGTCTCCCAGTTCGAGCAGGTCATCGTCAATCTCGCGGTCAACGCGCGCGACGCCATGCCCGACGGCGGCAAGCTGATCATCCGCACCGCCAACGTCACGGCGGAAGAAGCGGCCAAGCTCGCCTACAAGGGCATGCCGCCCGCGGATTATGTGCGAATCGAGGTCGCCGACACCGGCACCGGCATTCCCGCCGACATCCGCGACAAGATCTTCGAGCCGTTCTTCTCGACCAAGGAAGTCGGCAAGGGCACCGGCCTCGGACTCTCCACCGTCTACGGCATCGTCAAGCAGACCGGCGGTTTCATCTACGTCGATTCCGAGCCGGGGCAGGGCACCTCGTTCCACATCTTCCTGCCGCGCCATCACGCCGAGCAGGAGGCGCAGGTCGAGCAGCCCGCGGCCGCCGCCAGCGCGACCAATGGCGCCGCAAAGGACGCCGCCGGCGCCGCGCCGGCAGAAGCCAAGCCGCGCACCGATCTCACCGGGCAGGGCACGATCCTTCTCGTCGAGGACGAGGAAGGCCTGCGCGCGCTCAACGCCCGCGGCCTGCGTTCGCGCGGCTACACCGTGGTCGAGGCCGAGAACGGCGTCGAGGCCATGGAGATGCTGGAAGAGCAGAGCGGCGCGATCGACCTCGTCGTCTCCGACGTGGTGATGCCGGAGATGGACGGCCCGACGCTGCTCAAGGCGATGCGCGAGCAGAACCCCGACATCAAGTTCATCTTCGTCTCCGGCTACGCCGAGGACGCGTTCGAGAAGAGCCTGCCCGAGGGCCAGCAGTTCGA
>Ga0209758_1002339_pt1 | contig 19559 bp, 13 predicted proteins | sample AraplaMF_Col_mMF_FD_184258 | JGI IMG/M metagenome (GOLD analysis project Ga0209758, IMG submission 184258) | Arabidopsis root microbial communities from the University of North Carolina, USA - plate scrape MF_Col_mMF (SPAdes) (version 2) | ecosystem: Host-associated > Plants > Roots > Endosphere...
AAACTTCTTCAGTGCGGTGCGCGATATTCATCACTTGGGTTCCGGCACCAAGGAGCGTTCCTACTATCCGGCACTCGCAGAACTTTTAGGTGCGATCGGGCAAGATTTGAGGCCGAGAGTTCTCTGCCTGTCCGATCTTGGCAATACCGGGGCGGGGCACCCGGACTTCGGACTTTATGCTGCCAATCAGGTGCAGAAAGGAGAACCTCGCAGAGGGCAGATGCCGGAACGCGGCGTCATTGAAATGAAGGGGGTCGCGGACGAAACCTGGCTGACGGCCGACACCAAGCAGGTAAGCAAGTATTTCGGGGCATATCGGCTTGTCATCGTTTCGAACCTGCGGGATTTCCTCATCATCGGGGAAGGACCCAACGGCGAGGCATGCAGGTTGGAGGGTTTCCGCCTCGCGCCCAACGCCAAGGCGTTCTGGGAAATGGTGGCGACCCCCCGCAAATCGGCCGAGCTGATTGGCCGGGCTTTCGGCGAATATTTGATGCGTGCGCTCACGCTATCTGTGGCGCTACGCGAGCCGAAGGATGTCGCGTGGTTCCTCGCTTCCTACGCGCGTGATGCCTTGCAGCGCGTTGATGAGGCGGGAAACCTTCCTGCGCTCGCGAATGTCCGCGCCTCGCTTGAACAGGCGCTGGGCGTTACATTCGAGGCAGAGAAGGGCGATCATTTCTTCCGCTCGACACTGGTTCAAACGTTGTTCTACGGTGTCTTTTCCGCCTGGGTCCTTTGGGCACGGGAACTGCCGCGCACCTCACCGAGGTTCGATTGGAAGCTGGCGACATGGCACCTCAAGGTGCCGTTCATACGTACTCTGTTCCAACAAATCGCTAGCCCTTCGCATTTGCAGCCCCTGCACCTTGTCGAGGTGTTGGACTGGGCCGCCGCTACATTGAACCGGGTCGATACTACTGAGTTCTTCACGCGCTTCAACGACACTGATGCCGTGCAGTTCTTTTACGAACCGTTCCTGGAAGCCTTCGATCCGGAATTGCGCAAGGAACTGGGCGTCTGGTACACGCCGAACGAGGTCGTGACCTACATGGTTGCCCGTGTCGACAAGGCACTGCGTGACGATCTCGGTATCGAGGATGGCCTTGCCTCCGAGCGGGTCTATGTCCTCGATCCCTGTTGCGGCACGGGCGCCTTTCTTGGCGCGGTTCTGAAGCGCATCGAAGCAAGCCTTGAGGCAAAAGGTTTTGGCGGGCTCAAGGGGCAGATGGTGAAGCAGGCAGCGCTAACGCGTGTCTTCGGCTTCGAGATCATGCCCGCGCCCTTCGTGGTGGCGCATCTTCAGGTTGGCCTCACTTTGCAGGGCATGGGCGCGACTTTCAACGGTGCCACAGACGAGCGCGCCGGCATCTTCCTGACCAACGCACTAACCGGATGGGAACCGCATATCACCAAGCCGCTGCCCTTTCCCGAGCTGGAGGAAGAGCGCTCGCGCGCCGACGGGGTGAAGCAGGGTGCGCCTATCCTCGTGGTCATCGGCAACCCGCCTTACAATGGCTTCGCCGGTGTGAATGAGGGCAAGGAAGAGCGCGCGCTGACGGACGCCTATAAGCGTCCGCAAAAGGTCCGCAGGCCGGAGGGACAAGGGTTGAATGATCTCTATGTCCGCTTCTTCCGCATGGCGGAGCGCCGCATCGTTCAAACGATGACGGTTGAAAGGGAGAACCTTCTGGATGAACCGACCGCCACATGGGCGGACGGCGGTGAAGGTATCGTCTGCTTTATCTCGAACTATTCCTGGCTCGACGGCCTATCCTTCACCGCGATGCGCGAGCGTTATCTGCAGGCCTATGACGCGATCCGCATCGATTGTCTGAACGGCGATAAATACAGAACCGGCAAGACGACCCCCGACGGCGCACCCGATCCATCAATTTTTTCGACTGAACATAACCGTGAGGGTATTCAAGTCGGTACCGCCATCGCGACGATGGTCCGCAAGCAGGATCACGCGCCGTCCGGAACGATTGGGTTCCGCCACCTATGGGGCACAAATAAACGGCAGGAGCTTCTGGATACGGCTGAAGCCGATCCTGCGACGCTTTATCAGCCGGTAACGCCGCAGCTGGAACTTGGGTTACCTTTTGTGAAGGCGGGTTTTGAAGCGAGATACTTTGAGTGGCCAAAACTGCCGGACCTGATTCCGACTTCTTTTTCAGGCGTCAAGACTGCCCGCGATGAGTTCCTAGTCGATATTGACCGCGACGCGCTGGCCGCGCGCGTTGCGGATTATTTCAATCCGATGGTTTCTAATGACGAAATAAGGGCGCGCTTCCCACAGGTTATGGCAGCCTCCGATCGGTTCGATCCAATCGAAACGCGCGCGGCGTTGCTGAAGCGTGGCGGGAGACCCGAAAACATCGTTCGCTACGCCTATAGGCCATTCGATGTGCGCTGGCTTTATTGGGAGCTTGAAACCAAACTGCTTGATGAAAAGCGCGCGGATTATTGGCCGCATGTGGTTCCCGGAAACGAGTGGATCACGGCCGCCCAGGCACTTAGAAAAGGCGCCAATGAGCCGCAATACGCGGTTCTCACTGCAATAGGTTCCTACCATCTGATCGAAAGAGCTTCACTGTTTTTTCCGGCCTACCTGAAAACTTCAGGTCAGGCCGCCAATGAGGTTGAACTGAAGCCCAACATTTCTGCGCGGTTGGAGCCGCTCTTGACTGATGGTTTGGGGCCAATCGAGCTGTTTCGCCATATAGCAGCGTTGCTGAACGCACCTGCATATAGGGCTGATAATTCCGAAGCTCTGAGAATGGATTGGCCCAGAATCCCGATTCCAAAAGAGGTAGACCAGTTGCGAACCTCGTCGGCACTCGGTCGCGACGTTGGCCTCCTTCTTAATCCTGAGACGCCGGCACCCGGCGTCTCCACCGGCACGTTGCGGCCGGGGCTTCGCGTCATGGGCCTGCCCGCCAAGCGCGGCGGCGCGGCGCTCGATGCCGCCGATCTTGCCATGACTGCAGGATGGGGCTCCACCCAAAATGCCGGTGGCGGCGCAATCGTCATGCCTGGTCGCGGGCTAACTATCGCCCGCGACTACACGCCAGATGAGCGCACGGCACTGGACGCTGAGGCCCAGGCCCAAGGAATGACACTTGATGCTCTCTTAGCACTCGTGGGGACTCGCACACTAGACGTGTACCTCAATGCCGAGACGTTCTGGTCGAACGTGCCCGAAAAGGTTTGGGATTATACGCTTGGCGGTTATCAGGTCATTAAGAAATGGCTGAGCTATCGCGAGGGAAGCGTGCTCGGCAGGCCGTTGAAGCTGGACGAGACGCTCTATGTTTCGCAGATGGTCCGCCGTATCGCTGCGACCCTGGTGATGGGTCCGACGCTCGACGCAAACTACCGTGCTTGCGCGACCGATGCCCTGACATACGAAGAGCTGGGCCTTTCTCGAGATGCTTCGCGGGAAAGAAAGGAAGCGAAATCGAAAAAAGTTAGCCTTGCGGACACACGCCACAAGGCGGTGAAACGGTTTGATCGCGAGGCAAAAACGAAGCGCCAATAGGGTTGCGAAACATGTCGAAGGGCGACTGGCTTGCTATCTTTAGTAGCAGGAGACCGTACGCGAGCCTCCGTCTTATTAACGATCAACGAGACTAACGCAATGCGTGGAATGGCCGCTCTCCCTTCTGATCTGCTCCCTCATCAGATTGCTTCCAGGGGGCACGCTTGCGGTTGCGCAAGTCGGCTGATCGATAGCCGGCTCTGTTCAACTTTCCTCTTCGGCCCTGCGCAATTCCTCGATACCACAGCGATATAATTCAATGTAGCGGTGCCCGAGAGCTGAAAACTCGGCTTCATTCTGGGTGATCCCAAGCGACTCACGCAAATGCTTCACACACGTCATTCCGGCGAGAGCCATGATGCTTACGGTGTCGAACATCTCGAAGTCCGTCAGTTGCGGATCGATCTCCAGATGTACTCTGTCGGCAAGTTCCTGCGGATGGCGGCAAAGTGACGTCCACGTGACATGTTCGGCATCAGCCGAAATCTCGCGGTAGATATGATGGTATCTGGGGAAGTCGCTGCCCTTTGAAAAATCCCCCAAATTGAGACTCTGAGGCTTTGTCCCATCACCCATGACGAATTGCTGAAGACGCCGGTTCGAATCCTCGGTAAGGTTGGGGGCGATCTTCTGGAAAGCCTTTCCTCGTGAAACCCGGCTCGCCTTGTCATCGTCCAGCAGAATTTGCAAGTACTCCGGCCTGAAGCAGGCGGCTTCCATATGCATCGCACACTCAACAATCCCACGCACGAGTATGCGAAACCCGAGCAGTTCGCCCTGCTGGAGAAGCGTGAGCGCCGAACGAAATAGCGTGAAAGCCCGCGCCGCAATTGCCAGCATTGCGGATTGTCTTCGCGGATCATCGCCATACGGAGGATCGATCGCGGCTTTCTCGATGAACCCACGAGATAGATCGTTGAAGGCAACAAGCCATTCGATCCAGTCGGCTTCCGCTATTTGTTTTAGATCAGATCTGTCGCTCATACCTCTGTCCTGCTGCGCGGAGTGTCGTTACGGCCGCCCAAAGCTGGAGGTTTGGCGGCAACCGGCTTCAGCAACCGGACCGTATTCAGTTAGAAGGGCCGGCCTTTGCGGATCACAGCTTTCAGACGTCCGGCATACGAAGCGGCTCAACGTATTTGGCGACATCGGCTGGGCGAGGAAACTTCTGACTTAAAAAGCCAAGGACGGTCGCGCAAAGACCCAATGACCAGGCGCACCGAGCGGGCGTAAAGGCCGCCGCCTCGTCACGCGGAACATCCTGGTTGTCGTCCTGAATGTGGACCTTGTTGCGGAACTTGCGCAGGGTGTGCAGCTCGTCGTAGATGCCTGCCCCGAGTTCATTGAGCAGATCGTATTTGCGCATCACGTCGATGATGTTGTTGAGTTTGTCGATCTTTTTGCCTTCGATTTCGCGCCGGTCGGCTTCGGCAATGTTTGGCACACCTTCCCGATTGAAATTCTGCGCACGATAGATGATTTGGCCCAGAGCAGCCTCGAGAATGGCCCCAACCTGCACCACCACGAGCTTATTCAAGCCGCCGTCGCCATTATGGTCACAAAGCGAGCGTAGAACGCCAGCGTTGTAAATTAGGTTATCCCCTACCTTGAAATCGCCAATGAAATTTGACGGTATTTCGACCATAATGTCTGTTCTCCTCAATTATGGAGCGGCTCGCTGCGCCGGACGCGGTTGAACCCGATTTCTCACCTGATCGTAAATCCTGAGCTCGCCAGGCATTTCGAGAGTGACCGCCAGCCCGAACGGAACCAATTCGTCAATGGGACCGGCCGGATCAGGTTCTCTTTGGATTTTCAGCCTCAAGTTCATTCCTTCGCCGACGACCGCGGCTTGTGCCCCGCTCCACACCCGCGTGAAGACGGTTCCGCGATTGGTCTGGTTCCCATCCGGTTGCCACGCATCGGCGGACACACCAAGACCCGCGATTTCGGCGGGATCGAGGATCTTCATCCTCACGGCGCGATAGGATTTCCGACCGGGCACGACCGGTGTAAACCACGCCAATGTGGCGGACACCGCGTGGGGACGCGCCTGCCCGCCGATCGCCGCCGGAATCGGCACCAGCACATCGACGCTCCGCTCCCTGCCGAGTGAACCAACACACCAGAAGGTGGCGCGGTCCGCGGCACAGGCGACGGCATCGTCGCTGTCAAATACGCCGTATCCGAGAAAGCGGCGAATGTTGTCCTTTTGACGCGGGGCCTGTCCCTGGCCGAATGGCCCGAGTAGCTCCTTGACCAGGCCGGCCGCCGCATTCGGCCAGCGAGCTGGATGTACGAGTAGAGCCTTGATGAGGGTAGCCCGTTGGGTATTCGTCAGTTGCAGAAATTCCTGACCGTAGGCCGCTTCCAAAGCATCATGGATGCGGTGCGCCGTTCGGGAAGCGAGCGCCGTTGCTGCACTCGTCCCATTTGTGAAGCCTTCGGCATTCTCAAGGCCAGGGCGCGGCGGCGCGGCAACTTTGAGTCCTGCTCCTCGACTTGCGCTCGCCGGCGCGACCGTAATGCTCTCCGCGCTCGCGACGACGCGAAGATGTTCGCGGGAGCCCGGCATCAGAATGTCCGGCTTGACGGAACCCGCGAAGCCGGGTCCCAAAGCGCTGGACGGGTTGGCCGTATCGAGCTCGGAATATGGATTGACATTGGCCCGCGCCAAGGCACGCTCAGCGGTCGGCACCCAATCAAGATTTCGGGCGCCGATCGTTAGTCCATTGATCGTCTCCGACGGAGATAATAATCGGCGGTCGGCGACGACTGCTGCGACAGCGTTGATCACGCCTCGCGCGCGCTGATGCGCATTGGCATCCTCGAATGCGACCCTATTTGCAAACGCCGCGACGGGGAATTGTGTCGTGATATTGCCGGCGCTAACGAGGAAAAGGATACCGAAGCGGTATGCCAGTCTGTCGAGAAGTCTCGCCCAGGGAGAAAGCTGGCCGTAGAATGGGCGGCGGACATTTCCAAGCGAAATATTGATGATGATCACATGTGGAGCCGAGGGTTGGTTCCCCTCGCGCATGCGGATGACAGCCTGATAGATCAAATCGATGATCAGCCTGTCCGGCGGAAAGCGGTCGTTGTCGCCGAGAACAGGAATGCAGTGCACCTGACGAGGCAGCGGCGGCTCCGGCTTGTTGCGATCTCCGTGAACAATAAGGGAGGCCATGGCCGAGCCGTGATAGCGTTGCGCCACGAGAGCCCCGGGCTCAAGCCCGAAATGATCGTCCACACTCAAATAAGGCTGCAGCAACGGGTGACCGGCGACTGGAACACCATCGAGAAGCGCAAGAATTGGATCGGCGGTGACAGGTCCCATCGCCGGCACAGGAGCAGCCGGCAGAATATCATTGGCGTCAATTTCCGTGACGACGCTCTGCGGGCGAATGTGCATGATCGGCTCGACACCCGCCAAGCTCGCGGGAGCTCGTTCCACGACCATCCGAATTGCTGCCACTGGCAATTCGGCAAGGATGGCGTGGTAGGCAATGTCATCCAGTCTGGCGCGACTGAGGAGTCGACCGCCACTCTGCCTGATCGCCTCCACGACGGTCGCTTCACTGATCGCGCCTGCCTCGGGAGACGAGCGGAACACCAGTTCGATTTCAAGAGGAATAAGCTCGTCGTCGGCCCGACCGTCGATCTCTTCACCCAGGACATCCGCGTCCAAGCGCTGGACGCGATCAGCAGGACCCCAGACACGAAGGTCGCGAAGACAGGCAAACACGTCCCGCCATGGTGTAAAGCCCTGTGGCAACACCCGGCCCGCAACCCAGGTTCGCCATAGCGACTCTATCTGCCTCAGTGCCCGCAAATCCGGTACAAGCAAGTAGGCAACTGGTGCCTTGTCCTCATCGCCCGGCAACTCTTCCTCGTCGATAAGTTCGAGGCCTGGCACGTTGTTGATTGCCCGTGCAAAGGCGGAAATGCTCCCCTTCACTTCGAATACGAGAAGTCGCTCAGGTGCCAGCGCGGCAGGATCAGCGCGAAGCGCAAGCCCTGCCGTGTCGCGCTGCAGCACGTCGGCAAGGCGCTGGAATTTCGGGCCAAAGCGCTGGTTCTGGTCAGCGGTTGAGTTTGGTTGAGGACCGCGTACGACCGCTTGACGGCCGGGAGTTCTTGGCTGCGGAGCGCTCGGATGCAGTCTCAATATCGGTTTGCTCGGATCGCTCGCCATTCAAAACCTCGGGGCTAACTCTTGTTGCCCAGAGGTCCAGTTCTGAACGAAGTGCATCGTCGATGGAAAGCTCCCCCAAGCCCAATATCTGTCGTCTTCGCACGTTTTGGCAGAAATCCAAAGCCTCTGCAAAACTTACGGTACCCAATTTTGCAGCGATCGTTTTCGCCGCGGCCTTAGGCGCATCGGGCCATTGCGAGATAATGCGGTCGAGGAAGACGCCGATCCTCTGCCGGTCCGGGGCCGGAAAAGCCAGCCGCATCTGGAAGCGGCGCCAGACTGCCCGGTCCAGCAGCTCGGCGTGGTTGGTTGCGGCGATCACGACGACGTAGCTGGGCAGCTGATCGAGCTGCATCAGCAGGAACGAGACGACCCTTTTGATTTCGCCGGTCTCGTGGGTATCGCCGCGTTCCTTGCCGATCGAGTCGAACTCGTCGAAGAACAGAACGCTCGGCCGCGTACGGACATAGTCGAATAGCTTGCGCAAACGAGCATTCGTCTCGCCGAGGTAGCTTCCGATCAGCGCATCGTATCGAACAACGAAAAACGGGAGCCCGAGTGCCTCCGCCACAGCCTCAGCAAAGGAGGTCTTGCCGTTACCGGGTGGACCGGAGAGCAGAACCCGATGGCGCGGCTCATAGCCATGAGCGCGCAAGACATCGGCGCGAGTATGCTCTTCGATGAGTTGACGGCCGCCCTGCTCCACCGGAAGCGGAAGCATCAGCTGATTGAGCTGAAGCCGCGGCTCGAGTTCGAGTATCGTGTCCTTTCCGGAACCGGCAGGACTGGAGGTGGCCGTCAGCGCGGGCGGCGTGACGGCGACCGTCGATAGAGCGCGCTCGAGTCTATCGGCGACGATGTGGTGGTTCTGTGCACGCTCTTCGGCGACCAGCGCTTCCGTTGCGGATTTCAGCATCGCCCGATCGCCGGACGCACCGGCGCGTACAAGGGAAATGAGAAGGTCGCTTCTGGCCATATCTGTCGCGTTTCCGAGGGCTCTTAACTTAAACTCGCGTTAACGCGAATCGTAACTCAAATAGTTGAAAAAGTCTTCTCACGCCCGCTGATCGGAGATCGCAAAGTGGGTCTATACATGAATTTGTGACTTCGCCACCAGCCGGCATGCAATCGCGCTGCCCTCGATCCACTTGCCGCAATTCTCTATTTCGCCCAAGCTCAGCCCAGAGGCTCAAGCCGTTCGCCGAATCCTCGGCGAATCCTCACGCAGTCATCGCAAAGCCTGAGCGAGGGAACGCCGGGCATCGCTTCTGCTGCGTTGACGATCCGATAATCCGTGATTGGTCCGTCGCCGCATGAAGAACAGACCATCGTGTTCTTCTCGCTCTGGATCGCGAGACGGGCAAGAGCGCCCAGACGCGGTTCGACGCGGTCCACGATCGAGAACCACATCTCGGAATGTGGTTCGATTTTCTCCATATGCCGTTCAAGATCAGCAGGATATGCCGCCGCTAACCACGTCCGAGCGACCTCCCGACGGCAATGATCATTGCTGACCAACGTCTTGTAAAGCTCAATCAATAACTGCCACGATCGTCGTGGGGAGACCTGGTGCCTTCGCCGATAGTGTTCAAGGTTGACAGCAAAACGAACGCCGCCGCTATAGGCTTCCTGGACAGTTCCGATGCAATAGGCGCGAAGGTCCTGCTGGATACTTGGAGTCGTCATTGTCGCCATGACGGAATGGTCATATCGCCATGGATGCGTTTCGACCTCGTACCGCCAGAGATCCAGATATCCGGTGCTTTGCTGAACATCCGCAATGCGATCGTCCCATTCCGGGTGATCGTGGATCAAGCGGTCTAGATCGTGAAAGTTCTCGACCGTTGGATCGAGCAAACGGGCTGCATCAAGCACTTCGTTCTGGGCCTTATGTGTCATTGCGATCGGATTGGGACGACTGGCCATCGCCTCTACCTCGTCTTGCGACACGACCTCAGTCTCCAAAACGAGCTCGACCAGGAGCGGACTAATGCGCAAATCTTCCGGCGAGCAGTAGTCCTGATCCCCGACCAGTTGAATACCGACGCTTTGATATGCACGGGCGACCAATCTCGAGCAGAACAGGCGGTTGGTGCGGGGCTTGGTGACCGCAACAACCGAGCGTGCGGCCTCTCGCAATGAATAACGGGTTCCTATCTGCGATCTTGCGTAGTCGACGACTTGCGTGACGACGTGGGTCGGCAAAGGGGTCTTCAACCGAAAAGCAAAGACGCTCTCGTCGTCTTCAAAAAATTCTCGCTGTATGTTCCGGGCCTGAACACCATCCATCGTGGAGTCGATGAAGGATCCCTGCTGAACGCAGATCATCGCGTGAGAAACCATACCTCCAGTCGCACCGCGGATGAACTTGCTCCCTTTTCCCGGTCGCGCGGTCAGGATGATGTCGCCGGGCTGGAGACTCTCGATTTTGATCCGCTTCACGTCGCTTCCTTCACCGTCCGACCCACCCCAAGCGTCTCGGCATTCCCGTCTGTTAAAAGCATGGCCAAGCAAAGGAGCCCTAGGCTCACTCGCCGGTATCGCCTTGGGTGTCGGCCTTTTCCTTGCCGGTCTTGACGATCGACGTCTTCAGGAGCGCGATCTTCTGCTCGATTTCCTCGGCAGAAACCTCGACCCGCAGGCGCTCCTGGATAAAGTTGAGTCGACCGTCACAATCTCGGATGATTTCAGCCCAGGTTTTCACCCAGACCTTGTGGTTCTCCTTGTCAAGGAAGAGGCCGATCGGCCTGCCAGTTTGGGTAACCCGGTCCTTGACGTAATCGTCGTATTCCGTCGTAACCAGGTAGAAATTCCAGACGGTGGACGTCGTCGAGAAGTCAGGCTGTTGGATCAATGCCCGAACGTAGTCCTCGAGCTGATCCAGTTCCTTCCGGGTAACCGTTAACGACGGCCGCTTCAACTCGATGAGGAGAAACTCGCGGTGGCCTGGATCGGCATGCGGCACCATCCGGCCCATGAAGGAATCAATGCGGCCAATCTTGCCGTCGGGCTTGCGGCCCTTGCTATGGCGAGACCGGGTCTTGCCAAGTTCCTCAGAAACACGTGCCATGATTTTCGTCAGGCCCGATTCCTGCATCGTGAAATGGAAGTTTTCGCCGAAGAGCCAGGTGTTCTCACCGACAAGGACATCGAGTTCGCCGCGCTCCTTGATGGTCGACCGGTGCTTCGGGTCGAAGACCATCTCGCGCAGCACCTGCAGCGTGACGACACGCTCGGCGATCAGGCTCGACGCCGAAATGATATGAGAGAGCTGTGTCCTTTCCAGAAGATCCGAAAAATCGTCTTGTTTGTTCTTGGGAAGATTGAACACTGCCCTGAGGATGCGCGTCACCGATTCCGGATTGTGCGCCAGGGCTTCCTTCAGCAGGCCCAAGGTTATCTTCTTCAGCGCGTTTTCGGCTTTCTTGAAATCACGCGAATAGGATTGAACGGCGTGGGTCGCGATATCGAACACCTGTCGTTCCCGGCGCTCGATCTCATCTTTCGGATCACCCTCATAGGGATAGACGCCCGCTTCCTTCAACGACTGGATCAGTTCGCTCGATTTCTCGGCCTCACGGTCTCGGAAGTAGTCACCGACTTCGTCACGGATGTAGTCGACCACACGGGTGAAATCAGGATCGCCAAGACCGTCGAGCTCCAGCAGGTTGGCGTTGGCAATCTCCTGAAAGAAGGGCGAATAGGCGTAGACAGAGAACGAGTAGTCCGGCGCCGTAACATTTGCGGGAAGCGTCCCCAGGACCACCCCGGTTTCTCCGCCGAAATGAATGCGCCGGGCGGACACTTTTGACTTCCATTCAATGACCTTCAGAGAGAGGTCGCTGATAACGCGCGTTGCGCCGACAACCGACTTGGTCTTGATGTCATGCGATCGCTCGATCGACGTCTTGGGGTCGACCGGCACGCCATCATACAGGATTTCAAGCCCCGGATACTGAAGCACGTAAGGTGCAAAGGTCGCATTGAAATCGGCGCTGGCTTGTTCGCCGGTCAGCCATTCAAAGCTTTCCTTGAGATTGGTAAGTTCGACCACGGTGCCGGTTTCTTCAGCCGGCACGTCGACGGGCTCCGAGACTGTCCCGGTGTGCAGCCTGTTCGAGTCGACGGAGATCGACAGCGAAAATCGTTTGCCATCTGTCTCATACACCGTGTTCCAGTTCGCCTTTTGCGCCAGCGAAAAGAACTTGAGGCGGCCTTGCCCCTCCTTCCCGTGGATGGCCCGCGCGTGGACCTTTGTTTGCCGGGCCTGGCGTTTCCAGGATTCCCCGAGGCTCTCGAAATCATGCTCGGCACGATCTCTGGAGATCCCGAGCCCGTTGTCGGAAATAACAATGGACTGAACCCCGCCGAGCGGATTTCTCGGGAAATCGACCGAAACCCTTGTCGCATCCGCGTCCAAGGCGTTCCAAACGAACTCGGCAATGGCCTTGACCGGGTCGCGCGTGCTGGCGACCTTCTCAAGATGGTCATTGAGCGTAATCGTCGACATCGATCCCCCTTTGATTGAGAAATCACCAAGCAGACAAGCCGAGGGGCTGTCAATGACGGACTTTGCGGCCTCTGCGATCTGCCTATCTCAAAGTTCACGTAGACATGATGATGCTGACGGCGCCGGATCCTACCGGTCCTATTATCGGTCTGGGTCGTGCCAGATCTCCATAATGAAGGTCACGAGGGTATGTGCCGCATTGACCGCCAGACGCGCTTCCGAGACCGAAATCTTAGGCGGCGCAATTCCTCGTCCATGTGCCGAACCAATATGTGTCCGGTAGGCGCCAACGCCGTCGACGACCGACGCCAATCCCTGCAGCATCTTTCTCTGATCTTCAGCAAGCGTTGCGTCAGGGTTCAGGCCGAGATGGCTTTGCACTGTGCGCCACAAAGGCACGACCGTCATTTTCGAGGGCAGCTCCAGCGCAAACGTCTCGATGTAGGTTTTGCAAAGGGCTTCGATGATCGCACACGCCGCCGTAATTGCGGCATGCGGATCGCCGACCAGCTGCTGATAGGCGCGCTCGAATTCGCGTTCCACCGACGCGAAATCGCCGCGCTTGAGGAGGTCGCTTAATCCCACCGCAACCGGCGCACTTCCCGCAAGGGTAATGCGTCCATTCGTCTGGTATGAAAGGCTGTTTTTCGCCAAAGCATCGCGAATTCGCTGCTGCCCCTTCTCGACGTCCCCGTTATACGCCTCAAGCTCCATGAAATCCTGGATCACCTCGCCGAGGACGTCCAAGGCGTCGACGCCCTCGTCCTCGTTACATCTCCTGAGCCATGAAGCGCACTTCGATTCGCAATTGCCAGCTGGCGGCTCACCTGACGCCCCGCTTTCCATGAAAAGCGTGTCGAGCTTACTGTGGCTGTAATAATGATGTCCGATGACCGATGCGGTTGCACCGATAACCGAGTTCGGAATCTGACGCCCCATTCTAAAAATCCTCCGCCACGAACGCCTTTACCTATATCACCCCCCACGCCCGAAACCTCCCCCTCCCCGTCACCTCTCGGATGCCAAGTTCCAAAACGATCCGCCGTGCCGCCTGCGGCGTGACCTCGAGAGTCTTCGCCACCATCCCGGCTGACACCAATGGTCTTGCCATCACCAGTTCGACCAGTTCCGGCAGTTTTGAAGACGTCCGGCGCCCCTCCAGTTTTCGATCCATCATCGTTTTCGCCAGCGTCAGCCTGTCATGTTCTTTCATCCCGATCTCGGCGGCCGCGATCAGACCATGGGCGATGGCGAGCAGCCGCGTCTCCCGGTCGCGATGCCGACGACGATCGACAGGAATGGTTTTGAGGCCAAGATTGATAGCGGCCAGATGGGCGCCGGTGGTGATGCCGGCCTGGCGCAGGATGGAGGCGGCAAACAACCGGCCGAGCCAAGGCGCGTGTTGTAGAACAGCAAGCTCGTTCCAGGCATCAAGGGCGACAATCACCTGCAGCATAGCCGGGAGGTTTTCAGCCTGCCGCAACACGCCGCGCCATTCGTCAAGCCGCGCATCCTCGTCCCAGTCGAGATCATAGATCATCGGATCTTTTTCAGCCGCGCCACTGCGACCGGGCCGCGTGGCGTTCTCGATCGCCGCGTCCGATCGGGCGAGCACCGCATCGATGGCGGCATAGTCGATGCCGTGGAGATCTTCGATGTCGTCGGCGTCTTCCCCCTCCCCTTCCGGATCGCTTGCGACCGCGTGCCGCACGGTACCGGTCGTCCCCACCTCGTCCGCGCCGACCGACGCGACCTCCGACGTCTGGCGCAGCGCCCGCAAACCGTCGGCCGACAGAGCCCAGCCAGGCAGTTGCCCGGCAATCCGCCGGCGGGTGCGCAACACGTCGCGGGCGATGGTCAGTTCGTGGGTTGGGGTGCGGATATCGCGGGTGGCATCGTGGAGGACGAGGTCTTCGAGATGGACGAGTTCGCCGTCGATCCACAGCGAGGCGCAGGCGTCGGTGAACTGAGTGCGTTCGAGGAAGCCGGCGCTGACGGATGAGCGGGCGATGCGCTCGTCGAGACGGGTCAGAGCAACGCCGGCGTCAAAAGCCGGTCGCATGAGGACACTCATGCTGATTTTCGCGAGATCGTAAGCCATTGAAATCATGGTAAATGATTTCTTAAAGGAACTCTATAAAAATATTACAGTTCCTCACATGGTATGATTGTGGGTTCGAGGCCTAACCATTGATAAGTACCTCTTATCGATACTCAGAGATCCCTTCTGATTAACTCCGGAGGGCGTTTCCAGCATCAAACCGCACATTCGGCGAAAAGGCTGCCCGCACCTCCTCCACATGCCCGGATTTGAGCCGCTTCGCGCACAGGGCGCCGCTGGAGCGCGTTCTCGATCTACGATGAGGGTTGACGCATCCAATCCTCGTATCCGCGCTGTACGGCCCTCCATTTTGGCCATAAAACACGCTTTCAAAGGACCGTTTACTCACGCACGCATTATCTGTACAAACCGCCATTATAGACGACATCGGAGTTCCAATGGCGAGATCCGCAATCCCCAATCCTCATCCCGCTCCCCAGAGGCTAATTGGATATGCGCGTGTGTCGACCGAAGACCAGGTCAACGACGCGCAAGTGGACGAGTTGCGAGCGGCTGGTTGCCATCGCATACATCAGGAGCACGGGTCCGGGGCATCAAGGGTGAGGCCCGTCCTGAGGAAGATTCTTGGCGAACTTGTCTCGGGCGACGTGCTCGTTGTCGTCCGGTTAGATCGGCTAGCGCGCTCCGTTAGCCATTTGCTTGCTGTCATCGAAGACCTAGAAAAAAGGGGCGTTCACTTCCGGTCGCTTCGTGATCCAATTGACACCTCGACGCCGCAAGGCATGTTTTCTCTGCAGGTATTGGGTGCGGTAGCCCAACTCGAGCGTGCGCTCATCGCTGAGCGAACCAAAGCCGGCATGATGGCGGCTAAAGCACGGGGGCGGCTCGCTGGCAATCCAGGACTTCGCGAGCGGCGACCCGAAGCTGTCCGTGCTGCATCTGCCGCTCGCAATCGGGTCTATCTGGACGAACTGATCTCATCGGCGCAAACATGGTTGCCGACTGTTCGCAAGCTGCGGCCGCAACATAGTTGGGACAATGTGGTGCTGATCCTTAATCGCAAAGGCCACAGTTGGACGGTCGAACGCTTGCGCCGGGCTGTTCACCGGATGGTACGCGAAAAGCTTGCCGAGCCAGAACTGCTCGCCCGCTCTCCTCGTCGGCCGCCGGAGGACAATCTGATGAAGCTGGTCGCCGCGATCGCGATCGCCGATCCCGACCTATCGCTTCGAGAGATTGCTGCGCAGTTGGACCAGATGCATGAGCGACCGCCGCGTGGTGGCCGGAAATGGCAGCCCTCTTCAGTGAGGGCGCTGTTGGACGAAGCGCGCCGCTTCGGACTCATACGCTTATGAGTGCTGTTTGTGACGCGGCTGAACGAGGCGCGCCTGATGGGCGACGTATGGTTTGCCGCCCATTGCATACAGTCGTTTCTAACCTTTCAAGGTGCTCTCTGGGTCGCCGCGACAGCCTTCGATCAACCACATGAGCGGTAGAATTCATTTCTATCACTCATCGCAAGGGATTATGGTGAGTTATAAAGTGGGCGCCTATAACTCACGAGATGGAACTGGACGCAGGAAGGCTGGCCGCATTTCATATGATCATGCGCCACTTCAACCACAGGACCGCAATCTGCTTCGTATCGAGCTTCCAAGCGACGAAGCAGTGAAAACCTCCCAGATTGAGCGCGAGCTGCTTGATCGGTGTGCCGACAATCGGCCATCAACGTCGTAAGAGCTCGGCATCGCCGAAATGATCCTCGACGTGTAAGACACTTGGTCCGCCCGCTCAACGACGAAACCCTGTTTCGCTGGCATGGCATAATGACAGGCAATCGCCATCTTGAGGCGATCCGCGCATACCGAACGCATGAAGATGCCATGCAGATTGTGCCCGGCCGTCTGGACAATCCGACCGTCCACTACCAAGCACCACCATCAAGGCGGATGCCCGGGGAAATGGCGGCCCACACCAAGTGGTTCAACAAAATAGCGCCACACAGCGAACTCCCCTTGCCCGCTCTCACCCGTGCCGGCATAGGCCATTTGTATTCCCAAAGCATCCATACGTTTGGAGCTGAATGGAAGGCCTGGCCGAGCGCTCGCTGAAAAATTGCTTGCCCAAAATATCGGGCAAACCGAGCTTTCGTTGCGTATGCCTACACGATCGAGGATGGCCGGAAAGCCTATCACGATCAGCTCGAACGGCATCAGCGCACGCTCGATATCACCGGATGGCGTGATTTGAGGGAACCATCCTTGATGCGCAACAGACCACCTTGACGGTGACCTTCTATCTCCGCAAGGCGGAATTCAATGACCGGTTCCACGGGCAATTCAACGACCGCCTGAGAAGGCCATCGCTCGCATGTTCCAGGAAGGCCCTGGGGAGTTAAAGGTGGGCTAAGCGCTGAGAATTACATTTCGATCAGGCGGACCTCGCGAGCGACAGCGACGCGCGATCTTCATGACCTGTTGGAGAGGGATGCGCTCACGCGCACCGGCGAACGCCGGCAAGCACGCTGGGCGCTAAATCTGCCCTGATTACGATTAAGAGACAGATCTCAACCGCCACGTCCCCTTTGGCCAAAGGCCCGAAGAGGCTGAACCAGCTGCCCGACACGAGGGCTTCGAAATCATGCAAACCGGGTCAGGTTTCTCGACCGCGCTTTTGCGGCTACTTCCTCGCGATTGTGCGGCGGATGTGAAGTCTCGAGCGAATCGAGCAATTCGCGGGCGCATGCCGCGATTGAAACGACTGCGTGTTCAAATGCTGCCTCATTGCGTTTGGACGGCTTCGTCGTTCCACTCAGCTTTCGTACGAACTGTAATGCCGCATCACGTATTTCCTGCTCGGTCGCCGGCGGATCGAAATTGAAAAGTGGTTTTATGTTTCTGCACATGGACTGCTCCCGGGTCATCTTCGCTTAACACGTGGCCTAGGGCCGGCCGGACGGTGGCTCATCCGCGCCGGGAGATTTCAAAGCACGATGCGCCTTCTCTCGGTGTGACCACTGCCGTGCCCATCCCATCCTCGCCTCCCCCTCAATCCGACAGTCCTACCCCTCTGTCACTCGGGCTGACAACACCTAGATTACAAAAAAGACGCCATAAGCCGTTCTGTCAGCCACCGCTCCTGGCATCCGGCGCGCGCGCCATGGTGTCGAGCAAATGACGCCAATTTTGCCCCCTGCGTCGGATGGTTCCATGTCCCTTTTAGCTTGAACGTCGGACCGCTCGGCACTAGCCCTAACGTCGAAGCCTCGGAAGCTTTCTCGTAAAAGGTAACAGCTGTTACTTTTTGGACCCCAGGCTATCGAGATCGCCTCGATCGTCCAACACGAAAGACAGAAAATCTTAACATTGATGCCACCGCAAACGCGCTTGTCGAGCACCCCTGCCCCCTTCCTCTCTGTCCCAAAGTTGTAGTCGCTGCCATCGCTCTGTGCATTAAGTGCACAGCGTGCCACGCGCCATTAGTGACATCATTTGCCCGCCCGCATCGGATCCTTCTACGTCCCACATGTTTAAAACGTCGGACACCTCGGCATTTACCCGTAACGTCCTAAGTTCCCGTAAGCTGTGTCGCTTTTGGCAATTGAACCTTCTTGAGGGAGGCGAGGGGTCCGTCCTGTCAGCACGCTCCACCCCCAAAAGGTAACAGCTGTTACTTTGTGTCCCAGTAGCCCGCCGGTTCGTCAAACTATAATAACATTAACGTTGATGCCGCCCAACTGGCGTGTCGAGCCGACCCTGCCCTGTCCCTATGCGGATCCATGTCATTGTCGCTCCCATTGCTCCAGGAACTCACTGCACAGGACGCCGCAGCGTTGACGTCACCAGTTGACGCCGCTTTTTACCCGTCTGCGCCTGACCCTTCCACGTCCCTTACGCCTTGAAGGTGAGACCGCTCGGCACTTACTCGTAACGGCCGAAGTCCCCGAAGCTATCTCGCTTTTGGTGATTGAGCGTTTTCAGGGAGGACAAGGGTCATCCTTGTCGCCCGCTCCACCCAAAAGGTAACAGCTGTTACCTTTTGGGCCCATCGGATCAACGTCGCCTGGTTCGTCGAACCTGAGGGCAAAATCAAATGGCGTTGATGCCACGCGAAGCGGGTTTCGACCGGATCCTGCCGCGGCCCGCCGTAAGTGGGTTGGCAGACCACGTTCGACAGGGGAGGAAGAACGAGGTGGCGATAGGCAACCCCACCCGTGCATCTCTCGCCGCGGCCAGACAGCCTGCAGCACCCGGCCCGCCGGCCTTCCTGGAACCTCTGATGCTCGGCGGGTGCCGCACATACCGACTGCCTCTCCGTCCTTTAGGCAGCAATGCACAATGATTTCCGGACGGGTCACAAGCTGGCCGAACAGGATGGCATGGCTTCTTGAATGAACATTCGGAGACCTCCTTCGTGACGGCTCTCACTCATTCTCTCCCTGCAGGAACCCATCCACTGCCCACGGCTAACGTCCATTGCTCGCGCACGGTCAGATGCCGGCAAAGTTGGGCGAACCCCGCGTGAAGCGACTCAATTGGGTGCCAACGAACAGGTGAACCGCCCGGGATCACGGATGCTATGCGCTCGACACGCACCACCCCGCACCTTCTAACTCGTTTAGCCCTCCAACACCCATGTTCTTCTTCGAGCCGGCTGGCACCAAAGACGCGCAAAGAAGCCTCCGGCAAAGGTGGAGGTACGAAGGCAGGAAGCGAGATAGCAACCTCCTGAACCGTCGGCGCTTGCTTCGTCATCGACGCTGAACAATCATCGACAACAGAACGGAGGGTGCCCCTGATAGGCAGGTTAGGTCTCAATGAACAGGAGGAATGGCACTCCCCAGCCACAACTATGTCTGCATGTCCTTCAGGGCAGTTGTACCGCCCTCGCCGTCTTGCGGAAGCCAGATGGACTATGGCTGCATGACGGCGGGCGAAAACCCATACCTGGCGAAACGACCGCTCTTTCTGGATAGGCTCGCCCATTGCCGCTCAAGCGACCCGGATGGCGAAGCCGCGCCCGGAAATCGAAATACTCCTGCAGCGGCGTCAACGTAAACCTCGTCGCGATTAATCGGTTCCGCATACCCGAGCGCGGAGTAACAGCTGTTACCTTTCGCCTATCCATTCCGTGTATTCATTCCGCTTTCGGCAAGACCGTAAAGGCTTTTTGAAAGGTGAAGACTCCCATCGACCGCCCGGTCGACCATTGCACGGAAATAACCCCCTGGCTTTGCAATCAGCTCCGG
>Ga0209758_1002340_pt1 | contig 19541 bp, 4 predicted proteins | sample AraplaMF_Col_mMF_FD_184258 | JGI IMG/M metagenome (GOLD analysis project Ga0209758, IMG submission 184258) | Arabidopsis root microbial communities from the University of North Carolina, USA - plate scrape MF_Col_mMF (SPAdes) (version 2) | ecosystem: Host-associated > Plants > Roots > Endosphere ...
GTTGTAGTTGGCGTCCGGCGTGAAGGTGATGTTGCCGCCGGAGGACGACACCGTGCCGTGGGTCGGGTTGCCGACGCCGACGAAGGTGAGCGCGCTGCCTTCCGGATCGGAATCGTTGGCCAGCAATTGCGAGACCGGCAGGGTGAACGATGTGTCCTCGGTCGGGACGTTGGACAGGCTGCCGCCGCCATATTCGACGAGCGCCTTCCAGTTGTACTCATTGGGTCCCTTGCCGCCGGGCAGCGGCGACGGCCCTCCTCCGACTTCGGACCAGATCGCACCGATGTTTCCGGCGACCACGAGGTAATCCGCGCCGGCGGCGCCGGTCTCGTCATCGTGGTCGTCGGGAGGGTTATAGCTGAAGTTCGAATACTGGCCCGCGGACCCCGGACCATAGAAGATCGTGCCGGCTTCCGGACCGGTCACCCATTTCCAGACACCTTCGGTGTCGCGGTCGGACCCACCGAGCCAGAAGCCGATCGGCGGGCTCTGCGTGGACGGGTGGAATGTGGTGTAGACGAAATCCCATTCGGCTTGAGACGTGATGGTCGCCAGATATCCGCCGGCGGCATCCGCGGCGGCGAAAGCCTGCTCCCAGGACAGGTTTCCGTTGCCGATCACCTTGTAATAGTGACCGTTGTCGCTGTTCAGCGTCCACCCGGAGCCCGGCGGCGTGCTGGCGCCGGCCACGCCGGTGAAGGTATCGTCCACGGCCAGCGGCGCGTCGTTGGCGGCCGTGATGTTGATCGCCAGCGCCTGACTGGCAGTGGCGTTCGAACCGTCCGTCACGGTGAGCGTGAAGCTCTCCGACCTATCGGCCGAGAGTGGATTGATGGCGGTGCTGTTGGCGACGTAGCCGTAGGCGCCGGTCGCGCTGTTGAGGTACAGCGTGCCGTAGGTGCCGGCCATTGCGCGGTCGTAGCCGCTGAGCGCGTTCGACGCGGCGCCGCCGGTGATGCCGTAGAGCGCCGTGTCGCCGCCGTCGGCGTCGTGATGCACCAGCATGCCGGTCACCGGCGCGAAGGTGTCCTTTGCCGCAGTGTCGGTGAGAGTGATCGGCGTCGGCGCGTCCAGCGTCGGGGCGTCGTTGACGCCGGTGAGCGTGATGACCACGTTCTTGACGGCGGCGCCGCCATGACCGTCGTCGACCGCCACGGCGTAGGTCTGGGTACGGACCTCGCCGCCGCGCAGCACCTGCAGGTCGGCATTATCGGCGGAGAAGTGCCAGCCGACGCTGTGGGCGGTCTGGTTGACCGCGTCGAGGGTGAGGTGGCCGAGATAGCCGCCGCCCTGCTCGGTGAAGCTCGCGCTGTGGGTGTCGCCGGCTTCGCTGTCGGTGAACGAGATGGTGCCGTTTGCGGACTGCTGCGCCGCCGGGAGCAGCTTGAGCACGCTGACGTCGTCGATGATATAGGTATCGCCGCCGGCGATCGTCGCGGCAAATCGCAGCGTCATGACGCTGCCGGTGCCGACGAAATCGTAAGTATGCAGCTGCCAGCCGGTTTGCGGCGACGACGGGGTGCTCAGGGTGTAGAAGGCGCCGCCGTCGAGGCTGGCGGTGAATGTTCCGCCGACACGCGCCTGCAGATAGAACGAGACCTCGTAGGCCTGGCCAGCCTCGGTCTGGAAACCCTGGCGGACCGAGCTGCCGTCGGTAAATTCCGTCGAGTAGCGGCCGTCATAGACCAGTGACCTGCCGCTGCCGGACAGCGTGGTGAGATCGAACCGGAAGACAGCGCCCGACACCGCCCAGCCCGAGGTGACGGGGCTCTCGAATCCGCCATTGGCGATCAGGTTGGCGCCCGACGGCGCCGGGTTTGCGTCTTCCGTCACCGCACCGGCCTGCGCCGTGGCGGCGATCACTGGTGCATGGTTGACGTCGATCTGCGCTGTGGCGGTCGAGGCCGCATCGCCGTCATTGACGGTCACCGTAACGTTGCGCTGGGTCGCGTCGCTGCTGGTCGACGAGAACGTGATGGTGCGCAGCACGGATTCGTAATCAGCCAGCGTCGCGTGTCCGGTCAGCGTGATCTGGGTCGCGTTCGAATGGGCACTGTCGACGGTGATGCCGGCGGGCAAGGTGCCGCGGCTCAAGAGGTCGCCGGCCTTGGCGTTGGCCACCGAGATCGTCATGCCCTCGAGGTGGGTATCGTCGACGTCGCGCAGCACGGGATCGGTGTCGGTGATCTTCACACCGGCGCCGCTGGGGGTGAACGTGGTGTGGTAGGCCACACCCGGCGCAGTCGAATTGTCGGCGTCGAGATCGATGACCGGCGCGTCGTTGACCGGGATGACGTTGATCGTGACCACGTTCGGCGCCGCGTCGAAGGCGTTGCCCCGATCCTGCACAGAGAAGGTGAAAGAGGCATAGCCGCTGCCGTTGGCGTCCGGCGCCGGCGTGAACACGAGATGCAACAGGTCAACCGCCGCAATCACCGTGCCGGCCGCGAATATGGCTCCATTCAGGGTCAGTGTGCCTGCACCCGGCAGCGTATCGATGCGGACCGCCTTGAGGCTGTCGCCGGAATCCACATCGCTAAAGCCGAAGTCGGCCGCGGTGAAGCTGCGGGTCGAATCCTCGTTGACGGTGACCGTGGAATCCGTGCCCGCCGGCGCGTCATTAACAGGATTGACGTGCACATTGATCGTCTTGACCGTCGACGCGGTGTCGCCGTTGGCCTGCTCGGTCGCCGTCGCCGTCACGGTCAGCGTGAAGTCACCGTTGAAATTCGACGGCGGAACGACCTTGAGCGCAGACAGGGTCCAGCCGTCGACCGACGTGGATGTGTGGCCTGCAGTTGCCGCAAAACTGTGGCCGGCATTGTCGGACAGCACAGCGCCGACCGGAATGCCGGAGATGGTGACGCCGACGGTCTCCGAGCCGTCGGTGTCGGCGGGCGCGGCGCTGATGGGGGGCAGCGCGATCGCGGTGTCTTCCGCGCCATATCCCGGGATCTGGACATATTGTCCGAACACCCCGTCGGCATCGTCGGTGCCGGCGCCGTTCCAGGTCAGCAGCAGCTTGCCGTTGCCGAGATCCAGAATTTCCGGACGCCCCTGGTCCAGCGGCAGGCTGGCGAGCAGGAAGTCGTCGCCCATGGCGACACCGGCCGCGTCGAATCGCCGACCGCTGACATCGAGGCCGTTGGCGGCAGTCGCGGTCTGCCAGGTCACCAGGAAGCCGCCATCGGCGAGCGCAATGACGCTCGGCAGGCTCTGGATATCCGCGGTGCCGGAATTGATGGCGAAGGCAGACCCGACCGCGGTGCCGGACGCGTTCAGTATCTGTCCGTAGATACCCGCATCATCGGTCGGGCCTGCGCCGGCCCAGACGGCCACGACCTTGCCGCCGGCCAGCACGGCCAGGTCGCTGGTCTCCTGGTTGCCGGCCTGGACCGACGGATTGATCAGCGCTTCGGAAGCTCCCTGGGGAACACCGGCCGAATTCACCGCGCGCGCATAAAGCTGCTCGCCGAGATTAGCGGATGCGGCATTCCACGCCGCGATGGTTCCCGATGCGGTCCAGACCAGCGACGGATCGCTGAGATCGCCGGCGGTGCCACTGACGGCGACCGGCGCGGCGAGCGCCGTGCCGTTGCTCGCGTAACTCACCAGGTAGACGTTCGAACTGCTGACCACCGTGCTGTAGGTCACCACGAGCGCGTTGAGCGCGTTCTCCGACGACCCGGAAAAGACGTAACCAAAATTGCTGATGCTGGCGCCGATTGCGAATTGTCCGCTGGACGCATTGATCGCCGCAATCGCAGCCGCGTTCAGGCTGAAGTCGACATAGGTATTGGCAGCAAGGGCCGTGGCCGAGCCATACCCGGTCCCGGTCCCGAGATCGTCGTAAACGTCGGTTCTGTTGGGCTGATAGTTCAGCAACGTGCCCCAGTTGGTCGTCACATCGAAAAGCGATACCGTTCCGGTTCCATAGACATTGTATGAATAGACGTGAAGCGTTGCCGAGAGCACGTGGCCTGCCACCGCCCCGACGTCGGCGGCGAAGAAGCCCCGGTAAAAGACGCCTTCGGAGAATCCCGTCAGGTAATTGCCGTTGGGGACATGTACGCCCGTGCTCTTGTACCATCCCGCCATCAAGGACAGCGACGCGGTCGCCGTGGTGGGAACCATGAAGGTTTCCGTGTAGCCAATCGAATATCCCGTGCCGGTCGTGGTGATGGCGGCTTCATGCTGCATGCCGGCCGTGCCGGCATTGACCCGCACTTCGGCTGCATCCAGCGCGACGCCGTTACCGTCGTAACGTCGCGAGAACACGCCATCGGCGTCGCCAACGCCGTTGCCGTCCCATGCGACCACGAACCCGCCGCCCGGAATCGCCGCAACGGTCGGGGCCTTCTGGTCGCCGGCGGTTGTCGTGTTGACGAGAAATTCGCTGCCGGCATTGCCATTGGCGTCATAGATCCGCCCGTACACGCCGAGGCCCGAACCGTCCTGGCCCGCTGACTGCCACACCGCGACAAAGCGGCCGTCTCCGAGCGAGGTGATCGAGCCGCCGTCCTGAACCCCGGCCACGGTCTGATTGATGAGGAACGCGCCGGACGCGGTCACGTTGGCGTCGTCGGCCGTTAGCACCGGCGCATCGGCAACGGGCGTGACGTTGATCGTGATCGTATTCGGGGATGCGTCGAAGGCGTTGCCCTGATCCTGCACGGAGAATGTGAAAGAGGCATGACCATTGCCGCTGGCGTCCGGCGCCGGCGTGAACGCGAGCTGCGACAGGTCGGCCGCCGCGATCACCGTGCCGGCCGTGAATGCGGCGCCGTTCAGCGTCAGCGTGCCTGCACCCGGCAACGTATCGATCCGGACCGCCTTGAGGCTGTCGCCGCTATCCACATCGCCGAAGCCGAAGTCGGCTGCCGTGAAGCTGCGCGTCGAATCCTCGTTGAGCGCGACCGTGCCGTTTGCACCGGTCGGCGCGTCGTTGACCGGATTGACGTGCAACGCGATGGTCTTGACCGTCGCTTCGGAGTCGCCGTTGGCCTGCTCGGTCGCGGTCGCCGTCACGGTGAGCGTGAAGTCGCCGTTGAAGTTCAGCGGCGGCGTGACCTTGAGCGAAGCCAGGGTCCAGCCGGTGATTGCCGCGGCGGTGTGGCCGGCGGTTGCCGTAAAACTGTGGCCGGCGTTGTCGGACAGGATAGCGCCGACCGGAATGCCGGAGATCGTCACGCCGAGGGTTTCCGAGCCGTCGGTGTCGGCAAGCGCCGCGCTGACCGCAGGCAATGCAATGGCGGTGTCTTCGTTGCCGGTGCCGGCACCGGGCGGAGTGGACAACAGGCGGAATCCCGGACTGTTGTTGCCACCCCACGCAAGCACGAGATCGCCATCTCCCGTCAGCGTCATCGGCGAGCTGCCCGGCGCGTCCGCGACTTGATCGCCGGTCGTTTGCACGGTGAAACGGAATTCGCTCCCCGCCGGCTGGCCGAGCGCATCGAAGCGCTGGCCATACACGCCCCAAAGACTTCCATCCTGGCCGTTCGAGTTCCATGCGACGACATACCCGCCATCCGGCAGAACGACGACCGACGGAGACTGCTGATCGCTGGCGGTGAAGGTATTCACGAGCCTCGCTGCGCCAAGCCCGTTGCCGTTGGCATCGAAGCGCCGCACATAGATATCCCAGGTATTCGCGCCACCGACATACGCCGTCCAGGCGACGACATAACCGCCTTCCGGAAGGCCGGCGACATCCGCCGCGGCCTGCGCCGACGTCGGCGCAGACACCTGAACCGGCGAACCCTGGGGTACGCCGGCGCTGTCAAAGCGCTGGACGTAGGAACTGTAATTGTTCTGGGTCGTCGTGAACGCGACCGCGTAGCCGCCATTGGCGAGCGCGGTCACGTCGCTCCAAAGGTACGTGCTTGCGCCGGGGACAGTCACGACATCCGCCGCGCCATCAGCCGCGCCGTTGGCCAGATACTTCTGAACGATGACCGACGAGCCGTTGGTGGCCGAAATGACGAACCCGCCACCGGCAAGACCCGAAACCGAGTGCCGGTCGCCGCCCAGCGTGCCAGTGGCGGTCTGCACGCCGGCGCTGTCGTAGACCTTGAAGTAACTCGACGTCTCCGCGACGACATAGCCGCCGCCTTCAAGGGACACGATCGAGGGCCACGTACCCGAGCCGACAAACTTCAGACTGCCTGCAATGGCGTTGCCCTGCGAATCGAATGCCTGCGTATAAATCCCGGAGCCATTCGGACCGTTTCCGCCCCAGGCCATGATATGGCCTGAACCGAACGCCGCCACCACCGGATACTGGGCGTAGGACGGAATCGCGGTATCGGCCGCGCTTTGTGCGACCGGCGTGCCGCCGGTGACGACCAGCACCGGCGCATCAGCGACCGGCGTGACGTCGATGGTGACAGTCGCAGGCGTCGCATCGACCGCACCGAACGCATCGTGGGCGGCATAGTCGAACTGGGCGGCCCCGCTGAAGTTCGCATTCGGCTTGAAATAGATCGTCAGCGGACTCGCGCCGGCGATGAACTGCTCGTCGGCAATCGCGCCGGTTCCGTTGGCGTTCAGATACAGCGTGCCGTTCGCCGACAGCGACTTGATGACGAAGCCGTCGAGGTTGCCGTCGATGTCGCTGCCCGTCAGGACAACCGCGATGAGGGACGACGGGTCCTCGCTGCCGCTGCCGGATGCCGCCTGGGTTTCCGGGGGGCTATTGAACAGCCGATCGTAGCTGCGGGTGCCGTCGTTGAAGACGAAGCTCTCATAGCCGGTCAGGTCGTGGGTGACCGGCCCCTGCGGCGTGTTGAACGTCAGACGGACACCGTCGGTACCGACGCGTTCGACATTGGCAAAGCCGGGAAAGTTGAAGCCGAACGTCACCGTGTCGGTGCCGGCGCCACCGTCGGCAACCACGCGATGGTTGGACAGCGTCAGCGCGCGAAGATCGAGCCTGTCGTCGCCCTCGCCCTCATTGATCGTGATGGTCGAGACCGCAAGGCCCGAGCCCGCGAAACTCTGGCCATTGACGATGACCTGGTCGGCGCCGCCGCCGAGGTTGAGGACGATCTCCTCGACTTCGGTCAGTGCCAGCGTGGCATCGACGCTGCCGTTGCCGGTTTCGTCGATCTTGATCAGGATCGGATCCTGCACGCCGTTCGACGGATCGAAGTCGAGGTCGGTTGCCGAGATGGTGATGATCTGGCTGTTGCCGTCCCCGGTGATGGTCAGCTTGTCGATATCGGTGCCGGTCGAGCCGCCGTCGATGGTGTCGCTGCCGTCGCCGATGGCGTAGAGGAAGCTGTCGCTGCCCTCGCCGCCGCTGAGGACATCGTTGCCCTTGCCGCCCGTGATGGTGTCGTTGCCATCGCCACCGATGATGGTGTCGTTGGCGGTGCTGCCGATGATGGTGTCGTTGCCCGCGCCGCCATCGAGGGTGATGCCGAGCTGGGGCGGCGTGTCGTAGGTCAACTGGTAGGCAAGGTCGATCGGAATGCCGAAGTTGGACCAGGTCCTGCCGAAATGGGACGCGCGGTCGCCGGCCGTTCCGTCGAGGTTCAGGTAAACGAACTGCCCGGGTTCGGCAGCAGCCGCCGTATTGATGAATGCAGGAACGGCACTCGCGCCGGCGGCCCCATCAAATGCCACGAAGGCATCGGTAATGAAGGCGTAGGTCGCCCCCGGGGTCAGCAACACGTTGGGATTGACGGTAAACGTCTTGATGCCGGCGCTGGTGTCGTCGACCAGCAGCCCGCTTTCGTAGAGCAGCCCGCCCGCCATGGGACGGTTGTTGGCAACATCCCACTGGGTGAGGAGGACGTGGAATTCGACGTTGTCCGGCCCAAAGGACGGATCCAGCAGGAACGACAGCTGCGACAGGAAAGTGCCGGTCGCGACGAAGGTCTGGCCAAAATAGGCGGTATCGGGCTCGCCGAAGGAGGTGATCTCCCGATCGATGGCCCCGACCAGACCGGTGCCGTCGACCGATGGCCCGCCTGCCGTCGGCAGGACCATGCCGCTGGCGTCGATGGTGTCGTTACCGCCGTCGCCATTGATGCGCAGGGTTTCCGCGCCGGTGACGCGGGTGGTGGGCAGGTTGGTGCCGGTGACGGTGAAGTCGAGCGCGGTGCCGGCGACGGTGATGGTTTCACCGGTGCCGAGGCCGGTGACGGTGACGCCATCGGTGCCCTCCGCCATCTTGAGATCGACGGTCTCGATGCCGGATGCGCTGATTTCGGGTGCACCGGTGCCGTCGGTCTGCACGGTGAACGAGGTCGCGGACGCAGCCGTCAGCGACACGGTCTGCGCACCGGCATTGCCCTCGACGATCAGCTTGTCGTTGCCGAGCCCGCCATCGACGGTGTCATGACCGCCGCCGAGGGTGTAGACGATGGTATCGGCGCCGCCGTTGCCGTTCAGGGTATCGTCGCCGCTGCCGCCGAACAGCACGTCATTGCCTGAGCCGCCATAGGCGCTGACCACGCCGGCGACGTTGTCGTTGCCGATGATGTCGGTGGTGGCGCTGTCGAGATCGCTGTCGGTCGCGGTTCCCGCCGCAACCGTCTGGGCGCCGAAGCCGTGCGCCACGCTGTCAAGGTTGACGAACACGCCAGTGGTCAGGCTGTCGTAATGGATCGAGCCGATCGAGCCGGCCGGATCGACCGTGATCGCAAGCGTGCCCGGCGAGGTATCGTTGTCGCCGTCGGTCGCGGTGAGCGCGAATCCGAGGGTGATCGGCGCGCCGGCCGGGCCCGAGTGATCGAGCGGCTGACGCAGGGTGAAGGTGTAGGTGCCGGTGCCGGTCGCCCCGAGGGCGAGCGAGAACACCACCGACGCGTCGGTGATCGTGCCCGGCACGCTGGCGCCGACATAGCCGACCAGAACACCCCCGACCAGGGCGTAGGACAGATCCTTGCCGTTCGAGCTCAGCACATCGCCGGCGGCGAGGCCCTCGACCGTCACGGCGGTCGTGGCGGTGATCGACTTGCCGCCGTCCGCACCCCAGTCGATGGCGAAGCTGCCGGTCTCGGTGGCGAGGCCGGTTGCGACCCGCTCGTCTTCGTCGAGCGAACCGGTGCCTGCCGCGCCGAACGACACGGTGTCGTCGGTCACGTTGACGGTGAAACTCTGCGGAACGGTGTCGCCGTCGCCATCGGTTGCGACGACCGAGAAGCCAAGCGACAGCGTGGTGTCGTTGCCGGCGCCGGTGTGGTCGAGATTCTGCCACAGCGTGAAGGTGTAATAGGAATTCACCGGCGAGGTCAGCTCGACGATGAAGACCGGCTGGCTGTCCGACTGGCCGTCCTTGAAGGCGACCAGCTGCTGTTCGCCCGACGCGAGGGTGCGCAGCACGTATTTCAGCGCCACGCCGTCCGAGGTGAGCCCCGCCGGATGCAGCGGATCGCCGTTGGCGTCGACCGCAAACTTGACGAACTGCGCGCCGTCGGCGCCATAGGCGATCTTCAGCGGATTGGAGCTGGTCTGCGCGAATGGCGCCCCGGCCGGATTGTCGAGCAGGACTTCGCTGACCGTACCGACAACCGGCGTGCCGGTGATGACCGGCGTGTCGTCATCGATCTTGATGGTCAGCGAACCGGTGACGGAATCCTGGTCGAAATCCGTCACGCTGTAGCTGAATTTGAGCGGCAGTTCCTCTTCGCCGGCCTGGTTGGCCGGATGCGCCACCGGGGCATTGATCGTGAAGCTGTAGGAGCCGTCGATGTTGATGACGAGGGTCGCCACCGTGCCATAGTGCCCGCTGGAGGCGCTCACGGTCACGGTGCCATTGGCGGCCTCGCTCGGCGTGCCCCAGGTGACGGATTCGGTGCCGGCGATTCCGGTCACGGTGTCCTTGAACACGACACTGAACGCCGGCAATCCCGTCAGCGTGATGGTGCCGCGGTCGTCAGCGCCGATCGAGAACAGCGTGCCGGCGGTGCCGGTGACGTTGTTCGCGTCGGGCGAAGCATCGTCGGTGCCGCCGGTATTGGCGGAAAACACTGCCTGGGCCTCGTCGTCGAGGATTTTGGCGGCCGCCACGTCACCCCTGGAAACCGGCTTGTCGTCGATGACCTGGATCTGGAAGGTGCCCGCCGACAACGTGATGGTGTCGCCGTCGTAATCCGCAAAGCGCACCAGCGACGAGAGGTCGATGCTCTTGACGTCCTCGCCGTTGCCGGGGAACGAAGCGACGGCATGGTCGATCTGGTCGAGCAGCGTGAACACGTAGTTGCCCGACGTGGAGCCGTTGCTGACGATGGTCAGCGTGAAGATTTCGCGGCCGCCCGCGGTCGCGGTCAGCTTGTCGCCGAGGCCGTCGTTGTTGGTGTCGGTCACGAGGTAGGTGACGGTGTCGCCCTTCGAGGTCAGATGCGGCAGGCCGTCGGTGGCGCCGAAGGAGAAGGTGCCGAACTGCGCGCCCGGGATGATGGTGACGCCGCCGATGACGAGAGGCGCGGTCTGCGACACTTCGTCGGCGCCGACGCTGACCAGCGCGCGCAGGTCGCCGGACACGGTGGCGGTCGTCTTGTGGCTGTTGGCGCTGGTGTCCTTGTCGGCGTTCGGGGTGACGCCGCTGGTGGTGTCCTCGTTGCCGCCGGCCAGCTCTTCTTCCTCGACGGTGCCGTTGACGGACTTGCCCGCGATCTGGATCGGAGCGTCGTCGACGACCTTGATCTCGAAGCTGCCGGCGCCCAGCCCGATGCCGTCGCCATCGGCGTCGGTGAAGCGGATGGTGCCGGACAAGTCGACCGATTTGACGTCCTCGGTCGCGGCGCCGGCCGGATTGGCGTGGTCGATCTGGTCGAGCAGCGTGAAGGTGAACTGATCGTTGACCTTGCCGTCGAGCAGGCCGTTCGGCACCGGCAGCGCGATTCCGAAAGGCAGTTCGGACAGCGATACCGTGAAGATGATGCGCTCGCCGGAGCCGACGATGCCATTATGGTCGGCGTCGACATAGCCGACCAACTGGCCCGACTTGAAACCGTAGACGACGGCCTCGCCGCGCGACGTGATGGCGTGGCCGGTCGAGTCCAGCACTGCATGGCCGGCGACGGTGCCGTCGAAGGAAAAACTGCCGTTTTCATCGGCGCCGGTCTTCACCAGCGACGCCAGCGAGCCGAACGTGACATTGCTGGTGAGCAGGCTCCCCGGCAGCAGCGGATTCCAACTGGTATCGAAATCGTCGCCGCCGGCGCTCACGGTGTCTTCGTTGCCGTGGGCGAGATCGCCGAGCGGCGAAAACTGCTCTTCCTCGACGGTGCCGGTCACGGTCGCGCCGACCACGACTTCCGGGACGTCGTCGACGACATGAAGAACAAGATGGCCGGTGCCGAGGTCGATGGTGTCGCCGTCGAAGTCGGTGTAAGTGACGAATTTCGACAGGTCGATGTCGAGCGCAGAACCGTTGGCGCCGGTGTGATCGAGCTGATCGAACAGCCGCAGGTCGTACAAACCGGTCTGGTTGACCGTCAGGGTGAACACCAGCCGGTCGCCGGCGAAGAAGCCCATGACGCTGCCGAGCGCACCGAGGTCGACGGTCTGGACGTGGTCGACGGCTTCGCCCTTGGATTTCAGGCCGGCGAACGCTCCGGCAATGATCGAATTGGCGTAGTTCTGCGAGACGAGCTGGAAGCGGCCGAACTCGTCGGCGCCGCCGTTGACCAGGTTGGCGCCGATGATGGTGTCGAGGAAACCCTGGTGGCCGGTCGAGCCGAGCAGCGGATCGGTGTCGGAATCCGGGCTGGTGCCGGCCGACCCTTCGATCGGAAATGCCGCCTTGATGGCCGCGGGGATCAGGTCCCAGCCGGGCAGGAAATCGCTGAGGTCGTTCTCGTTGAGCGACACCGTCATGGTCTGGCCGGTGACGGCCGGAATGTCGTCGACCACCGACACCACGAAATGGCCCGCGCCCATGTCGATGCTGTCGCCGTCGAAATCGGTGAAGGTGACGAACTTCGACAGGTCGAAGGCAATGCTGTTGGCCTCGGCGACCGGTGCGCCGGACGGATCGCGTGTCGGCGCCGGCTGGTCGATCTGGTCGAACAGGCGGAAATTGTAGTGGCCGGCGGAATCGACCAACAGGCCGAACACCAGCCGGCCGTCGGAGGCGAAGAAGCCCATCGCCTCGCCGAGGCCTTCGATGTCGACAAGGCGGGCGTCGTTGACGACGTCGCCATGCGACTGCAGCACGCCGCCGTTCGGACCGAGCGTCGCCAGCAGGGTTTCGGCCGTGGCTTCTCCGACCAGACCGAACACGCCGCCGCGGTCGGCGCCGGGACTGACGAGATGGCTGAGCGAGCCGGACACCGGAACGGTGCCGAGCAACCCGGTGTGGCCGTCGAACGGGCTGCTGCCGAGCGAGCCCTGCCAGAAATCCGCCACCAGCGGATAGAGCGGGTTGAAGTCGGCGAGGTCGTTCTCGTTGACGGCAACGGTTTCGGCCTGGCCCGACTGAATCGGGGCGTCATCGTTGACCACGACGGTGAAGCTCGATGTCGCCGCGTCCTTGTCGAAATCGCGCGCCGTGATCGAGAACTTCAGGGTGATGTCGTCTTCGGCATTGCCAACCGGATGGTCCAGCACGTCGAACAGATGGAAGGTGTAGGACCCCTCCCCGTCGTCGGACAGCGAGACGTCGAACACGATGCGGTCGGAGCTCTGGCCGTCGCCGGCGACGTAGCCGATCAGCCTGCTGCCGGAATCGTCGAGCTTGAACTGAACCGTCTCACCATGGGAGGTGAGCGCGTGATCGGCATCGATGACGACGCCATTGGCCGACACCGTGGTGTCGGAGAAGTACAGGGCGCGTCCCGTGAGTTCGGTGTCGTCTGCCGAACCGGACACCGCGCCGTCCTGGCCACTCCGCTCGTCGGACGACGAGTCCGTCGTATCGAAATTGTCGGCGCCCCATTTGATGCCGAGTGCGCCGGTCGCGGTCCTGCCGTCGTCCGCAGTCTCGCCCGGCGAATAGGTGTCGCCGTGGTTACCGCCCGACAGGGCGTCTTCGAACACCACCGGCGGCGTGGTCTCATTGGGGCCGAACACCGGCGCGTCGTCATTGACGTTGACGGTGAATGTCGCGCTGACGGTGTCCTTGTCGAAGTCCCGCGCGGTGAAGCCGAATTGCAGCGACAGATCGTCCTCGGCGTTGGCGACCGGGTGGTCGAGCTCGCCGTACAGCGTGAATTTGTAGCTGCCGACGCCATCGTCGGACAACGACACCTGGAACACGATACGGTCGGACGACAGCGCACTGAGCGACGGCATGTCGTCGCTCGGCGGCGGCACGATCGAACCCGGCACATAGCCGATCAGCATGGTGCCGGATTCGTCCAGCCGGAACACGATGGCTTCGCCGTGCGACGTCAGCGGATGGCCGGCGTCGACGGCGACGCCGTTGGCGATCACGGTGAGATCGGTGAAGTAGAGCGCGCGACCGGTGAGATCGGCATTGTCGGCTGAACCTGCGACCGCGCCGTCCTGGGTGACGATGCTCTCAACCGACGAGTCCGCCGTGTCGGCATTGTCCGCGCCCCAGCGAATGCCGAGCGTGCCGGATGATGTCAGGTTGCCGTCCGGCGCCTCGCCGGGCTGATAGCTGTCGCCGCGGTTTCCGGCGGCCAGTGCATCCTCGTACACGGTCGAGGACTGACTCTGCGCCTGGGCGATGTCCGGCGAGTCGTCGTTGACGTTGACATGGATGACCGACGAGGCGGTATCGCCGCTGCCGTCGGCGACCGAGAATCCGATGGTGAGGTTGAGCGTGTCTTCGGTGTTCTGGATCGGATGATCGAGCGGACGCAGCAGCGTGAAGGTGTACTCGCCCTGCAGCGCTTCGGTGTTGATGGTGACGGTGAAAATCTGGTTTGCCGCAAGGTTCGGGTCGCTGCCGACGTAACCGATGATGGTCGGCACGCCGCCGATCGCGCCGACGAACAGGTGGACGCTCTCGCCCGCCGATGTCAGCCCCGTCAGGCCCGGCTGGTCGGAAGCATCTGCAAAGGCGAAGGTAGCGCCGCCGCGATCGGTGCCGAAGTCGACATGCAACGAACCCGTGACGCTGGTGGCGTTGCCCGCCGCGTCGCCCGGTCCGCCGATAATGCCTTCCGCCAGACCCTCGTCGTCGATCTCGCCGACGTCGGCAAGGCCGATGATGGGAGTCGGATTGCCGGCCGGGGCGCCGCCGAACTGGGCGCCGCCGAATTCCTCGCCGCCGAGCAGCGCGAGCGGATCGCCCGGCCCCGCCAGCGCATCGACATGGGCGTTGCTGAAATTGGCGCCGGCAGTCGGGCCGCCGCCGGCTCCGGCCGCGGGCAGCACCGACTGGTCGGTGGTGATGGGAAACAGCGCGGCGAATTGGTCGCCGGTCAGCGTACGGTCCTGCGCCATCTGGAAGCCGACATCGGCCAGCGGTTGTCCATTGGCGTCGAAGACGTGATCGACGGTCACGGTGGACTGGTTGTCGAACAGCACCACCAGCTTGTCGCCGACGCGGACGAAGGTCAGCTTCTCGCTGGCGACGTCGCTGAAGTCGAGCCGCATCAGGCCATCGAGATGAACCGAGACCGACTGGCCGTTGGCAGGCTTTTCGAGCTTCAATGTCTTGGGACCCGAGGTCGTGACCGTCATCGGCGCAGAAACCGAAAGCTGCGCCAGAAGAACCGGAGCATTCATTTGCGAAACACCTCGAAAAAAGCAGTCCGCCCGGGACGGGCGGACCGGAAAATGTTGGCCGTGAAATCCGCAATTAACGTATTGTTAGGCCTCTGGATTCGTCAACAAATGAAGCAGATTTGCCGCGCATTTGAGCGAACGCGGTTAAGCGCGGCGCTCACTTTGCGTGAAGTGAGACAGGCGCGGCGCGGAATGAGACGGATGGTGTCGAAATCGAGTTGCAGTACGTGTCTTCGCAGATCCAACAGTTGCAGTTGCGCGCAGCACGTGATGCCGGCAGCAACGAGCGCTGCGGCAACTTCCCGATCTCTTGCCAGCGGCCGTACGACTTCCCGGAAAGCTCACACCTGGAGCAGAAAACCCAGCGCGGCCTCGCAAGGCGCTTGCACCTTCAACGCAAGCATGTCATCGGCGCGGGTGCGGCCGAGATTCACCGCTGCGATCGGGGTGCCGGCGCGGGATGCCATCTGCACGAAGCGAAAGCCCGAATAGACCATCAGCGAAGAGCCGACGACCAGCATGGCGTCGGCCTGCCGCAGATGATCCGTGGCGGTTTCGACAGAGTTGCGCGGAACGTTCTCGCCGAAGAACACCACGTCGGGCTTGAGGACGCCCTGGCAATGCTGACAGGCCGGCACGGTGAAAGAGGAGAAGTCGCGGGCTTCGAGATCGGCGTCGCCGTCCGGCGCGTCGGCCGCATCGAGATCGAGCCAGCCGGTGTTGAGGCGGCCGAGCCGATCCTGGAATTCATCCCGCGCGGTTTTCCTCTCGCATCCCATGCAGCGGACGAGGTCGAGCCGGCCATGCAGGTCGATCACCGCCGCGCTGCCGGCGGCCTGGTGCAGCCGGTCGACATTCTGAGTGAGCACCAGCTCGGAGCGGCCCATCGCTTCGAGCCGGGCCAGTGCCCGATGCGCGTCGTTGGGCCGGGCGCGGCCGAAGTTGCGCCAGCCGATCAAGCTGCGCGCCCAGTAGCGCTGCCGCGTCGCGGCCTCGCCTATGAAGGCCTGATAGGTCACCGGCTGCTGACGCTTCCAGTTGCCGTCGGCGTCGCGATAATCAGGAATGCCGGAGTTCGTGCTGCAGCCGGCACCGGTCAGGACGAACAGTCGCTGATGGCGATCGATGAAATCCTGCAGTGAAGCGTAATCGAGCATGGGCCCCTGATATGGGATCGGGCGCGCGATCGGCAAGGTGGCGGTTGCCGCCCCGAGCGCATCCGAGCTACCCTGGAGTCATGCGGATTGGCGTCATTTCCGATACCCACGGCCTATTGCGGCCGGAGGCCGCGCGTGCGCTCGCGGGTGTCGCGCATATCGTGCATGGCGGCGATATCGGCCGGCCGGAAGTCATCGACGAACTGCGCCGACTCGCGCCGCTCACTGCGATCCGCGGCAACGTCGATCACGGCGCGTGGGCCGAGGACTATCCGGAAACGCGGACGGTGACGCTGAACGGACGCAGCATCTTCATGTTGCACGACCGGAAAACGCTGCAGTTCGATCCGGCCGCGCGCGGCATCGACGTGGTGGTCTCCGGACATTCGCACGTGCCGAAGATCGAAACGGCCGGCGGAGTGTTGTATCTCAATCCCGGCAGCGCCGGACCGCGACGCTTCAAGTTGCCGATCACGCTGGCGATCTTGGAACTATCCGCGGATGCCATTCGCGCGAGCCTTCACGATCTCACCGGCAACGGCTCATGACGCAGACGGCGGTGCGTACCCGGCCTCGGCCGACAATCTCCGCACCGACTCGATCAATTCTTCGCCGAGCGCCCGGCGCCGCGCCTCGTCGAACAGCAGGTGTCCGTGACGCTTGCGAATGATGCCATCGACGATGACGGTGTCGACATTGCCGGCGTGGGACTGCTCGACCGCCGACATCAGCGGGTCATGCACCGGGAACAGGTTGAGGTCGCCGGTGCGCAGCATGATGACGTCGGCTTTCATGCCGGGCCGCAGCGCGCCGATCTCGTTCTCCATCATCAGCGCCCTGGCGCCGCCGGTGGTGGCCCACCGCAGGGCGTCGCGGCTGCCGATCATGGCGCCGGCACCATTGCGCAGCCGGTTCTCGATGCGGGCGAACATCAGCGCGGTCTGCATCTCGCGCCACAGATCGCCGCAGACCATCGGCTCGACGTCGATCCCGATCGACGGCAAGGCGCCATGGGCGATGACATTCATCATCGCGGTCGGACCGGGATAGTCGTGCAGCTCGTTGGTGTTGGTCGAGGTCACCGAACAGCCGGCATCGAGCAGCGGCCCGAGTTCGTCGGAGGTCAGGTGATTGCAATGCACGAGGTTGTGGTCCGGGCCGAGCAGTTTCTCTTCCAACAGCCGCCGATAGCCGTCCGGCGCCATCGCCTTGGCGTTGGGACGGGTCACGTGGGACGACGACAGCAGGCCGAGATCGCGTGCGAGCCGGAAATTGTGCAGCGAGGCCTCGAGATCGGCCCAGTGCGGGCCGGCAATGGCCAGCGCCAGTTTGACCCGGCCTTCACGCGCAAAGCGGCTCTTTTGCAGGGCTTCGACGCGGTCGCGCGGATGCGGGCGGAACGATGGAAACGATCCCGGCTTGGCCGGTTCGCGCAAGCCATCGCCATGGGCAAACACGCCGCGAATGCCGCTGTCGACCAGGGCGTCGACCGAGCGCTCGGCCTGTTCGAGATTGCGCAGGTTGTGCGAATAGTCGAACAGCGTGGTGACGCCGCTGTCGAGCTGGTTGAGCGCGCCGAACAGCGTGCCAAGGTAATTGTCCTCCGGGCCGAACCGGGTGGCGATGTCGCCGTAGAAGATGCGGAAATAATCCGGCCCCAGCCACTCCGATCCGGCGCCGCGGAAGCCGGACTGGAAGGTGTGCAGGTGCATGTTGATGAGGCCGGGCATGACGATCATGCCGGAACCGTCGATGACTTCATCGGCCCCCTCAGGGAGGCTGTGTCCGATGGCCTCGATGCGATCGCCGGCGATGAGGATGTCGGCATTGCACAGGTTGCCGAGCCGATCGTCCATCGACACCAGCCAGCCGCATTTGACCAGAATCCGTTTCATGCGCCCTGCTCCGCTACGCGGCTTTCACGGCGAAATCGCCCTCGCGCATGATGCGCGCGATCGACGCCAGCAGTTCGTTGCGGCGCTGATCGAGCACGGAATCCGGAAACACCCGCTTGCCGCCCTGCTTCCTGACCACGCCGTCGATGATGACGGTGTCGACGTTGCCGGCATGGGCCTGGTCGGTGATCGACAGCAGCGGATCGTGGACCGGAAACAGATTGAGGTCGTTGGCCCGCAGCATCACCAGGTCGGCCTTTTTGCCCGGCGTGATCGATCCGATGTGCTGCTCCAGGCCGATGGCGCGGGCATTGCCGATGGTGGCCCAGGTCAGGGCCTCGCGCGACTTGACCGGGATCGTCGGTGGCGGCGGGTTGCCGGCCGCGGCGTTGTCGCGCAGCGACGCCCAGCGGGCATGCAGCAAGGCGCCCTGCATTTCCCGGAACATTTCGCCGGTCACGATCGGTTCGACATCGATGCCGATCGACGGCATGCCGCCGAACTTCCGGACTCGAAGCGTCACCGGTTCGGCGACGTGGCCGTGCAACTCGGTCAGCACCGTGGCGGTGACCGACGCACCGGCGTCGATCAACAGCTTGAGTTCGTCGTCGTCGATGTAGTTGCCATGAACGAGGTTGTGGTCGGGACCGATCAGGCCGGCCTTGGCCAGTTTGGTGTAGCCGCCGGGCGCGGTCTGGTCGGCGGGCTTCTTGGTGGCGTGGGAGGTCGACAACAGGTTGAGCTCGCGCGCCAGCCGGATGTCCTGCTCCGCCACCTCATAGGTGCCCCAATGCGGGCCGAGGATGGCCATCGCCAGGGTCACCAGGCGGTCGTCGGAGGCAAAGCGCCCGTTGCGCAATGCTTCGACGCGATCGCGCGGATGCGGCACGTGGGTATAGGGCAGTTCGCCCGGCTTGGTCGGTGGCTTGGCGGTGCCGTGGGCGAATACCGCGCGGATGCCGGATTCTTCCAGGCCGTCGACGGAGCGCTCGGCGTGCTCCAGCGAGGTCAGGTTGTGGCACCAGTCGAGGATAGTGGTGACACCGCCGTCGATCTGGCCCAGCGCGCCGACGAGATTGCCGAGGTAATTGTCCTGCGGACCGTAACGCGTCGCCAGATTGGCGTGGATGTTCCTGTGGTAATCCGGCCCGAGCCATTCCGAGCCGATGGCGCGCAGCCCGGCCTGCCAGGTGTGGATATGGGCGTCGATCAGCCCCGGCATCACGATCTTGTCGGCGGCGTCGATCACCTCGTCGGCCGTGGCCTCGATGCCCTTGCCGGCGGCAACGATGCGGCTGCCCTCGATCAGCACGCGGCCGCGGCGATGATCGCCGATGGCATCGTCCATGGTCACCAGCCAGCCGCATTCGATCAGGATCCGCTTCATGACTTGCTCCGTGGCATTGGACGCCGCTGGCGACCTGGATCGTTCATTTGGCACGCCAGCGATCGACGAAATTTCCGATTCTGTCCTGAACCTTGCTCAGCACGATGCCGACGATGGACAGCAGCAGCAGGATGGCGAACACCTGACCGGTCTCGAGGATCTGGCCGGCGAGCTGCAGCTTGGCGCCGAGACCATAGCGCGCGGTCTGCATTTCCGCGGCGACGACCAGGATGATGGAGATGCCGAGGGCCAGCCGCAGGCCGCCGAAGATCGCCGGCACGGCGGCGGGCAGCACGATCTTGCGCTGGATCTGCATCCTGGTGGCGCCGAGATCGCGTGCCGCCAGAATCAGCCCCTCGTCGCACTGACGCACGCCGATCACGGTGTTGATCAGGATCGGGAACAGGCAGCCCAGCGCCGAGAGCGCGAACTGGAAGGCGTTGCCGGTGC
>Ga0209758_1002348_pt1 | contig 19501 bp, 19 predicted proteins | sample AraplaMF_Col_mMF_FD_184258 | JGI IMG/M metagenome (GOLD analysis project Ga0209758, IMG submission 184258) | Arabidopsis root microbial communities from the University of North Carolina, USA - plate scrape MF_Col_mMF (SPAdes) (version 2) | ecosystem: Host-associated > Plants > Roots > Endosphere...
ATCGAGCGCATCGAGCGGCTGGAGGAAGAGAAGAAGGCGATCTCCGACGACATCCGCGACGTCTATGCCGAGAGCAAGGGCAATGGCTACGACGTCAAGGCGCTGCGCACCATCGTGCGCCTGCGCAAGCAGGATCCCAACGAGCGCGCCGAGGCCGAGACGATTCTCGAGACCTACATGCAGGCGCTGGGGATGATCTGAGACCGGCAGTCGTCCTTGCTTTCCGCCAGGACGACCAGGCCATCTTCGAAGCAGTGAAATGCCGAAGCGTCAGCGCAGCGCGGCGGTGCGCATGACGAACGAGGTCGTCTCGGGCTTGACTGTCGCGCTGCCCGAGAAACTGTCGCAGGATAGGCCCTGCATGGGATCGTCTGTGAAGCCCATTGCGATCACGGTCTGCGGCTTGATGAAATAGCCGCGCAACGTAACCATATCGAGCTCGCCCATCAGCGTGACCGACATCGCGCGGCTGGCGCTCGGCGACAGCATCACGATCTTGAGCCAGATACTCTCGTTCTTGGCTGCGGACAGCCGTGTCGCTGTCGCGACCATGCCGTCGGTGCTCTTGCCGACGACGCTGCTGATCTCGGTGGCCGGCGCCTGATTGCGCGCGGTGGCCGGGCGCGCCGTGCGCGGAATCGGCGCGGACGCGGCGACCACTTTGGCGTGATCCGGTGAGGCCGCCGGCGCGAAAGCCAGCGCCTGCAGGGCTGCGTTGGAGACGCTCGCGGTCGGTTGCGGATCGGCGGCCGCGGCAAGCGCCTGACGGGCTTTCAATGCGGCGACCTGGGCCGGCGTCGCCTGCTGCGGCGCGGACGGGACATCATCCCAGAAGCCGCGGGCATTGATGATGTCGGCCGGGGTCTCGGGCTTGCCGGCTGCCGGCCTGTCAGGCGCGGGCTTCGGCTTGGGCGGCGCCACGAGCTGCGCATCGGCGGCGGCGAGCTGTATCGTCGAGGCCGCTGACGGCTTGGCGCGTGGCGTCGGCACCGGATCGGCGGGCTTGGCCGCAGCGGCGACCACGGTCGGTGCCACGGACTTGGCGGCCGGGGCGGGCGCGCCCTCGTCATCCTCTTCGCTGCTGGCAGCTGCCGGAGCCGACTTGCCCTTGAACAAGGCGGCGAAGAAGCCCAGCTTGCTGGCGCCGTCGCCATCGCCGCGCCGCTCGATGTCGGCCTTCGCGAGCTCATAACCTTTCAGCGGTACGCCATCGGTCGGGATATGGACCGTGCGTTCGTCCGGAAAGACGCGGACGAGCTGGTCATGCGTCATGCGCGGCCAGTGCCGGACGTTGCCCGTGTCGAGATGCACAAACGGCGAGCCTGATGTCGGGTAGAAGCCGACGCCGCCACGCTGCAGGCGCAGGCCCGCGAAGCGGATCTGTTCCAGCGGCACGCCGGGAATATAGAAGTCCATCGCATGGCCGAGCATGTGCTGGCTGAAGCGCGCCACGCCCGTATGGGCGGAGCGGCGGCGGAGCATGGCGTTGGTGGCGGGGGAGCGATAGGAGGAGATGATCTGGATCGGCTGCTTGGCGTCGACGTCGCGATAGACTTCCCAGAGGATGTCGAAGAGGTGACGGTCCATCACCGTCTCGTCCTGGGTGCGCCAGTCGCGCAGGAAGTGGTTGAGCGTTTTCAGCGCGGCTTCGTCGTAGCGGCCGTCGCGCTTGAAGGTGACGGTGAGATCTTCGCCAGAATGGGTGTGGTGGAAGGAGAGCGTCTTGGTCTCGTTCAGCGCGGCTGCGTTATGAACCGAACCGGCAGCCGCAAGCAGCACCAGCGAGGCAAGGCCGATCCGAGATCCGACCTTGACGCCCGCATGGGACAACGACGACGCAGCGAATTGGCGTGCGAAACCAGCCAGCACGTATGAGCCCACCCAGTCGACGAGCGTTCAAAATGGACTCTCCCGCCAACCCCGTTGGCACGCGAAAGAGGATGAACGCTTTCTTAAAGCGAGAAGGTTAATTCGAGGTTGACCTTCCCACCCCCAAACCAAGTCAGGCTACAATCCTAAACGGTTGACTGTGGCAAAAAAACGCCGGGGTGGCGGGACCCAGGTGCGGAATGGTTAACGTAGAACGGCCCCGCCGAGGGGGGACGGGGCCGTTGATTTCATTGAGAAAGCTCAGGAGAGCGCGGGGCGGCTCAGCGGGTGAACACCCGCTGGGTCCGGCGGCCGACCGGAGCGGGCGGCGGCGTCGGAGCCCCACCACCGAACAGCCGCTCGAAGAAGTTCAGACCGGACGAGCCGCCGCCATTGTTGGCGATGGCAACGCCGCTCGGCAGCGTCGTCGCCGGACGCGAGTAGCTCGGCTGCGAATGCGCGACGACCATTTCGAGGTCCTTGCCGCGGCTGTTCTTCAGGATGTTGATCATGGTCGCGTCGCGGCCATAGACATCCTTGCGGAACTGCAGCTTGCCGGCGTCGTCCACGAACGCGGTCTGGTAGGTGATGTTGACCGGGATCGGCGTCGGGAATTTCAGATCGATCTCGCCCGAGCCGTACATGCCGCGCACGCGCTCCGGCGTGTAATGCTCGTTCGGCATGGCGATGTTGAGCAGGACCGAGGCGTACTGATCCGGATATTGCACGCGCATGCAGCCATGGCTGAAAGCGCGCTCGTCCTTGGCAAAGAGGTACTTGTCCGGCGTGTCGTGCTGATAGACCAGGAACTTGTTCGGGAAGTTGAAGCGGATCCGGCCGAGCGCGTTGGCTTCGCCGGGCGGCTGCGAGATGTGCACCGAGCCGTCGCGGTTCTGCTCGAGCTTCAGGCCCATGCGCTGAAGCACCGTCGGGTCCTGCTGCAGGGCCGGCAGATATTCGCCATAGACGATCGACGGCGGCACGTTCCAGGTCGGGTTGACCGTGATGTACTTCATCGTCTCGGTCAGCAGCGGGGTTGCGTGCTGGCCCGGCTTTCCGGTGACGACGCGGGTGGTCCAGACCTGCTGACCACGTTGCATCACTTTCAGCGTGTAGTCGGGAATGTTGAGGATGACATAGGCATCGCCCAGCGAAGGCACGCCGAGATCGCGCGGCAGCCAGCGCCAGCGCTCCATGTTCACCAGCACGGTGTCGATCTGCTTGTCACGCTTCGGGCTGTTCAGCGCCTTGACGGTCTTGTCGTCGAGCACGCCGGTCGCCTTCATCTCGGCGCCGTCCTGGAACCTGCGCACGGCTTCGGCGACCGTCGCGTCATAGTGGTCGTCGCTCGCGTTCTCGGTGATGCCGAGCTTGGCGCGGAGCTGCGGCACGCGCGGATCCTGTACGACGATCTCAGCCTGCTTCTTGCCCTTGGGCGTGTACTTCAGCGTTGGGCCGTCAGCGATCTCGATCGCCGGCCCGTCACCCTGGCCGCGCAGCTGCGCGAGCTTGGCCTTCAGCTCTTTGTAGAGCTTCTGCGGCGGGTTGTAGCTGTCGAGCGCGGCTGAGGCATCCGCTGCGGTCGTCACCTTGGTGAGCACCTCGTTCGGATCGACCGGATGTTCGGGATACTGGATGTCGGCGCTGACCTGCGACCAATGCATGCGGCCGCTCTGCGCCTGACGCGCATAGTCGAGCATGCTTGCGGTGAGCTTCAGTTCGGCATCGGCGAGCGCATCGGGCGTCGTCGCGGCGGCGAAGTCAGGCACGGGATAATCGGCGGGATTGAGACCATCGGAAGCCGCATCCTTCAGCCGCGCGATCACGCCCTTGGCCGGAGCACTCAGGGCGCCTCCCTGCGTCCAGACCGGCGCGAAGTCGCGGGCGCCGTAGAATTTCTCGACGGCGGCGCGCTCGTTCTTGCGCTCGAAATGGCGCGAGGTCTTGGCGCCGAGGATGTCCTTGATCTTGTCGGCGACCGGCTGATCGGCGGCGGGGACGTTGCTCGCGGCCTTCACCGGCTCGGCGGCTGGCGCGGCTGCTGCCGGAACGGCCGCCGGTGCTGCCGCGCTGTCAGACTTTGCAGGCTCAGCCTTGGCGGGCTCAGTTTTGGCAGCCTCAGATTTGGCAGGCTCGGATTTCGCGGGTTCGGTCGTGGCCGTCTCGTTCTTGGGTGGCTCGTTCTTGGGCGCATCGGCTGCCGGCGTGGTGGCGACGTCTGCCGGCTTGGTCTCGACCTTGATCGGGGCGGGAGCAGCTTCGGTCTTGACCGGCTCCTTGGCGACTTCCTTCGGTACGTCCTGCAGGGTGGCGGTGGTGTCGAGCTTGATGTCGGACGCGGTCGGGGGCGGGACGTTCGCGGGCTCGGGGCGCGGGATCGCGGCTTCGATCGCGAGCTCCGCCGCGCTGCTGCGCGCCTGGTCCTGTGCCAGCGCCGAGCCGGCTGATACCGTGAGGAAGGTCGCTGCGACCGTCGCCAAAACGCGGTCAAATCCTGCACGGTGGTTCAAACAGTCACGCATTGTGTCGCACCCCTCGGGTGAACTGTCCCTCGTGGAACAGCTTTCGTTATCGCCTAATTGAGTTTTCGGCTAAACCGCGCCGGCCTCACGGAAGTTGAACGCCTGCACGCAACGATTCATATGCAGACGATATACAGGCCCCGTTTTGGCAGCTAGCGCTAGCCCGGGAAACTCACGACAAACTGACTTCAAGACAGCCCGTTTGCAACGGATTGTGCGCCTTCGCCGCGCGCTTTTCCCAATCTCTGTCACTTCCAAGTCACGGTTTCATGTGCCGCCGAATTTCGCCGTAATTCAACGGGTTGCGGGCACATTGTCGTCTCGCGCGAACCTCCGTTCGCATCAGGTTCAGTGCGTCTCTTCACCGCTTTTCCCGCCATGACCGGGAACCCCGGCTTCGTCGAGTTTGCGATACAGCGTCGACCTGCCGATCTTGAGACGACGCGCCACCTCGGACATCTGCCCGCGGTAGTGCGAGATCGCAAAGCGGATGATCTCGTTCTCCATGTCCTCAAGTGGCCGCACATCGCCGGTCGGGGTCAGCATCGAAAGGGACCCTGCCAGCGGCAGCGGCGCGATCGGTATTTCGTTACCTGAGACCACCGGAGGCGCCGCGATCGGCTCGATCATCAACGGGGCGGTCGGAATCTCCGTTGCAGAATACGTCTGCGACGCCAACAGCGGGAAATCATCGAGACCGAGCTGATCGCCCTCGCTCATCACCACCGCGCGGTAGACGGCGTTCTCGAGCTGGCGGATGTTGCCGGGCCAGTCGAGCTGGGTGAGATGCGCCACGGCCTCGCCAGAGACGCCGGAGATCGTGCGGTTCTCCTCGGCCGCAAAGCGCGCCAGGAAATGCCTGAGCAGGTGCGGGATGTCCTCGCGCCGGGCCCTGAGCGAAGGGATCGTCAGCGGCAGGACGTGAAGGCGATAGAACAGATCTTCGCGGAAATGACCCTGCTTGACCCGCTCCAGCAGCTTGCGATTGGTCGCGGAGATGATGCGGACGTCGACCTTCACCGGCTTGCGGCCGCCGACGGCCTCGACTGCGCCCTCCTGGAGCGCGCGCAGCAGCTTGACCTGCGCGGTCAGCGGCAGCTCACTGACCTCGTCCAGAAACAGTGTGCCGCCATGGGCTTCGAGGAACTTGCCCGTGTGCCGTTCGGTCGCGCCGGTGAAGGCGCCTTTCTCGTGGCCGAACAGGATGGATTCGACGAGGTTGTCGGGGATCGCGCCGCAATTGACTGCGACGAACGGCTTTGCCTTGCGCTCGCCGCTGCCGTGGATGGCGCGTGCGAACATCTCCTTGCCGACGCCGGACTCGCCTTCGATCAGCACGGGGATCGAGGAATTGGCAGCCTTCTGCGCCGCGCGCATCACGCCAGACATGGATTCGGCGCGCGTGATGATGTCGGAGAAGGTCAGCCGGCCCTCGCGGCTGTGGCGGATGCGCTGCAATTCGCCCTTGAGCGCGGAGACGTTGAGCGCGTTGCGCAATGAGACTTGGAGCCGCTCCATGCCGACCGGCTTGACCACGAAGTCGGCCGCGCCGGCGCGCATCGCCGAAATCACGTTGTCGATGCCGCCATGAGCGGTCTGCACGACCACTGGCACGTTGAGGCCGGCTTCTCGGATTTTCGCCAGCACGCCCATGCCGTCGAGGCCGGGCATCACCAGATCAAGGATCACGGCATCGATCGCGGGTGCGTCGGGGGCGGTGAGGGCGGATATCGCGGCGTCGCCGGACTCGACAACGATCGTCTCATAGCCGCATTTCTGCGCCATGTTCTCGACCAGCCGGCGGGCTACAGCGTCGTCGTCGGCGATCAAAATACTGGCAGCCATGGTGTTCCCCGCACGCTACTACTATCTGTCTCGAATCGGGTCACTCTGGCCGAAGCCGATTAACGCCCTCTTAAGCCTTGCTGCCCCCGCCCGCCGTCGCGACTGTTGAACACAGGTTTTCCACACGATGAATTCGCGCCTCAGCTCCGCTCTGAAAAAGCCCGCCCTTCGCAAGCCAGCCACAGAGACATCCGTCGCCAAAAAATCTGTCGCCAAGAAATCAGCCGTCAAGGCAAAACCCTCCGCAAAGCCTGCGAGCAAGACTGGCAAGCTTCCGGAGTGGAACCTCGCCGATCTCTATTCCGGAATCGATGCGCCGGAAGTGGCGCGCGATCTCGAAAAGATGGATGCCGATTGCGTCGCGTTCGAGACCGACTACAAGGGCAAGCTCGCAACAGGCACAGCAAACGAAGATGGCGGAAAATGGCTCGCAAGAGCCGTGCGACGCTATGAGGCGATCGATGATCTCGCCGGCCGCCTGGGCTCTTATGCCGGTCTCGTCCACGCTGGCGATAGCGTGCACCCCAAGATTTCAAAGTTTTACGGGGATGTCTCCGAGCGGTTGACGGCTGCGTCGACGCATCTCTTGTTCTTCGCGCTCGAGCTCAATCGCATCGATGACGAACTTTTGACCCGCGCGATGCAGGCGCCCGAGCTTGCGCATTATCGTCCCTGGATCGAGGACCTCCGCAAGGAAAAGCCGTATCAGCTCGACGACAAGCTCGAGCAGCTGTTCCTGGAGAAGGCGCAGACCGGCTATTCTGCCTTCAACCGGCTGTTCGACCAGACCATTTCGGGTCTGCGCTTCAAGGTCGGGTCCAAAGAACTGGCGATCGAGCCGACGCTGAATCTCCTGCAAGACCGTGACGGCGCCAAGCGCAAGGCTGCGGCGGAAGCGCTGGCAAAGACGTTCAAGGCCAACGAGCGCACCTTCGCGCTGATCACCAACACGCTCGCCAAGGACAAGGACATCTCCGACCGCTGGCGCGGTTTCAAGGATGTCGCCGATTCCCGCCATCTCAACAATCGCGTCGAGCGCGAGGTGGTGGACGCGCTGGTCGCCTCGGTGCGCGCAGCCTATCCGAAGCTGTCGCATCGCTACTACGCGCTGAAGGCGAAGTGGTTCGGCAAGAAGCGGCTGGCCTATTGGGACCGCAACGCGCCGCTGCCCTTCGCCGCCACTGATGTCATCGGCTGGCCCGATGCGCGCAACATGGTCCTGACGGCCTATCGCGGCTTCTCGCCAAAAATGGCCGACATCGCCGAGCGCTTCTTCACCGATCGTTGGATCGATGCCCCGGTGCGTCCGGGCAAGGCGCCGGGCGCCTTCTCGCATCCGACCACGCCCTCGGCGCATCCCTACGTCCTGATGAACTACCAGGGCAAGCCGCGCGACGTGATGACGCTGGCGCACGAGCTCGGTCACGGCGTCCACCAGGTGCTGGCGGCGAAGAACGGCGCGCTGATGGCACCGACGCCGTTGACGCTGGCCGAGACCGCGAGCGTGTTCGGCGAGATGCTGACCTTCCGGCGGCTGCTGGCGCAGACCAAGAGCGCCAAGCAGCGCCAGGCGCTGCTCGCGGGCAAGGTCGAGGACATGATCAATACCGTGGTGCGGCAAATCGCGTTCTATTCGTTCGAGCGTGCGGTCCACACCGAGCGCAAGAACGGTGAGCTCACCGCGACGCGGCTCGGCGAGCTCTGGCTGTCGGTGCAGGGCGAGAGCCTGGGGCCGGCGATCGAGATCAAGGCGGGCTATGAGAATTACTGGATGTACATCCCGCACTTCATCCACTCGCCGTTCTACGTCTATGCCTATGCCTTCGGCGATTGCCTCGTGAACTCCCTCTATGCCGTCTACGAGAACGCGGCCGAAGGTTTCGCCGAGCGCTATCTCGACATGCTCGCGGCCGGCGGTACCAAGCATTATTCCGAGCTGCTGCGCCCGTTCGGGTTGGATGCCAAGGACCCCAAATTCTGGGATGGCGGACTTAGCGTCATCGCCGGGATGATCGACGAGCTGGAGGCGATGGGCTGACGACGAGGGTGCCCCATTTTTGGGCGGACGCCGTCAAACATTTGTTGAACGGACCCTCCGCCAATGTTATACATCTGTATAACATTGGCGGAGCAAGGCATGAAGATCGAGATCAAAAAGATCGGCAATTCCGATGGCCTGCTGCTGCCGCGTGAATTGATGCAGAGGCTTGATCTCAAACGCGGGCAGCAATTGCATATTGTTGAATTACCTGGCGGCGGTTTCCAGGCGCTACCTTACGACCCCGATTTCGAGCGGACGATGGAGATCGCCGACGAGGTGATGGACAAGTATCGCGACACTCTCGCCGCGCTTGCGAAATAGGTTTGCTGCAGAGATGAGCGATCCCCAGGAGCCGCTGTGGATCACCTACGAGCAGGCGGTCGCAATCCACAGCCGCCAACTTCGGCGCTTTGGCGGCGCGGCAGGGCTGCGAGACGAAGGCATGCTGCGCTCGGCCCTCGAGCGACCGATCAATAAATGGCGCTATGAACAAGCGGCGATGGACGAACTCGCCGCAGCATATGCATTCGGCCTGGCAAAAAACCACGCATTCGTCGACGGAAACAAGCGCCTCTCCTTCATGGCGATGATGGTGTTTCTGCGCAAGAATGGCGTGGCTTTCAGTCCCGATCCCGCGGAAGCGACAACCATCATCCTCTCCCTCGCCGCCGGCGAAGTCAGTGAGCCGAACCTCGTCCGCTGGATCCGCGATAATCTGGATTCCAAATGACCTGATTTGCAGGAAAACCACGCTCCCGTGCCGTTGCCCTGTTCAAAGCTTTGCGGTATCCCAGCCGAAGAATTCGACTTTCGACTGGGGACATCCATGGCAGATCATAGCGAAGTTGCGTACAGCACCGCCGACGGCAACGACTACGTTGCGCACGAGCAGACCTACGAGGGTTTCATCAAGCTGGTGAAGTACGGCACCGCGTCGGTCGCCCTGATCGTGATTCTGATGGCGATCTTCCTCACCTAAATCGACTTTGGCAGCTGCCCACGCTTGCGGCGGCAGCTGCCCACAAAATTTGCAAACAAGCCGGTGGCAAAGCCGGTAAGCAACGCTGCGGGAGTAACGCTATTTTTTTGTGCGCGCGCTGTCCCGCGCCGCCGGAGGACCTATGAAGATCGCCGTTGCCAAGGAAATCGATCCGTCTGAGCCGCGGGTCGCGGCTTCGCCCGATACGGTGAAGAAGTTTAAGGCGCTCGGCGCCGAGATCGCGGTCGAGCCCGGCGCGGGCATCAAGTCGGGCCTGCCGGATTCCGAATTCACCGCCGTGGGCGCCACCGTCAGCGCCGATGCGCTCAAAGATGCCGATATCATCATCAAGGTAAAGCGTCCCGAAGCCTCCGAGCTCTCGCAATACAGGCGCGGCGCGCTCGTCATCGCGATCATGGATCCCTATGGCAACGAGGCCGCGCTGAAGGCGATGGCTGACGCCGGCGTCTCCGCCTTCGCAATGGAATTGATGCCGCGCATCACCCGTGCGCAGGTGATGGACGTGCTGTCTTCGCAGGCCAATCTCGCCGGCTATCGCGCCGTGATCGAGGGCGCCGAGGCTTTCGGCCGCGCCTTTCCGATGATGATGACGGCCGCCGGTACCGTTCCAGCCGCAAAAGTGTTCGTGATGGGCGTCGGCGTTGCCGGCCTGCAGGCGATCGCGACCGCGCGCCGCCTCGGCGCCGTTGTGACCGCGACCGACGTTCGCCCTGCCACCAAGGAGCAGGTCGAATCGCTCGGTGCGAAATTCCTCGCCGTCGAGGACGAGGAGTTCAAGAACGCGCAGACCGCTGGCGGCTACGCCAAGGAAATGTCGAAAGAGTATCAGGCCAAGCAGGCCGCCCTCACCGCCGAGCACATCAAGAAGCAGGACATCGTGATCACCACCGCGCTGATCCCGGGCCGTCCGGCGCCGAAGCTCGTCAGTGCCGAGATGGTCAAGTCGATGAAGCCCGGCTCGGTGCTGGTCGATCTCGCCGTCGAGCGCGGCGGCAATGTCGAGGGCGCCAAGGCCGGCGAGGTCGTCGATCTCGATGGCATCAAGATCGTCGGCTACACCAACGTCGCCGGTCGCGTCGCGGCGTCGGCCTCCAGCCTCTACGCACGCAATCTGTTCTCCTTCATCGAGACGATGGTCGACAAGAAGGAGAAAAAGCTCGCCGTCAATTGGGACGACGAACTCGTCAAGGCCACTGCGCTGACCAAGGACGGCGCGGTCATCCACCCGAACTTCCAGCCGAAGGTTTAAGGAGACCCGTCATGGAGCATGCTGCACAGGTCGTCGACCCCTTCATCTTCCGGCTGTCGATCTTCGTCCTCGCCGTCTTCGTCGGCTATTTCGTGGTGTGGTCGGTGACCCCGGCCCTGCACACGCCGCTGATGAGCGTCACCAACGCGATCTCCTCGGTGATCGTGGTCGGCGCGCTGCTTGCCGGCGGCGTCGCCAACGTATCGAGCGGTTCGGGTTGGGCGCGCGCCTTCGGTTTCGTCGCGCTGATTTTTGCCTGCATCAACATCTTCGGCGGCTTCCTTGTCACCCAGCGCATGCTGGCGATGTACAAGAAGAAGTCGAAGTGAGCGGCCACCTCGGGCTGATGGGATCAATGGGGACCTGAGATGAGCGCTAATCTCTCTGCATTCTTGTATCTCGTGGCGGGGGTGCTGTTCATCCTGTCGCTGCGCGGACTTTCGAGCCCGGCGTCGTCGCGCCAGGGCAATCTGCTCGGCATGATCGGCATGGCGATTGCCGTCGCCACCACGCTGGCCAACCATCCGCCCGCGGATGGTCTCGCCTGGGTGCTGGTGATTGTCGGCATTGCCATTGGCGCTGCCATCGGTGCGGTCATCGCCCGCCGCGTGCCGATGACGTCGATGCCGGAACTCGTCGCAGCCTTCCACTCGCTGGTCGGCATGGCCGCGGTGCTCGTTGCGGCGGGTGCATTCTATGCGCCCGAAGCCTTCGACATCGGTACTCCCGGCAACATCCACACCCAGAGCCTGGTCGAAATGTCGCTCGGCGTCGCGATCGGCGCGCTGACCTTCACCGGTTCGGTGATCGCATTCCTGAAACTCTCCGCACGCATGAGCGGCGCTCCGATCATCCTGCCGGCTCGCCACGTGATCAACGTCGTGCTCGCGGTGGCGCTGGTCGCCTGTATCGTCGGGCTCGTCGTTACCGGCAGCCCGGTGTTCTTCTGGCTCAACGTCATCCTGGCGCTGGCGCTCGGCGTGCTCATGATCATCCCGATCGGCGGCGCCGACATGCCGGTCGTGATTTCGATGCTGAACTCCTATTCGGGGTGGGCCGCGGCCGGCATCGGCTTCACGCTCGGCAACTCGGCGCTGATCATCACCGGCGCGCTGGTCGGCTCCTCCGGCGCGATCCTGTCCTACATCATGTGCCACGCGATGAACCGGTCCTTCATCTCGGTCATCCTCGGCGGCTTCGGTGGCGAAACGGCTGCGGCCGGCGGGGCGACAGGCGAGCAGAAGCCCGCCAAGCTCGGCTCGGCGGACGATGCGGCCTTCATCATGAAGAACGCCTCCAAGGTCATCATCGTGCCCGGCTACGGCATGGCGGTGGCGCAGGCCCAGCACGCGCTACGCGAGATGGCCGACATGCTGAAGAAGGAAGGCGTCGAGGTGAAGTATGCCATTCACCCGGTCGCGGGCCGCATGCCCGGCCACATGAATGTGCTGCTCGCCGAAGCCAACGTGCCCTATGACGAGGTGTTCGAACTCGAAGATATCAACTCCGAGTTCGCGCAGGCCGACATCGCCTTCGTGATCGGCGCCAACGACGTCACCAACCCGGCCGCCGAAGAGGACAAGACCTCGCCGATCTACGGCATGCCGGTGCTCCAGGTCTGGAAGGCCGGCACCGTGATGTTCATCAAGCGCTCGCTGGCGTCGGGTTACGCCGGTATCGACAATCCGCTGTTCTACCGCGACAACACCATGATGCTGCTCGGCGACGCCAAGAAGGTCACCGAGAACATCGTCAAGGCGATGTAACGCGAGCCGTGCGTCGACTTGCACGCCGCCGCTGCGGCGGCGTGCGCCTGCCGCGGAGGCCAGCGATGACATTCCTCAAATGGATCGCCATCGTCCTCGCGGGCAGTTATTGCGCCGGGCTCGTCCTGCTGTTCGCGAAACAGCGCACCCTGCTGTTTCCAATTCCGACCATCGAGCGCACCGCGCCTGCCGCCGCAGGATTTCCGCAGGCTCAGGAGCAGGTGCTGACCACGTCCGATGGCGAAAGGGTCATCGTCTGGCACGTACCGCCCAAACCCGGCCATGCCGTGGTGCTGTTCTTTCATGGCAACGGCGATTTCCTCGCGGGACGAGTCAGCCGCTTCAAGGGCATCACGGCCGACGGCACCGGTCTCGTTGCGTTGTCCTATCGCGGCTATGCCGGCTCGACGGGCGCACCGAGCGAGCGGGGTCTGTTGCTGGACGCCGCAGCGGCCTACGCCTTCGCTACAGAACGGTACGAAGCAAGGCGCATTGTTGCCTGGGGTTTCTCGCTCGGGACCGGCGTTGCAGTCGCCGTCGCTTCCGAGCGCCCGGTCGGCAAATTGATTCTGGAGGCGCCCTATACGTCGACAGTGGACGTCGCGGCCTCGCTCTTCCGCTTCATCCCGATCCGCCTCTTGATGCGCGACCAATTTCACTCAGACGAACGCATCGCGCGCGTGACCGTGCCACTTTTGATCATGCACGGCACCGACGATCAGGCGATTCCCATCGCATTCGGCGAGCGCCTGTTTGCACTCGCACACGAGCCGAAGCAGCTGGTCCGGCTTCCTGGAGGAGGGCACGAAGATCTCGACAATTTCGGCGCCCTGGAGATTGCGCGAGGTTTCATCAACGAACCCTGAGGGCTGACGGGCGCGATCTTCTCGCGCATAATCAGTCTGTCTAATGAGGGATTCGCCTGCATGAGTGCGCACGGACCGATGCCGCGGTCGTCCTGGATCTTCCCTGCCCTGGCGGTGCTGCTGTTCCTCATCGTTGCCGTGAGCGGCTACAGCTTCACCCTGTCGGCCCGCGGCGGCCTGTTCGCAATCGTCCTGCTGGTCATCCTGTTCGGCACCGTGTTCGCGGCCGTGCATCATTCAGAGGTGATCGCGGAGCGGATCGGTGAGCCCTATGGGACGCTGCTGCTCACGCTCGCGGTGACCATCATCGAGGTCGCGCTGATCACCACGATCATGCTGGGCGACAAGCCCGCGCCGACGCTTGCGCGCGACACGGTCTTCGCGGTGGTGATGATCGTCTGCAACGGCCTGGTCGGCCTCTGCGTCTTCATCGGCGGACTTCGCTACCGCGAGCAGGGTTTTCAGGTCTCCGGCGCCAACGTCTACCTCAGCGTGCTGATTGCGCTCGCGACGCTGACGTTGATCATGCCCAACTACACGCTGTCGACGCCGGGGCCGGTCTATTCGACACTCCAACTGGGCTTCGTCGACCTCGTGACCATCGTGCTCTATGGCGTGTTCCTCTACACCCAGATGGTCCTGCACAAGGACTATTTCGTTCACGAACGGGCGAAGGGCGAGAGCGGCGGAGCCCGTCTGTCGAGCACGATGCTGGCGCTGAGCATCGCGCTGCTCCTGATCTCGCTTCTGGCCGTCGTCCTCCTCGCCAAGAAATTCTCGCTGGTGGTGGACGCCGTCGCCGACAGGATCGGCGCGCCGCCGGCGTTCGCGGGCCTCCTGGTCGCGCTCCTGATCCTGATGCCGGAGGGCGTTTCCGCGATTGCGGCGGCCCGCAAGAACGACCTGCAGAAGAGCATCAACCTGGCGCTCGGGTCCTCGCTGGCCACCATCGGCCTGACCATCCCGGCGGTCGGGCTCGCCACCTATGTGATCGAGCAGCCGCTGGTGCTGGGCCTCAATCCCCAGAACACGGCGCTGCTGGCGCTGACATTCTTGCTGAGCATGCTGACCTTCGGCACGGGCAGGACCAACGTGCTGTTCGGGCTGGTCCATATGGTGTTATTTGCCGTCTACACGTTCATGGTGTTCGTGCCCTGAACCGCTTCCCCGAACGAGGTTCCAGATGCTTGCCGCCAGGTCCGAGGTCCAGGTCGACAACGAAGAGGTCCGGGTGACCGAATGGCGGCTCGCCCCCGGCAGCGCGACCGGGCACCACACCCACGGGATGGACTACGTGATCGTTCCCGTCGTGGCCGGCGAAATGACCATCGTGGCGCCCGGCGGCGAGCGTTCCAAGGCGCAGCTTGCGGCCGGGAAATCCTACTTCCGCAAGGCCGGTGTCGAGCACGACGTACTTAACGAAACCTCAACCGAGATCGTGTTCCTTGAGATTGAGCTGAAGCCATAAGGCACGTGTAAACTTTGCCATCGATCCGTCGCAGTTGATCCCTTACAATGCCCCAAAGTTCCCGCATCAGATCGCGCGGGGAGTGGCCGAGAAATGTTGAAATACCTCGCTAAAATCTCGATGGATATTTTCCCCTCGGTGCTCGCGACGATCATCGGGGCCTACATCGTTAATCACTACATCAACGCCAAGCCGGCGGCGGATACGCCAGCCGCGGTGGTGGCGCCCGCCAATGCCGGCAAGAACGGCAAGCCCGCCGATGTGGCCAACCTCCCGGCCCCCGGCGTCAAGGCCAAGGGCGTCTCCGAGAAGAGCATTTCCGAGAAGAGCACGTCAGATAAGCCGGCGGCCGAGAAACCCGCCGAGACCAAAGCTGCTGACGTCGCTCCCGGCGAGTCCGCTCCGCACGGGCGTACCCCGGCACATGAGAAATCGGTTGCCAAGTCCACCCCGGCGGCGCCCGTTGCCGCGCCCGTGGTCGAGGCCAATTCGGCGCAGGCTGCTGCGTCTTCGACCGCGACCCCCGACGCCAACGATCTCGCGCGGGCCGCCATCGAGCGCCTGCGGAAGTCGCCGGAGGGCAAGGCCGCCGAGAAAGCTGCCGAGACCAAGGCCGCCGAGCGGACGCCCGAACCTGCGGTGCAGGAAGCGTCGCGGACACCGGAGGCCCCCCGCGTGGTGACCGCGGCGCCGTCGACCGTGCGTCCATTGCCGCCGCCGATCAATGTGTCGACGCCGGCGCCCGAGGCCTATGGGAATAGTAGCGCCTCGCAGGCGAATCCGCCTTACACGGCGTCGGTCGGCAACGACGATCCGAATCGGCTGACGCCGCCGGCCGATATTCCAGTCCCGATGATCGCTCCGCCGCTCGACCTCCGCGCTGATGCCAGCTCGACCGCGCCGCGGCCGAAGACCAATGTTGCCGACGAGATGCTGTCGGGCATGAAGTCGATGTTCCACGCGGTTCTGCCGAAGAGCGGTACTCCCGATTAAGACGGCTTGCGCCGCCCCAGGGCGTTTTCCCGCGACGTGGATGCGGGTTGGCGTCGAGAAGGCACGTCCAGATCCAGCCTTTAAGGAATTTGTCAGCCGCCGACGCGGGCCAAACCGCTGCGAGCGGCTTCGTCACGTGGCCGCAACGCGACGGCCTTGTTGTAGGACGCCGCCGCCTTTGTCTTGTCGCCGAGCCGTTCATAGGCCTGTCCCCGTGTCGTCCAGACCTGGGCGTTGTGCGGATCGGCTTCGGAGGCCTCGTCGAGATCGGCAGCGGCTTCCTTGACCTTGCCAATGGCGAGATAGCTGACGGCACGGCCGAGCAGGGGTTCGGCCTTCTGTGGATTGAGTCCGTTCGCGGCACCGAAATCGGCGATCGCGAAGTCGTGCTCGTTGTTGCCCTGGTAGAGCAGGGCGCGGCCGTAAAGCGCCTGCGCGTTGTAGGGATCCAGCGCGACGGCGCGATTGAACTCGTCCAGCGCCGCCTGCGTCTCGCCCGACTTGGCCAGTGCCTGCGCTCTTGCCGTGTGGGTCTGGGCCTCGGTGACGTTGGCGGCACTGACTGCGCTATCAGGTGCAGCCGCTGCCTTAGGCGCTTCTTGCGGCTTGTCCTTCTCCGGCATCAGCGAGCCCAGATCGAAGGAGCAGCCGCACAATGCGATCCCCATCAAGATCAGCGCGAACGGCTGACGCCAGATCCGGCGCAACCGCACCAAGCCGGGCTCGGGGAAAGGGGAGGCCATCTACGGTTCGCTCGCGCTGGTGCCGCATCTGTAGTGCCCCGTCCCGGAAAGGCACCGCTCACAAAGCAATAACGCGGGCTTGTGGCCCGCGTCATCGAAAACTCAGTCCTGCACGATCGGCAAGATCAGCGCGGTCCGCGCGGACCAGCACCCGGACCGCTGCGCCCACCACGCTCGCCACCGGGGCCGGCGCCGAACACCGGCTTCGGCTTCATCGGCAGCAGGCCTTCGCGCTGCAGCTTCTTGCGGGCCAGCTTGCGCGCACGGCGCACGGCTTCGGCCTTTTCGCGGGCCTTCTTCTCGGAGGGCTTCTCGTAGTGACCGCGGAGCTTCATCTCGCGGAAAATGCCCTCGCGCTGCATCTTCTTTTTCAGCGCCTTGAGGGCTTGGTCGACATTGTTATCGCGAACGAGAACCTGCACGCGGCATCCTCTTCAGTGGATCGGATTTGAATTCTGGTAAGTCAAAGGGGATGGCAGAAAGCGCAAGCCCTTAACCTTGAGGGCGCGGATGTATCAGACAAAACCCGAGATGTCCACCGCTGCCGCGGCCTTTCGGACCAAGTTCAGCCATTAAATGCGGCGAAAATGCCCTCGAACGGCCCCGATTTGGGTGGTTTGGCGCCAATGGTGGGGCCGTTCCCGGAGCTTTGATCCGGAAGTTTTTGGAAATCAGGGGAGACGCCCACATGGACATGAAGAAATATGCCGCCGAGGCTATCGGCACGTTCTGGCTCACATTCGCAGGCTGCGGTAGCGCGGTCATCGCGGCCGGCTTCCCGCAGGTCGGAATCGGACTGGTCGGCGTGTCCCTGGCTTTCGGCCTCAGCGTCGTCACCATGGCCTATGCGATCGGCCATATCTCCGGCTGCCATCTGAACCCGGCCGTCACGGTCGGTCTCGCCGCCGGGGGACGGTTTCCGGCCGGCCAGATCCTGCCTTACGTGATCGCGCAGGTCTGCGGGGCGATCGTTGCCGCCGAGCTGCTCTATGTGATCGCCAGCGGTGCCCCGGGGTTCGACGTCACCAAGGGCTTTGCCTCCAATGGCTATGACGCGCATTCGCCCGGCCAGTACAGCATGATCGTCTGCTTCGTCACCGAGGTGGTGATGACCATGATGTTCCTGTTCGTCATCATGGGCGCGACCCACGGCCGCGCGCCCGCAGGCTTCGCACCGCTCGCGATCGGACTTGCGCTGGTGATGATCCATCTCGTCAGCATCCCCGTCACCAACACGTCGGTAAATCCGGCGCGCAGCACAGGCCCCGCGCTGTTCGTCGGCGGCTGGGCGCTGTCGCAGCTCTGGCTGTTCTGGGTCGCGCCGTTGATCGGCGGCGCACTGGGCGGAGTGATCTACCGCTGGCTCAGCGAGGAGCCCGCTGGCGTCGTCGCGGGCGTGAAGACTGCCTAGTCGAGAATGGGATCGCAGCTTGTGCTGCGGTCCCCTTACTTGCTCTTGGAGGGGCGGACTTCGGTGACGTGGCCCATCTTCCGGCCAGGGCGCGGCGCGCCCTTGCCGTAGATGTGGACGGTCGCGCCCGGCACGCTCAGCCACTTTTCGTAATCGTTGATCTCGTCGCCGATCAGATTGGTCATGGTGACGACCTCGCCGTGACGCACCGGCTTGCCGAGCGGCCAGCCGGCGATGGCGCGGATGTGCTGCTCGAACTGGGAGACGGACGCGCCGTCGAGCGTCCAGTGTCCGGAATTGTGCACGCGCGGGGCAATCTCGTTGACCAGCACCTTCGATCCGCCGCCATTGGCGAGCACGAACATCTCCACGGCGAGCACACCGACATAGTCGAGCGCGGTCGCGATCTTGCCGGCGATGCTGCGCGCTTCGTCGGCGAGCGCATCCGGGATCGGCGCAGGCGCGCGGGAGATCTTCAGAATATGGTCGCGATGCTCGTTCTCGGTCACGTCGAAACATTCGACCTGGCCCGATGCCGAGCGTGCGGCGATCACGGAGATCTCGCGCTCGAATGGCACGAAGGCTTCCAGGATCGCCGCTTTGGTGGCGAGGCTGGTCCAGACCTTCGCGATGTCGTCGCCCTCGCGGATGATGGCCTGGCCCTTGCCGTCATAGCCGAAGCGGCGGGTCTTCAGTACCGCGGGAAGGCCGATTCTGAGGATCGCCTCGCGCAACGATGCGACCGAGGTGACATCGGCGTAGGCGGCCGTGCCGATGCCGAGCCGTGTCACGAAATCCTTCTCGGCGAGCCGGTCCTGGGTGGTCTCGAGGATCTTGCGGTTGGGCAGCACGGGGCGGCGCGCGTCCAGCACCATGGCGGCCGCGGCCGGCACGTTCTCGAATTCATAGGTGATGACGTCGACGTCATGGGCGAACAGCTCGAGCGCCTCGACATCGGCATATTCGGCGCAGGTCGCGTTCAGCACCACATCGAACGCCGGCGAATCCGGATCGGGCGAGAACACCTGGCAGCGCAGGCCGAGCCGTGCCGCAGCCATCGCCAGCATTCGGCCGAGTTGTCCGCCGCCGAGGATTCCGATGGTGTCGCCGGGCTTCAGCTTCACCTGCTTTGCGTCAGTCACGCCTTGTCCTCCGGGCGCTCGGCAACCGCCTCGGTCTGCGCCTTGCGCCAGGCGGCGAGGCGGTCCGACAGGGCAGGATCGGACAGCGCCAGCACGGACGCCGCGAGCAGCGCCGCGTTGATGGCGCCGGCCTTGCCGATCGCGAGCGTGCCGACCGGAATGCCGGCGGGCATCTGGACGATCGAATAGAGCGAATCGATGCCCTTGAGCGTCCTCGACTCGACCGGCACGCCGAACACCGGCAGTTCCGTCAGCGCCGCGGCCATGCCGGGCAGATGCGCGGCGCCGCCGGCGCCGGCAATGATGACCTTGAAGCCTTCAGCCTTGGCGCCCTTGGCGAAACTGAACAGCCGGTCCGGGGTGCGGTGGGCCGAAACGATGCGGGAGTCGGAGGCGACGCCGAGCGCTGCGAGCGTATCGGCAGCATGCCGCATCGTCTCCCAGTCCGACTGGCTTCCCATGATGATGGCGATCGGCGCGGTCATGACGTCAATTGTGCTCGGAAAACAGAAAGATAGGCCAGATTTACGGTTCCGGCCGGCGGCTCGCAAGGCGGTGGCAAGGAGAAGGGAATGCACTATCCTGT
>Ga0209758_1002352_pt1 | contig 19492 bp, 12 predicted proteins | sample AraplaMF_Col_mMF_FD_184258 | JGI IMG/M metagenome (GOLD analysis project Ga0209758, IMG submission 184258) | Arabidopsis root microbial communities from the University of North Carolina, USA - plate scrape MF_Col_mMF (SPAdes) (version 2) | ecosystem: Host-associated > Plants > Roots > Endosphere...
ATGGATCTCTGTAATAGTACTCATAGTTTTATCAGTGTTTAAAAGATTTTAGTCTAAGGATTGGCTCGTCAGCTGCCGGAAGATTGCCTCCAGGCTTTGCGAATTGCTTTGCAAAGAAAGGATGTTCCGGTTATTTATCAAAGCAAATTGCAGCAGGTTTTTACGTACCTCATCCACATTACCTGTAAAGAGCTGCCAGCTGTTACTATCGCCGGGCACTACCCGGGTCACGCCCGCCAGCTGTTCCAGGTCGGCCGCATTGACAGGCTCGCCGAAGCTCACTTGTATATAGCCCTGGCCATCTTTCTGCTGCTGCAGGTTTTGCAGGGTATCATCGGCAATGATCTGGCCTTTGTTGATAATGATAACACGGCTGCACATGGCCTCCACCTCCTGCATAATATGCGTGCTGAGAATAACCGTCTTGTTGCTGCCCAGGTTTTTGATCACCTGGCGGATATCCGCCAGCTGGTTAGGATCCAGGCCCGAAGTAGGCTCATCCAGTATCAGTACTTCCGGATCATGCAACAGGGCCTGCGCCAAACCAACGCGTTGTTTATACCCTTTTGAAAGCGCGCCGATCTTCTTTTTGCTTTCAGGCTCCAGTCCGGTAAGCGCAATTACGTTACGGATCCTTTCCTGCGCCGTATTGCCCAGCTGGTGCACGTTGGCGACGAATGAAAGGAATTCCTTTATGTACATATCATAGTACAGGGGATTGGATTCCGGGAGATAACCTACACGCTTACGCACTTCCAGCGGATCTTTACTTACATCGAAACCGCTTACCATGGCTTGTCCGCCGGTAGGCGGCAGATAGCCTGTGATCATCTTCATGGTAGTGGATTTACCCGCGCCGTTAGGTCCCAGGAAACCTACGATCTCTCCTTTGTTCAGCGTAAAGGAGATGTTGTCTACAGCTTTTTGTTCACCGTATGTCTTACTGAGTTGTGTTACCTGGATGGACATGGTTATATATTGCGGGCACTAAAGTAAAAAAATAAGTCGATAGTAAAGGGGCGTATTAAAGAAAGTCCAAATGTATCAAAACCGGACACCGTCCCCGCAAAAGCGGACAGTTCAGGCCAGCGACTGAATACATAACGTGTTCATTTTCAAAAGGCCGGAGGCCTGGCATTTTTTTAGCGCAGGGGTAGTACACTTAGCTTCTCTTATGATCCGCAACTACCTGAAAATCGCCTGGAGGTCCCTTAAAAAGCATTACACCGTTACCCTGATCAACGTGTTTGGTTTATCTGTAGGGATGACCGCGGCCATATTCATTATGCTGTGGGTAAAGAATGAGATCAGCTATGATAACTACCATCCGCAGGCGGCACGCATCTATCGCGTTACGGATACCATCCGCATCAATAAAGGTGAAAACTGGATATGGGATAACAGTCCCTATTCACTGCTCGGCGCAGCAACAGGCGCCGTTCCTGGTATTGAAGAAGGCGCGCAGGTCCGGACTGCCGGCCAGCCCCTCACACTGAATATTAACGGATCTGTTTTCAGGGAAAGAAAGGCGGCCTACGTGAGTGATAACTGGTTTCATATGTTCCGCTATACCTTCACGGAAGGGAATGCTGCTGCATTTGCCGCAGGTCCGGGCGGCATTGTTCTTACCCGGAGCGTTGCCCGAAAATATTTTGGCGATGGTCCGGCCACCGGACAGCTGCTCCGTATAGACAGTGTTAGCTACCAGGTAAAAGCAGTGGTAAAAGACAATCCGGCCAATTCCAGCTTTCAGTTTGATCTGATGATACCCATGCAGGCATTGCTCACAGATCCCGTGGCGAAACGTGATCTGGAAGGCTGGGGGAATTTCAATACGATTACCTTTCTCAGGCTGCGTAAAGATGCAGATATAAAGGCAACTGCCCGTCAGCTCACTGCTGTCTTTGACAAGAACAGGGAGGGCAACAATGCGTTTGCTGGTTTGCTTCCTCTTAAGGAAATGCATTTTGAATCCTCTCTGCAGGGCGCTGCTTTTCATCATGGCAACCGCACAGCAGTGTATATCTTTTCTGTGATGGCGCTGCTGTTGTTAATGATCGCCTGTATCAATTATGTGAACCTTACTACGGCCAGGGCAGGCGCCCGTGCGCGGGAAACCGGTACCCGTCGTATAATCGGAGCTGCGCGCAGGCATCTCTTCGGACAGTTCATGACCGAAACATTATTGTTAAGCACCATTGCGCTGGCCTTTACGCTCTTGCTGCTAAGGCTTTGCCTGCCTTTGTTCAACAGCATCACGGAGAAGGAACTTACCTTGTCGCCGACAGATATAGGTATATGGCTGATACTGGCTGCTGTGCTGCTGGCCGCTGTTTTACTGAATGGTATTTATCCTGCTATACTCTTATCTTCCTTTAAGCCTTTAAGCATTTTAAGAGGCAACAGTCTGCTGAATGTGAAAGATGCACATTTCCGCAAAGGGCTGGTGATAATACAGTTTGTGATCTCCATTGTGCTGATTGCCGGAACGATCATTATTTACAGACAGCTGCAATACGTACAACAGAATAGCGCCGCTTATAACCGCTCACAGGTAATGACGGTGGAATTGCCCTGGGCTGTTATTAATAAATATACCCGGAATATGGCAGGGTTTACCGCGATGATGAAAGCGCAATTGCAGTCAGCCAGTGGAGTAGCGGAAGTAAGCGCCGCTAACGGGTCAATCATTGATATGCAGAATATCAGCTCCGGATCGGCAGACTGGAATGGCCGCGCAGACGATTTTAACCCCGCTATATTTACACTGGCTGCCGATGCTGATTTTGCATCCCTGTTCAACCTCCAGATGAAGGAAGGCAGATGGTTCAGAAGTAATAGCCGGGCAGACAGTAATAATGTGATCCTCAATGAAACGGCCGTGAAAGAGCTGGGTATACAGCAACCGGTGCCGGGGCAACGTTTCACGCTGCATGGAAAAGCAGGTACAGTGATAGGCGTGGTGAAGGATTTTTATTACAAAAGCATGCACGAAAAGATCGGGCCTATGATCATTAAGACTGATCCGGGATGGTATGGCACGCTTTTTATCAAAGTACATCCTGGTCATATCGCAACGGCAAATGCAAGTACAGCAAAGGTTTGGACGCAACTGCTGCCGGGCCTTCCGTTTGAATATACTTTTATGGATGATGACTTTGATAAGCTGTACAGATCAGATCTGCGTGTATCCACACTGGTGCTGATATTTTCAATTATCGCCATCATCATCGCATCCCTTGGCTTGTTTGGCCTGGTAGCGTTTACCGCAGAACAACGTAAAAAGGAAATTGGCATCCGCAAGATCCTGGGCGCATCTGCCGCCAACATTGTTGGTATGTTATCCCGCAGTTTCCTGCTGCAGCTGTTGCTGGCGGCGCTCATTGCTTTTCCGCTGGCTGCCTGGATCATGGGCCGCTGGCTGCAGAATTTTGCTTACCGTATCAGTATTGACTGGTGGATATTTGCAGCCGCAGCCGCACTGGCTACTTTCATTGCGCTACTGACAGTTGGCCTGCAGGCAATAAAAGCAGCTATTGCCGACCCGGTAAAAAACCTTCGCACAGAGTAGAAACCCGTTTTTTTACCCCATATTACTTGTTTGTTTTCAGACAGTTATCCGATTTTTTACGCGGATATTCGAAAATGTTATACATTTACATCCGATTAATTATTCCGACCGATGTAGACATACTCTTTCAGACCTATACCATGAGGCGTGTTAATAACCCGTACCGTGCATGTGTTTTCCCTGTGATCAAAACTATTCAACACCCCTGGTAAGAATCAGCATACCCAGCCTATTGGACAATACACTATAATCTTATGCACTAATGGCAAATTTTCTTAAGAAAGCATTAGGCCTCTTCGTGGAATTTGAGCCTAATGAAAAAACTGACGCAAACGTACATCACGACGTTGCGCAGAAATTCCCTTTGAGCAATATCAAAGCAACTACGCAGGCAATGCCTGCCATGAGCGAAGCGGATATTGACAAATTTGAGCAGCACTTTTCAGGATTGTTCGAACGCAGCAACCTGCCTGGTCCGGACTATTACGAGTTCTGGAAAATGATGGAAACACTGGAAGCGCACGTGCCTGATGAGAAGACGCGTATGGCTGCCGTATTTGCCACACTGAGCATCCAGGGCCTCACCAAACAGAAGCTCCTGGAAACAGCTGCACAGTACAAGCAGATCGTGGAAACTGACCGCACTGAATTTGAAAAAGCAGCCAGCGATAAAGCTTCACAGGAGGTACAGGGCCGCCAGCAACAATTGGCAGACCTGGAAAAGAAGATCGCAGAACATGCAGCGACCATTAAAAAATTGACCGAAGAGATCACTGCAGCCCAGCAACAAACCGGGCAGATAAAAGCACAGATCACCGAAAGTGAACAAAAGATCACTTCCAGCCGACAGGGCTACCAGCTGGCGTGCAGCGCTATGATCAATAAAATAGAAACCGACCTGCAGAAAATACAAACAAGCCTTTAATTAATTATCCCTGAACGATATGGAAACAAATTATTTTCCTGCTCCCGCGGAGCAAAAGCTAAAGTCATATTGGAACAGACCGGGTGGTAAATTCGGTATCATCATCGGCCTTGGCTTATTAGTGCTTATCGGGTACTATGTAGTGCCTATTCTTACCCAAGTGGTATGGAACACGTTCAATTTCGGTGTCGCATTGGTATCCCTTGGCGTATTCCTGTATTGCGTTACCCACCGCAAGCTGCGTTTAAGCCTGTTCTACCTGTACGAATGGCTGATGAAAAAGCTGGTTGGCGTGGTAATAGAGCTCGACCCTTTCATTATCGCGGAAGACTATATCCAGGATATGGAAGAGCAGCGCGAAACGCTGTACAAGCAATCTGTTGACGTAGATGCGCAGAAAGAAAAGATCGACCTGAAGATACAGGAGAAAGAAAAGGAAATGAATCAACTACTGAGCCGCGCCAAAGCTGCCCAGGACAATAACATGCTGCCTGAACTGGGTAATGCTACCCGACAGATAGCACGTATCAAAGAATACATTAAACAGCTGGCGCCCATCCGCGACAACCTGGCCAGGATAGGCGACTACCTGACCAAAGTGCACAAGAACAGCGGTTACCTGATAGAAGATGCACGCAATGAACTGGAACTGAAGAAAGACCTGTACAAGTCTGTTTCCTCCGGTAACAAAGCCCTGAACTCTGCTTTGAAGATCTTCAAGGGCGATCCTGAAAAGAAACTGATGGTAGAGCAATCCATGGAATTTCTGAAAGAAGATATCGCTACTAAACTGTCCAGCATGAAGAAGGCGATCAACTACTCTACAGATTTCATGCGCTCCATTGACCTGGATAACGCTACCTATGAATTGCAGGGACTGCAGATGCTGGAGTCTTTTGATCCCGAAACTACTTACAAACTGGATGTACAGAAATGGGAACCTTCCCGCGAAGTACGTACGCCCGGTACCGTAGCAAAGGACAATTATAACGACCTGCTTAGCTAACGTATTCAATTATTAACAACGCACTCACAACTTAAATCATAAAACAATGTCAATGAAAGTAAAACCCGGTGGTAAAATACTGGCCATCGTGCTGGTACTGGGTGGTATCTATGCAGCAAAAGTATTATGGTGGGATAAACGCCCGCAGGAAGCAAAAGCTGCTGCTGATATCGGGAAGGTATCCCTGCCGGACGCTCCGGAGGCTTCTCTTAGTAAGAATGCGGTAATGATGCCATTACCCGGCACAGAAGCGGCCGTAAACGGCGGAACAAAAGTTACCTGGAAGATAATGGCCTGGAACTCTCAGTTCCCGCTGATGTACGCCAACGGCGCCGCCAATACGACCAAAGGCTCCCTTATTGATAAGGCAGGACTGCAGGTAACGATCGAACGTCAGGACGATTGCAATAAATCCATCGCAGACATCGTGAAGTTTGCACAGGAGTATAAAACAAACGCAAACACGCCGGGTGTGTTCGCCTCCTTTATGGGAGACGGTATGCCTATGTTCTTTGCTGCACTGAGCAAAGAGCTGGAACCTCTTGGTCCGGACTACCAGCCTATCGCTTTCTATGCAATGGGTAAGAGCTATGGTGAAGATAAGCTGATGGGCCCTACCGACTGGAAACGCGATCCTAAGAGCGCACTGGGCAAAACAGTATCCTGCGTGCTGCGCGATGGCGACATGAACATCCTGCTGAAATGGGCGGGTGATAACGGCCTGCGTGTAAACCCGGATGAAACAACCTACGACCGCAACGCGATCAACCTGATCGCTGCCAACGACTTCCTGGATGCCGGTAACAAATACATTGCCGGTTATACCGAAAGCCGCAAGCTGGTAGTAGATGGTAAGAAACTCAGCAAAGACACTACGGTAGGTGTTGACGGTGTGGCCACCTGGACACCCGGCGACGTAAACGTGGCACAGAAGAAAGGCGGCCTGGTAAGCATCGCTTCTACCCGCGAGTACGCTTCACAGATGCCTAACATCACCATCACCATCAAGAAATTCGCTTACGATCACAGAACGGACATCGAGAACCTGATCATGGCCCTGGCACAGGCTGGCGACCAGGTACGTTCTTTCACAGAGGCGAAAGCCTTTGCTGCAGGCATTTCCGCCAAAGTGTATAATGAACAGGATGGCGCTTACTGGCTGAAGTACTACAACGGTGTTGAAGAAAAAGATGCACAGGGTATTAACCAACCCCTGGGTGGTTCTATGGCCTTTAACCTGGCTGATGCCGCCAATACTTTCGGTTTGGGTAAAGACGGTGTAGACCGCTACAAGGTGGTGTACAACACCTTCGGCGACATCCTTTCCAAAATGTATCCTGAGCTGATACCCACTTACCCGGTATACAACAAGGTGGTAGACCGCTCCTTCATTACCTCCGTGGTGTCTAACCACCCTGAGCTGATGGAAGGTACCGCTATCAAAGAAACATATGCAGAGGAGATCACCCACGAAGTATCTTCCAAATCATACGAGATCCAGTTTGAGACCGGTAGCTCCGTGATCAAACCTGCTTCTTATTCCACCCTGGACGAGATCCTGAAAAGCGCTGTGGTGGCTGAAGGCCTGAAACTGGGCGTATATGGCCACACCGATAACGTTGGTAACGACGAAGCCAATGTGAAACTGTCTAACGAGCGCGCTGCTGCTGTAAAAAGCTACCTGGTAGGTAAAGGCCTTTCTACGGAAAGGCTGGAATCAAAAGGCTATGGCGCATCCAAACCTGTGGCAGATAATACTACTACAGAAGGCCGCGCCCGCAACCGTCGTGTACAGATTGTACTGGGCTCTTAATCCTTCCGGATACATATGAGATTATCAGGAAGAGGTAAGCAAATTGCTTACCTCTTCTTTTAACAAACTTATACTTATGAACCTGATCAAATCCTTCTTTGAACCACTGCGCATCATCAGCAGGAGGAACATGATCTTCCTGATGATCGCAGAGATAGTGCTGGCGCTTGTTGCCTGGCAGCTCAGCGGGGGAGGACTTATTCCAACACCTGTTAAAGTGCTGAAAGCACTGGGTGGCATTGCATCCGCCCCTGATTTTATCGATAATCTCTTCGCCAGTCTGACACTTACTATCAAAGGCATGGCCATATCCATACTGATCGCCTTAGTGATCAGCTATCTTGCCATGATCCCTTTCTTCCATCCCATCGCCAGGTTTGTGGTGAAATGCCGTTACCTCACCTTGACCGGTCTGATCTTCCTGTTCACTTTATGGACACAGAACGGTCATCAGCTGAAAGTAAGCCTGCTGATCTTCGGTATTGTACCTTTCTTCGTAACCTCCCTGCTGGCAGAATTTGAAAGCATCAACGTACAGGAGTTTGAACTGTGCACCACTCTGCGTATGAACAGCTGGAAAACCTGGCTGGAAGTAGTGGTAAGAGGCCGCCTGGACCAGGTGTTCGAAGTAATGCGCCAGAACTTCGCTATTGCCTGGCTGATGATCACCAGCGTAGAAGGCCTCAGCATGAGCGAAGGCGGCCTGGGCGTGATGCTCATCAAGGCTAACAAATATGTACAGCTGGAAGCCGTTTTCGGTACCCTCGTCATCATCTTTATACTGGGCGTATTGTTCGACTATATTCTGGGCAAGATGCGCCAGTGGCTGTTTCCTTACACCAACCTTCAAACCCGCAAGTAATGCCAAATAACAGTTATACCAAGAACGAGGTGTTGTTGAAGGCAACTGATGTGAGCCTGCAATACGGAGACAAACAGATCTTAAGAGATATTAATTTTTCTGTGCACGATATTCACCGCCCGGAAGTTTCACAAGGGCAGGTGGTATCACTGATAGGCCGCAGCGGTATCGGTAAAACACAGCTGTTCAGGATCCTGGCTGGTTTGAATAAACCTACTACCGGTACTGTGCTGATAGATGAAGATCAACATCCCGTAAACCCGGGAGAAATGGGCATCGTTCCACAGAACTATGTACTGTTCAACCACCGCAGCATCTACAATAACCTGAAAATAGGACTGGACAATGCAGCGGTAAAATTATCGGATGCGGAAAAGAAAGCTATCATTAACGATTACGCCGATACTTTCCAGCTTTCAGAACATCTCAAAAAATACCCCGCCCAGCTCAGTGGCGGCCAGCGCCAAAGGGTAAGCATCATTCAGCAGGTGCTCACAGGTAATAAGTTTATTCTCCTGGATGAGCCATTCTCCGGTCTCGACATCCTGATGATAGACCGGGTGATCGGCCTGCTGCAGAAGGTGTCTACCCTGGCAGAGCACAACACGCTCATCATCGTGAGCCATGATATCGAGAATGCCGCCGCGCTCTCTGATACCGTCTGGATCCTGGCGCAGGAAGAGGGCAAGCCCGGAGCCACTATCGTAAAGGAATACGATCTGTGCCACATGGGCCTGGCCTGGACGCCGGATATACGATTCAATCCCGATTTTACCGGGCTTATAAAAGAAATAAAGAGCCGCTTATAAAGGCCGGAAATAGGTGTAAAATGTAAGGGATGGAACATTTTCCATTTCTCCCTTACATTTGCACCTATTATGATGAGGAAACTAATAGGCTTTTGTTGTTTACTTCCCCAGTTCCTGCATGCCCAGTACTTGCCCGGAAAAACGTATCCGCAGGGATATTTCCGGAATCCGCTGAGTATTCCCATTGTGCTGGCAGGCAATTTCGGGGAGCTGCGCCCTAACCACTTCCACTCGGGACTGGACATGAAGACACAGCAGCGTGAGAACCTGCCCGTACATGCAGCGGCAGATGGATATGTAAGCCGTGTAAGCGTATCGCATACCGGCTTTGGTAATGCGCTGTACATTACACACCCCAACGGGTATACCACCGTATATGCCCACCTGAACCGCTACTTCCCTGAACTGGAACAATACGTAAAACAGAAAGAATATGAGCAGGAAAGCTGGGCCACCCAGCTGGACATCCCACCGGATGCCTTCCCTGTAAAGAAAGGCCAGTTCGTAGCCTGGAGCGGTAATACCGGCGGTTCCGCCGGGCCTCATCTGCACTTCGAGATCAGGAATTCCCAGACAGAGAAGCCCCTCAATCCGCTGTTATTCGGCTTTGATATTCCAGACACCCGTGCGCCTGAAGTATACCGCATCGCTATTTATAATACAGAAGAAAGCATCTACAGCCAGCAGCCCATCATGCTGCCGGTGAAGAAGGTGAAAGGAGAATACGTTACCACCCAGCCGCTGATCAAAGTACGTGCAAACACAGTAGGCATCGGCCTCAACGCGATAGACCGGCAAAGTAACTCCACCAATCCCAACGGTATCTACGAGGTATTGATGTTCGATAACGACATACCGAATATCGGCTTCCAGCTGGATGACATCGGCTATGAAGAAACGCGCTACCTCAATGCCCACGTAGATTACAAGGTGAAGAAAGGAGGCGGCCCCTGGCTGCAATTGGTGTTTGCTTTACCAGGCAATGCACTCAACATTTATCACGACGTGAAAGGCGACGGCCATATAGACCTCACAGACGGCGCCCCGCACCAGGTAAAGCTCCTGGTAAAGGATGCCTATGGCAACAGCAGCACGGTAAAATTTACCCTGCAGCAAGCTACTGCGCCAGCGGCAGATCCGGCCTGCGCCAATACCATGTACCCGGAGTCCCGCAATATCTTTGAGAACAACCAGGTGGAATTCTTCATGGATGAAGCAGCCCTGTACGACCGCGTTTGCTTTAACTATCGAGAGCTGCCTGATAATTCGCCTAAGGACTATTCCAATATTTACCGCCTGCACACGGCACTGGTGCCAGTGCACGATGTATTTGACCTGCGTATTAAGCCAGACAGGCCCGTGCCTGAGCACCTGCAGCATAAAATGGTAATGGTACGCAATGGCCTGGGAGAAAGCACCTCCGGCACCGTACTGGAGAATGGCTGGTACAAAGGCAGTTTCCGCGATTTTGGCGATTTTCATTTAGAGGTAGATACCATTGCACCGAAGATCACGCCCCTGGGCGGTGTTCGCAATGGCAGTAACCTGGCTGCCGCCACCAAGCTGTCCTTCAGTATGACAGACGGCAGTGGTATCAGCAGCTATCGCGCAGAACTGGATGGTAAATGGCTGATGTTCTCCCGCAAGAGCAATGTATTGACGTATACCTTTGATGAGCATTGTCCTGCAGGTACGCATACGCTGAACCTTACGGTAACAGATCTGGCTGGTAACGAAAGCACATATACACTTAATTTTAAAAGATAGGCAGTTTAATGAAGCACCTGAAAGAAGGAGATAAAGCGCCAGCCTTTAAAGGAACAGATCAGAACGGGAATGTGATCTCACTGGCGTCGCTGAAGGGAAAGAAAGTGATCCTTTATTTTTACCCGCATGATAATACCCCTACCTGTACAGACCAGGCCTGTAACCTGCGGGACAACTACCAGGTACTGCTGAAGGCTGGCTTTACCATAATAGGTGTAAGCACTGATGGTGAAAAGAGCCATCAGAAATTCGCTAAGAAGTACGATCTGCCTTTTCCCCTGTTGCCGGATGAAGACCTGAAAATAGTAAATGCCTATGGTGTATGGGGAGAGAAGAAATTCATGGGCCGCATCTTTGACGGGATTCACCGTACTACTTTCCTTATTAACGAAAAAGGCATTATAGAGAAGATCATCGATAAGGTGCATAGCAAGACCCATGCGGAAGAGATCCTGGAAATATGGGGTAAGTGATGCTATTTTAACAAAATGGCTCGGTGCAACGATATTGCAAGGAGAAGGCAAGGAGAACACAAGGAGAAGACAAGGAGAAGGCTGCCAAAATACTATTACAAAGGGAAAGAGACCGTCCCGGCACCATTTGGCGCCGGGACGGTCTCTTTTGTTTTATTCTGCTTTCTGCACTTTTATCCTTTTGTGATAATCTCCACTGGAAATATCCAGTATATAAAGTCCTTTAGGCAGCTTGCCTGCATCCAGTGAATAGGTAGACTGCTGCGCCTTTACTACTGCACGGATATGCTGCCTGCCGTTCAGATCATATACCGCCACGGTATGGAAGGTATATTTAGATGGCAAGGTGTAATACAGCTGTGTGCTGAAAGGGTTCGGGTACGCGATGCCCGCTTCCATGCCTGCTACTTTTTCCTCCGGCATTTTACTCATCATCCTGGCCGCGCTGGATACCTCTGCAAAGCTGAATTTCTCCCATCCGTCAATAGTGGGACGGTTACAGTTCATGGCAGCTTCGCCGTTCTCAGAAGATACATACATCCCGTTATTGCCTCTCAGTGAGATAGTACCGTCGGAGTTTTGGATCCAGTCGAACCTCTCATAAGAGCCGATGGCCGTACGGTTACAGTTCATGGCTTTAGTGCCGTTCTCAGAAGATACGTACATGCTCATGGCCTGCAGCACTACTTTACCAGCGCCGCCGTCCAATACAGTGAACTGTTCCCAGCCCTGCGCAGTGGCCCTGTTACAGTTCATGGCCTTGGTACCGTTCTCTGAGCTTACAAACATCCCGTTGTTGCCTTTCAGCGTGATCACTTTACCGATAGGTACCGTAGTAGGATTGGAAGTAGATGAGAACTGGATCCAGTTCAAATTGAAACCGCCCACTGGTACAAATAAGCGCAGGGTTTGTTCGCCTGCAGCCAGGGTGGCGGTAGCGGTAACGGTGGTCCAGTTCTGCCAGCCGCTGGTAGCGGGTACGGAGGTGGTAGCCAGTAGGGCGGTATCTCTATTGAGCTGGATGCTGCCGCCGCCGTTCTGGCTGGCTACGCGGTACTGGATAGTGTATTCACCGGCTGTTTGGACCTTTACTTTATAATCCAGCCAGTCGTTGGCATCAATGTAACCTACATTCAGCCCGCCGCCTGCATCGGTGGTAACTTCTGTCTGGATATTGCTCATATCTGTATAGTTCTCTGCCTGAACGGTGCCAGGGATAGGAATGGCAGGAGCAGGGCCGGATGTAACACCGCCCAGCCACAACAGGCCATCGATGATATACCTGTTCTGGATCTCGCTGGCGAAGGTGGATGATTTGGGCGTGTTGTTGGAATAGTTCATGTCGTTATGCCCGAAGTTGGCATATAACATTTTGTAGTTCCGGTTGGTCCAGACGATGGGGTAGTAACCGCTGTACCAGGTTTGGTTGGGATCTGTGCCCAGCGGGAAGCTGGCAGGGTCCACAGAGCAGAGGATCCTGATATTGGGATTCGTGCGCAGGTCCGTGCTCCAGCTGTACCACTCACTCACGGCAGAAGTGAAGGTAGCAGGCAGGCGCTGTGTGCTGGGATGGGTCCTGTCTTCACAGCGCAGTATGGCGGAAGTAGGGCCCCAGGTGTTGCTCACGAAATTACCTTTCCCCAGGAAGGTGTTGTGATACCAGCTCCACTCCGAGGCATTGGTAGTGAAGGCAGATACGTGGAAGCCCATCCAGCCGCCGCCGTTCTGCATGTAGGTCTGGAAGGCCTGGCGTTGTGCGGCGCCTGTGGGCGCATCGTCCAGGAAGATCACCACCTGGTACTGCGAAAGAAAGTTCGCATTCAGGTTGTTCCAGTTGGTGGTGGACTCATAGGAGAAATTGTACTGGGCGGCGATGGCGGGAAACCATTGGTTGGCTTCCTTTACAAAGCTGATGTGGGCCGCATCCCAGGTGCCGTTGTAAAAGGCAATGACCTTGAAGCGTGGCGCCTGTGCCTGTACGGGAGAAGAGAAGGCTGCGGACAGCAGCAGGGCAAGCAATGCATACGTTTGCATCAACTTGCGCAGGAACGTGTTGTTGAACATGATAGACGTGGTTTAAGTGGTTATAGGATATAGGAATCTTATACGAGGGATAATGATATGGCGGTCACACTACTAAAAATGACCAGGGGCCGAATAGCAGTAGTCTTATCTACTTTCTATTCAGCCCCTGACTATATTTTGCTAACAGCTAACAGCTAATTGCTGATGGCTATCATTTACCTATCTCTTTTGTCTTTGTTTTTTGAACAGCTGGCCAGTTTTGAACTTGTTACCTTCAGGGCTGCCCACGCGGTCCATTGCGCAACGGAAACCAACGGTGTTAGTTGCCATATCTTCCTGCATGTAACGACGGGTACCAGGTGACAGCCAATAAGCGCGGTCATTCCAGCTACCACCTTTTACTACACGGGATTTGTCGTTCACCAGTGAAGTGATGCCGTAGCCATATTCAACCTGAGACAGAGAGTCACCATCCAGGTAGTTGATCACGTCGCCTTTCTGGTAGTTCAGACGGTTAGCGCTTTCTTCGTCAGTAACATCACGCATTTTCAGCGCACCCAGGCTATCTTTTTCCGGCTCGTTATCAGCGTTCATATAAGTAGTCTGGAATTTGTTACCACGGAAGTAGTTGAAGTCATCACCATCGATCGGGTTCAGCGGCCTGTAAACGTCCAGTACCCATTCGCTTACGTTACCGGACATGTTATAGATACCGAAGTTGTTCGGGAAGAAGGTGCGGGTAGGACCAGGGATGGATGCACGGTCATTCAGACCACCAGCCATACCCATGTTATCACCTGAACCGCGTTTGAAGTTCGCCAGGAACTGACCTTGCCAGTTACCGCGGCGGATATCTCTCAGACCGCTGGTGTTGGTGCCCCAGGAGTATACCTGTTTGTTCATGATCAACTCCTCACCACGTTTACCTTCTTTCTTGGAAGGAGAGGGGTTCTGACCCAGGTAACCCAGCGCTGCATATTCCCATTCTGCTTCTGTGGGCAGGCGGTAGTTCGGCAGCATTACACCATCTTCAAATTGTGCGGTACGGGGAGAGCCGTCTGCATTCTTGAACTGGTCTTTGGTAGCCTTGGTCATTTTACCGGGAGTACCTTCGTACAGACCGGCTGTGTATGATTTGGTGTCGAAGGTGTTATCGTCAGACTGGTTGGTTACGTCTGCTTTGGACAGCAGGCCTTTATCCATCAGCATCTTTTCGTTCACACGGTTAGAACGCCATTTGGCATAATCAGTAGCCTGTTTCCAGGTCACACCTACGATCGGATAATCGTTATAGGCAGGGTGACGGAAGTAGTATTCCACCAGCGGCTCGTTGTAAGCCAGCTCGCTACGCCATACCAGTGTATCGGGCAGTGCGTTGCGGTATACCTGCGGGAAAGATTCGCCGTACATACGTTGTACCCAGAACAGGTATTCGCGGTAGTGTACGTTGGAAACTTCCGATTCATCTATATAGAACGATGAAACCGTGATACGGCGGGGAATGTTGTTCCAGTCCATCATTACATCCTGCTCGGTAGCGCCCATGGCAAAAGTACCACCTTGAACAAACACCAGCCCCGGTCCGGTTTGTTGGTCCCTGTTTTTGGCCACACTGAAACCACCCATCTTCGGGTCATTGTAGTTCCAGCCGGTGGCAGAGGATTTTTCCTTTTTCTTGCCAAAAAGCCCTCCGCCATCCTTATTACAGGCGGTCATGGCCAGCATCACACTGGTGCCTAAGAGCAAAGACAGAGAGGTTAATCTGTGCATGAGATTCAGCTTTAATATTGGTTTTATAGGTAAACGCAAATTTAGTATAATTTATTTTATAGTGAAAAAAATTAATTTGTAATGATTTGGCCTTAATTTAGCTTTAGTTATTTGTATTTCAAAGGATTAGTTATTTTCGTCCTTTGAGACCCGGGTTACGGTTCTGTTAAGCCAACATACGCCTCTATGAAACCATACCTCCTGTGCTTACTGCTTTTGCACGGTACATGGCTGCCCTCGGCCCTGGGCCAGCGTTCCTATGCCCCACATTCTAAATTGGCTACCGGTACCTGGTACAAACTGGGCGTAACCCAGGCTGGCGTTTATAAGATCACGGTAGCCCAGTTGAACGGCATGGGCATCAATACGCAATCTCTGCCCTCCGCTAATATACGCGTTGCAGGCAAAGGAGGAGCGATGCTCCCGGAAAATAACAGCGGTATCTATAAAGATGACCTGCCTGAAACGGCCCTGTTGGTAGCCGATGGAGGCGACGGACTGCTGAACGGAAATGACTATGTACTTTTTTATGCCCCGGGGCCACATGCCTGGGACTACCAAACAGCCTCCCATACTTTTACCCACCGTTATAACCTGTACTGTGATACTGCCTGGTATTTTCTCAGTGTGGATCAACCCGGACAACGCCTGCCGCCGGATACACCGGCTGCCACGCCTGGCGTTACGGTAACGGCCTTTGATCATATTGCTTTCTATGAAAAGGACAGCATCAACCTGGTAAGCAGCGGTAAACAATGGTGGGGGCCTGTGTTCAGCAATAGCCCCGGCGGTACCCTGAGCCGTAACTATACTTTTACATTACCGGCCCCGCCTTCCGGCCCTGTACAGCTGAAGGCCAGGGTGGCTGCCCGCAGTACCGGCAGCCGTTTTAATATAACAGTGAACCAGCAAACGGCCGGCAGCCTTAACCTGTCGCCCGTCAGCGGCAATATCTTCGAGGCCTTCGCTACGGTGGCCAATGGCGCTTTTACCGCCACGGTGAACAGCAACCAGCTGGAAGTTGGCGCCCAGTACAACGGCAGCAACAGCGACCAGGGCTGGCTGGACTACCTGGAGCTGCAGGCCCGCTGCCCGCTCACCATGCCCGCCCAGGCGGCGCTGCTGTTCAGGGACGCCGCCAGTGTGGCGCCAGGGGCAACAGCACTTTTTATATTGAACAATACCGCAGCCGATACCCGGGTCTGGGATGTAACAGATGCCTGGAAGCCCGTACAGGTAAACGTACAGCGCAACGGCAGCCAGCTGCAGTTTGCAAGGGACGTCTCCATATTGCGGGAGTACGTGGCCTTTAACCCGGATCAGTTGCCGCAGCCGCTGTTTGCAGGGACGGTTGCCAACCAGGACCTGCATGCTCTCCCCGCAGCCGATATGCTGATCATTACCGTTCCTGCTTTGAAAGCTGCTGCCGACAGGCTGGCGGGTTTCCATACCACGCAGGATCAGCTGCAGGTACAGGTAGTGACCGTACCCGAGATCTTTAACGAGTTTGCATCCGGCGCCCCGGACCCCACTGCCATCCGCGATTTTGTGAAGATGTGTTATGACAGGGGCGCTTCCGGTAGCCAGCGGCCCAGGTACCTGCTGCTGTTTGGAGATGCTTCCTTTGACTATAAGAAACGTCTGCTTGTCAATACCAACCTGGTACCAACCTGGGAAAGCGATGCCTCGCTGGATTTCATCAACTCTTATCCTTCTGATGATTTCTTCGGTTTCCTCGACGATGCAGACGATATAACAGATATCAATACACGCAATCTGCTGGACATCGCCATCGGCCGCCTGCCTGTTCAAACCCTGGCCCAGGCGCAGCAGGTGGTGGATAAGATCACAGGGTACAACACCCCGGCCGGTTTTGGTCCCTGGCGTAACCACATCACCTTTGTGGCAGACGACGGGGATAACAACCTTCACCTGCAGGATGCGGAAGAAGTCAGCGCCATCGCAGCCGTCAGCGGTCCTGGCATGGTAGCCGACAAAATATACCTGGACGCCTATCCGAAAGTAGCCTCCGCAGGTGGCGGCCGTTACCCGGAAGTGAACAGCGCCATCCAGCGGGATATGAACAGCGGTAACCTGGTATGGAATTATACCGGGCATGGCAGCTATTCCCGCCTGGCAGAAGAAGTAGTGGTAGATGGCGCCTCCATTAAAGGCTGGACCAATGTTCATAAGCTGCCGCTGATGATCACTGCCACCTGCGACTTTGCTCCTTTCGATAACCCGGGCTATAATTCCCTGGGTGAGCAGATCCTCTTACAGCAGGAGGGGGGCGCCATTGCTCTCATGACCACTACCCGTGCGGTTTTTGCCTATTCTAACCGGATCATGAATGCCAATTACCTCAGCAAGGCCTTTAGCCCCCTGCCGGACGGACGTATGCCCACCCTGGGAGAAGCAGCCATGCTGGGGAAGAACCTTACCTATACCAACTACAATGATGTAGCTAATAACCGCAAGTTCCAGCTGCTGGGCGACCCGGCCCTTACCCTGGCTTTTCCCCGGTACAAGGTGGTTACGGATTCTATCAACGGCAACGATGTAAATACAGTAACAGACACCCTGAAGGCACTTGGCAAATACGTGATAAAAGGTCATATTGCAGATGCTCAGGGAAACCCCGTAACGGCCTTTAACGGCATCCTGGACCTTGCGGTGTACGATAAACCAACTACCCTTCGTACGCGGGGCAATGACGCGGGCAGCGAGCCTGCGGACTATACCCTGCAGCAGCAGGTATTGTTCAGGGGCCAGCAGCAGGTACAGAACGGGCAGTTCAGCGTCACCTTTGTAGTGCCGAAAGATATTGACTACCGCCCCGGCGCGGGTAAGATCAGTTACTATGCGGCTAACGACCAGACAGATGCAGGAGGCTGGTTCAATGGTTACCAGGTAGGAGGTACGGCAGATAATGTGCCTGTAGATACTACCGGCCCGGCTATACAAGCTTTCCTGGATACGGAACTGTTCCGCAGCGGCGGTATTACCGGCCCTGATCCCGTGTTGCTCGTAAAGCTCAGTGACAGCAGCGGTATTAATACCTCCGGCTATGGCATTGGTCATGATATGGTGGCTACATTAGATACCGCCAGCCAGTACTTCGTGCTCAACGACTTTTATACCGCCTCCCTGAATGATTTCAGGAGCGGCAGTATCCGCTTCCCCTTCTATGGTTTGCCGGAAGGGCCGCATGAGCTGACCATAAAAGCCTGGGATAATTATAATAATTCCTCAACAGCCACCCTCCGTTTTGTGGTAGTGGGTTCATCTACCCTGGCGGTACAGGAAGTAGGGAATTATCCAAATCCATTTAGTGTTGAAACACGCTTTTTCTTTACCCATAATCAACAAGGTAAGCCACTGGACGTTGTTTTACAGGTTTTTACCAGCCAGGGGCAATTAGTAAAAACAATGAAGGAAACAATAAATGCATCTGGGAACCGTTATGAAGGCATGCACTGGAATGCGATGGCCGATTCCGGAGCGCGAGTACCACCAGGAATCTATTTTTATCGGATTACTGTCAGCACAAAAGAGAGCAGGAAAATTTCAGGTGGGAAACTAATCATATTCTAAAAAAACCTATGAAAAAAAATAATAATTTCAATGTCCCTTGCCAGGCCCCTTTTGTTGATTATTATAAATTAGGCATTATTTTTACATCTTATTCCAAATACCATCATTACATGATCCGTAAGGTAACATTGAGCCTCGTGTTCATCTACAGCATGCTTTCCTGTTTAGAGACCTCAGCACAAATTGGCAGCGGCGACATTGACGGCCGTACCAATACCATCAACACTGCTGTGCCTTTTCTCCGGATTTCCCCAGACGCCAGGAGCGGCGCGATGGGTGATGTGGGAGTTGCCCTCTCTCCCGATGCTAATTCCACGTACTGGAACCTTTCCAAGCTACCCTTTGCAACCAGCAAATCGTCAATAGCGGTTACATATACTCCCTGGCTGAAAGAGCTGGTGAATGATGTGTTCCTGGCTAACCTGAGCGGCTATTATCAACTGAACGAGACAGAAACTGTGGGCGCTTCCCTAAGGTATTTTTCCCTGGGTACGATCAACTTTACTGATATCACCGGTATGCCCACTTACGACTACCGTCCGCGTGAATATGCGTTCGATGCGGGCTATGCACGTAAGCTGTCTGATAACTGGTCTGTAGGCGTAGCCCTTCGCTACATCTACTCCAACCTGGCCAGCGGCGATATCAATGGTCGTGTGGTTCGCCCGGGTAAAGCGTTTGCAGGCGATATCAGTGCTTTCCATACCAAAAACTACGAGAAAGATAACGGTGCGGTAAACACCTGGAATTTTGGTGTGGCTATCACTAATATCGGTACCAAGATCTCTTACACGCAATCTGCACAGTATAAAGATTTCATTCCTACCAACCTGGGTATTGGTACTGCCTATACCTTCGGACTGGATGAATATAACAA
>Ga0209758_1002355_pt1 | contig 19482 bp, 14 predicted proteins | sample AraplaMF_Col_mMF_FD_184258 | JGI IMG/M metagenome (GOLD analysis project Ga0209758, IMG submission 184258) | Arabidopsis root microbial communities from the University of North Carolina, USA - plate scrape MF_Col_mMF (SPAdes) (version 2) | ecosystem: Host-associated > Plants > Roots > Endosphere...
CGCCTTCGCCCTGCAGGCGAATGCGGGTGCCGTCCTCGATGCCAGCAGGGATGTTGACCGAAAGCGAACGCTCTTCGGTCACACGGCCCTGGCCGTGGCACTTCGGGCACGGATCGGGAATGATCTGGCCGCGACCATGGCAGGTCGGGCAGGTACGTTCGATCGAAAAGAACCCCTGGGCAGCACGCACGCGGCCCGAGCCCTGGCAGGTGCCGCAGGTTTTCGGCTGCGTGCCGGGCTTCGCGCCGGAGCCGGAACAGACGTCGCAGGTAATCGACGTCGGAACGCGGATCTGCGCCGTCTTGCCGGAGTAAGCCTCTTCCAGCGAGATTTCCATGTTGTAGCGAAGGTCGGCGCCGCGTTCGCGGCCGCCCGAAGAGCGTTGCCGTCCACGGCCGCCGCCCATCATCTCGCCGAAAATATCCTCGAAGATGTCGGAGAAGCCGCCACCGGCAAATCCGGCGCCGCCGCCGGGACCACCCATGCCGCCATGCTCGAAGGCCGCATGGCCGTAACGGTCGTAGGCCGCGCGCTTCTGCGGGTCCTTCAGCGTTTCGTAGGCTTCGTTGATTTCCTTGAACTTGCGTTCGGCGTCTTTGTCATCCGGGTTCTTGTCCGGATGGAATTTCATTGCCAGCTTGCGGAAGGCGCTTTTCAGCTCTTTTTCATCCGCCGTCTTGGCTACACCCAGAGTTTCGTAAAAGTCCGCTTTTGCCAATTTAAGCCCCGGAAATGGATTTCCGGCTGCCACGATGGGCAGCCGGATGTCTATTGTCTAGCGTAGGCCGCCGGCCCACCGATTAAGCGGACTTCTTACGGTCGTCGTCCTTGACTTCTTCGTAGTCGGCATCGACGACGTTGTCGTCCTCGACAGAAGCGTCGGCTGCGCCGCCTTCGGCCTGCTGGGCTTCATAGATCGCCTGGCCGAGCTTCATGGAAACTTCCATGAGCGTCTGGGTCTTGGCCTTGATGTCTTCGGCGTCGGCTTCAGTTGCTTCGGTCGCGGACTTCAGAGCGGCAATCGCATCGGAGATCGCGGTGCGGTCGGCTTCGGAAACCTTGTCGCCGTAGTCCTTGAGCGACTTTTCCGTGGAGTGGATCAGGCTTTCAGCCTGGTTCTTGGCTTCCACGGACTCGCGGCGCTTTTTGTCCTCGGCAGCATGGGACTCGGCATCCTTCACCATCTTTTCGATGTCGGCGTCGGAAAGACCACCGGAAGCCTGGATGCGGATCTGTTGTTCCTTGCCGGTGCCCTTGTCCTTGGCCGAAACCTGCACGATGCCGTTCGCGTCGATGTCGAAAGTGACTTCGATCTGCGGAACGCCGCGCGGTGCCGGCGGCAGGCCGACGAGGTCGAACTGGCCGAGCAGCTTGTTGTCGGCAGCCATTTCACGCTCGCCCTGCGAGACGCGGATGGTGACGGCCTGCTGGTTGTCGTCGGCGGTCGAGAAGGTCTGGCTCTTCTTCGTCGGGATCGTCGTGTTACGTTCGATCAGGCGGGTGAAGACGCCGCCGAGAGTCTCGATGCCGAGAGACAGCGGGGTTACGTCGAGAAGCAGAACGTCCTTGACGTCGCCCTGGAGAACGCCGGCCTGGATGGCGGCGCCGAGAGCAACGACTTCATCCGGGTTGACGCCCTTGTGCGGTTCCTTGCCGAACAGCTGTTTGACGACTTCCTGGACCTTCGGCATGCGGCTCATACCGCCGACGAGAACGACTTCGTCGATCTCGGCTGCAGTGACGCCGGCATCCTTGAGGGCTGCCTTGCACGGAGCGATCGTGCGCTGAACGAGATCGTCGACCAGACTTTCGAGCTTGGCGCGGGTCAGCTTCAGCGTCAGGTGCTTCGGGCCGGAAGCATCAGCCGTGATGAACGGCAGGTTGATTTCGGTCTGCTGCGAAGAGGACAGTTCGATCTTTGCCTTTTCGGCAGCTTCCTTGAGACGCTGCAGAGCGAGCTTGTCGTTCTTCAGGTCGATGCCGTTGTCCTTCTTGAACTCGGCAACGAGATATTCGACGAGACGCATGTCGAAGTCTTCACCACCGAGGAAGGTATCACCGTTGGTGGACTTCACTTCGAAGACGCCGTCACCGATCTCGAGGATCGAGATATCGAAAGTGCCACCGCCAAGGTCGTAAACAGCAATCGTCTTGCCGTCCTTCTTGTCGAGGCCGTAGGCGAGCGCAGCAGCGGTCGGCTCGTTGATGATGCGGAGCACTTCAAGACCGGCGATCTTGCCGGCATCCTTGGTTGCCTGGCGCTGCGCGTCGTTGAAATATGCGGGAACGGTGATGACGGCCTTTTCAACCTTTTCACCGAGGTAGGATTCGGCAGTTTCCTTCATCTTCTGAAGGATCATCGCGGAAATCTGTGCGGGCGAGTAGCCCTTGCCGTTGGCTTCGACCCAGGCGTCGCCATTGTCGCCCTTGACGATCGTGAAGGGAACGAGGTGCTTGTCCTTCTCGACGGTCGGATCTTCGTAGCGGCGGCCGATGAGGCGCTTTACGGCGAAGAGTGTATTCGTGGGGTTGGTGACCGCCTGGCGCTTGGCCGGCTGGCCGACGAGGCGTTCGCCATCATCGGAAAATGCCACCATGGAAGGGGTCGTGCGCGCGCCTTCCGCGTTCTCGATGACCTTTGCGTCCTTGCCGTCCATGACTGCGACGCAGGAATTTGTCGTTCCAAGGTCGATACCAATTACTTTTGCCATGTCATTCTCTCCTTGAAGCAAGCTGTCGGAACCCCGAGAAGGCATTTCCCTGACAGCCCCTTACGGGATGGGTCTACTAAGATTACGCAATCGTGATTGCGGTGATGCGGCGTATATAAGGAGCGGTTTTCTGGACTGCAAGGCGAGAAATGGCTTGGAATCCAGCAAAACGAATGTGTTGCATTCAATTTGTACAGTAGTCGGAGAAGGGTCTGCTTTGCACCATCAGAGCGTGCAAATCTTGCACGCCGAGCCTTGCGCGGGACGTGCTGCCGCAAGGCGCCCAAAATCCCCCTCCAATACTGTTACTGCCCCATGATGAGGTCAAGAAGCGTCGTGCGTCGCGGCCGCGCCCCTGATGTTTCCTGCGGTTCGTCGATATCGCCGGGCGGCACCATGTCGTCGTAACCGCCGGCGACATCGGCAGGTGGCACCGGCCCACCATTCACCGACATCGGAGCCCGAGGCTGTTCGGGCGCCGGCGGATAGCGATTCAAATCATCATTGCCACCGAAGACACCGGAAATGATGCTCCCGACCGTAGAAGGCTGCTCAGGCGCCGGCTGGGCCTGCGCCATCGGCTGGCCGTTGCCGGGGTTGACGCCAGGGTCGGAGAATGTCTGGCCCATGCCGAAGAGCGGCGCCGGAGAAAGCCCCTTATGCGCGGCGACCATGAATTCCTTCCAGGCTTTGGCCGGAAGCCCGCCGCCGGTCACCTTCTTCATCGGCTTGCCGTCGTCATTGCCGAACCACACGCCCGTCGTCAGGTTGCTGGTGAAGCCGACGAACAATGCGTCGCGCGAGTTCTGCGTCGTGCCGGTCTTGCCGGCCGCCTGCCAGCCGGGAAGCTTGGCGCTCGAGCCTGTGCCGCCGTTGATGACGCCCATCATCATCATGTTCATTTCGGCGACGATCTGCTCGGATAACACGCGCGGCGGATTGTCGTAGGTGTTCTCGTAAAGCACCTTGCCATCAGCGGTGGTCACCCTACGGATCACATGCGGCGTCGCTTTGTAGCCGCCGTTCATGAAGGCGGCATAGGAGGACGTCAGCTCCATGAGTGATACTTCCGAGGTGCCGAGTGCGATCGAGGCATTGGGCTGCAGGTCTGATTCGATGCCGAGGCGGTGAGCGAGCTTGATCACCTGATCCGGCCCGTCATACATCACGAGCTGGGCGGCCACCGTGTTCAGTGACTTGGCGAGCGCTGTCCTGAGCGTCACTTCGCCGTTATATTTCTTCTCGTAATTTTCAGGCGTCCAGTCGCCGATGCGGATCGGCGCGTCGTTGAAGACAGAATCCGGCGTCAGACCCTTTTCAAGTGCGGCGGCATAAACGAATGGTTTGAAGGAGGAACCTGGCTGCCGCTTGGCCTTGACGGCGCGGTTGAACTGGCTCGTCGCATAATCCCTGCCGCCGACAAGCGCCCGGATCGCGCCCGTGCCGTCGATCGAGACGAGGGCCGCCTGCGACGCGTCGAACTTGCCGCCCTCCTTGTCGAGCACATCGACCAGCGACTGTTCGGCCTTCTTTTCGAGCGTCTTGTCGATGGTCGTGTCGACGATGACGTCTTCCTTTACGTCGCCGACCAGCCCCTGCAACTCGTCCATCACCATATCGGCGACATACTGCCCGGCGCCCGACCAGTAGCTGCGGGCAGAAGCCGGCGTCTGCGACATCGCCGTCTTGATTTCGTCCGCGCTGATATATCCCTGATCGCGCATCGCCCGCAGCACGACCTGCGCGCGGGCGTTTGCCGCCTCCGCATCGCGCGTCGGGGAAAGTCGCGATGGCGCCTTCACGAGGCCCGCAAGCAGCGCAGCTTCGCCGAGGTTCACATCGCGCGCCGACTTGTTGAAATAGCGGCGGGCGGCCGCTTCAACGCCATAGGCATTCGAGCCGAAATAGACGCGGTTCAGATACATCGCAAGGATCTGATCCTTGGTGTATTTCTGCTCCAACCAGAGGGAGAGCAGCATTTCCTGCACCTTGCGCTCCAGCGTGCGGTCGGGCGAGAGGAACAGGTTCTTGGCAAGCTGTTGCGTCAGCGTCGAGCCGCCCTGGATCGGCTGGCCGGTCAAATTGTTGATGAAGGCGCGCGCAAGTCCGAACGGATCGACGCCGAAATGCGAATAGAAGCGGCGGTCTTCGATCGCGATGATCGCCTCCGGAATGTAGGGAGACATGTTCTCCAGAGAGAGCTCCTCCCCGCCGGTCGCACCGCGATTGGCGATCGCACTGCCGTCCACGGCGGTGATCTTGACGTTCGGCGGCCGCTCCGGGATTGCCCAGGTGCTGGCGCTCGGCATGCGCGAACCGTAATAGAACACGAGTCCGGCAACACCGATGCCGGCCCAGATGCCAAGCACGATGCACCAGTAGACGACCCTGCGCAGGAATGCGAACAGGCCGCCGCCTTCGCGTTCCCGAGGCTCGGGACGGCGTTTCGCCGCTGCGCGGCGGGGGGCGGGAGATCTTGATGTACGTCTGGAGCCGTGCCGCCCGTCGATGCGGTCGTCGTCATCGAGCGCGAATTCGTCATCCTCCTCACGGCGCCCATGGCCGTTGAAGGACGGTTCGATCCTGTCGTCTGATCTGCGTCTGGCTACCATCGTGGAGCGGTTGACCCTTGTTATAAGACCGCGCCCCAGAGCAACGGTTTTATTCGACTGAACTGTAAATGCGGCGAATTAACGGGCTGTTAAGAACAACACCAATACGCCCAAGTACCCTGCCTGCCTGCCTTTTCTCCGTTAACCAGCCGCGAGTTTCCCGCATGGCTGCCATTCGTTGCGGCCATTTATTGTAGGCGTCGCAAAACCGACATATATCGCTGCGACGTCCGCCCACTCAGGAAGCGGATGCGCAATATCCAGGCAGAAAATGACGATCGACCCCGACGGAATAGACGAAGCTTGCCTCCGCGAAGTCTGGAGCGTGCATGCCTTTGCGCAGCACTGCCGCCTCGACAGGATAGAGGAGAGCCGGCTGAAGATGCTCCTCGGCTCCTGTGCGGAGATGCGCGACCTGCTGGCGACCCAGCGTCGCACATCTTCTGGCTGGTGAGGGAACCAATAGGCTTCGCGGTAGTTTTATCAAAGGCGGGACATACCCCTCACGTCCCGCTCAGATCGGCCGTCTCCCCTCAACACGCGCCGATCAATATCAGGCCCGGCGTATCACCAGATACGTCGGGTCCTTTTCTTCAGGGACGATAGGGGCCACGATCGCGATAATAATAGTCCGGCCCGCGGCGCCAGCGGTCGCGATCACGATAGAAATCGCGATTGTGGTAGTAGCGGTCCCAATATGGGCCGACGCTGAATGTCACTGTCGGAATACCGAGCGGACGGTAATATTGCGGGCCGACATAGATCCGGCGCCGCTCATAGGTCGCCTGGACATATTGGCCGGAAACCCAGCCCCGGCCTCCATAGAATTCCACATCGCACCAGGGCGTATCGGCAAGGCAGCCGCGGATTTGCAGCGGCGTGCCGTTTGGAATGACGGCGACGGCAGGATAGCGCGTGCTCGGGCCGGCACGCATGTTCACGTTCGCAGTCGAAATGCCCTGCGCAGCTTCGGCAATGGCGGGCGCCAGCAGCAAGAGACCACCCGCGACAATTTTCAGAATATGTTTCACCTTTTACTCCTCGCAATGAACGACGGATGCCGGGCGTCGCGACGGACATTTCCCTGGCGGGGCAAAGATAGAGCGCTTGCGACACAGATCATGTAGCGCAGGTTTCACTTTATCTTTCAAAGGCTTATAGGGGAAGCCGGATGAACGCAGCTTGAACGGCGGTCAAGCTTTTGTATGAGGCCTTGAAATGTAAAAGGTGGCTTCCGATATAAGGTTCAAGAAATCGCAGCCCGGAAATGTTGTGCGCCCTGTCGCTGATACCGTTTCCGAGATTTGGTTGGATGGATCGTTTACCGGTCGTTAATCCTTCAGGATCACTCTGGCTGTGCATTATCTGCTTCTCCTTTGACCACGGATGTACTGGCACTGAGATGAGGCGGATAACGGAAGGCCGGTTCGAACCGGCCTTTTTGTTTGCAGATTTCGGATGGCGTGCCGCGCAGACCGCGGGTACGCCTTTTTCATTTCAGGCCTTCAGTGCAGTCAGGATGCGCACCCAGGAGCGGATGCCCTTGTGGTAGGAGGCAAGCTCGTACTTCTCGTTTGGCGAATGGATGCGGTCGTCAGAGAGACCGAAGCCGACGAGCAGGGATTCCATGCCGAGCATCTTCTGGAAATCGCCGACGATCGGGATCGAGCCGCCCATGCCGATGACGACGGCAGGCTTCGGCCATTCATCCGAAAGCGCGGTGCGCGCCTTGGTCAGAACAGGCGAGTCATAGGAAAGATGGATGGCCGGCGAGGCGCCATGCGGATGGAACTCGACCGAGCAGTCGGCCGGGATCTTCGAGCGAACGTAATTGCGGAAGCTTTCGCGGATCGCTGCCGGATCCTGTGTACCGACGAGGCGGAAGGAAACCTTCGCTGAAGCCTTTGCAGCAATCACGGTCTTGAAGCCTTCGCCGGTATAGCCGCCCCAGATGCCGTTGACCTCGGCCGTCGGGCGCGCCCAGGTGAGTTCCAGGACCGAGCGGCCCTTTTCGCCCGAGGGGATGGAGAGGCCGACTTCGCCGAGGAAGCTTTCCGCCGACTTGCCGAGCGCTTCCCAGGATGCCTTGATATTGGAGGGTGTTTCTTCGACGCCGTTGTAGAAACCGTCGAGCGTGATGCGCCCGGTCTCGTCATGCAGGCCGGCAAGCGCTTCCACGAGAATATGGATCGGATTGGCGGCAGCACCGCCGAAAAGGCCGGAATGCAGGTCGCGGTCGGCAGCCGTCACCACGACTTCTTCGCCGACAAGACCACGAAGGGCAGCCGCGATTGCCGGTGTATCGCGATCCCACATGCTGGTGTCGCAGACGAGGGCATGGTCGGCCCTGAGTTCGGCAGCATTGGCTTCGAGGAACGGCTTCAGCGACGGCGAGCCGGATTCTTCCTCGCCCTCGAAAAGTATGGTGACGCGGCATGGAAGCGCGCCATTGATTTCCTTGTAGGCTCGGCAGGCTTCGACAAAAGTCATGAGCTGGCCCTTGTCGTCGGCCGTACCGCGACCGGTCAGGATCTTGCGGCCATTGCCGGCATCCTTGACGGCGGGATCGAAAGGATCGTTTTCCCAGAGTTCGATCGGGTCGACCGGCTGCACGTCGTAGTGACCGTAGAACAAGACGTGGGGCGCATCAGCCGAGGCGCCTTCATGATGGGCGACCACCATTGGATGGCCGGGTGTGTCGCGAACCGAGGCGTCAAAGCCCAGTGTCTTCAGATAGGCGGTGAGCCACTCGGCTGCCTTGCGGCATTCGGCCTTATAGGCCGGATCGGTCGAGATCGACTTGATGCGCAACAGCTCGAACAGCTTTTCAAGGCTTGAATCGAGATTCTGGTCCGCACGCGCAAGGATGGGATTTAGTTCGGTCATTTCCGACTCCTTCTGAAATTCGGCCGGACGATAGACCCAATCGGCTGCGGTTTCGAGCGTCAAATTTCAAGATGTTATGTTGGCACCAAATGCTACAATAGATAAAGTAGTGACACTAAATGCAATTTACGGTTATTTAGCAGAATCTAAATAACATCGTGCAGAGGTCGAATTTCGAGGTGGCGAATGTTCTCGGTTATTGCCTGCATCAGGGATAATCATGACTGGCGGCTCGTCATTGCCGCTGTGATCGTCTGCCTCGTTGGCAGCCTGACGACCATGCTCCTTCTTTTCCGTGCCCAAGAATGCGATGTCGGCCAGCGAAAGCTCTGGATCGGCACGTCAGCCTTTGCCTGCGGCGTGGGCGTATGGGCAACGCATTTCATCGCGATGCTCGCTTATGATGGCGGCATGCCGATCAGCTACGATCTGCGCCTCATCTTTCTCTCGGTATTCCTATCGATTTTCGGCTCCTGGGTGGCCATACTGATCGCGTCGGAGGGTAGGACCGGCCATTCCCTTGCTTTTAGTGGCTTGCTGATGGCGCTTGGCATCACGGCCATGCATATGACTGGCATGCAGGCGATCGAGGCCCCGGCCATCATCGTCTATGATGCCTTCACGTCGGTCGTCGCTTTCTGCTCCTGCGCGGTTCTGGCGACGGTAGCCTTCCTCGTCTTCTTCCAGTTGAAAGGCATGAAACGCTTCGCCGCCTCCTCCGGCGCCTTCGTGCTGGCGATCTGCACGCTGCATTTCGTCTCGATGAGCAGCATCACGCTGGTGCCGGACCCGACGCGCGAGGTGCCCGCGATGGCGCTTCAGCCCGAGGTGCTTGCGGTAATTGTCATGGTTGTCGCAACCGGCCTCATCCTCATGGCTTTCGGCGCGGTCTTCCTGGAAAGCCATCTGACCGATCTTCGCGGCCTTGCCAACGTTTCGCAGGAGGGCCTCGTCATCCTGCGCGAAGGCAGGATCATCGACACCAATGAGCGCTTCCTGACCTTATCCGGCTGGAAGCTTGCGGAACTCACTGGCAACATTCCCTCTGCCGTCCTGGCTCTCATCCATGTTGAGCAGGAGAGTGATCAGCGGGAAATGCTGCTGATTGCCAAGGACGAGAGGAAGATCCGTGTCGAGGTCGTCACACGGCGGATCGTCTATCGCGGGCGCCATTGCGATGTTCTCGTCGTTCGTGACCTCACCCAGCACAGGCGCGCCGAAGAGATGAGCGAGCATCTCGCCCATCATGATGTTTCGCCAGGCTCTGCAGGTGGCTGATCGAGGCCCAAGTAATAAAGCTCAAACGCAACCGCGCCGCGCCAGAGCGATTCAGAGCGCCTTTGCGTTGTTGATGAGGCGCCGGATATATTCGAGCATCAGTTCCCGCTCGAAGGCCCGGAAGCCTTTGAATAAGGCAAGATCGGCCTCACGCGCCGTGTCGATGGCTTCCGTTTCCATCGCCTTGGCTTTCTCGGTCAGGAAGATCAGCTGGGCGCGCTTGTCGGTGGGGTGCGGGCGCCGCTCGATCAGCCCGTCACGCGCCATGCGCGAGAGCGTGTTGGCCATCGTCGCCTGCTCGATATCGACGCGCTCCAGAAGCTGCTTCTGGGTCAGCCCGTCTTCGGCCCAAAGCTCCAGAAGTATCGGGAACTGGCCGGGAGAAAAGCCGAGCCCTGCCGCGCGCTGATGCAGCGAGCGGGCAAAACCCTTGGCCAGCTGGCTGGCAAGGTAGGCGCCGGATTCCATTCGATTAAATCCCATGATTGTAAGTTAGGCTCAAAATCGTGCAGTAGACAATGCAACAAATCGCATACGATCCATCAAAACATAGGAACGAAGCTCTTAATTTTTGAGTGCTGCAGCGGATGGCTGAAAAACAAAGCCGCCACGGCCTGGAGGAAGGCCATGGCGGCTTGAAAATGAGGACAAAGGCCCGGAGAGGGGGATGAGGCCTTTGTCCAAGCCTGACGCGGGCGGGGGACAAGCCGGCTATCAGACCCGCGGCGCGATCAAACGCCGGTAAGCCAGATTTGTGATTGAGATTGTGGTTTTTCAAGGGAAAGAGAAAAAACCGCCTATTACAAATTGGTAACAGTTTGGTGAGGCGGAATCTTTTTGCGCAACCAAGTTTATATGGACCTCGAAGAACCGCCGCGCTATCCATGCTGCCATGAAAAAAGGCGATCATCTCTTCCTTGTCGACGGTTCGGGCTTCATCTTCCGGGCCTTTCATGCATTGCCCCCGCTGACGCGCAAATCCGATGGCCTGCCGGTCGGTGCCGTCTCGGGTTTCTGCAACATGCTCTGGAAGCTGCTGAGGGATGCACGCAGCACCGATGTGGCTGCCACGCCGACCCATCTCGCCGTCATTTTCGACTATTCGTCGAAGACTTTCCGCAAGGATCTCTATGACGCCTATAAGGCGAACCGTTCGGCACCGCCCGAAGAGCTGGTGCCGCAGTTCGGCCTGATCCGCGAGGCGACGCGCGCCTTCAATCTTCCCTGCATCGAGACGGAAGGTTTCGAAGCCGACGATATCATCGCCACCTATGCCCGCCAGGCCGAAGCCGTCGGCGCCGACGTGACGATCGTCTCCTCCGACAAGGATTTGATGCAGCTCGTCACAACCAATGTCCACATGTACGACAGCATGAAGGACAAGCAGATCAGCATCCCCGATGTCATCGAGAAATGGGGTGTGCCGCCGGAAAAGATGATCGACCTGCAGGCCATGACCGGCGATTCCGTCGACAATGTTCCGGGCATTCCAGGCATCGGTCCCAAGACGGCCGCCCAGCTTCTCGCCGAATATGGCGATCTCGATACGCTTCTCGAGCGTGCCCACGAGATCAAGCAGGAAAAGCGTCGCCAGACGATTCTCGAAAACATCGACAAGGCAAAGCTCTCCCGCGAGTTGGTACGCCTGCGCACCGACGTGCCGCTGGAGCTTGACCTCGACGCGCTCGTCCTGGAGCCGCAGAACGGCCCCAAGCTGATCGGCTTCCTGAAGACCATGGAGTTCACGACGCTGACCCGCCGTGTCGCGGAAGTCTGCAATTGCGATGCCAGCGAGATCGAGCCCGCCTTCGTGAAGATCGAATGGGGTGCGGAAGCGCATGGCCCGGATCTCGATGCAGCCGAGCCGGAACCTGTCGCGGGCGCTGTGCCTGACATGGGTGGCGAAGCCGTCGCGGTTCCGCCACGTGCAAAGGCGAAAACTGCGGTCGAAGGCACGTTTGCGCCAGCCGATCTTGCCAAGGCGCGCGCAGAGGCCTTTGCGACCCTGCCGTTCGACCATTCCTCCTATGTGACGATCCGCGACCTTGCGACCCTTGATCGGTGGATCGCCGACGCGCGGGACACCGGCCTCGTCGCCTTCGATACGGAAACGACCTCGCTCGATGCCATGCAGGCCGAGCTCGTCGGCTTCTCCCTGGCGATTGCCGATAATGCGACCGACCCGACCGGCACGCGCATCCGCGCCGCCTACGTGCCGATCAGCCACAAGACGGGCTTCGGTGACCTGCTCGGCGGGGGCCTCGCGGAAAACCAGATCCCGATGCGCGATGCGCTGTCGCGGCTGAAGGCGCTGCTGGAGGATGAATCGATCCTCAAGGTGGCGCAGAACCTGAAATACGACTACCTGCTGATGAAGCGCTACGGCATCGAGACGAAGAGTTTCGACGATACGATGCTGATATCCTATGTGCTCGATGCCGGCACCGGCGCGCACGGTATGGACCCCTTGTCTGAAAAATTCCTCGGACACACACCGATCGCCTACAAGGATGTTGCCGGCTCCGGCAAGTCCAACGTCACCTTCGACCTCGTCGATATCGAGCGCGCGACCCACTACGCCGCCGAAGACGCCGACGTGACGCTGCGCCTCTGGATGGTGCTGAAGCCGCGCCTTGCCGCTACTCAGCTGACGCGTGTCTATGAGCGTCTGGAACGTCCGCTCGTGCCTGTTCTGGCGCGCATGGAAGAACGCGGCATCATGGTCGACCGCCAGATCCTGTCGCGCCTGTCGGGCGAACTGGCTCAGGGTGCAGCCAGGTTCGAGGATGAAATCTATCAGCTTGCCGGCGAGAGGTTCAACATCGGCTCTCCCAAGCAGCTCGGCGACATCCTGTTCGGCAAGATGGGCCTTGCCGGCGGCAGCAAGACCAAGACCGGCCAATGGTCGACTTCGGCAAGCGTGTTGGAAGACCTGGCGGCGGCCGGCTTCGAGCTGCCGCGTAAGATCGTCGACTGGCGCCAGCTCACCAAGCTGAAGTCCACCTACACCGATGCGCTTCCGGGTTACATCCATCCGGAAACGAAGCGGGTGCACACCTCCTATTCACTGGCATCGACGACGACAGGCCGCCTTTCCTCCTCGGAGCCGAACCTTCAGAACATTCCGGTCCGCACCGCCGAAGGCCGCAAGATTCGCACCGCCTTCATTTCATCGCCCGGCCACAAGCTGATCTCGGCCGACTACAGCCAGATCGAGTTGCGCGTGCTCGCCCATGTCGCGGAGATCCCGCAACTCGTGCGCGCTTTCGAAGACGGCATCGACATCCACGCCATGACCGCCTCCGAAATGTTCGGCGTTCCCGTCGAGGGCATGCCGGCCGAGGTGCGCCGCCGCGCCAAGGCGATCAACTTCGGCATCATCTACGGCATTTCCGCCTTCGGTCTCGCCAACCAGCTTTCCATCGAGCGCTCGGAAGCCGGCGACTACATCAAGAAGTATTTCGAGCGTTTCCCCGGCATCCGCGATTACATGGAAAGCCGCAAGCAGATGGCCCGCGACAAGGGCTATGTCGAGACGATCTTCGGCCGCCGAATCAATTATCCGGAAATCCGCTCGTCCAATCCTTCGGTCCGCGCCTTCAACGAACGTGCTGCCATCAACGCGCCGATCCAGGGTTCGGCCGCCGACGTCATCCGCCGCGCTATGATCAAGATCGAGCCGGCGCTCGCCGAGGCAGGCCTTGCCGATCGGGTGCGCATGCTCTTGCAGGTGCATGACGAATTGATCTTCGAGGTCGAAGACGAGGATGTCGAAAAGGCGATGCCAACAATCGTTTCGGTCATGGAAAACGCCACCTCGCCGGCGCTGGAAATGCGCGTGCCGCTTCGGGTCGACGCACGCGCCGCCACCAATTGGGACGAAGCGCATTAAGGCATGTCGCGCAAAACTGTGCAGCGGTTTGCGGCAACGACATGCGAAAACAAGGGCTTAAAGCGTGGCAAGCGAATCTTGGGGATCGCGACACGCTTTAAGGCGCTTCGTCAGATTACCCCAAAGATTTTTCCTGGAGAGTCAAATCTCTGAAACCAATGAGGTTTCGTCCTTTTGGTCGTCCCGGAACAAGACGGCTGGAAGGAACTTATTAACCTTCATTTCCTATCCGGAAGGATGTCAGAATTTACCAAGCGTGAGTGAGTAACTGTCGCATGCGTTTTCCCAGAACCAATTTGACGGATGCCGGAGATTTCTCCTCCGGACTGGAAGCTGAACATCCCGTGGAAAATGCCCCCGTGGAATATGAAGGCGAAAAGCCGGTGCCGCCGCTCTGGCAGAGCAATTTCTCGCTCGCCCCGAACGTCCGCTTCACCCGCACACCGGAAACGTTGATCAGCAAGCGCCGCGCGCCGGAGGAGCCGGTTCGCGTAGAGGTCGTTGCACCTCCCACGCCTCAGCCCATAGCCGCTCCACAGCACGTCGCGACGACGCAGATGCGCTCACCGATCACCGTCAATGTGCCCTTCGATATCTATCTGCCCGAAGTAGCCGAGCAGGTTATCGCACCGCAGCCGGAACCTCAGCCGCAGCCCGCTGTCGCAGCGCCCGTCGAAACTGCGCTGCGCGCAGCATCTGAGCTTTCCTCCATTTCGGATTTTGCTTTCTGGGAAGTCATGGCTTTCGAGGAGACCGATGCCGAGCCGATGCGTGCTCAGGTCATCGCCCCAGTCATTGCATTGCCGCAGGCCGAACCTGAATCGATCACCTCGCGCTTCCGCATCATGGAATGGCGTCCGGGTCGGCATAATCCGGCGCCGGTAATGCCGCGCGCACCTGTCGCGACACCGCGTGCGGCGGCACCCGTTGCCGCTGCCCCGGTCAGAACCACTCGTCCGCCGGCTGTCGTAGCATCCGTGGCCCAGCCTCCGGTCGCCCAGACCCCGATCACCGAGACATCGATCGCCCAGAGCCCGGTGGTGCAGCCGCAGCCGGATCTGCCGCCCGCGCCGCGTGTCGCGGTTGCCTCACCCGTACTATCTCCGGTTCGGCCGTCACGCATTGTCGTCGATAAGGTCGACGCTTCCGGCTATGAGTTTCCGCCGCGTGCCCTGTTGCAGGAGCCGCCGGAGCGGCTCGGGGAGATCATGTCGCAGGAAACGCTGGAGCAGAATGCCGGCCTCCTGGAAAGCGTGCTGGAGGATTTTGGCGTCAAGGGCGAGATCATCCATGTCCGCCCCGGTCCGGTCGTCACACTCTATGAATTCGAGCCGGCGCCGGGTGTGAAGTCGTCCCGCGTCATCGGCCTTGCGGATGATATCGCCCGCTCCATGTCAGCCCTGTCCGCACGCGTAGCTGTCGTCCCCGGCCGCAATGTCATCGGCATCGAACTGCCGAATGCGACGCGCGAAACCGTCTATTTCCGCGAGATGATCGAGAGCGAGGATTTCGACAAGAGCGGCTACAAGCTGGCGCTCGGCCTCGGCAAGACCATCGGAGGCGAACCAGTGATCGCCGAACTCGCCAAGATGCCGCATCTCCTGGTCGCCGGTACGACCGGCTCAGGCAAGTCTGTCGCCATCAACACCATGATCCTGTCGCTGCTCTACCGCATGAGTCCTGAGCAGTGCCGCCTTATCATGGTGGATCCCAAGATGCTGGAGCTCTCAGTCTATGACGGCATTCCGCACTTGCTGACACCTGTTGTCACGGATCCCAAGAAGGCCGTCATGGCGCTGAAGTGGGCGGTGCGCGAGATGGAAGAGCGTTACCGCAAGATGTCGCGCCTCGGCGTGCGCAACATCGACGGCTACAATGGCCGCGTCTCCCAGGCCCGCGAGAAGGGTGAGACCATCCACATCATGGTCCAGACCGGCTTCGATAAGGGCACCGGTGCGCCGATCGAGGAGCAGCAGGAACTGGACCTTGCGCCGATGCCCTATATCGTCGTTATCGTCGACGAAATGGCCGACCTGATGATGGTCGCCGGCAAGGAGATCGAAGGCGCGATCCAGCGTCTCGCGCAGATGGCGCGTGCCGCCGGTATCCACCTCATCATGGCGACGCAGCGTCCCTCGGTCGATGTCATCACCGGCACGATCAAGGCGAACTTCCCGACCCGCATTTCCTTCCAGGTGACCTCGAAGATCGACAGCCGCACGATCCTCGGCGAGCAGGGCGCCGAACAGCTGCTCGGCCAGGGCGACATGCTGCATATGCAGGGCGGCGGCCGTATCGCCCGTGTCCACGGCCCCTTCGTTTCCGACGCGGAGGTCGAGAAGGTTGTCGCGCATCTGAAGACGCAGGGCCGGCCGGAATATCTCGATACGGTCACGGCCGGCGAGGAAGAAGAAGGCGAGGATGAAGAGGACGGCGCCGTCTTCGACAAGAGCGCCATGGGCGCCGAGGACGGCGATGAGCTTTACCAGCAGGCCGTCAAGGTCGTCATGCGCGACAAGAAGTGCTCGACGTCCTACATCCAGCGCCGTCTGGGCATCGGCTATAACAGAGCCGCCTCCTTGGTCGAGCGGATGGAAAAGGAAGGGCTGGTCGGCCCGGCAAATCACGTCGGCAAACGCGAGATCGTCTCGGGCCGCGGCGATAACGAATAATCGGAGCGCGGCTGGTTATCTTTCCATAGAAGCCAGCCGCAGCGTCTCCAGCACGAAGTCGCGCTTGCCTCCGGTATAATAATCCCAATCGTCGTTTGCCTCGCCCATGAGCTTCAGCTTGAGGGCGGCATAGGCGTGCGCTGTTTCCGGATGAGAGCGGAGATAATCCCGAAAAGCGATCCGATCTCGCAACACGGCATTGTCCGTCGAGCAGAGATAGAGCCGGGCGCCGTGTGAGCCCTTGCCGCTGGTGAAGGTCCAGGTCTGTTGCTGGTATCTGTCGCCGTGAAAGGTGAAGGCGCCAAGCGACTGCGCGCGTTCGATCGCCTCGGGAAGGACATCCGCGCTCGCAAAGGCGGCGTGCAGGTCGATCTTCGGCTTGGCGGCCAGTCCGGGGACGGATGTGCTGCCGACATGATGAAAGACGGGATGGAGACCGGTGAACAACGGCTCGAGCTCGCCGACGATCTGACGGAAGAGAGACGGCCATTCCGGGTCGTAGTCGACGACGCGAATGGCCATTCCCATGTCCTTGTCTTGTTCAGGGTCTTGTTCAGGCGATTTCCTTCAGGAAGCCGTCCAGGAGATCGATCATCTTGCGCTCGGCCTCTTCCAGCGAATCGCTGTTGTCCAATTCCACGACATCATAATCGCCACGCACTGTCAGCGGGCCGCGAGCAAGACGGGCCATGATGTCCTCATGCGTCTCGCGGCCGCGAGCCTCAAGCCGGCCAGCCAGCACTTCCGGGCGGGCCGTGACATTGATGACCTTCAGCCGCGGGAAGGCGGCCTGAAAGCGGTGCAGCGCCGAGCGTGAGCCGTTGGCAACGACGATGTGACCCCTGGCGAGCGAGACGGAAACTTCTGCCGGAATGCCGTATTTGAGGCCGTGCGCCTCCCACCAGACGGCGAAGGAGCCGGCCTGTTCCATCGACGCGAATCCGGCATCCGACACGGCGAGATGATCCTCCCCGCCGGCATCGCCGTCGCGGGTGATGACGCGGCGGGCAAAATGCACGTCCTCACGATGATCGAAATGCCGGGCGGCAAGGTTCATCAGCGTGTCCTTGCCGGCACCGCTCGGGCCGACGACGACGACCATGATACCGTGTTCGGCGCCGGCGCCCGGATGGGGTTCGTGTGACATCATCATGCGACACGGCGTCCTTCGCGCCAGACGGAACGCGTCACCGGCACGCCATGCGAGCGGTGGACGCGGACGAGATCGGCCCGCAGGCCGGTTTCGATGCGTCCGCGGTCGTTGAGGCTGACGGTGCGTGCTGGCGTTGCCGTCACCATTGCAATTGCCTTCGACAAAGTAATGCCTTCAACCTCGTCGGCAAGAATGAAGGGCGCATGCAGCAGGCTGAGCGGCACATAGTCGGACGAAAGCACGTCCAGAACGCCGAGCTGTGCCAGATCACGCGCAGCGATATTGCCGGAGTGGGATTTGCCGCGCACGATATTCGGCGCGCCCATCAGAACGCTCATGCCGTGTTCATGCGACAGCCGGGCTGCGTCGATGCTGGTCGGGAATTCGGCCAGGCGAACGCCGTTTTCGATCGCCTCATCGACATGGGCAGATGTGGCATCGTCATGGCTTGCGACGGTGATGCCGCGTTCGGCGCACACCTTGGAGATCGCGTCGCGATTTGGCGTCGAATTGCGATCGGACTCGGCGATACGTCTAGCGCAGAAGCGGGCGAACTCCTCGTCGGAAAGACCGCGCTTCTTCTGATAGTAAAAGATGTACTGGTCCATCGTCTGGAACTGGCGCTGGCCGGGTGCATGGTCCATCAGCGAGACGAGACGAACGTAAGGGTCGTTTTCGAAATCGGCGAAGTGCTGCAGCACGTTGTCGGCGGAAACCTCGCAACGCAGATGGATGAGATGCTCGGCGCGCAGGCGGCCTTCCTTTTCGGCGGACTGGATGGCGTCGGCCATTTCGCGCATCTCGCCGTGCTCGAAGCCGCCGTCTTCGTCAGCACCCATGCGCAGGCAGTCGAAGACCGTGGTGATGCCCGAGGTGACGATCTGCGCATCATGGGCCTGTATGGCCGCCGTCTTGTTCCAGCGGATGCCCGGGCGCGGCGAGTAGTGGCCTTCCAGATGATCCGTATGCAGCTCGACAAGGCCGGGAATGATGTAATCGCCCTCAAAGTCTTCGCCGGCTACCGAACTGCCTTTTGAAATATCGGCGATCTTGCCGTCGCGGATCAGGATAGAGCCCGAAAGAACATCGTCCTCGAGAACGATACGGGCATTTGAAAGAACGGTTTCTTTGCTCATGTCAGAAAATCTTTCAGCTTTTGGCGCCAGCAAGAGGCAGCCATGTGTGGACTTTGAAAGGCGCGCCGCGCGCCTCCTCGCTAAAGACGGCAAGGCCGGAAATATGAAGCGGCCTGCCAGTGAAAGCTGCGAAACGCTCCGTCAGGATCGCCTTCATCACTTCCGCGCGCTCTTCCGGCACCGGGCCGGTCAGCGTCATGTGGAAGCCAAAGTCATCCATGACATATGGATAGCCCCAGCGCATGAGATTATTGCGTTGGCTCTCAGAGAGCCTTTCCGGTTTGCGCCTGATAATATCGGCCTCGGAGAGTGCCGCCCGGAATGGCTCGAAAGACTGTACCACCTTTGCCGCGAAATCCTGAAGCGGTTGGTGCAGCGAACCCGGCACGAGCGCGAAGAAACGACCAAGCTGGCTGAGCACCAGCTCCGGGACTTCGAAGGCCGGCGTCTTGGCGGCGAAATCTTCGACGACCGCCATCAGGTCCTTTTCGGTCACGGAGGAGGCGAGCTCGAAGGGCGCCTTGATCGTCGCATGAAAGCCGTAGCGGCGCGGATCGGCCGTCAGCTCGAACTGTTCGTCAGCCGGCAACGTCTCATGATCGGGCGCGGGATGGGTCTCGTCGGTAAAGGCATTGCGGCCGAGCCAGACGGAGGCGGCATCCGTCAGGGGATCATCCTTAGACGGCGAAAAATAGAGAGCGTAGCGCAAGGCTTTTATCCTGGAGATCGTCCGAACGGGGAGCGCAATGTGCAGTGATTTGGCGGCGAACCGCAAGCACGCTCCGGCTAAAAGATTTCCATGACAGAATGATGATGACGGTGGCCCGTCATCATCTTTACTTCGGCTTAGTGACCGGCCTTGGTGCCCATCAGGCGATGGCGCAACGCATTCGATGCGGTATCGAACAGGAAGACGACTATCAGGATCAGGATGACCATGTAGGCGACGTTTTCCCAATTGGAATTGGTGCGCATGGCCTCCCAGAGCTTGAGACCGATACCGCCGGCACCGACAGCGCCGATGATCGTCGCGCCGCGCACGTTCGATTCCCACTGATAGAGCGTCTGGCTGACGATGACGGGGACGATCTGCGGCATGATGCCGTAGCGATGCACCAGCACGGTCGAGGCGCCCGTCGACT
>Ga0209758_1002357_pt1 | contig 19473 bp, 17 predicted proteins | sample AraplaMF_Col_mMF_FD_184258 | JGI IMG/M metagenome (GOLD analysis project Ga0209758, IMG submission 184258) | Arabidopsis root microbial communities from the University of North Carolina, USA - plate scrape MF_Col_mMF (SPAdes) (version 2) | ecosystem: Host-associated > Plants > Roots > Endosphere...
CAGACCTTGTAGTTGGCCACACTCGCCACCGCCATCGACAGTGCCTCCAGCACCGAGATCGCCAGCATGAAGGGTGGTTCGCCGACCGCCTTGGAGCGACCGATGGTGGCCTCAGCGTTCTCCGACCATTCGGCGAGGCGCACGTTGAAGATCTTTGGACGGTCGGAGGCGAGCGGAATCTTGTAGGTCGAGGGGGCGTGAGTGCGCAGCCGGCCCTTGTCGTCCCACCAGAGTTCTTCCGTCGTCAGCCAGCCCAGGCCCTGCACGAAGGCGCCTTCGACCTGGCCCATATCGATCGCCGGATTCAGCGAGCGACCGACATCGTGGAGGATGTCGGTACGGTCGATCAGATATTCGCCCGTCAGCGTGTCGATCGACACCTCGGTGCAGGAGGCGCCGTAGGCGAAATAATAGAAGGGCGTGCCGCGGCCGGCCTTGCGGTCCCAGTGGATCTTCGGCGTCTTGTAGAAGCCGGCGGCGGAAAGCTGGACGCGGGCGAAATAGGCCTGCTTGATGAAATCGGGGAAGGGGATCTCGATCTCGCCGACGCGCACGCGGTTCGGCAGGAAGACAACGTCGGCAGGCCCAACATCCCACTTCTCGGCGGCGAAGGCGACCAGCCGTTCTTTGATCTGGCGAGCAGCGTCATAGGCGGCCATGCCGTTCAAGTCCGAGCCGGAGGAGGCGGCAGTGGCCGAGGTGTTCGGCACCTTGGCCGTCGTCGTCGCGGTGATCTTCACCCTGTCGATATCGACCTGGAAGCTGTCAGCCAGTACCTGCGCCACCTTGGTATAGAGGCCCTGGCCCATTTCGGTGCCGCCATGGTTCAGGTGGATCGAGCCGTCCTGGTAGATGTGGACGAGGGCGCCGGCCTGGTTGAAGGCAGTCATGGTGAAGGAGATGCCGAATTTCACCGGCGTCAGCGCGATGCCCTTTTTTATATAGCGGCTGTCGCGGTTGAAGGCGATGATGGCGTTGCGCCGTGCCTGGTATTCGGACGTTTCCTCCAGCTCCTCGACGATGCGGGGGATGATATTGTCCTCGACCTCCTGATGGTAGGGGGTGAGCGTGCGCTCGGAGCCCGGCTGGCCGTAGAAATTCAGCTTGCGGACATCGAGCGGATCCTTGCCGACGGCATAGGCGATTTCCTCGATGAAGCGTTCGGCCCCGAGCATGCCCTGCGGCCCGCCGAAGCCGCGGAAGGCGGTGTTGGAGACGGTGTGCGTCTTCAGTGGTTTCGACGTCAGATGCACATGCGGGTAGAAATAGCTGGAATCGGCATGGAAGAGGGCACGGTCGGTTACCGGCCCTGAGAGGTCGGAGGAGAAGCCGCAGCGTGCCGCATAGGTCGCGTCGACCGCGTGGATGCGTCCTTCGGCATCGAAGCCGAGCTCGTAATCGACGAGGAAATCGTGGCGCTTGCCGGTAGCGCTCATATCCTCGTCGCGGTCCGGGCGGAATTTGATCGCGCGGCCGAGCTTCTTGGCGGCAATCGCCGCAAGTGCTGCGAACTGATTGCCCTGCGTCTCCTTGCCGCCGAAGCCGCCGCCCATGCGGCGCACGTTGACGGTCACGGCGTTGGAGGGAATATCGAGCACATGGCCGACGATGTGCTGGATCTCGCTTGGATGCTGCGTCGAGGACCAGACGGTGACCTCGTCGTCCTCGCCGGGGATCGCCACGGCGATATGGCCTTCGAGGTAGAAATGCTCCTGTCCGCCGATGCGCATCTGACCTTTCACACGCATGGCGGCATTCGTCATTTCCGTATCCGGCTCGCCGCGCCGCAGCGTCATCGGGGTGATGACCAGCGGGCTGCCATTGGCGAGCGCCCCGTCGATATCGCTCCAATGCGGCAGGTCGCGATAGTCGATCTTTGCCAGCCGCGCGGCGCGGCGGGCGGCATCACGCGTCTCGGCGATGACGGCAAAGATCGGCTGGCCGTGGAACTGAACTAAAGTTTCGGCCAGCAGCGGCTCGTCATGGCTGCCGTTGGAGCTAACGTCGTTGGCGCCGGGGACATCCTTGCCGGTGAAGACCCAGACGACGCCGGGATAGGCGGCGACCGCGGAGAGATCGATAGCGGCGATTTCGGCATGTGCCCGGTCGGAGAGGCCGAGGGCGCCGTGCAGCAGACCTGCGGGTTCCGGAATATCGTCGATATAATCGGCGGTTCCGGTCACATGCTTATGCGCTGAATCATGTCGCTGCGAGCCGTGCATCGGGCCTGCGATGATGGCCTTGCGCTCTTCGAAGGTGGACTTGTCCATTAGCGCCTCCCTCCGCGAAGGGAGTGAGGGGAGGCGACCGCGACCGTTCCCATCGAAGCTTGCCACCAGGTCTTGGAGATCAGGCTGAAGATCGATTTTTCCATCACGCCACCTCCTCGAACCGCTTCAGTTCGGCCGGCGCGCCGACGGTCTCAAGATAGAACCGCGTCAACAGGTTCTTCGCCGTCAGCTGGCGGTATTCCGCCGTCGCGCGCCAGTCGGTCAGCGGCTGGTAATCGGCGTCGAATGCGGGGCGGGCTGCCTCGATCGTCACTTCCGTCCATGGTTTGCCAATCAACTCGGCCTCCACCGTGCGGGCGCGTTTCGGCGTCGCCGCCATGCCGCCGAAGGCGATGCGAATATCGGTGATCATCTCGGCATCGTCGAGCGTCAGCAGGAAGGCGCCGAGCACGGCAGTGATGTCCTCGTCGCGGCGCTTGGTGATCTTGTAGGCGGCAAAGCGGCTCATTGCTGCGGGGTAGGGCACGAAGACGCTCTCGACGAATTCGCCGGGCTTCCGGTCCTGCTTGCCATAGGCGATGAAGAAATCCTCGAGCGGCATTCTGCGCTGGCCTTGCAGGGACCGCAACGTCAGCGTCGCGCCGAGCGCGATCAGCGGCGGCGGGCTATCGCCGATCGGCGAGCCGTTGGCGATGTTGCCGCCGATCGTGCCCATGTTGCGCACCTGCTCGCCGCCGATGCGATCGATCAGCCGCCCGAGCGCCGGGATTTTCTTGGAGATCGCCTCGAAGGCCCTGGTGTAGCTGACGCCGGCGCCGATGGTGACGCCGTCCTCGCCTTCCGTAACCGACTGCAATTCGCTGAGGTGATTGATGAAGACGACCGGGCTCAGCCTGCGCATCTGCTTCGTCACCCAGAGGCCGACATCGGTCGCGCCGGCGACGATAATCGCGTCGGGTTCCTGCGAAAGGACCTCGGCCAGCGCCTGGACAGAAGCCGGCACGATCAGCCGGTCTTCGCCATTCCCAATCCTGATCGTGCCGCTCGCCTGCATTGCCCAAAGCCGCGCGACGATTTCCGAGCGCGTCCGTTCCAGCGGGTCGAAGAGCGTACTCGGCCGCACCAGGCTCACCTGCTCGGCGGCCTTGACGATCGGCTCGTAGCCCGTGCAGCGACAGAGATTGCCTTGTAGCGCCTTTTCGATTTCCTGGCGGCTCGGCTTTTCCTTGGCGAGCCAGAGACCGTAAAGCGACATGACGAAGCCCGGGGTACAGAAGCCGCATTGCGAGCCATGACAATCGACCAATGCCTGCTGGACGGGATGCAGCGCGCCGTTCTTGCCGGCCAGATGCTCGACGGTCACCACATGGCTGGCGTGCAGCGAACCCATGAAACGAATGCAGGCATTGACGGATTCATAGGCGAGCTTGCCGTCGGCCAGCCGGCCGACGAGCACGGTGCAGGCGCCGCAATCGCCTTCCGCGCATCCTTCCTTGGTGCCCGTCAGCTGTCGCTTCAACCGCAGAAAATCGAGAAGCGTCTCGGTTGGCCTGACATCGGTGAGTGTGATGTCCTCGCCATTCAGGATGAAGCGGATGCTGTCGTTCATGATGTTCCTATTGTTGTTTTTCCAAATGGTTAAGCCGCCGTCCAGCCACCGTCAATCGAGATGTGCGTTCCCGTCACCTGCCGGGCGGCATCGCTGGCGAGATAGAGCGACAGTGCGCCGATTTCTTCGGCCTTGACGAATTCATGCGTCGGCTGCGCCTTGAGTATGACCTCGCTCTTCACCTGTTCCTCGGTCATGCCGCGGGCCTTTGCGGTATCCGGTATCTGCTTCTCTACGAGCGGCGTCAGCACGTAGCCGGGGCAGATGGCGTTCACGGTCACACCGAATTCGGCGAGCTCCAGCGCTGCCGTCTTCGTCAGGCCTAATATACCATGTTTTGCCGCGACATAGGCGGATTTGAAAGGGGAGGCGACGAGCCCGTGGGCCGAGGCGATGTTGATGATCCGGCCGTACTTCTTCGCTTTCATCAGCGGGATCGCGGCGCGCATGGTATGAAAGGAACTCGACAGATTGATCGCGATGATCTGATCCCATTTCTCGATCGGGAAATCCTCGACCTTCTCGACATGCTGAATGCCGGCATTGTTGACCAGGACATCGACGCCGCCGAAGGTCTTGGCCGCCGTTTCGATCAGGTCGGCGATCTCTGCGGGCTTGGTCATGTCGGCCGGATGATAGAGCGCCCGGCCTTTGGATAATGATTCAAGCCGTTCGACGATCGCCTTGATTTCATCAGCCTTTCCAAAACCGTTGATGACGATGTTGTCGCCCGTTTCTGCGAAGGCAGTGGCGATCGCAAGGCCGATGCCGCTGGTGGAACCGGTGACGACGACTGTTCTGCTCATGCTGTTCTCCCTGAAATGGCGATGCTGCGGTGCAGCGCTTAGCTGCGAGGTTATGCCCAAAGCCGGCGGGCTGGCAATTCCGCTTTATTCGCTTTTCTCGCTCCCATCCGTGTCCTATTGATTTGCTTCGACAATTGACATGCTGAGGGAGGGTTTTCATGAGCGGATATGTTCTGGCGATCGATCAGGGAACGACGTCGACGCGGGCGATCGTCTTCGATGGCGACATGCATGTCGCCGGCAAGGGCCAGAAGGAATTTACCCAGATCTACCCGCGCTCCGGCTGGGTCGAGCACGATCCCGAGGAAATCTGGGATTCGGTCGTCTCCACCGTCCACATGGCGCTGCGCGATGCCGGGATCGAGGCTAGGGATCTTGCAGCACTCGGCATCACCAACCAGCGCGAGACGGTGGTCGTCTGGGAACGCGAGACGGGTCGGCCGATCCAGAATGCCATCGTCTGGCAGGACCGGCGCACGGCAAGCTATTGCGACAATCTGAAAAGGCAGGATCTCGAGCGGCTGTTCACGAAGAAGACCGGCTTGATCCTCGATCCCTATTTTTCCGGCACCAAACTTTCCTGGATGCTTGCAAACGTGAAGGGCGCGCGGGCGCGCGCTGCCAGGGGCGATCTCTGCTTCGGCACGATCGACACTTTCCTGATCTGGCGGCTGACGGGTGGCAAGAGCTTCGTCACCGATGCCACCAATGCCTCGCGCACGCTGATGTACAATATTGCCGAAAACGCGTGGGACGAGGATCTGCTCGATATTCTGAGGGTCCCCGCCGCGATGCTGCCGGAGGTCAAGGATTGCGCCGCGGATTTCGGCACCGTCGATCCTGATATCTTCGGTGCTGCTATCCCCATCCTCGGCGTTGCCGGCGACCAGCAGGCGGCCACCATCGGCCAGGCGTGTTTTGCGCCGGGCATGATGAAATCGACCTATGGCACTGGCTGTTTCGCGCTGCTCAACACCGGCGCCGACATGGTGCGTTCCAAAAATCGGCTGCTGACCACCATCGCCTATCGCCTGAACGGCGAGACGACCTATGCGCTGGAGGGTTCGATCTTCATCGCCGGCGCCGCCGTGCAATGGCTGCGGGACGGGCTCGGCATCATCGGCAGCGCGGCGGAGACCAACGCGCTTGCCGAAAGGGCCGATCCGACGCAGGAGGTCTATCTGGTGCCCGCCTTCACCGGTCTCGGCGCGCCGCATTGGGATGCCAAGGCGCGGGGCGCGATCTTCGGGCTGACGCGCAACAGCGGCCCGGCGGAACTCTCCCGAGCGGCGCTGGAGGCCGTCTGCTATCAGACCCGCGATCTGCTCGACGCCATGCAGAAGGACTGGAAGAACGGCACTGAGGACACAGTGTTGCGCGTCGACGGCGGCATGGTCGCCTCCGACTGGACGATGCAGCGCCTTGCCGATCTGCTCGATGCGCCGGTCGATCGCCCGATGATCCTGGAGACGACGGCGCTGGGGGCTGCCTGGCTCGCCGGCAGCCGGGCAGGGGTGTGGCCGGACAGGGACGGTTTTTCGGCGACCTGGAAACGGGATCGGCGGTTCGAGCCAGACATGGACGAGAAGGTGCGGGCGGCGAAGCTCAAGGGTTGGAAGAATGCGGTCAAGCGGACGCTGAGCGAGGGCTGAGGCGCGATCAGCGCCCTCATGTAGCGCCGCTCGTCCCGGGAGATGCCAGCCATTTCTTCAGCTATGACGCGGTCCGTGCTCCGGAAGATCACGAATTTCCGGTCAATAATTTTTTGATGCGGCCTGTCGGGTAAGCGGTTACTCCTTCGTCATTCAAAAAGAGGAGTGAGCGATGCTTTATGCAATCCTTTGTTACGCCCATGAGGAAACCGTCTTCGCCTGGTCCAAGGAGGAAGAAGCTGCCGTCATGGAGAAACTCTACGCCGTGCAGGAGCCGCTTGCCGCATCCGGCAAACTCGGCCCCGTCGGCCGGCTGATGCCGACGACGGCTGCGACCACCGTGCGCAAGGGCAAGGACGAGCCCTTGGTCATTGACGGACCTTTTGCGGAAACGAAAGAGGCGCTTCTCGGCTTCTACGTCGTCGACTTTGAAACGCTCGACGAGGCGATTACCTTCTCGAAGCAGCTTTCATCCGTCAATCCAGGTTCCACCTCTTACGAAATTCGGCCTTTCTACGTCTTCAGGCCCGGAGATGCTTCATCATGACAGACATTGCCTGGATCGACCTCGCGCTTGCATCGGCCCGCCCGAAGGCGCTCGGCGCGCTGCTGCGCTATTTCCGCAATCTCGATACCGCGGAAGAGGCGTTTCAGGAAGCGTGTCTGAGGGCGATCCGAACATGGCCGGAGAAAGGGCCACCGCGCGATCCCACAGCCTGGCTTATCTTCGTCGGTCGCAACAGCGGCATCGATGCGGTGCGCAAGCGGGCGAAGATCCAGGCTCTGCCGGATGAGGACGTCATCTCCGATACCGAGGATGCCGAAAGCGATATCGTCGAGCGGCTGGACGATTCCCATTATCGCGACGATATTCTGCGGCTGCTGTTCATCTGCTGTCATCCCGATCTACCGGCGACCCAGCAGATCGCGCTGGCACTGCGCATCGTCTCCGGCCTTTCGGTGCCGCAGATCGCGCGTGCCTTCCTTGTGTCGGAAAGCGCCATGGAGCAGCGCATCACCCGGGCCAAGGCGCGCGTCGCCAAGGCCGGCGTTCCTTTCGAAACACCGAGCCCGCAGGAGAGGGCCGAACGGCTCTCGATCGTCAGCACGATGATCTACCTGATCTTCAACGAAGGCTACAGCCAGGCCGATCCGAGGCATGAGGCGGCTGCCTTCAGCGACGAAGCGATCCGGCTGGCGCGATTGATGCTGCATATCTTCCCATCGGAGCCGGAGCTGATGGGGCTGCTTGCGCTCATGCTTCTGCAGATCTCGCGCCGGCCGGCACGTTTCAACGCCGAGGACGAGATCGTGCTGCTCGAAGATCAGGACCGGTCGCTGTGGAACCAGCCCTTCATCAATGAAGCCTTAGCGCTGCTCGACAAGGCGCTGCGCCATTGTCAGCCTGCCCCTTATCAGATTCAGGCGGCCATCGCTGCTGTTCATTCCCGCGCAAAACGCGCTGGGGATACAGACTGGGTGGAGATCGATCTGCTCTATCGCGCGCTGGAGCGTCTCCAGCCATCGCCTGTGATAACGCTCAACCGGGCCGTCGTCGTCTCCAAGCTCCAAGGTGCGCAGGATGCGCTCGACCTCATCGATCCGCTTGGCGAAAAACTTGGCGGCTATTTCTACTATCACGGCTTACGGGGCGGGCTCCTGAAGCAGCTTGGCTTGACCAGCCAGGCGCGAGAAGCCTTCGACCGCGCCATTGCACTGGCCCATTCGGCGGCTGAGGCAGCCCATATCCGCCGGCAGATCGACAAGATGCAGGAAGAGACCACGCAGCCGATCGCAAAATAAAATGCGAAAGGGCCTGCGGGCTGTCGGAATGCCGAACTTCGACACGTCCTCGTAACAACCTGACAGGAGACAGGTTTCATTCAAATGGAGAGATGTCGACATGACCGCCAGCACGCAACATGAACTCGTCCTCGTTCGCGAATTCGACGCGCCACGCGAGAAGATCTACAAGGCATGGACTAATCCTGATCTGCTGAAGCAGTGGTTCGTGCCGCGTCCCTGGGGGGTGGCGGAAGCGACGCTCGACGTCCGCCCCGGCGGTTCCAGTGTGGTCGTCATGCATGACCCCGAGGGCAATCAGTACCCAAACCGCGGCGTCTATCTCGAGATCATCGAGAACGAGAAGATCGTCTTCACCGATGCCTATACAAGCGCCTGGGTGCCGTCCGAGAAACCGTTCTTCACGGGCGTCATCCTGCTCGAAGATCTCGGCAACGGCCGGACGAAATATACGGCCAAGGCGCTGCACTGGCGCGCCGAGGACAAGGAGGCGCACGAGAAAATGGGCTTCCACGAAGGATGGGGCAAGGCAGCGGACCAACTGGCGGAGTTGCTGGCGAAGATGTAAGCGGGGGCGAGGCGGCGCGGCGAGACCGCGTCGTCCTGGCAGTTGAAGCATCGTCTAAGGCGGTTCGAAAGATGGTTCCGCCGGCGCTTCGAAGTCGTTGAATTCAGATTCGAATTGGTCGCCGATCGATCTTCCGGATCCCCAAAGACATCATGCCGCCCATCGAAATTCTCGAACATTCCGTTCCAGAATTTGTATTTGCGCTCCATCCCCGGCATCCTTATCTCAGCCGAGAATTCAACAGGATGCCGATGATGGAACTGGGGCTTTACACATTCGCCGACGTCAATCCTAATCCCTCCCGCAGCAAGGGAGCGGAAGGGGCGGAGCGGCTGAAGAACCTGATCGAGGAGATCGAACTTGCCGACCAAGTGGGGCTCGACGTCTTCGGGCTCGGCGAACATCATCGGCCGGACTATGCCGCATCCGCTCCTGCAGTCGTCTTGGCCGCGGCCGCGGTCAAGACTAGGAATATCCGGCTGACCAGTGCGGTCACCGTGCTCTCTTCCGATGACCCGGTGCGCGTCTTCCAGCAGTTTTCGACGCTCGACCTGATTTCAAACGGCCGGGCCGAGATCATGGCGGGGCGCGGCTCCTTCATCGAGTCCTTCCCGCTATTCGGCTACAATCTCGAAGACTACGACCAGCTTTTCGAGGAGAAGCTTGATCTGCTGCTGGCGCTGCGCGACAACGAGGTTGTGGAATGGAAGGGTGAGCTTCGCGCGCCGATCAACGTGCGCGGCGTCTATCCGCGACCGCTGCAGGATCCGCTACCGCTCTGGGTTGCCGTCGGCGGCACGCCGCAGTCGGTGGCGCGCGCCGGCGCGCTGGGCCTGCCGGTGGCGCTGGCGATCATCGGCGGCGAGCCGCGTCGTTTTGCGCCGCTCTTCGATCTCTACCGCGAGGCGGCGCGCCGGGCAGAGCAGGATCCAGCGAAGCTGAAGACCAGCATCAACGTCCATGGCTTCATCGCCGATACAACGGAGGCGGCGGCCAATCAGTTCTACGGGCCTCAAGCCGAGGTGATGAACCGCATCGGCCGTGAGCGCGGTTGGGGACCGACGAACCGGGCACATTTCGACATGTCGCGCGGGCCGAACGGCGCGCTCTTCGTCGGTGATCCCGAGGCGGTCGCCGAAAAGATCATCGCCCATCATGCACTCTTCAAGAACGACCGCTTCCTGCTGCAGATGGCGATCGGCCTGATGCCGCATGCCGAGATCATACGCGGCATCGAGCTTTACGGCACGAAAGTCGCGCCGATCGTCAGAAAGGCATTGACTGAAAGGGGCGAAGAGGCGAAAGCCACGGCCTGACGAGCGCACAACGTCGAACATCGGAATCGATTTTCGAAAAAGGATTGTGCGCCACTTCAACGTGATGAGCGTCCTTCGCGCGTCCTGTCGAACGCGCGGCGGTCTAGAACAGGATGATTTTAGACCGGGTCGGCCTAAAATTTGAATCCGGTTCTAAATTAGATAGTTAGAGCATCATGTTGTCCGAAAACCGCTCACACGTTTCGGCATCATGCTCTGAGGCGGCCCCGGCCGTCCTGCGCAAGGCCGGAACAGACGAATGGTTATCGCAAACGACGACGAACTGGTAAAGCTCAAGGAGATCGGCCGGATCTGCGCCAACGCAATCCAAGTGATGGCAGCGGCGATGGAGCCCGGCATGACGACGCTGGAGCTCGACCAGATCGGCCGCAAGGTGCTCGAGGATTCGGGCGCGCGCTCGGCGCCAGAGTTCTGCTACCAGTTTCCCGGTGCCACCTGCATCAGTATCAACGAGGAAATCGCCCACGGAATTCCCGGCCCGCGCGTCATCCGCGCCGGCGATCTCATCAATATCGACGTCTCGGCGGAAAAGGATGGCTTCTTTGCCGATACTGGCGCTTCCTTCGCGGTGCCGCCGATCAAGCCAAAGATCGAGCGGCTCTGCCGCGACGGCAAACGGGCACTCTGGGTCGGGCTCAACCAGGTCAAATCGGGCGAGCCACTGGCAAAGATCGGCACCGCCGTCGGCGCCTTTGCGCAGAAGAACCGCTATACGCTGGTCGCCAATCTGGCGAGCCACGGCGTCGGCCGCTCGCTGCACGAGGAGCCGGCCGAGCTCTCGACCTGGCCGGACCCTTCGGAAAAACGGATGATGACGGAAGGTCTCGTCTTCACCGTCGAACCTTTTCTCTCGCTCGGCGCAACATGGGCCGAAGGCGGCGACGATGCCTGGACGCTCTATGCCGATCCGAAGGCGCCGACCGTGCAATATGAGCATACGGTGGTCGCGACGCGCAACGGGCCGGTGGTTCTGACCTTGCCGGATGAGCGGGCGTAAGACCGGTACTGAACAATGAAGAAAGGCGGCGGGAGCTGACTCTGTCTCAAATCCCGCCGTACAGTCTTCGTCTCAGCTCCGCGTTTCCGGCCTGCCGCCTTGCAGGATTTCGGTGGCGGCGCGTTCGAGGATGCCGGCGATGCGGGCAGCTTCGGGTTTCGACCAGGGATAGCGCATGCGCATCGCCGAGCGCAGCAGCATACGGGCGGCGCGGATATCGCCGCCGTCCTGCATGAAGTCGCCGTCATCACTGTCGTCGGCGCCGTGACGGTCTGTTTCGAAGACACGCTTCACGTGGGCCATCTTCTCGCCGATGCGTTCCAACTTAGCGAACGTATGCAGGATCATGGCACGGTTTTCCTCGACGCGGCGGCGGCCGGCCTCGGTGATGCGATAGAGCTTCTTGGCGCCCTCAGCCTCCACCTCGGCAAGACTGGTTTCCTCGAGATAAGTGAGGGCGGGATAGATGACGCCCGGACTCGGCACGTAGAAGCCGCCCGAGCGCTCTTCCAATATCTTTATCAATTCGTAGCCGTGGCGCGGCTGCTCAGCGAGCAACGCCAGGATGACCAGTTGTAGATCGCCGGCCGCGAATTTGCGGCCCATGCGGAAATCTCCGCCGAACATGCCGCCTTTAAAACCTCTCATGATTCTTCCTTTCATCGTTAGAAGTATCGTTAGCTATGTCGTAAAATATATATCGTAAGATATTCGCTTTCAAGCGCGACCGAAAATTTTTGACGTTTCTGGAAATTGATCGATCGATCAGAATTACTTGATTGTGATGCCGGTGCTGCAGCGCGATAAACGCGGCATGCTCGAGCGCATCCGTCACTCCCCGCCGAACCTTGTCTCCACCGCCGCTGCCGGCGCCGTTGCCATGGCCGCGGCCATGGGCTTCGGGCGCTTCTCCTACACGCCGATCCTGCCCGGGATGATCAGCGGCGTGCCGCTTTCGGCAGCGGATGCAGGCTTCATCGCGTCGGCCAATTTCGTCGGCTATCTCGTCGGCGCCGTGCTTGCAGCCTATGGCTGGGCGGCAGGGCGGGAGCGGCTGGTGGCGCTGCTGTCGCTGCTGGCAACGGCGATCCTGCTTGCCGCCATGGCTGCCACCGATTCCGTCGCCGTCTTTGCCATCATTCGTTTCTTGGCCGGCGTCGCCAGCGCCTTTGCGATGGTCTTCACCTCGTCGATCGTGCTCAGCCACGGGGCTGCCGCTGGCAACGATCATGTGCAAGCAGCGCATTTCGGCGGGCCGGGTGCGGGTATCGCGCTGTCTTCGGTCATGGTGCTGCTGATCGGCCTCGGCTTTCACGACGGGCCGGGCGGCTGGCGGGCCGATTGGATCGGCGGGGCGCTCTATTGCGCAGCAAGCGTTGTCGTCGTCTTCCTGCTATTGCCGTCGGCGCCGGCGCAATCGGCGCAGGTGGGCAAGGAGCCGGCGCTCACCTGGAACCGGCCAATGGTGCTTCTGACGTTGTCTTACGGCCTGTTCGGCTTCGGTTACGTCATCACCGCGACCTTCCTAGTCACCATCGCGCGCCTTTCTGCAACCGGACCCTTCGTCGAATTCCTCTGCTGGTTCATCGCCGGCCTGACGGCGGCGGTGGCGCTGTTTGCCTGGAAGCCGCTGGTCAAGCCGCTCGGGCTTGGCGGGGTCTATGTTGCAGCCCTTCTGGTCGAAGCCGCCGGTGTGCTTGCGACCGTAGCGCTGCCGCCTTCCGTCGCACCGCTGATCGGCGGGGCGCTGTTCGGGGCGACGTTCCTGGCGATCACGGCTTACGGGCTGCAGATCGGCCGCAAGCTTTCGCCTGACAGTCCGCGGCGGATCCTGGCGATGATGACGGCCGCCTTCGGCGTCGGCCAGATCGTCGGGCCCGTTGTTGCCGGCTGGATCGCCGAGCGTAGCGGCAGTTTCACCGTCCCGACGGTGATCGCCGCCGTGGCACTCGTCGCCTGCGCGGCGCTGGTGATGCCAGTGGTCAAGAAAATCTCTTAACCGGTTACATCTCCGTAACAATCGGCCGAACCCATTGCTGCGTCCTTCGAACTGCCTTAGTTTCCGGCACAATCAGTGTTCGACGACACTCCCGAGACTCACAGTTCAGGAAAGCAAAGCCTCCCGTGTTTCATTCCTTTTTTCCGCAGCCAAAGGCGTTCTTCATTTCGCTTGCCGTGTGGACGCTAATTTCAATATTTGGCTGGTATTTTTTCGCTGCCGGTCTCGGCGCGTCGCTCGGCTTTGTGCCGGTTCCGGAAGAGCAGCAGCCGATCGATCTCTCGTTCTTCCTGCTGCCCGAAAATATCTGGTTCTACGGCTATTTCCTGCTGTCGGCGGCGATCTTCTGCGCTGCGTGGCATCTGATCGCGCGGAACCATCCCTGGAAGCTTTGGTCGATCTGGGGTTCGGCGCTGATCATCTTCGTGACCTATTTTGGCGTCCAGATCAGCGTCGTGATCAACAATTGGCGCCGGCCGTTCGGCGATCTCCTACAGGACGCACTGAACAAAAAGCCGGGTATCACGGTCGACAATTTCTACGACCTAATGTGGATTTTCTGCCAGATAGCATTCCTAGCCATGTTCGTATCGATCATGACAGATTTCTTTACCAGCCACTATATCTTCCGTTGGCGCACGGCGATGAACAACTTCTACATGTCGAAGTGGGAGAAGCTTCGCCATATCGAGGGCGCATCACAGCGCGTTCAGGAAGATACGATGCGTTTTGCGAGCACGCTGGAAGTGCTCGGTATCAGCCTCATCAATTCGGTCATGACGCTCGTCGTTTTCCTGCCGATTCTTTTGTCGTTGTCGCATTATGTTACGTCGCTGCCCCTGATCGGGCCGGTCGCGAATTCACTCTTCTGGCTGGCGCTGTTCTGGTCAGCGTTCGGCACGGTCCTGCTGGCGGTCGTCGGCATCAAGCTGCCGGGCCTGAATTTCCGCAATCAGCGCGTCGAAGCGGCCTATCGCAAGGAACTGGTCTATGGCGAGGACTATGCTGAGCGCGCCCAGCCGCTGACAGTCAGGGAGCTCTTCGGTAACGTCCGCCGCAATTATTACCGCATGTATTTCCACTACATGTATTTCAACGTCGCCCGCAATTTTTACAGTCAGGCCGACGCGCTCTTCGTGGTCTTCATGCTGGTGCCGACGATCGTGGCAGGGGCCATCACCTACGGTATCTTCCAGCAGATCTCGACCGCCTTCGGCCAGGTCAGCAACTCGTTCCAGTATCTCGTCAATGCCTGGACAACGATCATCGAATTGCTCTCCATCCACAAACGCCTCAAGGCCTTCGAAGCGGCGATCGACGACGAGCCGCTGCCTGACATCGACCAGCGTTATCTAGAGCGTGAGGCGGGTGTTGTTCACGCCGACGGTTGATGCGCGGGGGGTGCCAGCCATCGGAAGGTTGGCGTTTGCGGCGCCCCCCTCATCCGCCTGCCGGCACCTTCTCCCCGAGGGGAGAAGAGAGTCGTTGCGGCGTTGCGATTCCCCCTTCTACCCAGCGGGGAGAAGGTGCCCGATAGGGCGGATGAGGGGGGCGGCACGGCATGCCGTTTCGTCCAATAAAGCCAGGGGACATATTGCCGTCTCGGGGACTTTACCTGCAGTCGCCATCAATCCTGATGTGGCAACGCCCCGTCAAAGCCCCGACGTCTGCACCAACTTCCCGCGCGTCTCGATCATCGGGATCGCTTCCGAGTAGCTGACGCAGGCCACATCCGGCCGGTGGCAGACGTCGCTGACCAGGCGGTCGAGGGCGCGCCAGTAAGCGCCGCCGTTCATTTCGACGAAGTGGAAGCCGAGCTGGAGGGGGATGCGGTTGCCGTTGTACTGGCGATCGAAGGCCTGGGAAAAGGCGGCATAGGCGCGATCCTCGAATTCCGCGGAATCGGCCGTATCCTCCTCACCCTTTGAATGGCGGACGAAGAGATTGTAGTCCATGCCGATGATCGGCTTCTCGTTCGGGCCTTCGGGGATCAGCGGCAGGCCGAAGCGGATGATGCCGTCTTCCTCGACAGGCATGGCAGGCCCTTTGGTGACCAGGCTCGCATCATAGGTGAAGCCCGCCTTCTTTTCGGCGGCGATCATGTCAGCGCCCGCGGTTGCCGAGAGATAGGGGGCGCGAAAGCCCTTGATGCCGTGATCGACCAGATCCTGCCAACCGGTCGGCTCCTGCAGGCCGACGCTCTTCCAGGCGTTTTTCAACGTCGCATGAAAGGTTGCGTATTCGGCCGACCAGTCGGCCTCGCTCCAGAGGCGGCCGTCGAAATGGCCACAGGCATGGCTCGATATGTCGTGTCCTTCGAGGTGGGCGTGCCAGATATTGCCGAGGCGCTCGCGGATCTCGTCGTCGCTCTGCGCGAAGCCGACATTGGATTTTCCCCGTTTCTGGTGCGGCGCCTGATAGGCCTTCTTCGCCGCCTCGTTCATCAGGAAGGTGCAGGAGAGAAAATAGGTGAAGTGGGCGCCGTTTTTCGCCGCCATCTCGCGGCTCTTCAGCCAGAGCGCGTTGTCGTGGGCGCCGTCGAAGGAAATGATGACGAGCTGTTTCGGCCGGTCGGCCGCCTCGGCGATTGCCGGGAGCAGGAACGAGGCAGCCAGACAGGTGGAGAGGAGAAGACGGGACATGGACACCGCGACAATTTGTTCGCGGTTTCCCTCCGACAGAATTGCGGCGAAGCTGCGGTCTCTCTGGCATTTTTTCACGCCAGCCGTTAGAGCCTTTCCTGGTCAGATGTGACAAACGGTACGGAAGGGATCCGCAATGACATTGCTTATCGTCGGCATCATACTTTTCCTCGGGGTGCATCTGGTGCGGGTGGTGTCCCCCGGCTTCCGCCGTTCGATGATCGCAAGCCTCGGCGAGAAAGGCTGGCGGGTAGCCTATTCGATCGCCAGCATCGCCACACTGATACTTTTGATCTACGGCTTCGGGCAGGCGCGTGATGTGACCGGCATGCTTTACAATCCGCCGGTCTGGATGGCGCATATAACAATCACGCTGATGCTGATCGCGATGATCTGTCTCGTGGCCTCGCTGCTGCCGGCGGGGCATATTGCAACGAAGACCAAACATCCGATGGTGCTGTCGGTGAAGATCTGGGCGCTGGCACACCTGCTCGCCAATGGCGAGACGTCGTCGGTCCTGCTGTTTGCCGCCTTTCTCGCCTGGGGCGTCATCCTGCGCATTTCCTTGAAACGGCGGCAGCGGGCGGGTGAGATCACACTCCGGCCGTTCGTCTCGGCCAAATACGACCTCTATGCCGTCGTCATCGGCATCGTCGTCTGGGCGCTGATCATCTGGAAGCTGCACGAATGGTTGATCGGGGTTTCGCCGCTCGTCATGTGACCGGCGCATAACCCCGAAATTCGATTCCGATTTTCGGGAAGGATTATGCGCGGATTCAAAGTGTTAGAGCGTCCTTAGCGCGTCCTGTTGGACGCGCGGCGCTCTAATCTTTCACATCCCCCTTACAACGGCTGCAAAATGGGGTAGAAGGCCCGATAATATGCGTTTTGCATTGTGTATGGGTATTTCCGCGGCCGGAGACGAGAATGGCATTCAACGACGACAGCTTCATCCGTGAAGTCAATGAGGAATTGCGATCCGACCAGATGAAGGGCGTCTGGCGCCGGTTCGGCCGCTATATCATCGTCGTCGCCATTCTGATCGTCGTCGGCACAGCCGGCAAGGTTCTCTACGAGTATTGGGACGACAACCGTTCCTCCGGCACCGGCGACCAGTTCCTGGCGGCGATGAAGCTTGCCGACGAAAACAAGAACGACCAGGCGCTGGCCGCGCTCGACAAGCTCGAGAAGGAAGGCCATGGCGCCTATCCGGTGCTGGCGCGGATGCGGGCCGCGACCGTCCAGGTGCAGATGGGTGATACCGCCGCGGCGATCGCCGCCTTCAACGAGATCGGCAAGGACAATGCCGTTCCGGCCGCCGTGCGCGATGCCGCCAAGATGCGTGCCGGTTGGCTGCTCATCGAGAACGGCGCTTACGAACAGGTTTCGGCCGCGATCGAGGAAATGGCCGTTCCCGGAAACGCCTTCCGTCATTCGGCGCGGGAGGCACTCGGCCTTGCCGCTTACAAAGCCGGCAACATGGCGCAGGCGCGGCAGTGGTTCCAGTCGATCGTCGATGATACCGACAGCCCACGCAATGTTGCCAATCGCGCCCATATGATGCTTGATCTGATTACCGCATCCGGCAAGGCGCCCGCCGCTCAGGGCTGATCGCGTTAAGGACAAGATATGAGTTTCACGGTCGCCATCGTCGGTCGTCCGAATGTCGGCAAGTCGACACTTTTCAACCGGCTGGTAGGCAAGAAGCTGGCGCTTGTCGACGACACGCCGGGTGTTACCCGCGACCGCCGGCCGGGCGATGCGCGGCTGATGGGCCTGACCTTCACGATCATCGATACAGCTGGTCTGGAAGAGGCCGACGCGGAAAGCCTGCAGGGCCGGATGCGGGCGCAGACGGAAGCGGCGATCGACGAGGCGGATCTTTCGCTTTTCGTTGTCGACGCCAAGAGCGGATTGACGCCCGTCGATACCGACCTTGCCGAAATGTTGCGCCGGCGGGGCAAGCCGGTGGTGCTTGTCGCCAACAAATCCGAAGCGCGGGGCTCCGACAGCGGCTTCTATGACGCCTACACGCTCGGGCTCGGCGAGCCGACACCGATTTCGGCCGAACATGGGCAGGGCATGCTCGACTTGCGCGATGCGATCGTTGCGGCAATCGGCGAGGACCGGGCCTATCCCGCCAAGGAGGATGTCGCCGTCACAGATGTCGACATTCCACAGACGGAAGGCGAGGACAGCGACGCGGACGAAGAGCCGGCCTATGACGAGACGAAGCCGCTCAGGGTGGCGATCGTCGGCCGGCCGAATGCAGGAAAATCGACGCTGATCAACCGTTTCCTCGGCGAGGACCGGCTTTTGACCGGGCCGGAGGCAGGCATCACCCGCGACTCCATCTCGGTCGAATGGGACTGGCGCGGTCGCACCATCAAGATGTTCGATACGGCAGGCATGCGCCGCAAGGCGCGGGTTATCGAGAAGCTGGAGAAGCTTTCGGTTGCCGATGCGCTGCGCGCAATCCGCTTCGCCGAAACCGTCGTCATCGTCTTCGATGCGACGATCCCCTTCGAAAAGCAGGACCTGCAGATCGTCGACCTCGTGCTGCGCGAGGGCCGTGCCGCCGTGCTCGCCTTCAACAAGTGGGACATGATCGAAGACCGGCAGGCGGTGCTTGCGGATCTGCGCGAAAAGACCGATCGCCTGCTGCCGCAGGCGCGCGGCATCCGCGCCGTGCCGATCTCTGGCCAGACCGGCTGGGGACTGGACAAGCTGATGCAGTCGATCATCGACACGGACAGGGTCTGGAACAAACGCATCTCGACGGCGCGGCTCAACCGCTGGCTGGAGACGCAGCAGATTCAGCATCCGCCTCCGGCCGTTTCCGGCCGCCGCATCAAGCTGAAATATATGACGCAGGTCAAGGCCCGCCCGCCGGCCTTCATGATCTCCTGTACCCGCTCGGATGCGCTGCCTGAATCCTATACACGCTATCTAATCAACGGGTTGCGCGCCGATTTCGACATGCCGAGCGTGCCGATCCGCATCCATTTCCGCTCGCCTGATAATCCGTTCGAAGGCAAGAAGAGGCGGACGTAGGCGGGGAGCTTGCACTGATTGGTGGGGTATTGCGCACGTGTCGTGGAGCCATCCCTCTGCCTTGCCCGGCAGGGCAGAAGGGGGGGATCACAGGCACTGTGATAGCTATCCGGCAATCTCAGCCACGCTTTTGTTCAGCGCTTCACGCAGCGCCACAATCTCGGCCTGGAGGCGGATGAGGTCGACTGCATCGCGACCGCTGGCAGCGGCGATGCAACCCGGGATGCCGATCGCCTTTTCCTTCAGGCGAATGCCTTCTTCGCTCAAGCGAATGACGACGACGCGTTCGTCCTCCCGGCTGCGTTCGCGTCTGACATAACCTGCGGTTTCAAGGCGTTTGAGCAGCGGGGTCAGCGTGCTCGATTCGAGGAAGAGCTTTTCACCCAAGCCGCCGACGGTCTGGCCGTCGTGTTCCCAGAGCGAAACCATCGCCAGATATTGCGGATAGGTGAGGCCGAGCGTCTCGAGCAGCGGCTTGTAGACGCGGTTCAGTGCGTGGCTTGCCGTATAGACGGCAAAGCAGATGAAATTGTCGAGCTTCAACTGATCCTGCATGGAAAATCTCCAAAATCACACAAATTTACATCGTGCGATAAATAATCGTAGCCGCTTTTTATGCATGGTAGCTATGCAGAAATATAAATTGTGTGATAAACAATCGTGCGCGATATAAAGTCAGTGTTCACAACGAACATCGAAACCGAGAGGACAAGACAATGTCGACCATCAAGACCGTAGTTTCCGCAGCAGCACTGCTCGCAGCCTCCGCCGTTGG
>Ga0209758_1002366_pt1 | contig 19406 bp, 19 predicted proteins | sample AraplaMF_Col_mMF_FD_184258 | JGI IMG/M metagenome (GOLD analysis project Ga0209758, IMG submission 184258) | Arabidopsis root microbial communities from the University of North Carolina, USA - plate scrape MF_Col_mMF (SPAdes) (version 2) | ecosystem: Host-associated > Plants > Roots > Endosphere...
GACCACTGCAAAATAGCCGGCCGGCAGGTCCTGGCCGCTCATGCCGCCAAGCCCGACGCGGTGGCCGTCGCGATCAGGGCGCCGCCGCCAAACGAGAAGAACGACAGGAAGAAGCTGGAGGCCGCGAACGCGATCGACAGTCCGAACACGATCTGGATCAGCCGCCGAAAGCCGCCCGAGGTCTCGCCGAAGGCCAGCGACAGGCCGGTGACGATGATGACGATCACCGCCACGATCTTGGCCACCGGACCCTCGATCGACTCCAGGATCGACTGCAGCGGGGCTTCCCACGGCATCGACGAGCCCGCGGCGCGGGCGGGTAGCGCATAGAGCAGACCCGCAGCGCTGACCGCGGTGCGCCCGATCCAGCCTGGCTTATTGAGGGTGAAGCGCACGCGCATGCGGCCCTCGGCCGCGCGAGGGATCGTCATGATGCGTCTCCAAGAGGGATGAGGCGGTAGTCGCCGGCGGCCAGGCCCTCGACCGCGACAAGGTGGGAGAGGCGCCGGGCGTGACCGCGGCCGGTGAGGACGGCGATCACCTCGACCGTCTCGGCGATCAGCTCGCGCGGCACGGCCACGGCCGCTTCCTGGATGAGCTGTTCCAGCCGGCGCAGCGCGCCCAGCGGCGTGCCGGCATGGACGGTGGCGATGCCGCCCGGGTGGCCCGTGCCCCAGGCCTTGACCAGGTCGAGCGCCTCGGGCCCGCGCACCTCGCCGACCACGATCCGGTCTGGCCGCAGGCGCAGGGTCGAGCGCAGCAGCTCGGTCAGGGAGGCCACGCCATCCTTGCTGCGCAGCGCCACGGTGTTGGCGGCCGGGCAGCGCAGTTCGACGGTGTCCTCGAGGATGACGATGCGTTCGTCTGCGCCCGCCAGCTCGGCCAGCAGCGCATTGGCCAGGGTGGTCTTGCCGCTGGCCGTCGCCCCCGCCACCAGGATGTTGCGGCGCCAGGCGACCGCTCCGGCCAGGGCTTCGGCTTGCACCGCGCTCATCACGCCCTGGGCGACATAGTCGGCCAGGGTCACGGCCCGGATCGCTGGCTTGCGGATGGAGAAGGCCGGCCCGGAGACCACCGGCGGCAGCAGGCCCTCGAAGCGCTCGCCTGCCTGCGGCAACTCGGCCGAGACCCGGGGACAGCGGGCGTGGGCCTCGCCGTCGACATGGTGGGCGACGAGGCGGATGATCCGCTCGCCCTCGGCCGCCCCGAGCACCAGGCCCGTGTCGGCCAAGCCCGAGCCCAGGCGGTCGATCCACAGCCGACCGTCCGGGTTCAGCATCACCTCGACGACGTCGTCCTGGGCCAGCCAGGCGCGGACGTCGGGGCCCAGGGCCGTGGCCAGCATGCGGCCGGCGCGGTGGCGGGCGTCGTTGGTGGAAGGGTGCGCCGACATCGGCGGGAGCCTCGACAAGGCCCGGCGGACCGGGCGGGAGGCTCCCTAGACAGGACTGAAAATCATGCGGCGCAACAAGAGGTTAGCGGGCGTCGTGGCCTGGCGTGCAAAGACAGGCGCTGGCGAAAAACGCAGGTCGCGCCGTGGTCGGGGTTGCATGAATCCGCGTGGCGGGCCGATGCTGCCCGCCTTGGAGGGCGCATGGAATTCACGGACAACCTGCGGAGCCTGGTGCTGGCCCAATTGGCCCTCGCCAACCGCGATCCAGCGAAGATCGGGGTCGTGGTCGACGTGCTGGTCGAGATGCTGGGGGCGGCCCTCGTGGTGAACTATCGGGACGATGGGCGGGCGCTGGATCAGGCCTGCGCCCTGCTGGAAGGCGCGATCAACCGCTCGGCGCTAACGCAGCAGGCCCGGCTCAAGGCCTTCGGCGCTTTCGACGGTGACGAGGCCTGATCTCAAGCTTGATCGTCAGGGGCTGGCTCGCCGCCGCCGGCCTCGATGTCGCGCGACAGGCTTGCGCCCTTGGCGAGCCGCCGACCGAGTGCTGACAGGAAGTTCTCGTAGCGCTCGCGGCCCTTGGCCTGTTGGGCCGGCAAGGCGGCTTCCGGCAGGGCCAGGGTGTTGGCCAGCCAGAAGCGGACGAAAAGGCCGAGCGCCTCCAGGATGATCCCGGCCACCTGCTCGATCCGGTCGGCCTGGCGGGACAGGCGGTCCAGCCTCCGACTGAGGGCGGCCTCCAGCTGCTCGGCGCCGTCGGGCGACAGGAAGCTCTCCAGGGCCGCCTCGACGACCAGGGCCTGCGAGAGCCGCCGCCGCAGGGCGTATTCGGCCAGGCGCGCGCCCAGGGCGGGCGGCAGTCGGAAGGTGTGCTTGATCCGCATCGTCAGAGCTCCACGCCGTCGTCGGGGTCCATCGCCGCCTGCCGCGCCGTCCCGGCCAGGCGCCGGTCGAGGCGGCGAGCCTCCAGCGCGGCCAGGTCTTCAAGGTTGGGATCGTCGAAGTCGAATTCGTCGAGGTCCGGCCGGGGTTCGGTCGGATCGAGCGGCGGCGTCAGGGTTCTGGGATCGGGGCCTTCGCCTTCCAAGTCAGGCGTGGCCGAGGGCGTGGGCAGCGTCGCCGCGGACAGGGCCGCCCGGGCGGTCCAGCCTTGGGCGTCGGTGACCGCGAACCGTCCTGGCTCCGGTGGCGGCAGGACGCGTCCGGCCAGGCGCGGGTCCTTGAAGTACCGGGCCTTGCGGGCGCGGATAGGCGGGACGCCGGCCAGCATGACAATCTCCTCGTCGGTCGGCAGCTGCATGATCTCGCCCGGCGTCAGCAGGGCCCTGGCCGATTCCGCCTTGGAGACCATCAGGTGCCCGAGCCAGGGGGACAGGCGATGGCCGGCGTAGTTGCGCATCGCGCGTTCCTCGGTCGCCGTGCCCAGGGCCTCGGAAATGCGCTTGGCTGTCCGTTCGTCGTTGGCTGCGAAACAGACCCTCACGTGGCAGTTGTCGAGGATGGCGTTGTTAGGGCCATAGGCGCGCTCGATCTGGTTCAGCGACTGGGTGATCAGGAAGGCCCGCACCCCGTAGCCGGCCATAAAGGCCAGGGTGCTCTCCAGGAAGTCGAGGCGCCCCAGGACCGGCAACTCGTCGAGCATCAGGAGAAGCTTCTGGCGCTCGCCGACACCTTCGAGACTTTCGGTCAGTCGTCGGACGATCTGGTTGAGGATCAACCGGATCAGCGGCCGCGTGCGGCTGACGTCCGACGGCGGCACGACCAGGTAGAGACTGCAGGGACGATCGACCAGGTCGGCGATGCGCCAGTCGCAGCGGGCCGTCACCGCGGCGACCACCGGGTCGCGGTAGAGGCCCAGGAAGGTCATGGCCGTGGAAAGCACGCCCGAGCGTTCGTTGTCGCTCTTGTTCAGGAGCTCGCGCGCCGCACTGGCGACGACCGGGTGGGGGCCGGCTTCGCCGAGGTGCGGCGTGCGCATCATCACCGACAGCGTCTGCTCGATGGAGCGGCGCGGGTCCGACAGGAAGGTCGCCACCCCGGCCAGGGTCTTGTCCGGCTCGGCGTAAAGGACGTGCAGGATCGTCCCGACCAGCAGGGCGTGGGAGGTCTTCTCCCAATGGCTACGCTTGTCGAGGCTGCCTTCCGGATCGACCAGGATGTCGGCGATGTTCTGCACGTCGCGCACCTCGGTCGCGCCGGGCCGCACCTCCAGGAGCGGGTTGTAGGCCGAGGACGCGACGTTGGTCGGATCGAACAGCAGCACCGATCCGAGGCGCGCCCGGAACCCCGCCGTCAGCGTCCAGTTCTCGCCCTTGATGTCATGGACGATCGTCGAGCCGGCCCAGGTGAGCAGGGTCGGGATGACCGCGCCCACACCCTTGCCCGACCGCGTCGGCGCGAAGAACAGCACATGCTCGGGTCCGGGGTGGCGCAGATAGTCCTGGCCGAAGCGCCCTAGGACGACGCCCTCGTCTTCCAGGAGCCCGGCTTTGCGAACTTCCTCGTCCCTGGCCCAGCGGGCCGTGCCGAACGTCGAGGCGCGGTGGCGCTCGCGGCCGCGCCATACCGACAGGGCGATGGCCAGGACGATGCACAGGATCGCGCCGCCGGCGGCGATGGCCGCGCCGCGAAGGAAGATCGCCGGCGCATAGGCGTCATAGACGAACCACCACCAGAAGAAGGCGGGCGGCGGGTAGATCGGCCGGCCCGCCAGCATGAACCACGGCGGACCCAGGCCCGCCTGGTAGTCCAGCGCGGCGGCGGTCCATTGCGTGGCGCACCACACCCCGCCGAGCGCGACGCCGCCAACCAGGATGGCCGTGAGCCAGAGGACCTTCGAACCCTGCATCGGACAGGATGAAGACCAGGCCGCCGCTCGTGGGCTAGGGCGTCCAGGCGGCCGTCGTGGCCTGGCGGGGAAAGACAGGCCGTGGCGTAGACGGGCCGTTTTGACGTCATGCCGTCAACGGGGTTAGGGATAGCCGGTCGGGGAGCTTGCGGGCATGTCCAAGCGCTTGCGCCAAAACCCCAAGGGCCCTCGCACGGCTTTTCCAACTCCCCGATTTTCGCGACGCGGCGATTGGCCGAGCCAGCGCCGGGTCACCGGCCCTAGGTCCGAGCAAGGCGCCCTCTCTGGCGGTGATCGCGAGCTTGGCTACGACCGCTTCTGACGGCGCAGCTGCGCAAGCTGACATCTCCTCTTCCTCGAGATCCGCATGTCCAGCTGGCTGCCCGATATCGACATCGCCATCGCTTGCGATCGAGCCTGTTTTCTCGATGGCCTGGCCGAGTTGGGGCGCGCATCAGGGCGCTTCGAGGTCGAGCGTTTCGACCAGGCGATGGGCGAGGTTGGCTATGAGGCCGCCCGCTTCGACTGGCGCGGGCAGAGCCCCCACCGAGACCTGGGCTTCGTGCTGATGTCGCCGCCCGATCGTCCGACGCCGATCCGTGTCGAACTGACCGCCCAGCGCTGGTCCCCGGATCCGCCGACCTACGATGCCTACGTCGCCGCGGCCCAGATGATGGTCAAGCCGCTGCTGTCCGCCTGGAACATGGCCCGGGCGACGCGATGCCGCCTTAGGATCGAGCGGTGCGGCGCCGGACGCTGGGAACCTACGGCCAGGACAAGCCAGCTCGTGAAGCGGTTTGCCATCCTGGCCAACATCGCGTCTCTGCATCCCCTGGACTGGGGGCGGTTCTACGGATTGGTGCGCGAGGGGCGCCAGAGGATTCCGGAGACGAACCTGAGGGCGATGCTGGTCGAGCACGGCTTCGCCTCCCAGAAGGCGGAGGATCTCGCCGAGCTCTACGCGCATCTGTGGGCCTTCAAGACCCAGCATCAGGAGGCCGGTTCACGACATCGGTGACGGGATGGTCGCGTTGAAATGTTCACGACCCGTTCTTTTGTCGAGCGGCGTTCTCTGGAATCGGCTAGGCTCGTTTCCATGAGCGATCCTTCCCATTCGCTCGCGATCGGTCCCGATCCCGGGCCGCGCACGAGCCTGGTCCTGCGTTCGGAGTTCAGGTCGATGCCGACAGGTCTCGTCCTCGAAGCGTTCGTCCGCCATGTCGCCGCCACAGGCTCACCCGAGACCTTCCCTGGCATCTCGACGACGAAGCCGCCCGACTTCGGCCGGCTCGGGGTGCTGGTCGAGTTTCATGCGGACCGGGCCAAGCGATCCGACGGCAACCTGGCGCCCTGCCCGATCTGCAGTCCCCACGATCCTCAGTACCTGCACGGCCTTCTCATCTGGTGCGAGGCGACCGCAGCGATCTACGCCATCGGGATGGACTGTGGCAGGAAGCTCTGGAAGCACGGCCGGCTCGACCAGGCCGTCGCCGATTTTCATCAAAGCCGGACCCGCAACGCCGTCGAGGAGGAGCTCCTGGAGCGACTGCCCCAGGTTCCGGCGTTTCGGGCCTGGTTGAACGTTCATCTCGAGATTGCTCGTGTCGCCGACCGTCTGACATCGGGCTTCAGGAAGAGCGCGCCCCGCGTCCACGCCACGATCAAGGAAGCTTTCGCACACGGCGGCCAACTGCGTCTGAACGCAGGCGACGCGGCTGGCGGCGGACCCTACACGATCGCCGGCCCTGGCTTCGTCAAACACAGCTTCGGAGCGGAGGCGAGGCTCTCGCGCCTGAACACCGAACGTCTGGAGCATCTGGACTTCGGCGACGACCCGCTCGACTGCATCGAGGCGATCGCCAAGATCAGGCCGATCGAGCAGACCATCGCCCTCAAATGGCTCCGCGACGCCGGCTCCGAGGCCCAGAAGGTCTACGACCACCTGAGGGACTGCTGGGCCTTCCTGGACCCGGCGAACATGGAGGTGCTGGCCAAGTGGAGCGACACTCGCAGTGCTCCGTTTCGTCTTGCGGCTTACGTCCAGAGCGGTCGGGCGAAGGTCTATGTCTATCAGGGCAAGGACGACTGGTTTGATCGTCTCGACGGACTGGCCGCGCCCACGCCGCCGCCGCGGCTCTGAGGCCCGGACGGTGAGGACGCCGGCTTTCAGCCCGCCTGCAGGTCGTCGATCATTTCCAGCATCTCGCGCAGTTTCTCGCGGGCCCCGGCCAGCTTACGGGCGGTGACGAGGTCGTGGCGGCCGGCCAGTTGCAGGACCGTCTCCAGAACCTCTTCCGAATGGCGCACGAGCTCGACGAGGTTCTCGCCGTTGGGGCCGTTGTTGCCCGCGAACCAGTTTCGCACCGACCTGGGATTGGTCCGGGTCAGGCGCACGACGGTCTTCACGGCCGCGGGGCTTTGGCCATACTGGCGGCGCAGCGCCTGGGCAATCTCGGTGGTGAAATCGAAGCCTTCCGCAGGGGTCTCGGGGAAAGGCTTTTCCGTATTTGACCGAAGTTTTCGGTCCTTCTGCGAACGCGACATACCCACACCATCCGACCTAGGGTTTGGACGGAGCCGAACGGCTCCAAGGCTCCTGAAGACGTGTGAGGCGGGTGTTTCCCCTGATGGATATCGAGACGAACGCGGATTTCCGCGGCGTGGCCGTGCGCGCCGCCCGCTACGTGCGCATGAGCACGGACCACCAGAAGTATTCCACCGAGAACCAGGCCGAGATCATCGACCAGTACGCCGCCCGCCGTGGCTTCGAGATCGTCCGCACCTATGCCGACGAGGGCAAGAGCGGCCTCAAGCTGGAGGGCCGTGACGCGCTTAAGCAACTGATCGCCGATGTTCGCGGCGGACGGGCCGATTTCGAGGCGATCCTGGTCTACGACGTCAGCCGCTGGGGACGCTTCCAGGACGCCGACGAAAGCGCCTACTACGAGTTCCAGTGCCGCGAGGCCGGCATCGTCGTCCACTACTGCGCCGAGCAGTTCGAGAACGACGGCAGCCTCAGCGCCACGATCATCAAGAGCATGAAGCGCGCCATGGCCGGCGAGTACTGCCGCGAACTGTCGGCCAAGGTCTTCATCGGCCAGTGCCGCCTGATCAACCTCGGCTTCCGCCAAGGCGGCCCGGCGGGCTTTGGCCTGCGCCGTCTCCTGGTCGACGAGCATCGCCAGCCCAAGGCGCTGCTCTCGCGCGGCGAACACAAGAGCCTGCAGACCGACCGGGTGGTGCTGACGCCTGGACCGGCCGAGGAAGTCGAGGTGGTCAACCGGATCTACCGGCAGTTCGTGCTCCACCGCCGCTCCGAGCGGGAGATCGCCATCCTTCTGAACGGCGAGGGCGTGCTCACCGACCTTGACCGCCCGTGGACGCGCGGCACCGTCCACCAGGTGCTGACCAACGAGAAGTACGTCGGCAACAACGTCTACAACCGCGTCTCCTTCAAGCTGAAGAAGAAGCGCGTGGTCAACGAGCCCGACCAGTGGGTGCGGTCCGACGGCGCCTTCGAAGGCATCGTCGATCCCGACTTCTTCATCGCCGCCCAGCGCATCATCGAGGAGCGCAGCCGCCGCTTCACCGACACCGAACTGCTCGACCGGCTGACGACGCTGCTGGGCGAGCGCGGGTGCCTGTCCGGCTTGATCATCGACGAGGTCGAGGACATGCCGTCCAGCGCCACCTACCGCAGCCGCTTCGGCAGCCTGGTGCGCGCCTACCAGCTGGTGGGCTACGCCACCGACCGCGACTACCGCTACCTGGAGACCAACCGCGCCCTGCGCGCCCTGCACCCGCGCGTGGTCGAGCAGACGGTCGCCGGCATCCGGGCCCTGGGCGCGAAGGTGCGCGTCGATCCGGCCACCGACCTGCTGACCATCAACGAGGAGTTCACCGCCTCCCTGTCGATCGTCCGCTGCGCCTCGCTTGAAGGGCGCAACCGCTGGAAGATCCGGCTCGACACGGGCCTGCGCCCCGACATCACCATCGCCGCCCGCATGGCCCCCGGCAACGAGGCCGTGGGCGACTACTACCTCCTGCCGTGGATCGACCTGGGGAGCGCCGCGCGCCTGCGCCTGGGCGAGGACAACGGGGTGTTCCTCGACGCCTATCGCCACGACAGCCTGGACGGCTTCCTGGACCTGACCCGCCGCACCGACCTGAGGCTGGCGGCATGACCGATCCTTCCGAAACCATCCGGTCGATCGCGATCTCCAACATCACCGTCCTCAACCCGCGCTCGCGCAACCGCAAGATCTTCCAGGAGCTGGTCACCAGCATCGCCAACCTCGGCCTCAAGAAGCCGATCACCGTCAGCCCGCGTGAGGACGGCGGCTACGACCTGATCTGCGGGCAGGGCCGGATGGAGGCCTTCATCGCCCTGGGCCAGGACGAGATCCCGGCGGTGGTCATGGAGGCCTCGGTCGAGGACTGCTACGTGATGAGCCTGGTGGAGAACCTCGCCCGCCGCCAGCGCACGCCGCTGGAACTGGTGCGCGAGATCGGCGCGCTCAAGGACCGCGGCTATTCAGTCTCCGAGATCGCCCGCAAGACCGACTTCAGCCCCGAATATATCTGGGCGATCTGCTTCCTGCTGGAGAACGGCGAGGACCGGCTCATCAACGCGGTCGAGCGTGGCGCCATCCCCCACACTATCGCCATGGAGATCGCCAAGGCCGGCGACCACGAGCTGCAGGGCGCCCTGGCCGACGCCTATGAACAGAAAGCCCTGCCGGGCAACCAGATGATCGCCATCCGCCGGATCATCGAGCAGCGCCGCACCAGCGGCAAGGCGGGCCACAGCGGCTCGCGGGGACCCAGCGCGACGATGCGCCTGCGGGTCACCGCCGACTCCCTGGTGCGCGCCTACCGCAAGGAGACCGACCGCCAGAAGCTGATGATCAAGAAGGCCTCCCTGGCCCAGAGCCGGCTGCTGTTCGTCGTCAACGGCCTGCGCCGGCTCCTCGACGACGAGAACTTCGTCACCCTGTTGCGCGCCGAGGCCATGCACACCCTGCCCAAGCCCCTGGCCGAGCGCCTCGGCGTGGCGGAGGCCTGAGCATGGGGCCGGTCAAGGCCGCCTTCGAGCGGCGGATGGTGGTGCTGCGCCTGGACGAGATCCTCCCGATGCGCAAGCTCCCCGACAAGGTGGTGGCCTCGCTGAAGTACCGCCGCATCGCCCAGTCCGTCGCCGAGGTCGGCGTGATCGAGCCGCTGGTGGTGGTCCGCTCCCCTGGGCAAGGCGCCTTCATGCTGCTGGACGGCCATGTGCGGCTGGCCATCCTCAAGACCCTGGGCCACGGGGAGACCCGCTGCCTGGTGGCCGACGACGACGAGGCCTTCACCTACAACAAGCGGGTCAACCGCCTGGCGACCATCCAGGAGCACTTCATGATCGTGCGGGCGCTGGAGCGCGGCGTGCCCGAGGAGAAGCTGGCCCGGGCCCTGGATGTCGACGTCAAGGCCATCAAGCGCCGCCGGAGCCTGCTGGACGGCGTCGCGCCGGAAGTCGTCGAGCTCCTCAAGGACCGCGCGGTCAATCCCGTCGCCTTCGACGCCCTGCGCAAGATGAAGCCGCTGCGCCAGATCGAGGTGGCCGAGCTGATGATCTCGGCCGGCAACTTCACCTCCGCCTACGCCAAGGCGCTCCTGGCCGCCACCCGCCAGTCCGACCTCGCCAACGCCAGCAAGCCCAAGAAGGTCGCTGGCATGACCGCCGACCAGATGGCGCGGATGGAACGCGAGATGGAGTCGCTGACCAAGGACTTCCGAGCGCTGGAGGCCTCCTACGGCGACGACGTCCTGCATCTCGTCATCGCCTCGGGCTACCTCTCGCGCCTGGTCGGCAACCCGGAGATCGAGCGCTACATGCGCGGCCGCCATCCGGAGATCTTGGAGGAGTTCCGGGCCATCATCGCGGCCGCCTCGCTCGACCAGTCGGTCGGGGGCGCGGGCGAGCCGCCCTGACCAGGACCCGGCGTGGCGCCACGACGGGCTTGGCGCGAACCGGCGCGACCGGCCGGCAAGCCGTCGGCGCGCCCATGCAGGATCGGAGCTCCCATGTTCGCCTACGACATCGTCGAGGAAACCGGCCAGGGGGCTGTCGTCCTCGCCAGCTTCTCCGCGCCCTGGTCGGCCAGCGTGCCCGTCTTCAATGCGGCCGCACGCGCCTATTTCGCCGCCCTGGAGGCGGAGGTTGGTCGCGCCTTGTACCTCTACGCCACGCTGGAGGACGACGACGAGCCGGACCGGACCGCCCTTGTGTGCAGCGCCCACTGGGTCGACGGCGCGACGGGCTGCGGCGTCGAGATCAGGTCCGGCCCCCTGCTCGACGCGGCCTTCAGGTCGCGCCGGCATTAAAAACTGTGGCGGCGCCCGGATCCGTGACCTCGGTTGGAAGGACTGCCTTCCGATCTGAACCGCGGGATGTGCGCCAGCTGAAGGGGCAGCGTGAAGCCCGGGGGAGGAGTCAGTCGATGCCGAATGAGTTGATGTGTGAGAAGGTTGTCCCTGCGGCCCAGTACCTTCGGATGTCTACTGAACACCAGCGCTACTCGCTTGAAAACCAGCGCGTGGCCATCGCGGCCTATGCCGCGCTGCGCGGCTACACCATCGTCGAGACCTTCATCGACCCCGGCAAAAGCGGCTTGAGCCTGAACGGCCGCAAGGGGCTGAAGCGTTTGTTGGGCGAGGTCCTCCAGGGCAGGCCACGGTTCCGCGAAATCCTCGTGCTGGACGTGAGCCGGTGGGGGCGCTTCCAGGACGTGGACCAATCAGCCCACTACGAGTTCATCTGCCGACAGGCCGGGATACCCGTCCGCTACTGCGCCGAGCCCTTTGAAAACGATGGCTCGCCCATGTCTTCCATCATGAAGCACATGAAACGTGTCATGGCGGCCGAATATAGCCGGGAGCTATCGGCGAAGGTTTCTCGCGCGCAGCGTCTGCAAGCCTCGCTCGGCTTCAAGCAGGGCGGCTTTGCTCCCTTGGGCCTGAGGCGGATGCTGATCGACGAGGACGGTCGCCAGCGCGGTCTCCTCAAGCGTGGGCAACACAAACGGGTCAACACCGACCGGACCATCCTCGTGCCGGGTCCGCCCTCGGAGATCGCGCTGGTCAGGCGCATTTTCAAACTCTACGTCGACGACAAGCTTTCCTTTCAAGCCATCGCCCGTCGCCTGAACGGGAGCGGCAAACGCCGAGCCGGCACGCCGTTCAAGCCGCTCGCGATCCAGACGATCCTGAGCAACCGCCTCTACATCGGCGAGTACGTCTTCGGCAAAACGGCTTCGAACCTGGGCAACGTCGTGCGGTTGCCTGAAGATCGTTGGGTGGTGACCAAGATCATGGACCCCCTGATCCCCGAGGACCTGTTCTCGCGAGCGCAGGGCCACATGGCCGCCACCCGCAAAGGCCACGTCACAACCGAGAAGCTTCTGGCCGACCTGGCCCGGTTGTTCGCGATGCACGGCACGCTGTCGACGAAGATCATCGATCAGGATCCAAGCTGCGCGTCCGCGCACAGCTACATCCGTCGCTTCAAGACCCTTCGGGCTGCCTTCCGCCTCGTCGGGTTCGAGGACTACAAGCCATACGCCAGGCAGCGGCCAGTCGATCACCCCGTCTCCGAACTTATGGACGGCCTTCGAGCGATCTGGGACAGGCACGGCGCGATAAGCGCCAGGCTGATCAACGCCGAGGGGCCTTATCCGGCGCGCTATTACCGCTGGCGGTTTGGGTCGCTGACAAAAGCGTACGAGGCCAGCGGACTACCATCGGGCGCGCGGGAGCGGCGACGTACTGGCGCGAGGGTCACTGCCGCTCTTGGTCCTGCTGTTGCCAAGCCTGAGGTGCGGCGAGCCACTGACGCGGAACTGATCGACCATCTACGCCAGCTCTATATCCAGCACGGGTACGTGACCGCCGAAATGCTCAATGACATTACGAGCCCCTACAAGGCGTCGAGATATCGCGAGAGGTTCGAGACCCTGGCGAACGCCTATGCGCTCGCAGGCCTGGCCTCGACGCAGTCGTCAATCATGAAGGCTGCCTATCAGCGGGTGAGAGACAGGGCCGACCTCGCGAGCGCAATGACGGCCCCTACAGCTGGCGGCGCCGCTGCCCTTAACAACTAGGGGCCACCGTTCGACCCTGGTCGGACCTCAGCGCGGGAAAAGCCCGCGGACCTTCACCAGGAGGAGCCTGTTAGGTTTCAAGTCTTGCCGACGCCCGCTGCCGCGGTCGCGGGCTTGGGGCGCCGCCCCGGGCGCGCTGCGGACCGGCTTCCGCCCAGCTTCGGCCCCTTCGGGTCCTGCAGCCGGGTCCCCGCGAAGCCGGCGCCTCCGCTTGCACCCCCGGTCTCGCCGACTGGCAAGGGTTCATGCTGAACCCCTGAAGCGAGATGAGACCCATGGGACACGCCGCTGGAGACCTGGAGCCGCGCATCTATGTCGCGTGCCTGGCCGCGTACAATGAGGGCCGCCTTCACGGCGCCTGGATCGAGGTGGGAGACGATGCCGACGCCTTGCGCGAGGCGGTCGACGCCATGCTGGCCGCCTCGCCCGCGCCGGGGGCGGAGGAATACGCCATTCACGACCACGACGGGTTCGGCGGTGTCGCCGTCGGAGAATACACGCCGCTGGAGGCTGTGGTGGAGATCGCCGGATTCCTGCGCGAGCATGGCCAGCTTGGCGCCTTGCTGCTGAAGCATATCGGCGGCGACCCGGACGAGGCCCAAAATGCCTTTGATGGGTATCGCGGGGTCTATCCTCAGCTGTCGAACTACTTCGCCGAACTGGCCGAGGAGACCGTGGCGATCCCCGAGGCCTTGCGCCTCTATATCGACTACGACGCCATGGCCCGTGACGCGGTGCTTGGCGGGGAGGTCTTCACGCTGGAAACCGCTTACGACGAGGTCCACGTGTTCTGGGCGCGCTAGACTCGGCGCTGGTGAGGTCGCCGCCCTGCTCGCGGCGTTGCTCGGCGGCTAGGTGCACCACGCGGTACTTCCACGGCGCCTGGGCCAGGGCGACCCGCAGCCGGCGGGCCTGCAGGGTGTCGTGCTCCGGATAGGCGATGACCAGGCCCTGGCCGGCTTCGCCGACCTTCCCGCTCACCGCTTCACAGGCGTCGATCCAGGCCCGGAGGATGCGTGCCTAGACTTTGCCGACGGGCGGCCATCAGGACGATTGGCCAATAGCCATCTGAAGCTCCGTCCGGCTTTGACGTTTCCGGCCTGTTAGCTAGGCTCGCGGCAATCGACGGGGGCAGCATGACCAAGGCGGAAGCGGAGCGGGGCGTTCGGTCTCTTTATCACCAGTGGCGCGCCCAGGCGGGGCTTCAGCTCCTCGACCAGACCAAACTGAGTTTCTATCAATTCTTGATCTGGCTTCGCGCTAACCACCCAGCCTACCTAACCTTCCGGACTACCACCTCGGTTTCCGACGATGTCGAGCGCTGGTTCGAGGGCGAGTTTCAGCAAACGGCTTGGCGTTGAAGATGCCGGAGCGCTTCTTCAATCACGCCTACTTCGAGGACGGCCGCCTCCTGTCGCAAGGCCCTCTAGGGTTGACGACCCTGGAGATCGCCGAAGCGGCGATGCGGGAGATCGTTCAGCTTGAGCTCTCGGCCTCGCCCTTCGACGTCTTCATGACAGACCTGCTCGATCCCTACACCAGCAGCTTCCGCTGGGTGGCGCAACTTGGTCAGATCCGCGAGACCAGAACGGCTTTGTCGGGCCTGTTCGGACGGTTCGTGGCCCGCGCCTATCTCACGCGCTATCACGGCTTTCAGCACTTCGAGCCGATCCGGGGTGATCTATCGGCGATGGGCGCTTGGCCGGGTTTGGTGCTGGAACGTACCGGGGCGGGGGATCTTCCAGACTGGGTCGTCTCGCCGGCCGAGGGGCAGGGCGATGTGGCCGTCGCCGAGGCCAAGGGATCGCACAATGCGTCCGGGCCGAAGGCCGCGCTGGACAGGGCCTATGAGCAAGCCAGGCGCGTGGGGGTGATGGCCGCCGGCGTTGAGCTGGAGATCAAGCGCTACGCCATAGCAACCCGGTGGGCCGTGGCGGGTGATCCGAAACTTCAGACGGCTCACTTGTGGGTCGATGATCCCAAGGAGGGCGAACGCGAGGCGACGCCCAAGGAGCGGTTGGCGCTGCAGCGGAGCATCGGATTGGGGCACTTCGCCGCCTTGGCGCGCGGTATGGGGTACGGGATCACCGCGCGCCAGCTCTCGGGCGCAAAGTCGAAAGAGCCCGGACAGCTCGAGCTCGACGCCTCCGATCTCGTTCTCGTCGATGGCGAATGGGGAGCCAGGTTGATGATGATCGCCGTCGTCACCCGGTCGGGGATCGTGCGAATGCCGCAGGGTGGGGCCGAGGACTTTCAGGCGGGACTCGCCTCTGTGTTCGGTGACGAGGCGCTGATAATGGCCGTCGATGTCGAGACCTTGAAATCGATCGATCAGATGGCGTTCGGGACGGCGCATGAAGCGCGCTTTCGAGATTCCGTCCCCGACGATGGTTTCTGGTCGCAACCGCGCGCCCAGGCCGACGGTGTCGAGCTTCTTCCGCTGAACGCGGTCGCCATCAAAGGAAGGGGCGTCGGGGTGGATCTGATCGGCCCGCAAGAAACGTAGGCCTCGGCGCCAGGCAGGGCGTGGTGGGAGAAGTGAATGCCGAGCGACGATCTCTACGAGGTGTTCGACGACCTCCGCGAAGAGTTCAGGCACAAGACGCAGCGCGAGTTTTTGGCCGAGATCCACGAGCTTCTCGAAAGCCGCCCAACCCTGCAGTCCATACTTTCAAAGCGTCGGCGCAATCCCACCCACATGGCTGTCACCTTCGATCGGCGCGTCAACGACGCCGTTTTCTCGTACGGGTATTTCGACATCCTTCTCGTGGTGTTGGATCGATTGTCTGGCGGCTCGGGCATCTACAAGCCGGTCCATCAGGTTCGCGTCCTGCGCTGGAACGCCAGCGACGCTGAGCTTCTGGCCATTCTCCGCGCCGTGGCGCCGAGATTTCCGCAGACGGACTATCGAAGGCTCCTGGTCATGAAATTCGACATGAGTTCCCTGCAGGGGCACCGGATCGATCGCAAGATTCACCGCCGTTGACAGATGCCGCTGATTTTCTCCGCGCGTTCGGCGATAGGCGCTACGCGAGGTCGAACCTTGCTGGCAAAACCATGAGATGAACGACCCTATCACGACATCCGATCCTTCCGCGCGCCGCCACGTGAGGGCCGGTAGCGGCCGGCCCGGGGATTCGGCCTACCCCGGCAGGGGACGGGAGGCGGCCGCCGCCATGGTCGAGGACGCGCGGACCGTTCTGCCCAACGTATTCGCGCTGGGCTGCTTTCGGCGGGTCAATGTAACCATGACCATGCAGCAGGTCAGAGCCTTCAACCTAGCCTGGGCGCTGAGCTATCGGGGCCGCCTTGGCCCCTCCAGGCGCGTCGCGGTCATCGGCGCCGGGCTAGCCGGCCTGACCTTCGCCATGGCCGCCAAGGTCCGCGGCGGCTGCGAGGTCACCGTCTTCGAGCAAACCGAGGCGCTCTTCGGGCCACCGGCGCGAGGCAAGGCGCGTTACGTCCACCCCAGCCTGTTTCGCCGCGCGGATCTCCTGGCCGAACCCGATGGCGACGACGACCGCAGCGGCTTGCCCTTCTTCAACTGGCGGGCTGACACCGCCGACAGGGTCATCGACCAAATCAGGGCCTCCTGGGATCGACTGCAGTCGACCTACCCCGTCCACGTCCGAACCTCGACCCGCGTCACGGGCGTCGAGCGCGCGGGCAAGAAGACCCTGATCTCGACCGACGCGGGGCTGGCCGAGATGTTTGACGTCGTGGTGATCGCCACCGGATATGGACCGGACGCTTCGGGGTACTGGGCATCGGGTGATAGCGCGGACTATGTCGGAAAGCCGGACGGCGCGCGTTTACGAGCGGTTGTCTCCGGCTGCGGTGACGCAGGCCTGCTGGATGTCTTCAACCTGTGTTTGCGAGGCTTCGTCCATGCCGAGGTGGCTGAGCTTCTACAGCCCCTCGTCGATGCCGTGCCGGGGAGGATTGGGGATTGCGCCGAGCTGGACGCGATGATGGGCGAAGGCTTGGCCAACCTGAACGCGACGAGTAACGAGGACCTTATCGATGAGGCGCTTCGCATGGCCCATATCGACGGAGACCATCCCTTGGTGGGATGCCTCGACCGCAGCGAGACGCAGGCGAGACGCCTTGATCCGCAAGTGACGGCGGACAGGATCCGTCGTCACGTCGCGGATTACTACGCCGAGCGACAGCGCAAACTCTATGACGAAGAACTGGAGATCCCGGAGGCGGCCCTGGCGCCGTTGCGATGTCGCCTGCGCTCGGACGCCGAGGTGATCCTCAATGGACAGGGGGCGTCACCCTATTCACTGACCGCGTCGGTCTGGAACAAGCTGGTCCTGGCGGCCTTGCGTCGGGTCGGCGCCTTGCAGTATCGGCCCGGTTCATTTTCGGGCGGCGAGCCAGGCGTTCCTGTATTCATCGGCGGGCAGGAGATCGCGTCGGTCGATCGCGTCTTTGTTCGCCACGGTCCCCGCCGGGAGCAGAATGATTGGCTCGGCGCGCTGAAGCGCCGGTCGACGGATCTCTCGGTGGAGGTGCTGTCGGTGCAAGGGCAGCAGCCCTTCATGCGCGCTTATTTCGCGACGCCGGCTATCCTCGAGGAAGTCGGGATGGAGGTGGCTGAGGGACGGGCGTCCGATTGGCGCGAGGATCTCGTGCGTTACCCCGTCATTGGAGACGGCGAGGGTTCGCTGCGCTTAAGCCGTCGGCTGAGCGAGATCAGCCGGCGTCTCGCGACAACGCGCCTTGAAGCCTTGCTTGGCCAGCGAGCGGCGCGATAGCAGCCCAGATGCGGGCCCCGCCGTCGCCAACAACCATTTCACGCTTCGCGGCGGTGACGCGCGCCGTCCGCTCGCCGCGAGGCCTCGGCGCGGACCAGCGCCTTTGCGGGCCGCTTGGCGGAACTGTCCCAGCGCATGACCCCTGGATCATGCGCCGATGTCCGCCGTATGGAGATCTTGGACGCAAGGCAGGGGATCGCGGGTGAGCCAAGACGCCGAGGCAGAAGAACCGGGCAGCCAGTATGAGGCGGTCTCCGATGTACCGGTCCAGGTCCTCAATACCTATGCCAGACTCTGGCAGCTCGAGACCTGGCTCCGGGTCCTTGTTTATGTCGAACTGCGCGCCCTGCGCGGGGATGACTGGTCCAAGGACCTGAGTCTCAATCCGGGTCACCTTGCCTCCGACAAGTCGCTCACCCACATGCCGACGCCGGAAATGAACGCGTTGAGCTACGCCCAGCTCTCCAACCTCTTGAGCATCATCGGCAAGCACTGGGGCTGCTTTGCTCCCTATTTCCCACCGAAACACCTATGGGACGCGAAGTTCGAAGAGGTGAGGCAGATCCGCAACCGCGTCGCCCACTTCAGGGTGGGCCACGAAGACGATCTAGGCCGCGTCAAGCAGCTGCTTCGGGATCTGGACAAGGGCTTTTGGCGCTTTTGCACCAGCTACAACGGCTACTCGCCGCTGTTGCCCGTCGAGAAGGACTTGGTCGCTGAGCAGTTTCTGCCCCTTGATCCGCTGCCCTGGCGAGAGTTCAGCCCCAATCAGTGGGCGCAGATCGGCTTTCGCGACAAGTCATTACCCATCGGTCTCAGCGTGCGGGCACAACGCCGTCCCTGGGCGACGACCGGGCTAGTGCCTGGCCAGCCGGGGCATCTCTACGACATCTACATGTTCGCTCAGGACGGCCGCGAGTTCGACCTGCGCGCTTTGCTCGAGCGGACGGAGGGGCTGCACAAGCATTTCGTCCATATTCTCCTCGATCACGACACGGTGCGGCTGACAATTCCGGCCGTTCTTGGGGCCCCGACGGTGATCGACGTCGTTTCGAAGTTCCACGAGGCGGCCCTCTACAACGTACGCCGGGGAGTTGGCCGCGCCTCGGCCGAAGCCGTGGCCGATCAATGGCCCGAATACGTGGTCGGGCCGTGCAATCCGCTGAGCTTCCTCGCTCCCGACATGCCGTGCTCGTTCTTCGAGGTCTAGGCATGGTCGCGCAACGCGAACGACCAGCGAACTAGAGCGAGCATACCGCAAGCTATTCGACCATTTCGCTGGCGGTTTGGCGCCAGCGCGATCCTGAGCGACGATCAATTCATCTTGGCCCGGAGATCGCCGATGACAGCCTGTGGACCATGCCTGGATCCAGCTTGCGGTCCCGTCGACTTTGGGGCCTGCGCGAGCTTGGCGGACATGGTCGATCTTTATGACTTGCTCCGAGGAGACCTGCCGGCCCGCGAGCGGGCTTGGTGGGGCGACCAGAGCTTGACCTTCGATCAGGCTTGTCGGCGGGCGATGTTCAGGCTGGAGCAGGAGGGCAGGCGCGATGGGCACCAACGATACTATAGCGCGGCGGATCTTTCAGCGATGGGAGCCCGTCTGGCGACGCACGCTCAGGCCTTGAAAAGCGCCCAAGGCGACTTCGAGGCGCTACGCGAAGCCGTCGAGCAAGCGCTGGGTCTTACGCCGGGCCGCTCGCCGCTCCTGGTCTATGACGTCGCCCATCGGCTGGGCTGGTATCTGGCGACCCCGCCCAAACATGTCTATCTGCACGCTGGCCCAAGAATCGGCGCCGAACGTCTAAAGCCCGGTCTTGGACGCTATCGCCGGCTCGATCCCAACGATCCTGGCCAGCTACCCTCTGCTTTGCGCACACGGCTTTCTCCAGATCAGATCGAGAACTTCTTATGCGTGGCGCGGCGGGCTCTACATCCCGCTCTTTGGGACTGATGGGGATGGGTGACAGGCACGATCGACGCGGACGCTGGGTCGAGACCGACGAGGCGGAAGACGTTGCTGGCTCGGTGCGTCACGTTCTGCGCTGCTGGCCCTTGGCGGCCAAGGATCCTCAGGCCTTCAAGTGGGCGGCCTTGGCCTTGCACGCAGCCCTGCAGGGCGCCTGCGTCTGCCATTTGACCACCACAACCACGCCCGTCGGGGCGGTGACCGACCGAAACGCCGGTGAATGGCTGGCCTACTTCGAGCGTTCTCGAACGGATCCGGAAGCCAAGCCGCCCGAAACTTACCTGATGACGTT
>Ga0209758_1002373_pt1 | contig 19377 bp, 18 predicted proteins | sample AraplaMF_Col_mMF_FD_184258 | JGI IMG/M metagenome (GOLD analysis project Ga0209758, IMG submission 184258) | Arabidopsis root microbial communities from the University of North Carolina, USA - plate scrape MF_Col_mMF (SPAdes) (version 2) | ecosystem: Host-associated > Plants > Roots > Endosphere...
CGATGACATTGGCTGCAATCAGCGACCCGGTGACGCTGCCAAGCCCGCCCAGGATGACGATGGAGAATGCGGTCGCGGTGAGCTCGAGGCCGCCGCTCGGCGACACGCCGTGGACCATGGCGATCAGGACGCCGGCGACGCCTGCCAGCAGGCCGTAGATCGTCCAGACCACCCGGTGGATCGACGCCAGATTGTAACCGCACAGCACGAGACCACGGGGATTGATCGAGGCCGCGAGCAATGAGCGCCCGGACTTGGTGAACCCGACATAGAGCCACAGCGTGCCGAGCAGGCCCCAGGAAATCGCCGCCACCAGCAGGCTCGATATCGGCGTCCGCACGCCGAATATATTGACGACGCCGCTCACGATCTGCGGCACGCTCACCGGCACGTCGCCGAAGACGTTGGCCAGCGCTTCCTGCAGGATGATGGTCCACAACAGCGTGCCGACCAGCATGAAGACGTGCTCGTCGGCGTCCGACAGGCCCGGCAGGCGCTGGATCGGCCGGACAATCACCGCATACGTCAGCAGACCGACGACGACCCCCGCGATCACGCCGGACAGGATGATTTGAAGCGGGCCAAACGACGTCAGGCCGGCAACGTACCAGGCGACGATGCCGGCGGTGGCCAGCGTCGTGCCGTGGGCGAGGTTGAGAATTCCGCTGACGCCGTACAGCAGGGTGAATCCCGTCGTCGCCAGCGCGTAAATGGCGCTGATGAGAAACCCGCTGATGAGAAGCTGAACCAGCATGCGAAAACCTCGCGAGCTGCGCGGCCGGTTCTGGCCGGCCGCGCAGGACCTTGTGAAAACTACTTCGATGCGTGGGGCGAACCGACGACCTTGCCGGTGGCGGCATTCGGCGGCCACACCGTGACCTGCTTGCCCTCCTGCCACTGGATGCTGACGCCGGTGACGAAGCCGTTGCCGTATTTCATGTCGTGGGTGAGGGGATCGTCGGGCCCCTGGAACACGATGCGGCCGCTGGCGCCGACATAGTCGGCCTTTTCCAGTGCGTCGGTGAGTGGATCGGCGTCCGTGGTGCCGCTGCGCTCGATCGCGTCCTTGAGCAGATAGATCGCGTCATAGGTGGCGAAGGAGTGTGCCGCCGCGGTGGTGTTGAAGCGCGCCAGATAGGCCTTTGCGAAAGGAACGGTCTTCGGCGTCAGCGGGGAGTCTTCCGACGCGGCGGTGAAGGTGACGACACCGTTGGTGGCGCCGCTGGTTTCCTTCCAGAAGGCGCTGGCGCCGGCTTGTGCGTTATAGCCCATCATCAGCAGCGGAACCTGCTGGTTGTGCCATTGCACGACCGGCTTGTTGCCGATAATTCCGACGCCTGTCACGATGACGTTCGGTTTGGCGCCCTCGATCTTCTGGAAGATCGGCGTGAAGTCGCTGGTGTCGGTCGCGACCTTGATCGTATCGACGATTTTGAGGCCGACCGACGGCAGGCAGGTCTTCAGGAATTCGTCGTAGCTCTTGGTCCACGCCGCGTCCTCGGTCATCAGCACGGCGCTGGCATAACCGAGCTGCTTGACGCCGATATCGCCCATCGACTCGCAGACTCCGCGTGCCGTCGAGCTCGCCGGCAGGATCGAGCGGAAGACATATTTGTAGGCCGGATAGTTCTGCTTCACCAGCAGCCCGACCTGATCGGCGCCGGCGCCGGTGATGATGTAGGGCGTCTTGAGGCGGGCGGCCCACGGGCTCAGCGCGATGGCGATCTCGCTCAGGAACGTCCCGACCATCGCCTGGACCTTGTCCTGCTTGACCGCGCGCTGAAAGGCCAGGACCGCATCGCTGGCCGAGCCCTGGTCGTCATAGGTGATCAGTTCGACCTTGCGTCCCTTGATGCCGCCGGCGGCATTGATTTCTTCCGCCGCCAGCGTCGCGCCATTGAGGATGGCGGCGCCGTTGATCTGGGCGAATTTCGCCATGACGCCGATCCGGACCGGATCGGTCTGCGCGTCTGCGCTCGCCGGCAGGGCGCACAGCATGAGCCCGGCCGTCATGAGTTTCAGCTTGGCAAATCCCACGTATTCCTCCCCACGGTTCGCTTGATTGAAGCTTGTTCCCAATTCTGATCATATTGTATGATAGTCAGTCAATACCTCATCAAAAGATCGACGGGAGTTTTCATGAGCGTGTCTGACCAAATCATCCTGGTAACGGGGGCCGGCCGCGGCATCGGGCAGGCGGCAGCCGAGATGCTCGCCGCCTCCGGGGCCACGGTCGGCGTTGCCGATGTCGCGGGAGACAGCGCCCAGGCGGTCGCCGGCCGGATCCGCGACAACGGTGGCAAGGCCGTGCCGCTGGTCGCCGATCTGGCGGCCGAAGCAGGCTTCGTGGAAGCTGCGGCGGAGCTTGCGCGTTGCTGCGGGCGTATCGATGCGGTGATCAACAACGCGATGTGGATCCGCTACGAGCCGATCGAACAGGTCTCCGCGCAAACCATGGACGGCATGTTGGCGATCGGTCTGAAGGCTCCGGTCTGGGGCGTCCAGGCGCTGCTGCGTCACCGTGATGCGGCGCGCCCGGGTGCGGTCATCAACCTGGCGTCGCCGGCAGCCGATCAGGGCTATGCCAACACGGCGATCTACGCCGCTGTGAAGGGAGGTATCGTCGCCCTGACCCGCGCGCTGGCCGTCGAACTCGGGCCGCGCGGCGTTCGGGTCAATGCGGTGGCCCCGGGTGCGGTGCCGACGCCGGGCGCGCGCGCCATCGTCGACGACAAGGGCTATGAACTGCGCAAGGCCAAGACGCCGCTGCGCAGGCTCTGCAGCGAAGCCGACGTCGCCAGGGCGATGCGCTTTCTGTTGTCGCCGGAGGCAAGCTTCATCACCGGCGAAGTGCTGCATGTCGACGGCGGGATTTCCGTCAGCGCCGGATAATTCCAGACGCGCTTCGTGATCGCCGGCGCGGCGCCGCGATCACGATTTGCGGGGTTTCTTCCTGGCCGGGGTTTTGCCCTGCCCCGATTTCGGGGACTGTTGCGCCGCCAGCACCGCCAGCGCCGCGTCCGCGGCATTCTCGATATGCCTCACGCATTTGTGCCAGGCGGCCTCGGCGTCGCGGGTCTCGAGCGCCGCGACCATCTCGCGAATCTCGGCGATCGATTGCTTGGCGCGCGAGGGATTGGAATGCGACGTGGCGCGCAGCTGGGAAACCCGGGTGTGGATGATGCGCAGCATGTCCGCCACGATGGGATTGCCGCAGCCTTCCAGCAGAATGCCGTAGAACGCGGTCTTTGCCCGCATCATGCCTTGCGGCGTGTAATTCGTGTACACCGCGGCGAGTTCGTCGACCGTCTTCTTGAGGCCGGCGATCTGCTCCGAGCTGGCCCGGCGGGCAAACAGCCGGGCGGCCAGTCCCTCGAGGACGGCGCGCGTTTCGTAGATCGAGCGCGCCATCTCGGGCGTCACCACCGAGACGATCGAGCCCTTGTTGGGCAGGGTGGTGATCAGCCCGGCCGCTTCCAGTTCGCGCATGGCTTCGCGAATCGATGTCCGGGACACGCCCATGCGCTCGCAGAGCTCGCGGTCGATCAGCCGTGCGCCGGGCAGGAACTGCCCGAGTTCGATCGCCTCCTTCAGCCGCTCGACGATCTGGTGCCGAAGGGTGGGGGGCGTGGCGACGCGCAGCGATGCCTGCTGCGGGCCCGCTGCTTCCGCCTCCCGGTCTGCGTGGCGCCTGGTCGGACGATCCATCCGTCACCCCTGAAACTGCTTGCGTGTCACCTTAGTCAACGCAAATTCGGCTTGCAACGCTTTTGAATGATTGTCGGTCTGTATGACAATAATGCGCGTCGTTGGCGATAAGGCCCGCTGAGAATCCTTCGCGAGCTACACGTCGTGGCCAGGTTCAAGTGAAGGGCCGGCTTCGCAGGCGTCCCGGAGATCCACGCCTTTCGACCAAAGCCCAATAGTCGCGAAGAAAGATCGGCCGATATTGTCGTGCGATACCGCTGGAAAAGCGGCGACCCGCCACGAGGGAAGTGCGCATGACGCCGGATGCCGTCACCTTGGCCATCGATGTCATCCTGCTTTTTCCGATGGGTTTTTTCCTGCTGTCGTCACCCGCCTTTCTGCTGGTGAAGCTGGATATTCCGGAAGTCACCCAATTGCTGCGCGGCCTGTTCAGCGTCCATTTTCTGATGCTCAGCATCGCCGGCGCGATCGGGACGGTGGTCTTCGTGGTGGCCGGACGGCCGCTCTTCGCCCTCGGCAGCGCCCTGATCGCGGCTTTCGCGGTCTGGGCGCGGGGCTGGTTTCTGCCGCGGATGGATGCGCAGCTGAGTGCCAGGGATGCCGGCGACGCAGATGCGGTGCGCCGGCTACGCCGACTGCACTGGGGCGGCATGCTGTGCAATGCGCTCGTGCTCGTCGCGTTCGTCGGCACCATCCCTTATGCCGCGTCCGCTTGAAATCAGGTTCGCTACGCTGCTCACGAGGCGCGATGGAGAATGCAGATGAGCAGGTTCGCGTGGCGCCGGTGGCTGCGGAGACCGAACAAATCCCTGGAGGCCGCGGAGCGTTCCGGTCAACGATCTGAAGACCGGGATCGCCGCCGACTGCTCCAGGCGCTCTCCGTCATGGCCGGCGGCAGCGCCTTGGCCGCGATGTCACAACCGGCCGAGGCGAAGGAGGCCGACGATCCGCCGCCTCCCAGGCGGGCGCTGACCGGCCGCGATGCCGCCGGCAAGTCGGTGTTCAAGTCGTTTGACGTCACGCCCAAGGTGGTGACGATCGATTCCAATCCGGGACTGACGTTCTACGAACTCTACATGACCGACGACGTGCCGCGGCTCACCGGTCTCGAGCCTGACCCGATGCTTGCAGGGACGAAGGCTTTTCCCGGTCCCGGCGGCACGATGTTTCGCCTCATTTCCTATCCGCCCAAGCGACCTGAGGGCTACAAGCCGCCACCCGGCGTCACGTTCGAGAGTGGCCTGCGGGAAATGTCGGAAAAGGTTCCTGGCATGGGCGACCATTTCGAACGCGGCGCGCCGGGCATGCACACCTCCGATACCGTGGATTATTGTGTCGTGGTTCGCGGCGAGATGACGCTGGAATTGGACGACGGAGCGAGGATCCATATGCGCCAGGGTGATTGCGTCGTGCAGAACGGCACCCGCCATCGCTGGCGCAACCCGCTGCCGGAGCCGTGTCTGATGGCTTTCATTTCGGTCGGCGGAAAGCGGGCTAGCCACAGCGAGACGAGCGACACACGAGCTACGTTGAAAGCCCAATAAAGCAGCGCCATTGCCTGCTATTTGAACGCCCGGCAGTCGCGCCACACGCTTTCCTGCACGCAAGGCCTATTCGGCGCATCGAAATTTCAATTGCTGATCCAGTCACCGGTAGATTCAACGGATTGGCCCGGCCGGCGCCCGACTGGCATGCGTCCTGCTTAATCATCGAAGGCCACACGGCCGAACGAACGCGGTGCGGCAGGGACGTGACATTGTGCGCCATGACGGTCTAGCCAATTCGGAATCGGCGCCCGGGCCGCGGGCGGCCGCGGATGTGGCCGGCGCGGGCAGGGGATCCGCCTCGATCTCGATCAAAGGCGTCGGCTGTCGCTTCGGATCGACGCACGCGCTGGACATCGTCGATCTCGACATCGAAGCGGGAAGTTTCGTCGCGCTGGTCGGCCCGTCCGGCTGCGGCAAGACCACCTTGCTCAGAATCGTTGCGGATCTGGTCAGCCCGACCATGGGCGCCGTCCATATCGGCGATGCACCGGCCGCGGCGGCGCGACGTGAACGCCGGCTTGGCCTCGTCTCGCAGCGCCCCGCAGTGCTGCCCTGGAAGCGGGCGATCGAGGATGTGCTGTTCACCCAGCGCGTCACCGGCAGGTCGACTCTCCCGGCGCAGCGCATGTTGCGCGACTTCGGGCTTGCCGGCCACGAAGGCAAGATGCCGCATCAATTGAGTGGCGGCATGCTGCAGCGGGTGAATTTCGCCAGCGCCATCGCCCACGACCCGGACGTCCTCTTGATGGACGAACCTTTTTCCGCCCTCGACGAGATGACGCGCGAGGACCTCGGCATCTGGCTCGGCGAGACGCTGGCCCAGCGGCCCAAGACGGTGCTGTTCGTCACCCATCACATCGATGAAGCGGTCCTCCTCGCCGACCGCGTGATCGTGATGTCGCCGGCGCCGGGGCGCGTGCTGGCGGACATCGCGATCCCGGCGGTGCGACCGAGACACCGCGATTTCCGCAGCGATCCGTTGTTCGTCGCGGTGACGGCCCGGATTCGCGAACTGCTGTTCGATCGCCCGAGAGCGGCATCAGGCGAAGGAAATACCGGTTCGCGCGGGGAAGACGCGGCAAAATATGGAATGGGCGCAGCATGAACGACATCGCCGCCTTCAAGCCCTCCGCCGTCGCGCCGCGCTTTGGCGCGAGCGTTGTCCGCATTCTCCGTGGTTCGCTCGTCATGGCGACGCCGGTGCTGTCGATCCTGGCGCTGTGGTATGCGGCCATCGCCGTTTCGGGCCTGCCGGAATTCGTCATTCCCCGCCCGACCCAGGTGCTGGCGGCGCTGGTCGAGGACCGCGTCTTTATCGCGACGCATCTGCTCGAAACCCTCAAATCGGCGGGACTTGGCTTCCTGCTGGCCAATGCGATCGGCATCGGTCTCGCCATGCTGTTCGTCGCGGCGCCGCCGTTTCAGCGCATCGTCATGCCGGCGGCGATCACGCTGCGCAACATTCCCTATGTCGCGCTTGCCTCGGTGCTGGTGCTGGCGTTCGGCGACGGCCTGCCGTCGAAAATCCTGATCGTGGCGCTGGCGGGCTTCTTCCCGGTTCTGGTCAACACCCATCGCGGCCTGCTGGCGGTCGATCCGATCATCATCGACCGCATGCGCATCCTCGATGCCAGGCCGTGGGATGTTTTTCTGAAGGTGCGCCTGCCGTTTTCGTTGCCGTACATCCTGGCGGCGCAGGAGATCGTCGGCAGCGGCAGCATCATCGTCTCGATCGCCGCCGAATGGCTGACGTCGACCCAGGGCCTCGGCTACGTCATCAACCGGGCGATGTCGCAATATCGCGGAGACCAGGTCTATGCGGTGGCACTGCTGGCGGCACTGCTGTCGTTTGCCGTCTATTCGCTGATTCAGGTACTCGGCGCGCGGCTCGACTGGAGCGCGCGCAGGCCGGCCGGGGCAGGGAGCAACGCGAAATGAGGCAACGCATGACGATGTCGGGTATCGGGAAATTCGGCGCAGCGCTGGTCGCGCTCGCCGTGGCCGGCATCGCCCCGGCGCCGGCGCAGGACACCAAGCTGACTGACATCAGGATCGCGCTGTCCTGGTTGCGCAACGGTCAATATGCGCCGCTGATGGTGGCCGAAGCGAAAGGCTATTTCGCGGACGAAGGCCTGCGCGCCAGCTTCATCGACGGCGGCCCCGGCAAGAATCCGATCCCCACCGTCGGCGTCGGGCAGGCCGAGTTCGGCGTGACCTCCGGATCGCAATTATTCCAGGCCCGCGCGGCGCCAAGCCCTGTCGACATCGTCGGCATCGGCGCGATGACCCAGACCTTGCCTTATGCCTTCATCAAGCTCGCCGATCCTTCCGATCCGGATCCCTTGCCGAAAGACCTCGAAGGCAAGACCGTCGGGCTGCAAAGCGACGGCGGCATGTTTCTCGAGGCGCTGGCCAAGCGCAACGGCGTCGATTTCAGCAAGATCAAGGTCGAAATCGTGCTGGCGAATGCCGAACCTCTGCTGATCGGCAAGGTCGATTATTTCTCGGGCTACATCAACAACCAGACCTACCAGATCGAGGTCGAGGCGGCCAAGCCGAACGCGCCGGCCAACATCAAGGGCAAGGTCTGGAAAGCGATCCCGTTCTCCAAATACGGCGTCGAGGGCTATGGCGACGTTCTGTTCGCGAGCAGCAAGACGATCCGGGACAACCCGGAACTGGTGCGCAAATTCATGCGTGCGGCGGTGCGCGGCCTGAAATTCGTCATCGAAAATCCGAACGAGGCGGTCAAGGTGGTGGACGGCTTTCCCAACCAGGTCGAACGCGCCGACAAGCTTGCCTGGCGCTTCAAGATTCAAAACCAGCTGTCGGTCAGCGCCGACACCGGAACCAGCGGGCTGATGTGGATGCAGCCGAGGATCTGGGAAGCGACGATGGCGTTCTATCTCGACTACAAGCAGGTGACCCGTGTGCTGCCGGTCGACGAGATCATGACCAATGCGTTCAACCCCGGACTCGTCGTGAACTGACTGGACCGAGACGGCTTAAGGTTAGATCGAAATCGCTACTCCGTCATTGCGAGGAGCGAAGCGACGAAGCAATCCAGTCCTTGTTTGCAGCCTCTGGATTGCTTCGCTTCGCTCGCAATGACGGAGCTAGCGATGGTGCTTCGACTTGAATTCATCACGCGTTTGTCACCAACCACGGAGTCATCCATGAGCCTCGCCGCGACGACATCGACCGCCCTTCACCGGATCCCGACCCTCGATCTCCAGGATCCGCAATTCTCCAGCCGGATGGGCGCGGCCGCCGAGGACTATGGGTTCGCCAAGCTCACCGGCCACGGAATTTCACCCGCCGTCGTCGGCGAAACGTTGCGGGCTGCCGCCGATTTCTTCGCAAGGTCCGAGGACGAAAAGCGGCTGGTCCAGGACAAGCGCAACAACCGCGGCTTCATTCCGATGTTCGACGGGGTGTCCGCCGACGGCACCCCGAACGGCCACGAGGCCTTCAGCATGGGGCATCCGGTCCGCCCGAGCGATCCCGCGCTGCTCGATTTGCCGTTTTACGCCGAGACGCCGTGGCCGGACCGGCCGGGTTTCCGGCCGGCGCTGGAGGCGTGTTACGCCGGCCTGTTCGGCCTCGGCCAGAAAGTCCTCGAGGCGCTCGCGGTGCGGCTGTCCGCGGCGCCGGATTTCTTCGAACGGTTGTCGCAGAACACCTACTCGAACATGCGTGTCATTCATTATCCGCCGAGCGAAGCCGTCGCCGGCGTCACCGATGTCGGCGTCCGGCCGCATGAGGACCAGGGCCTGATCACGCTTTTGATCCAGGACATGAATGGCGGCCTCGAAGTGCGCGGGCCGGACGGCGAATGGCTGCCTGTCGTCCCCGAACCCGACACCGTGGTGATCAACGTCGGCAAGCTCCTGACCCGCTGGACCAACGGGCGTTTCAAGTCGGCTTTGCATCGCGTGATCAACCGCTCCGGCAATGAACGCTATTCGATCCCGCTGTTCGTTCATCCGAATTTCCACCAGACCATCGACCCGCGCGATTTCACCCCGGCTGGCGCGCCGCTCAAATTCGAACCGATCGTGGCCGGCGAGCAGGTCTATGCGAATTTCGCCAAGCAACGGGTGTCGTGGACGAAGCCCGCGGGGTGAAAGCAGGACCGGGAATGATAAGGCGTAGGGCGGATTGAAGCCGAGGGCGCAATCCGCCGTTTTCTCGGCGGCAGACCGCCAACGATGCTGCCTGGCCACATTTGATTTTTTGTAAGGTTTACCGGCCTTTTCGACCGGCGGCGGAAATCAGGTGGAGACGGCAAGGCACGCGGCTTTTCCGGGCGCTTGGCGAACTTTCCAATCCCGGACCGGCCATGCCGCGCGCCTCAATTGTAGGTCGGTCCGATGCGGCCCGGGCAATGCGTTGGTTCGAGTGCCGAATCTACGCGCGTTTGCGCGTCCAGCAGCAGTGCGATCCGGTAGATGGTCTGGTGCGGATTTTCGCAAAGCTCGAAATGGTCGGCGAGGATCGCGGTCAGCGCGGCTTCGAGCGGGGCGGGTTTGGCTCCAGGCAACGGCGCGGCTTTCTTGCGGATCATGATTGACAATCGACAGTTCCGTCGATGGTTCCCATGAAAAAAAATCGCGGCGGCGCGGCACCTTAGTGGCCGCAACCGATTGAGTGGGGGCACACGAGGAGCAAGCATGACGCCGCCGGACATCGCAGACAATTTTCGCCTACTGATCAACCACAGCGCCTTCCCCTGCGTCGGCGCTAAATCCGCTTTGGCGAGGGGGACGCTGGATATCCTGGTGGCCCGCGACCTGTGTTCGAACTGGGACGACCGCCGCATCTATGACGGCATCACCCGCATCGTGCAGGCCTACCGCGCCGATCGCGCGCTGTTCCAGAGTTTCGCCGTGATCTTCGAGGGCCCGGTCGATCTCGACGAGAAGCGCTTCGAGAAATTCCTGTGGGCGCGCGCCGAAAGCCTCACCAACAAGGACACCTGGCTCGGCGCGCCGCGCGACGCCCGCGTCAGCAGCGATCCCGAGGATCCGCATTTCTCGCTGAGCTTCGGCGAGGAGGCGTTCTTCATCGTCGGCCTGCATCCGCGTGCCAGCCGGCCGGCGCGGCGGTTCGAGCGCCCGGTGCTGGTGTTCAACCTGCACGACCAGTTCGAGCAGCTGCGCGAGCAGGGGCGCTACGAGCGCATGCGCGAGAAGATCATCGAACGCGACGTCGCCTTGGCCGGATCGCCCAACCCGATGTTGGCGCGGCACGGCAGCATCTCCGAGGCGCGCCAGTACAGCGGCCGCAACGTCGCGGAACCGCAATGGCGCTGCCCGTTCAACCCGGTGGCGCGCACATGACCAATGCCACCGTCATCGCGCCGCGGTCCGGCACCGCGTTCCGGCTCAGGCAGGGCCAGCACCTCACCGTGATCGATCCGCAGGGCGAGCAGGTGTCGGACCTGGTCGCCTTCTCTGCCGCCGACACCATGGAGGCGATTTCGTCGGGCCGCAGCCTCGATTACGCCAGCAAGCTATATCTGACCACCGGCGACGCGATCTATTCCAACCGCAGCAACGTCATGCTGCGGATCGTCGAGGACAAGGTCGGCCGCCATGACTTCCTGCTGACGCCGTGTTCGAAGGATACGTTCCGCATCATCTATGGCGACGAGGATCCGCACCGCGGCTGCTTCGGCAATCTCGAGGCCGCGCTGGCGCCGTTCAGCATCGGCGGCGACCATATCCCGGTGGCATTCAACTGCTTCATGAACGTGGTGATCGAGCCGTCGACCGGCGCCTTCACCGTCGAGGCGCCGCTGAGCCGCGGCGGCGACTTCATCAGCTTCCGCGCCGAGATGGATCTCATCATCGGTCTCACCGCCTGTTCGGCGCTGCAATCCAACAACTACGCCTTCAAGCCGATCGCCTATCGGGTGGAATGACTTCGGCAGCCGCCGCCTGAGGAGCTCTGTTTCTCATCCTTTCTGCGCCCGGACGAGACGCCCGGGCCACACCGCCGCCGAGGGGGCTCCTGAGCCGTTCTCAGTGAGAAACCGTTTTCTCATTGCCTTTTTGCCGAAATGAGCTATGAGAAACCGGTTTCTCAAGCGAGAGCGGCGATGCCGGGCTGGACGTCAAGCGACCGTGTGACGATTTATGACGTGGCGAAGGCCGCGCGTGTCAGCACGGCGACGGCGTCGAAGGCGCTCAATGGTTCCGGCCGAATGGCTCAGGAAACGCGGGATCGCATCAAGCGCACCGCGCAGGAGCTTGGCTTTCGGCCGAACTCACTGGCGCAGAGCCTGACCCGCAAGCGCAGTTTCACCGTCGGACTGCTGACCAACGATACCTATGGCCGGTTCACCCTGCCGGTCATGGCCGGGATCTCGGAAGGCCTGATCGATCATGGCGTGTCGGTCTTTCTATGCGCGGTCGAGGACAATCCCGATCTCGCCCGCATCCATGTCGACGCCATGCTCGATAAGCAGGTCGACGGCATCATCGCGACGGGCAGGCGGACTGACAAGCCGCTGCCGGTCGACCTGTCGGGCTTGGCGGTGCCTGTGGTCTACGCGCTCACCGCCGGCGCCGCCGACGGTGTCACCCTGGTGCCCGACGATCGGCAGGGCGCGAGCGAGGCGGTGCGCCACCTCATCGCGAAAGGGTGCCGCCGCGTCGCCCATGTGACCGGGCCTCGCAATTTCGGCGTGGTGCATGAGCGTGCACTGGCCTGTTCGGATGCCCTGGCGGCGGCGCCGCACGTCGCCGCCCTGGGAACTTTCAATGGCACGTGGGCGGAAGGCTGGGGCCATGAGGCGGTGGCTTTGCTCTGGGCGCGCTCCGAAACGCCGGACGGCATTTTCTGCGGCAACGACCAGATCGCCCGCGGCGTCGTCGATGCGTTGCGGGAGCGCGGGATCGGCGTGCCCGGCGACGTCTCGGTGGTCGGCTTCGACAACTGGGAGATCGTCGCGGCGCATACCCGTCCGCCGCTGACGACCATCGACATGAACCTCAAGGAGCTTGGACGCCAGGCCGGATTGGCGGTGATGCGCCTCGTCAATGGCGAAACCGTCGAGAAGGGGATCTGGAAGCTGCCCTGCAGCCTGATCGTTCGTTCATCGTAGCAGCATGGCAATCGACAAGGCCGGCATCACAACGGCCACAAACAGGAGGAGACCGGAATGATGAGAATGTTGAAGACGGCCGCGCTCGCTGCGCTGGCGATTCATCTGGCGAGCGGCCTGGCCTTCGCCCAGGAGAAGCTGACGATGTGGTCGCGCTCCAGCAGCGAGGCCTTCATGCCGCCGCTGATCAAGGCGTTCAACGCCGCGCACAAGACGCAGATCGAACTGCAGATCGTTCCCACCGCTGAAATGGTGCAGAAATACGCGATTGCCGCCGCCGGCGGTTCGGCGCCCGATCTGCTCTCGCTCGATCTCGTCTATACGCCGGCCTTCGCCGCATCGGGACAACTCGAAGACCTGACCGAACTGGCGAAGAGCCTGCCGTTCTTCGCACACCTCTCCAAGGCCCATGTCGGCGCCGGCAGTTACGACGGCCGCATCTACGGCCTGCCGATGTCGGCCGATGCCTCCGTCATGCTGTGGAACAAGAAGCTGTTCAGGCAGGCCGGCCTCGATCCCGACAAGGGCCCGACCAATTGGGCGGAGATCGAGCAATATGCCGGCAAGGTCAACGCCATCGGTGGCGATATCCGCGGCTTCTACTTCTCCGGCGCCTGCGGCGGCTGCAACGCCTTCACCTTCATGCCGCTGGTGTGGGCCTCGGGGGGCGACATCCTGGTCGACGGCGGCAAGCGCGCCACGCTCAACACGCCGCAGATGCGCGATGCCATCGCGCTCTATCGCGGGCTTGTCGAGAAGGGCTATGTGCCTGAAAGCGCCAGGACCGATCCCGGCGCCAACTTTTTCGGCGGTTTCGCCACCGACAAGGTCGGGATGTCGCCGATCGGCGCCTTTGCCATCGGCAACCTCGTGAAAAACTATCCGAACGTCGAGTTCGGGGTCACGTTCCTGCCGGGAAAGACCGGCGGCAAGGCTTCCTTCGCCGGCGGCGACAATTTCGTGGTGACCGCCGGGCGCAAGAAGATGGAGGCGGTGCGCGAATTCCTGACCTTCGCCTATTCGCTCGAGGGCCAGACGCTGCTCGCCAAGCTGGGCAGCCTGCCGACCCGCGGCGACATCGCCGCCGAAGCCGTCAAATCCCTCGACCAGCGCTATCTGGTCGCCACCGAGGCGATGGCCATCGGGCGGACTCCGTCGTCGCCCGTCTACAACGACATCATCAACAGCAGCACCGGTCCCTGGAAGCAGATGCTGAACGAGGTCTTCTTCGGCAAGGACGTCGAGGGTTCGCTCGTCAAGGCCGAGAAGACGATGCAATCGATCATCGACCAATCGGGAAAGTGAACCGGCAGGCGCGCCGTTCGCCGCAGCTTTGAACACGATTGCCCGGGCCGCTTCCGTTGCCCGGGCCGGGCTTCAGCCTTCCTGGACATGCGCGATGACCCAGTCTCAGACGTCCCAAGGACATACTCCCCGGCGCCGAGGCGCGCGGCTGCGCCGCAAGCAGATGGTCGGCCTGCTGTTCGTGGCGCCGGCGGTACTGCTGGTGCTGGTTTTCTTCGTGGTCCCGCTCGGCATGGCATTCTGGATGTCGTTGCACAACTGGCCGCTGCTTGGCCGGCCACGGTTCATCGGCTTCGCCAACTACGCCAACCTGATGCAGGACGAGCGTTTCTGGGCCGCCATGCGGTTCACCGTCTACTACACCGTGATCGTCACCATCGCGATCTTCGCGGTCGCTTTCCCGCTGGCGCTGTTCGTCGAAAAGGCTCGGCCGCTGACCAGGTTCTACCGGACGGCGTTCTTCCTGCCGGTGGTGATCGGCTTCGGTTCGGCCAGCCTGCTGTGGGCATGGCTGATGAACGTCGACGTCGGGCTGTTTTCGCCGCTGGCCTTCCGGCTCGGCCTGACCGAAAAACCGGTCAACCTGCTCGCCGGCTTCGACACCACCTTCTGGTCGATCGTCGTCATGGTGGTGTGGAAGACCGCGGGCTTCAACATGATCATCCTGCTCACCGGCCTGCAGGGCATCTCGTCCGAGGTGCAGGAAGCCGCGCGCATGGACGGCGCCTCGTACGGCCAGCGCTTCCGCCGCATCACCCTGCCGCTGATGCGGCGGACCATCGCGCTGGCGCTGATCCTGTCGGTGGCCGGCTCGATCCTGGCCTTCGACCAGTTCTACATCATCGCCGACGGCGGCCCGCAGAACAGCACGGTGACGGCAGTCTACTGGATCTTCAGCCAGTCCTTTGTCTCGTTCCGCCTCGGTTACGGCTCGGCGATGTCGATGGTGCTTCTGGTGCTGCTGGTGACGATCAGTGTCGTCCAGTTGCGGCTGTTGCGCACCCCGGAGGGCATGTGATGCCCCGCAAGACCGCCGTCGCCGCTCGCAATGCCCTGCGGTCGATCCGCCATCACGGCTTCGGCCTGATCGCGTCCTTCCTGTTCGTGGCGCCGATCGCCTGGAGCGCCCTGGTCAGCTTCAAGCCCTCGGCCGAGGCGGCACGGCCGCCGCTGCCGCCCTGGCCGGTCGAGGGCTTCAGCACGCAGAGCTACCAGAACCTCGCCCACTACGGCGTCGGCGTCTGGACCTATGCCGGCAACAGCCTGGTGGTGTCCGCCGCCACGGTGGTGGCCACGGTGATCGTCAGCCTGCTCGCCGGCTACGGGTTCTCGCGCTTCCAGTTTCCGCTCAAGAACGCGCTGTTCGTGCTGATCATCTCGACGGTGATGATCCCGTTTCAGTCGATCCTGACGCCGCTGTTCCTGATCCTGACCAGGCTGGGGCTGCAGAACACGCTGCCTGGGATCGTGTTGATCTATGTGACGCTGCAGATGCCGTTCTCGATCTTCATGATGCGCAACGCGTTCGATGCGGTGCCCAAGGAGATCGAGGACGCGGCCCGGGTCGATGGCGCGTCGGTGCTGCTGGTGCTGCGCAGGATCATGCTTCCGCTGGTGCTGCCGGGCGTGGCGACGGTGGCGATCTTCGCCTTCCTGGCCTCCTGGAACGAGTTTCTCGCGGCGCTGATCCTGCTCACCGACCAGAAGAAATACACCCTGCCGGTGATGATGGCCGCGGTCCGCTCCGGCCAGTTCGGCACCATCGACTGGGGCGCGGTGCAGTCGGGCGTGATGCTGATGATGGCGCCCTGTCTCGTGCTGTTCCTGCTGCTGCAGCGCTACTACATCCGCGGCCTGACCGCTGGCGCCGTCAAGTGAGTTAAACCGCAACGGAAATCAACGGATGAGTGACGACATGACTGCTCGCGACCTGCCCATGACCCGCGGCTTCCGGCCACCGGCCGTGCCCGATGTCGACGTGCGCGGCTTCTGGGGCGACCGCATCGACGCGGTCGCCGACAAGACCGCGATGATCCTCTACGAACGCTGCGTCGTCGCCGGCATGTTCGACCAGATCGATCCGGAGCGGCCGGTGCCGCCGGTGCGGATGCCGTTCCACATGCGCGCCGACGGGTCGCCCGACACCGTCAACGTGCAGATGTTCTGGGATTCCGACGTCGCCAAGGTCATCGAGACCGCCGCCTATGCGTTGTATCGCAAGCCCAATCCGGAGCTCGAGGCGAAGATCGATGCGATCATCGACATGTTCGCCGGGCTGCAGCAGCCGGACGGCTATCTGAACTCCTGGTTCATCCGGATGCAGCCCGGGCAGCGCTGGACCAATCTGCGCGACTGCCACGAACTCTACTGCGCCGGCCATCTGATCGAGGCCGCGGTCGCCTACTTCCATGCCACCGGCAAGCGCAAATTGCTCGACGTGATGTGCCGCTATGCCGATCACATCGACCGCGAGTTCGGCCCGCGTCCCGGACAGAAGCCGGGTTATTGCGGGCATGAGGAGATCGAGCTCGCCCTGGTCCGGCTCGGCCGCGCCACGGGGGAGCAGCGCTATCTCGGGCTCGCCCGCTACTTCATCGACGCGCGCGGCACCAGGCCGCATTACTTCGATGCCGAGGCCGCGGCGCGCGGCGCCGATCCCGCCGCGTTCCGGCACAAGACCTACCAGTACAACCAGTCGCATCTGCCGGTGCGCGAACAGACCAGGGTGACCGGTCACGCCGTGCGAGCGATGTACCTGTATTCCGGCATGGCCGATGTCGCGACCGAGTTCGGCGACGACACGCTGACCGACGCGCTGAAGGTGCTGTGGGAGGACCTGACCTCCAAACAGATGTACGTCACCGGCGGCATCGGGCCGGCGGCGAGCAACGAGGGCTTCACCGAGTATTACGACCTGCCCAACGAGAGCGCCTATGCCGAAACCTGCGCGGCGGTCGGCCTGACCATGTGGGCGAGCCGCATGCTCGGGCGCGGTCCCGACCGGCAATATGCCGACATCATGGAACAGGCGCTCTACAACGGCGCGCTGTCCGGCCTCGCGATCGACGGCACGCGCTTCTTCTACGACAACCCGCTCGAGAGCCGCGGCGAGCATCACCGCTGGATCTGGCATCGCTGCCCGTGCTGCCCGCCGAACATCGCCCGCACCGTGGCTTCGATCGGCAGCTACATGTACGGCGTCTCGGCCGGCGGCATCGCCGTCCATCTCTACGGCGAGAGTACCGCCAGGCTGACGGTCGGCGCCACCGCGGTGACCCTGACGCAGCACACCGCCTATCCGTTCGACGGCCGCGTGACGATCTCCGTTGGCGTCGCGGAGCCCGCGGACTTCTCACTGAGGTTGCGCGTCCCCGGCTGGTGCGAGGGCGCACGGCTGCGGGTCAACGGCGAGGACGTGCAGCCGGACGGCAGCCCCGGCGGCTACATTCATCTCCGTCGCGTATGGCGGGACGGCGATACGCTGGTTCTGGACCTGCCGATGAATGTGCGGGCGCTGCGCGCGCATCCGAAGGTCAAGGCCGACATCGGTCGCGTCGCCATCGCCCGCGGCCCGCTGATCTATTGCGCAGAGGAGACCGACAACGCCGCGGAGCTCAACGCCCTGATCCTGTCGCCGGACATGGCGGCCGCGCGCACCACGCCGATGCCGGAGCTCGGCGGCGCCGTCGCCATCGAACTCCCGGCGCGGCGCGAGCACTGGCCGCAGCAGGACGGCAAATTGTATGATGCCCTGCCGCCGGATCTCTCCGGGACCACGGCGCGCCTGGTGCCTTACCATCTGTGGGACAATCGCCAGCCCGGCGAAATGCTGGTCTGGCTCAGGGTGCAGCCATGACGGCGCCGTCGACCGCGCCGATCGAGCTGCGCAAGGTCCGCAAGGCGTTCGGCCCGGTCGAGGTCATCCACGATCTCGACCTCAAGGTCGAAGGCGGCGAATTCGTCGTCTTCGTCGGCCCCTCCGGCTGCGGCAAGTCCACCCTCCTGCGGATGATCGCCGGACTGGAGGACGTCACCGATGGCGAAATCCTGATCGCCGGCCGGGACGTGACCGATCTCGATCCCGCCAGGCGCGGCATCGCCATGGTGTTCCAGTCCTACGCGCTCTATCCGCATATGAGCGTGCGGGAGAATCTCGCTTTCGGTCTCGAGATCGCCAAGACCCCCGCCGCCGAGATCCGGCGGCAGGTCGACGCCGCGGCGGATATCCTCAAGATCGCCCCGCTGCTGGATCGCCGCCCCGGCCAGCTGTCCGGCGGGCAGCGCCAGCGCGTCGCCATCGGCCGCGCCATCGTGCGCAGGCCGCTGGTGTTTCTGTTCGACGAACCGCTCAGCAATCTCGATGCCGAACTGCGCGTCAGCATGCGGGTGGAGATCGCCCGCCTGCATCGCGAGCTCGGCAACACCATGATCTACGTCACCCACGACCAGACCGAGGCCATGACGCTGGCGGACCGCATCGTCATCCTGCGCGACGGCCGCATCGAGCAGGTCGGCACCCCGCGCGACGTCTACGAAAACCCCGCCAATCTCTTCGTCGCCGGCTTCATCGGCTCGCCGCGGATGAACATCATCGAAGGGGTCTGCCTGCCGGGAAACCGCGTCAGCCTGGCAGGCAGCGATATCGTGCTCGACACGCCGGTCCCCGTCGCTGAACACCAGGCGATCAGGCTGGGCATCCGCCCGGAACACTGGTCGATTGGCGACAGACAACAATCGTCGCTGGCCGCCGAAGTGGATTTCGCCGAATATCTCGGGAGCACGAAATACCTGCATTGCAGGCTGGCGAGTGGCGACGTCGTCACCGTCGAACAGCGCGGTGGCCCGGACTGCCGCTCCGGCGAGAAGCTGTGGCTGACCTGCGACCGCCGGAACATGAAATTCTTCACCGCGACCGGCCAAAGGATCGGGTGACCGGTCGGCGGCGTGCCACGCGCTTGATATCCGGTGTCGCTATTGATATCGGGGCAAGGGCGACCCAAGCCCGGTGCGCCTGCCTGGTCCGACGGCCTGTCACTTTTGGCGACAAGCCGATACCGTGGGACCGAATCCGTCTGTTGCGTGTTGGCATCCGGACATCGCAGGCCGCCCGGCGACGGGCCGCCGCCGGGTCCGGCTGGTTCAGGGACATCATCATGAAACCGCACATCAACTGCCTCATGGTCGCCAGCGTCGATGGTCGCACGCTGCACAGCCGCTGGCGGCCCCAATCGGCCAAGGGAACGGCCGGCGAGCTGTTCGAGCGGGTGCATGACGAACTCGGCGGCGACGCCTGGCTGGTCGGCCGTGTCACCGGCCAGGAGTTTGCCAAGGGTCAGCCGTATCCGGCTTCACAAGAGACGTTTCCGCGCGAAAACTGGTTTGCGCGGCGCGACGCCCGATCGTCTGACATCAAAGCCTATGGCGTGGTGCTCGACGCCGACGGCAAGATCGGCTGGGGCCGCTCCGAGATCGGCGGCGATCCGATCGTCGTCGTTCTCACCGAGGCGGTGTCGGATGCGCATCTCGCCGGGCTGCGCGGCGAGGGCGTGTCCTACATCTTCGCCGGCAAGTCCGAGCTCGATCTCGCGCTGGCGGTGGAGATTCTCAACCGCGAACTCGGCGTCGAGCGCCTGCTGCTGGAGGGCGGCGGCGGCGCCAACGGGGCTTTCCTGCGCGCCGGCCTGGTCGACGAGCTCAACCTCGTCG
>Ga0209758_1002374_pt1 | contig 19373 bp, 16 predicted proteins | sample AraplaMF_Col_mMF_FD_184258 | JGI IMG/M metagenome (GOLD analysis project Ga0209758, IMG submission 184258) | Arabidopsis root microbial communities from the University of North Carolina, USA - plate scrape MF_Col_mMF (SPAdes) (version 2) | ecosystem: Host-associated > Plants > Roots > Endosphere...
GCCGAGCGCGAGAGCGCTATTCCGCATCCGCGCGAGACCAGCCTTCTGTTTGGCCACCGTGAGGCAGAGGCGGCGCTGCTCACCGCCTATCGCAGCGGGCGCATCCCGCATGCCTGGCTGATCGGTGGACCGCAGGGGATCGGCAAGGCGACGCTGGCCTATCGCATGGCGCGCTTCGTGCTCGCCCACGGCCAACCGCTGTCGCCTGTCGTGCAGGACGCCGAAGACCTCGCGCTCGACCCTGATGATGCGGTAGCGCGACAGGTCGCCGCGGGCTCGCACGGCGGGCTTCTGACGCTCGAGCGCACCGCCAACGATCGCGGCGTGATGCGCACGGTGATCACCGTCGACGAGACGCGCGAGACCATCGCGTTCTTCGGCTCGACGGCTGCCGCGGAAGGTTGGCGCGTCTGTATCGTCGACACGGTCGACGAGCTCAATCCGAACGCGGCGAATGCATTGCTGAAGATCCTCGAGGAGCCGCCGCAGCGGTCACTGTTTCTGCTGGTGAGCCACGCGCCCGCACGCGTCCTCGCTACGATTCAGTCGCGCTGCCGCAAGCTGCGGCTGCGATCATTGACGATCGATGAGGTGATTGGCGCGGCCGCGGCGGCTGCAGGCCTTGCACCAACCGATCTGGCGCTGCGCGAAGCCGCGGAGGCCTCCGAGGGCAGTGTCGCACGGGCACTGACGCTGCTCGGCGGCGATGCGCTCAAACTCCAGAAGCGCACGGCGGCGTTGTTGGCGCGACTGCCGCAGGTCGATCCGCGCGAACTGCATACGCTTGGCGATTCGCTCGGCACCAGTGACCGCGTTGCGCTTGCGGCCTTCGTCGATGGCATCGATCGCTGGATTGCGGAACGCCTGCACGCGGACGAGGCCAATGCCAACCAGAACCTGCCGCGCCTTGCGCGGTTGAGCGAGGTATGGGAAAAGATCGTCCGCGCCGCGCGCGACACCGAAACCTACAATCTGGAGCGAAAGCCCTTGGTTTTCTCGGTGTTCGGCTGGCTGGCGGACGCAACGCGCTAGAGCGCAAATTCGTTTCCAGATTTCGGGAAGCCGGTAAAGGAATTCGTCGTGGCAACGCGAGCTAAGAAAACCGTCAAGGGCAAGAGCGGCAAGAAGGCTGCGAAGAAAGCCACGAAGAAGGCCGTAAAGGCACGCGTGTCCCAAGCGGTCAAGAACGTCAAGAAGAGCAAGAAGGCTGGCGCCAACAAGGGCGTGAAGAGGACCGCGAAGAAGGCTGCGAAGAAGCAGGTCGTCGCCAAGAGGGCCTCGAAGAAACCGGCTGCCAAGAAGCCCGCCAAGACCCCGGCGACGACCGCCACGAAGCCGGCGGCGGTCGCGCCGGCTCCCGTCGCAACGCCACCGACAGCCGTGAAGTCCAGGGTCTCAAAACCCAAGGCGCCACCTGCACCAAAGCCGGTGGCGGCCCCGAAACCGGCATCGGCTGTTGCGGCGCGCGCGCGCGACAACGTCTTCTATATCACCACTGCGATCGCCTACCCCAACGGGAGCCCGCATATCGGCCACGCCTATGAGGCGATCGCCACCGACGCGCTGGCGCGCTTTGCGCGGCTTGACGGCAAGGACGTCTTCTTCCTGACCGGCACTGACGAGCACGGTCTGAAGATGGTCCAGACCGCACAGAACGAGGGCCTGACACCAGCCGCACTCGCGACCCGCAACGCCGGCCGCTTCAAGGAGATGGACGAGCGACTGAACGTCTCGTTCGACCGCTTCATTCGCACGACCGAGGAACAGCACCATCGCTCGACCAAGGAAATCTGGCGGCGTATGGAAGCCAACGGCGACATCTATCTCGATAGCTATTCCGGCTGGTACTCGGTCCGCGATGAGGCTTATTACGCCGAGGAGGAGACGCGCCTGAACGATGACGGCGTACGCCTCGGTCCGCAGGGGACGCCGGTCGAATGGGTCGAGGAGAAGAGCTATTTCTTCCGCCTGTCGGCCTACGAGGACAAGCTCCTGAAGCACTACGAGGAACACCCGGATTTCGTCGGCCCGGATGCGCGCCGCAACGAAGTGGTGAGCTTCGTCAGGAGCGGCCTGCGCGATCTCTCGATCTCACGTACCACATTCGACTGGGGCGTCAGGGTGCCGGGCGACGACGAACACGTGATGTATGTCTGGGTCGACGCGCTCACCAACTACATCACCGGCATCGGCTTCCCCAACGACGGCGACAAGAACTGGCGCTATTGGCCGGCCGACGTGCACGTCATCGGCAAGGACATCATTCGTTTCCACGCCGTGCACTGGCCCGCGTTCCTGATGTCCGCCGGCATTCCGTTGCCGAAGCGGATCTATGCCCACGGATTCCTGTTCAACAGGGGCGAGAAGATGTCGAAATCGGTCGGCAATGTCGTCGACCCCTTCAACCTCGCGGACCAATACGGCGTCGACCAGATGCGCTATTTCTTCCTGCGCGAGGTGCCGTTCGGCCAGGACGGCAACTACAACCATGAAGCCATCGTGGCGCGCATCAATGCCGATCTTGCCAACGATCTCGGCAATCTCGCACAGCGCTCGTTGTCGATGATTGCGAAGCAACTCGGCGGGGTGCTGCCGGAGCCCGGCGCGTTCAGCGACAACGACAAGGCGATCCTGGCGATGGCCGACGGCATGGTCGCGGCGTCGCGCGAGGCCATGTCGACCCAGCAGATCCATCATTGGCTCAATGCCGTGTGGGCCGTGGTCGCGGAAGCCAACCGCTATTTCGCGGGCGAGGCGCCATGGGCGCTCGCCAAGACCGATCCTGTGAGGCAGAAGACGGTGCTCTACGTCACCGCTGAAGTCGTGCGCCAGATCGCGATCCTCGCCCAGCCGGCGATGCCGGTTGCCTGCGGCAAGCTGCTCGACAGCCTCGGCATCCCCGAAGGCGAGCGCAACTTCGCAATGCTCGGCGGAGACAAGCGCATCGCACCCGGCTCGACCCTGCCGGCGCCGACGCCCGCTTTCCCGCGTTACGTCGAGCCGGCGGCGTAGGGCACGCGCACGATGTTGGTCGATAGTCACTGCCATCTTGATTTTCCTGACTTCGCGGAAGATCTCGATGGGATCGTGTCGCGCGCCCGTACGGCCGGCGTCGGTCGCATGGTCACGATCTCGACGCGGGTGCGGAAGCTCGACCAGCTTCTGGCCATCGCCGGACGCTACGACGACGTCTATTGCTCGGTCGGCACCCATCCGCACCATGCGGACGAGGAAGACGGCATTACATCTGATGAGCTGATCGCGCTGACGCAGCACCCCAAGGTGGTCGCGCTTGGCGAAGCCGGGCTCGACTATTTCTACGACAACGGCTCGCCGGAAGCGCAGGCGAGAGGCTTTCGTGCCCATATCGTCGCCGCCCGCGCCACCGGCTTGCCGCTCGTCATCCACACCCGCGAAGCCGACCAGGATTGCGCCCGCATCCTCGAAGAGGAGGCAGCCAAGGGATCATTTCGCGCCGTGCTGCATTGTTACACCGGCGGGCGCGAGCTGGCGCTGAAGGCGGTGTCGCTCGGGTTGTACATCGGCTTCACGGGCATCCTAACCTTCAAGAAGTCGGATAGTTTGCGCGCGCTCGCGGCCGAATTGCCGTCGGATCGTATCCTGGTTGAGACGGACTCGCCCTACCTTGCGCCGGGCAAATTCCGGGGCAAGCGCAACGAGCCGGCCTATGTGGTCGAGGTCGCCAAAGTGCTCGCTGAAACCCGCGGCGTGTCGCTCGAGGAGATCTCGCGCCAGACCAGCGAAAATTTCTTCCGCCTGTTCTCCAAGGTGAAAGCTTGAGGGTCTGAACCGCATGACGCTGACGTTGACGATCCTGGGTTGCGGCTCCTCCGCCGGCGTGCCGCGCCCGGCACTCGGCTGGGGCGCCTGCGATCCCAACAACCCCAAGAACCGGCGTCGCCGCTGCTCGCTGCTGGTTGAAAAGACCTTGAGCCACGGCACCACACGTATCGTGATCGACACCTCGCCCGACCTGCGCGAGCAGTTGATATCGACCGACGTAGACCATATCGACGCGGTGTTCCTGACCCATGAGCATGCCGATCAGACCCATGGCATGGACGATCTGCGCTCCGTCGTCCTGCACATGCGAAAGCGCATTCCGACCTATTTCAATCAGTCGACCGCCAAGGACATCATGGCGCGGTTCTCCTATTGCTTCATCTCGCCGGAGGGCAGCGACTATCCGCCGATCCTCACCCGGCATTCGATCGAGGCGGGCGAAAGCCAGACCATTTTGGGGAAGGGGGGCGCGGTGACGATGACGGCCTTCCTGGTCCAGCACGGCCAAATTCCCGCGCTCGGCTATCGCATCGGCAACGCGGCCTACACGCCCGACCTGAACGACATTCCGCGCGAGAGCTGGGGCGCCTTGGAAAATCTCGATCTCTGGATCGTCGACGGCCTGCGCTATACCGGCCATCCCAGCCATTTCAGCATCAACGACGCGCTGTCCTGGATCGAGCGTTTCAAGCCGAAGCGCGCCGTCATCACCAACATGACTGCTGATGTCGATTACGAGGTGATCCGTCAGACACTGCCGGAGGGCGTAGTGCCCGCCTATGACGGACTGCGGCTGGAGACGGTGTAAGTCCGGTTAGGGAAAATCCGGAGCAGACCGGCATGTTCCTTGCCTGCAAGGAGCTGATCGTGTTGGTCTAATGTCTCAAAGACAGGCGGGTGACGGCGGCGATAATCAGCCAGAAACGGCGACGCACTGAAACAAGGGACGCGTGAGGATTGGGGGCCGCATTGGCGGAGCATGACGATATCGAAGCACCGGGATTGCTCCGGCGCTCTCTCGACCTTCTCTATCTCGGCTCGGGTTACGCAGCCGGCATGTTCATGGTCGCGATCTTCGCGATCATGATGGTCATGTCGGTCGGCAGGCAGTTTGCCATCAACATTCCCGCCGGCGACGATTTCGCGTCCTGGTGCATGGCCGCGATGGCCTTTCTCGGGCTCGCTCACACCTTCAAGCGCGGCGAGATGATCCGGGTCGGACTCCTGCTGGAGCGTCTGCACGGGCGCACGCGCCAGGCCGCCGAAATCGTAGCACTTGGCATCGCGACAGCGTTCATCCTCTACTTCACGCGATATGCAGCGCAGATGGCTTACGACTCCTGGCGCTTCAACGACGTGGCCCAGGGCGTCGTCGCCGCTCCTCTCTGGATTCCACAGCTCGGCTTTGCCGGCGGTCTCGCCATACTATCGATCGCGGTCATCGATGAAATGGTAAACGTCCTGAGGGGCGGGCGGCCAAGCTACGAGAAGGCTTCGCCTAACGAGACGCCGGACGAGTTCATCGAACGCATATCGCAGGGCGGCGGGGGTTGAACATGGCCAATCTCGGTATGATCGAGCTCTCCTTCATTCTGCTCGGCGTGATGATCCTGCTGCTGGGGAGCGGCGTGTGGATCGCCGTGTCGCTTGGGCTGGTGGGTTTTGTGGCAATGGCGCTGACCACGAGCTTGCCACTCGGTTCCGTGCTGGCCACGACCACCTGGAGCGCTAGCTCATCCTGGACGCTGGCCGCATTGCCACTGTTCATCTGGATGGGAGAAATCCTGTTCCGGACGAAATTGTCGGAGGAGATGTTCCGCGGCTTGTCGCCCTGGGTGCAATGGCTGCCCGGCCGGCTGACGCATGTGAACGTCATCGGCTGCGGCATCTTTGCGGCCGTGTCGGGCTCCTCGGCTGCGACCTGTGCGACGATCGGCAAGATCGCGCTGCCCGAGCTCGACGGACGCGGCTACGACAAGGGTCTCAGTCTCGGCTCCCTGGCAGGCTCCGGCACGCTCGGCCTGCTGATCCCACCGTCGATCCCGATGGTCGTGTATGCGGTGACGGCGAACGTCTCGGTCTTGCAGGTGTTCCTGGGCGGCTTCCTGCCCGGAGCGCTCGTGATGGTGCTCTACTCCGGTTACATCATCATATGGTCGCTGCTCAATCCGAAGAAAATTCCGCCGCGCGATCCTCCGATGCCGTTCCGGCAGAAGCTGAAGGAATCGGCCAAGCTCGTGCCGTGCCTGCTGCTGATCCTCGCAGTCTTCCTTTCGCTCGTGCTTGGCTTTGCGACTGCGACTGAATGCGCTGCATGGGGTGTTACCGGCGCGCTGCTGCTCGCATGGTGGAGCCGAACGCTCACGCGCAAGAACTTCGTCGAGAGCGTCATGAGCGCGACGCGTCTGACCTGCATGATCATGCTCATTCTCGCGGGAGCCGCCTACACGACGGCCGCGATGGCCTATACGGGCATTCCCGCGGCACTCGCCACCTGGGTCCAGGGGCAACAGCTCACGCCGAGCATGCTCGCGCTGTATTTGAGCGTGATGTACATCATCCTCGGCTGCTTGATCGACGGCATCTCGATGATCGTGTTGACGGCCGTCATCGTGCTGCCGATGGTGAAGCAGGCCGGACTCGATCTGGTCTGGTTCGGCGTCTACCTCATCATCCATGTCGAGATGGCGCAGATCACGCCGCCGGTTGGCTTCAACCTGTTCGTGCTCCAGAATATGAGCGGCCGCGATACTCTCACTGTCGCCAAAGCCGCGTTCCCGTTCTTCGTGCTGTTGCTGGCCGCCGTGTTCATCATCACCGAATATCCGCAAATCGTGCTGTTTCTGCCCAAGCTCGCGTTCCCCGACTGAGGGTTTTGCGTTTTACCGTGAGGAGAAGTTCGATGACGTCTCGCTTGTTGCTCTCAGGACTAATCGCCGGTGCGTTGCTGGCCGCGACGCCCACCATGGCCCAGACCAAATGGAATCTGCCGGCGGCGTATCCAATCGACAATCCGCACTCGGAAAACCTGGCCGCCTTCGCCAAGGACGTCGAAGCTGCGACCTCCGGAAAGCTCCTGATCACGGTTCATCCGAACGCCTCGCTGTTCAAGGCGCCGGACATCAAGCGTGCCGTCGTGACCGGACAGGCGCAAATGGGCGAATTGCTGCTCTCGATCCACGAGAATGAAGATCCGGTGTTCGGGATCGACGTCGTGCCGTTCCTCGCGACGAGCTTCCCTCAGGCGATGAAGCTGTATCAGGCCTCAAAGCCGCTGATTGCGAAGAAGCTGGACGCGCAAGGCCTGAAGCTTCTGTTCGCGGTGCCGTGGGCGCCGCAGGGCGTCTATGTCAACAAGCCGCTCGCTTCGATCGAGGACATGAAGGGCCTGAAATGGCGTGCCTATAACGTCGGAACCGCGCGCATCGGCGAATTGGTCGGCGCTCAATCCGTGACGATCCAGGCCGCGGAGCTTCCGCAGGCGCTTGCGACGGGCGTGGTGAATTCGTTCATGTCGTCGGGTGGCACGGGCTACGATTCCAAGGCGTGGGAGTCGCTGAAATACTTCTATGACGTGCAGGCCTGGATTCCGAAGGACTACACTTTCGTCAACAAGGCGGCATTCGAGGCCCTCGACAAGCCGACCCAGGAAGCCGTCCTCAAGGCCGCGGCTACGGCGGAAACGCGCGGCTGGAAGGCCTGGGAAGAGAAGGCCAATTGGTACATCGACCAGCTCAAGGCCAAGGGCATGACCGTCGAGCCGCCCAGCCCGGCGCTGAAGGCCGGTTTCGAGAAGATCGGCGAGCAGCTCACAGCCGACTGGCTCAAGAAGGCGGGTCCGGACGGCCAGGCCGTGATCGACGCCTACAAGAAGATGTGAGGACGATAGAGCCTTCCGCCTGAATTTCTCAGGCGGAAGGTCATTGGGTTGGCTCAGGCCAGATGGCCTTCGTCGAACCCACTCGCATTGCGCAGCAGGAGTTTCTGCATCCTGCTGGTGAACGTCTTAGGGGATCAGCCCTTGCGAACCAATCGCCAGCGTCCAGGAGTGGCGCCCATCGCGGCAGAGAATGCTCTGGTGAAATGGCTCTGATCCGCGAAGCCGCATTTGATCGCAATCTCTGTCAGTGACAGCTCCGGGTCTAGCAATAGAGCTTTGCTTTGCTCAATACGCTGATTCATTAGCCACCGGTGCGGCGGAGTTCCGGTACTGACTCTGAATGCACGGGCGAAGTGAGCGGCAGACAAGCCGCATTCGGCGGCGATCCGTGCCAGCGATATTTCGCCACCGAGGTTTGCGCGGATCAATGCCTTTGCGGTTCGGAGCTGCCACGGCGCCAATCCGCTGCGGTAAGAACGGAGGCGGGGTCGGCTGACGGTATATTTCTGCAGGAAATGAGACTGGAGGGCCATTGCGACATGGCCTACGAACAATTCGTTGGCCTCATGCGGTCTCTCCAGCATCGGCAGGAGGCAGGCGCCCAGGTGAACAAGAATGGGATCAAGGACGCTCGAGCCCGCGCTGACGTCGTACTCAACGCGACCGATCTCAAGCTCGTTCGCCAACTCGTTCAGCGCGTTGTGCGGCAGATATAGATAGAGGAAGTCAAAGGGATCGCGGAAATGGACAATCGTCTCGCATCGCAGGTCGTAGATGCTCGTCTCGTCCTTCAAAGCGCCCTTCGGTACGGGGAGACCATCCAGCCATGTCTCGGCTCTCTGATGCCGCAGGCGAAGGCATAACGCGAAGGCCTCGTCGGGAGGTGACGGTAAGGTCGGATCGGCGATCGGCCCCGAATAGGCCATGCGCGCCGCGGCAAACGTTCCTTTCTGCAATGATTTGACGAGACCCGAGTTCGGCCGCCGAATCATTGGAAATAGTTCTGCAAGCCGGTCCCCGTAGAGGCCATCAACCGCCATGACGCGCTCCCCATGCGCGGCCGAAAACGGTCGACCTGCAGCGTGTTTTACCTCGATGACGTCGCTTCATTTGTCCTAGCAGGCTCGTTTTGATCAATCGTGGCTCGGGATATTCAAGCGCCATTGGCCAGGTGCCACTAGAAATTGCGGCCGGATCCCTATTTCCCCTTATTGCCTCCGGAGCATTAATGTATTTCCCGACAGCCAAACCGGACGTCGTTTCGACGGAGCCGCAGAGCGATCTGTTTTTTTTGGAACACCTCGTTCGTGCTGCCCACTTCCGGTTCGCCGCACTCCGGGACGGATTTGGCGAATTGCACGCCGAGCTGCTGCCGACCGCGACCGCACGGAGTTCCGATGGCAACGATCGAAGCAGCCGTGCACACAGTTTGGCGAGAGCGACTGACGAGTTGATGGCCGCCGTCGCGGTGCTCGATCGAATGACTGGTGAGCTCCTGCTGGAATCCAAGCAGTTGCGTGCGGCCACCGGACCTGCGTCGGGCAACGTCCACACAATCGACTTTGAACGCTCACGCTTGCGAGGGAGTAGAAGCCGGAATGATCGCTCCGCCACGGCTAGGCACGAGAGGGTGAAGCGGATGTCCCACTCGGTGATCTCGCTGCTGGAGCTCGCCGCCACATTGGAGGAATCCATTGCGAACCTGCAAACCGTCAGGACCGGGGCGAGGGCCGACAATGGGTAGCTGCATGTCGAGCGTCGACCGCGATATCGCATTTTTTGTCACGTCGTCGCCGCTGTTCGATGGGCACGTCTCTACCTCGAATCTTACCGGTGCTCGGTGCGCCGTGCGTTGGAAACCGGAGAATCTACCGAATATCGCTATTTAGAACGATCGATAAAATGTTTTTTACGATCGATCGGTAAGTATTACAAACGCGATCTTGCAATTTGAGATGAATCGACTAAAGTTTTTTACAATCTAAAGATGTGAATCTAGCTGGAACAATCAGCATAGGCCTGCGTCCCGCTCGGATGCAGCGCCCTCACAAAATCAACTTACGCCGAGATCGCTTTCGCCGAGCCCACTTCGTTACGAAGCAGGAATTTCTGGATCTTGCCCGTGGACGTCTTCGGGATTGGTCCGAACACTACGGCCTTCGGCGTCTTGAAGCCGCTCAAATGCGTGCGGCAGAAGGCGATGATGTCGGCCTCGCTCGCGCTCGCCCCATCCTTGAGCTCGACGAAGGCGCAGGGAACTTCGCCCCATTTCGGATCGGGCTTGGCAACCACGGCGGCGAACAGCACGGCCGGGTGCTTGTAGAGAATATCCTCGACTTCGACGGACGAGACGTTCTCGCCGCCCGAGATGATGATGTCCTTGGAGCGGTCCTTGATGGTGACATAGCCTTGTTGGTCGAGCACACCGAGATCGCCGGTGTGAAACCAGCCGCCCTCGAAGGCTTCCCTGGTTGCCTTCGGATTCTTGAGGTAGCCCTTCATCACGATATTGCCGCGGAACATGACCTCGCCGATGGTCTCACCGTCGCGCGGCACCTCCTGCATGGTCTGCGGGTCGATGACGGTGACGCTTTCCTCGAGCGGGTAGGGTACGCCCTGCCGGCGCTTCATGCGCGCTCGCTCGGCGGCGGGAAGATCGTCCCAGCCGGGCTGCTCGGCGCAGACGGAGGCGGGGCCGTAGACCTCGGTCAGACCATAGACGTGGGTGAGTTTGATGCCAATGCTCTCGGCGCCTTCCAGCACCGCAACAGGGGGCGCCGCGCCCGCAATCAGGCCAACGACGCGGTGAGCCGCGTTGCCTTTCGGCGCATCGGGCGCGTTGATCAGCGTGTTGTATACGATCGGCGCGCCGCACATATGGGTGACGCCGCGCTGCCTTATCAGCTCGAAGATTTTGGTCGGCTCGACCTTGCGCAGGCAGACATTGATGCCGGCAGCTGCCGCGATGGTCCAAGGGAAGCACCAGCCGTTGCAATGGAACATCGGCAGCGTCCAGAGATAGACCGGGTGTTGGCCGAGATTGCCGGCGAGGATGTTGCTGACGGCGTTCAGATAGGCGCCGCGATGATGGGTGACGACGCCCTTGGGATTGCCCGTCGTGCCCGAGGTGTAGCTCAGTGCGATCGCGTCCCATTCGTCGCTCGGCGTGATCGCCGCAAAATTCGGATCGCCTTGCGCGACGGCCGCTTCATATTCGATCTCGCCGATACGCTTGCCGCCCTCGAAGGCGGCATCGTCGACATCGATCACGAACGGCTTCGGCCCGCTCATCCGCGCCAGCGAATCGGTGATCACGCCGGAAAACTCGGGATCGACCAGGATGATCTTGGCGCCGCCGTGGTCGAGCTGGAACGCGATCGAGGGCGCATCGAGCCGAATGTTGAGCGCGTTGAGCACGGCGCCGGTCATCGGGACCGCGAAGTGTGCTTCGTTCATCGCCGGGATGTTCGGCAGCATCGCCGCGACGGTGTCGCCGACGCCGATGCCCTTGCCGGCGAGATATGACGCAAAGCGCTTGCAGCGCTCATGCGTCTGAGCCCAGGTGAAGCTGCGGTCCTCATAGACCGTGCCGACGTGATCCGGATAAACCGCCGCGCTGCGCGCAAGGAAGCTCAGCGGCGATAATGGAACGTAGTTGGCAGGGGTCTTGTCGAGGCCGATATTGTACTGGTTCTGCCGATCACTCATCGACACCCTCCGTGACGCCGCGCTTACAGGAATCCAATCGAAATCCAGGGAAAGACCGCGACGATGATCAATCCCACCAGCAGCGCCACCAGGTAGCCCCAGATCGGCCTGATGCCGTCGGCCGGATCGACGCGTCCAATGGCACAGGCCGCATAATAGCCGACGCCGAAGGGCGGCGCGAATAGCCCGATACCCATCGCCAGAATGATCACCATGGCGTAGTGCACCTCATGCACGCCAACGGCGCGGGCGATCGGAAACAGCAGGGGTCCGAACAGTACGATCGCGGGGATGCCCTCCAGCACGCTGCCGAGGATCGTGAAGGCCAAAATGGACACGGCGAGGAAGGTCGCAGCTCCCCCGGGCAATCCGGTCATGGCCGCCGCCAGCGAGCGCGAGAAGCCTGATTGGGTCAAGCCCCAGGCCATGCCGGTGGCCGTGCCGATGATCAGCAAGATCGCGCCCGATAGCGCCGCGGTCTCGACCAGCATCGGAAACAGCCGTCGCCAGTCGAAGCGGCGGTAGATCAGCAAGCCGACCACGGCGCCATAGACGATGCCAATGGTGGAGACCTCAGTAGCGGTCGCGATGCCCTCGACCACGGCGTAGCGGATCACGAAGGGCAGCGCGAGCGCGGGCAGGGCGGCGATGAAGGTCTTGCCGATCTCGGAGGCGGTGGCGCGGCGGACATGGCTCATGTCCTCGTGGCGGTAGCGCCACCGCACCAACATGCAGAGCGTGATCGCGAGCACGACACCGGGCAGCAGGCCACCGGTGAACAGCGCCGCGATCGAGACGCCGGTGACCGAGCCGATCGTGATCAGCACGAGGCTTGGCGGAATGGTCTCGGTCTGGGCGCCGGTCGCCGCCAGGAGCGCGACGAGATCGCCGGGCTTGGCACCGCGCTGCTTCATCTCCGGAAACAGCACGGGCGCGACTGCGGCCATGTCGGCGGCCTTGGCGCCCGATATGCCCGACACCAGATACATCGCGCCCACCAGCACGTAGTGCAGGCCGCCGCGGACATGGCCGAGCAGGCTTCCCAGGAACGCCACCATGGCCCGGGCCATGCCGGTCATCTCGATCAGTAGCCCGAGGAAGACGAACAGCGGCACCGACAGCAAGATCAGATGGCTCATGCCCTCGTCCATTCGCCCGACCAGCACCATGACGGGCGTGCGCGTGGTCAGCGCCAGATAGCCGAAGATCGCGAGGCCAAAGCCGAACGCAATGGGAACGCCGGCGAAGACGCAGAAGCCGGCCACGCCGACGAAGAAGATCACGAGGTTGAGGTTGCCGAGAGGCCGCAAGTAAGGCTGCGCCAGCCAGAACAGACCGGCAACGACGACAACGGAGATCACGGCCGTCAGCACCATGCGATAGTCGGCGGTGCGGAGCAGTCGGACTAGCGCGAACGCCGCCATCAGGCAGATCCCGACCGGCAGCGCGACGGCGCGCCACATGTTCGAAATCTGAAGCGCCGGTGTAGTGATGAAGCTTTCCTCGTAGGCATAATCCCAGGACGGCCAGATGATCAGCACGAGGAAGGCCAACGCCGCGCAGGTCGCGACGAGGTCGAGATAAGCCCGCATCGCCGGCCGCGCACGCGCGACAACCGCAGTCATGCGCATGTGCTCGGAGCGGCGAAATGCGACCGCCGCGCCCAGCATCGCCAGCCACAGGAACAGGATCGAAGCGAGCTCGTCGGACCAGATCAGCGGCCGGTGCACGCCGTAGCGCGCGACGACGCCGGCAAACAGGATCGCGATCTCGACGACCACCAGAACGGCCGCCGGGATTTCGACGGTGAGGCCGAGGATACGCTCGAGCGAAGCCAGCACAGAGGATCGGCGAGGGGACTGAACAGCCGCCTCGCCCATCACTTCGCTCACCTGAACCCCGGTATGAGCCATGACGGCCCCAACGCGTTACGACAGCTTGCCGACGGCCTTTTCCAAGAGCTCCCAGGCCTGCTCGCCATACTTGCCCTTCCACTCGGCATAGAAGCCGGCGGTGCGCAGCTTGTCGCGGAACGGCGCGACCGCGGGCTGGTTGAAGGTCAGACCCTTGCCCGCGAGCTCCTGCTGGAGACCAGCGTTCAGCTTGGCAGTGTCCTCACGCTCCTTCATGGCGGCGGCGTTGATGTTCTTGGCGACGATGGTGCGCACGTCCTGTGGGAGTTTCTCCCAGGCTCTTCGGTTGGCCAGGAACCAGAAGCCGTCCCACATATGGTTGGTCAGCGAGCAGTATTTCTGCACCTCGTAGAGCTTTGCCGTCGAGATGATCGCCAGTGGGTTCTCCTGGCCCTCGACGATCTTGGTCTGGAGCGCGGAATAGACCTCGGCGAAATTGATCGAGGCGGGCGCAGCGTCGAAGGCCTTGAACATCGAGGTCCACAGCGGCGATACCGGCACGCGGATCTTGAAGCCCTTGAAGTCGTCAGGACCGTTGATGGGCTTGGTCGACGATGTGGTCTGGCGGAAGCCGTTGTCCCAGATCTTGTCCATGACCTCGAGGCCCGCCTTCTTGATCTCGCCGCGGACATAGGCGCCGAGGTCGCCGTCCATGGCCTTCCAGACCGTGTCGTAATCCGGGAACGCGAAGCCGATGCCGTTGATGGATGCCGCCGGCACCAGGGTCGACAGAATGAGGCCTGACAGCGTGAAGAACTCGACGCCGCCGGAACGGATCTGGCTCAGCATGTCGGTGTCCGAGCCAAGCTGGTTATTCGGGAAGATCTGAAGGTCGAACTTGCCGCCAGTCTCGCTCTTGATCGCCGCAGCCATCTCCTTGGCGCGGATGTTGAGCGGGTGCGTGTCGGGCAGGTTGTTGGCGTATTTATAAGTGAACTCGGCAGCCTGGGCACGGGCCACATAGGGTGCGCTGACGCCGCCGAAAACGGCGGTCGCGGCGGAGGCCTTGAGAAGCGTGCGGCGGGAAAAACTCATGGGGTCTGCTTCCTCAGAAGAATTGTTCTTGTTGTGAGACGCAAACCATACGGACGTCCGGCCTGAAGGTCATCTGCGATCTCGCGAAGCTCGCTTATTGCAGCCGGACAAGGTCGCGGCAATATCGGCTTTCGGAGACATCGGCCCGATGCAAATCTGAAAAACAACCCCATGCACAGTAGGCGTCAAGCGCTGAGGGACTGGACCAGCGCGGAGCCGAAATGACGGTGGAACGGAAGTGCGATGGGAGCAATCTCGGCTAAATATCTGATTAGATTGTGTATAAATACATTCCATAATATACCTTATGCGAATCGCGGGTATGGGTTGGCGGATTGTGGACGCGGGTTAGCGCCCCACTAGAATCCCACCCTGAGTTCACGGGATTCCTGTAGTGATCGCCGCGCAATTCGATTAGCCGCCCTCGCCTTGCTCACTTCAGCGAAGTGCTTCCATTGCGCGAAGCAGCCGAATAGCGCTTCACTGACCGCGCCCGAATGGAGATCAGGTTCATCGCTGGGCCAACTGGGAAATATCTCCAACGGACAGCTTGAGGGTCCGGGTCCGTCCAGCACGTTCGACGGTCAACTCGACCTGCTTGCCTACGCCCTTATCTTCAAGGATCGACGTCAGTTCTTCCATGCTGTGGACCGGCTTGCCATTCACCTCGGTGATAATGTCTCCGACCAGTCCATCGTCGCTCACGCCTTCGATTCCGGCTTGCGCAGCCGGCGAGCCCGGCAATGTTCGCAGGACGATGATGCCGTCAATTCCGAGGCTTGTTGCCTGGCCCTGCTTGGCCGCCACGATGCCAATTCCTGGCAAAGGGACGTGACCATCGCGGATCAGTTCGGCCGCGACGCGATTGACAATATCGACAGGAATGGCGAATCCGATCCCAGCCGACGCACCTGAGCCAGAGACGATGGCACTGTTCACGCCGATCAGCCGACCAGCACTATCGAGCAGCGGACCGCCGGAATTTCCCGGATTGATGGGGGCGTCCGTCTGAATCATCCCTTTGACCTCGCGCGCGGTCACCGACGGCAGCCTCCGACCGAGCGCGCTCACGATTCCGGACGTCAGCGTCTGGTCCAGGCCGTAAGGGTTGCCAATTGCGAACGTACTCTGCCCCACCTGCAGATCGGCCGAACGGCCGACACCGATGGGATGCAGGGCCGATCTCGGGCGCTCTAACTGAAGAACGGCGAGGTCGTAATTCGGAGCGGCGCCCACCACGCGCGCCGCGACAAATTCACCAGATGTGAGCCGAACCCCGATTTGGGCCGTGCCGCTGATGACGTGATTGTTGGTGATCACGTGCCCGGCAACGTCCCATACTATACCAGAGCCAGATTGAACCACGCTGCTCTCCTCGTCGGAAAACATCGATGTACTGGGTGTGCCCCGGGCGAAAACGTGAACGACGGACGGAGAGACCTCCTTGAAGAGACGGACGGTCGCCTGCTCACTCGCGGCAAGGTCGGCGCGAGGTGTCACGGTCCGGGGCGCAGAGGCAGAAAACCATAGAGCCGACAGGTAAGGCTGCATCACCCAAACCGTTGCCAATGCCAGCAACCAGACGATCACAAAGCGCAGGAAACGAACGGGCACAGTGACGCTCCTTGCCGGCATCTCAGTTTAAGGACACCCTACTCGTTCCTTGCGACGGTTCAGCGCAGGTGCCGGCGCCTGTTGCAAACGGCGGGGCGCTCTTCGCGGAACAGGGATCCGGTTGAGGCCGCTTGTACGCCGCGGGCTCACGCGGACTTACTTTTGCGTTCCGGAACTGTTGACATTGCCAGACGCGGCGCCAGCCGCACTCGATCCCACGGTGCCTGAGGTCGAGCCGCCGGACGTCATAGCCTCAAAAACCGACATACCATGCGGACCAATGGTCATGACCACCGGATTACCGTCCTTCGATTTCGCCTGCACCACGAAGGACTCCGCCACGACCTTCACATCGGTAAAGCCCGCGGCTTGCAGATCCCTCCTGATGCCCTCGATCGCCGCCTTGTTCTGAGCGCCGCCATTGGACCGAGGAGTATCGGCGGGGCTCTTCTGGTCGTGGCTGGCAGACGCTGCGTCCATCTGCGAGCTGTTAGCGGGCGCCGTGGTTTGGGCAAAGGCAGGGACCGCGAAGCAGGTGAACAACGCAGCTGTCATAGCGAGGGTTTTCATGGAGCTTCTCCTGAATTCACGTGTAGGCGCTCATGTTGCATCTTGAGCCGCAAATCAGAGAATGGAGCTGCCTGTCCGATCGTTCCAAACACATCACGAGTCATGGCTGCGGTGTTCGCCCCCCGAGATCGCGCGAAGCCAATAGGAACGCCTCTCTTCTCCGCGGCTTCTGATTTCAAGGAGAAACTAACATGACCTATCCGAACGACAATCGACCTGTCGGCAACCTGAATCGGCGAAACAACTGGGGAGGTTGGGCGGCTTTGGCCGTCTGCGTGATCCTGATCATCGTGGGCGCGTTCTACTATTCAGGCCGGCACAACACGACCGCATCGAACCAAAGCACTTCGCCAGCAACGACGACAGGATCAAACGCGACTGGTCCAGCAGCGCCGAAGAAATAGAGGACCAGGCCGCACGGATCGTCGGTCGCAGAACTACACGGCATCGGAGGACCCGGCACCGGACGATTTTCTCGACCGTTGCATCGAACGTTTCGAAGACGGCGGCGTGGACGATCGGCCGCCAGGCGCGACTGAGCGAAGGCGTGGTGCGCTGCTATATGTGCCGCAGGCCGAGCCGCACACGCACGCTCTCTAGGCTTTTCAGCGGTAGCCAAGGCTTGGATCAGCGGTGCCGCAGCCGGCGATTGACCCGTCGCGCCAGATAGTCGCCTGTGCTCTGCACGAGCTGCACCAGCGCGATCAGCACGACGACCACGGCCAGCATCATTTCCGGCATGAAGCGCTGGTAGCCGTAGCGGATGCCGAGATCGCCGAGCCCGCCCCCGCCGACCGCACCGACCATGGCGGAGTAGCCGAGCAGGCTGACGATCGCGAGGGTGAGCGCCAGCAGCAGTCCGGGCAGCGCCTCAGGGATCAACACCTTGAACACGATCTGGATCGGCGATGCCCCGAAGGAGGACGCGGTCTCGATCAGGCCGGCATCGACCTCGCGGATTGCCGCCTCCACCAGGCGCGCGATGAACGGCGCCGAGGCGATCGTCAGGGGCACGATCGCCGCCGTCGAGCCGATCGAGGTGCCGGCAATCAGCCGCGTGAACGGGATGATGGCGACGACCAGGATGATGAAGGGCGTCGATCGCGTGGCATTCACGACGGCGCCGAGCACGCGGTTGACCAGGGGCGCCGCGAACAGCTCGCCCTTGCGGCTGGTGGCGAGGAAGACGCCGAGCGGCAGGCCGATGGCGGTGCCGATCAGCGCGGCGATGCCGACCATGTACAGGCTCTCGAAGGTCGCCTGGATGATCAGGTTGATGAGTTCAGGCGACATAGCCGAGACGCTCCGTCGAGACTTGATGTTGAGACAGCCAAACCAGTGTGCGCGCCGCGGCGCTGTCCCCGCCGGGAATGCCGAGCACCAGTGAGCCGACATGCTGGCCACCGATCTCGTCGATGCGCGCCGACAGCAGCGAGACGTCAAGGCCCAGCTCGCGGGCGAGCCGTGCGATCAGCGTGTCACCGGCCCCTGCCCCGCGTACCTGGACCCGGATCACGGCATGGTTGCCCGGCTCCTGCACGATCCGGCTCGCCAGCGAGACCGGCAGGCTGTCGCCGGTCACCTCAGCCAGGAACGACTGCGTGACCGGGTGCTTGGGATGGGTGAAGATGTCGGCGACGTGGCCGCTCTCGACGAGGTGGCCGGCATCGAGCACGACGACTTCCTTGGCGAGCTGGCGCACCACGGACATTTCGTGGGTGATCAGCACGATGGTCACCCCGAGCGCGCGGTTGATATTCGCAAGCAGGTCCAGGATCGCGCGGGTGGTCTGCGGGTCCAGCGCGGAGGTCGCCTCGTCCGACAGCAGCACGCTCGGCCGCGTCGCCAGCGCGCGGGCAATGCCGACACGCTGCTTCTGGCCGCCGGAGAGCTCTGACGGATAGCGGTCGTGCTTGTCGGCGATGCCGACGAGGGCAAGCAGCTCGGTCACGCGCGCGCGGATGTTGGCCTTCGACCAGCCCGCGATCTCCAGCGGCAGCGCGATGTTGTCCGCCGCGGTCCGCGACGACAGTAGGTTGAAGTGCTGGAAGATCATGCCGATCGATCGTTGCGCCAGCCGCAACTCGCGTCCCGTGAGCGCCGAGATATCGCTGTTGTCGACGACGACGCGGCCAGCGCTTGGCTTCTCGAGCCCGTTGATGAGGCGGACCAGGCTCGACTTGCCGGCGCCGGAGCGGCCGATCACGCCGGTGATCGAACCGCGCGCAATCGTAAAGTCGATGGCTCGCAGCGCGCTAACGCCGGGCTTGCCGCGATAGGCCGGGTAGGTTTTCGAAATGTTCTCGAAGCGGACCATCGCCTCGGGCTGAGCCGCGGCGTGCTGGGTCTCAATCGGCTCTCCGATCACGAGCGATGGGTGCGCATTCATGGAAAGGGCTTTCATGCACGACATTTACCGCGCCCGCCCAACAGGCGCACGCGAACCAGGTCGCTGTCCAAGCGACGGAGGATGGAATAAAGGCAGGCGCGCGACGGCCGCGCTGCACTGCAGCGCACCTTCGCTTTTTCCAGTCTTCCTTGCAATGTCAGATATTTGCCGGGGATTGGGCCAAGTTTTCCCAATCGCTCCTCGGGGAAGAAAATTCGTCTGCGGGGGCTATCCAGGTTCCGTCTGGCTCATCGCATTTGCAACCAGGGCAGCACGATCAGTAGCATCCCGGCGAAATAGAGCACGCCGAAGATCAGGCCAAAGGCCCAGAACTGGCGCTTCCCGATATAGCCGCTGCCGTAATACATCGGCGCGGGGCCGGTTGCGTACGGCGAGATCACGCCCATCAGGCCGAGCGAATACATGCAGAGCATGGCCAGCGTCGTCACGGGCAGATCGG
>Ga0209758_1002378_pt1 | contig 19361 bp, 21 predicted proteins | sample AraplaMF_Col_mMF_FD_184258 | JGI IMG/M metagenome (GOLD analysis project Ga0209758, IMG submission 184258) | Arabidopsis root microbial communities from the University of North Carolina, USA - plate scrape MF_Col_mMF (SPAdes) (version 2) | ecosystem: Host-associated > Plants > Roots > Endosphere...
GGCGGCCGCTGCGAGGTCTGCCAGGGCGACGGCGTCATCAAGATCGAGATGCACTTCCTGCCCGACGTCTACGTCACCTGCGACGTCTGCAAGGGCAAGCGCTACAATCGCGAGACGCTGGAAGTCCTGTTCAAGGGCAAGAGCATCGCCGACGTGCTCGACATGACCGTCGAGGAGGCGGCCGAGTTCTTCAAGGCAGTGCCGCGCGTGCGCGAGACCTTCCAGACCCTGCACCGCGTCGGCCTCGACTACATCCATGTCGGCCAGCAGGCCACGACGCTGTCAGGCGGCGAAGCCCAACGCGTCAAGCTGGCGAAGGAGCTGTCCAAGCGCGCGACAGGACGAACGCTCTACATCCTGGACGAGCCCACCACCGGCCTGCACTTCCATGACGTCAAGAAGTTGCTCGAGGTGCTGCACGAGCTGGTCGCGCAAGGCAACACGGTCGTCGTCATCGAGCACAATCTCGAAGTCATCAAGACCGCCGACTGGGTCATCGATCTCGGTCCCGAAGGCGGCGACGGCGGCGGCGAGATCGTCGCCTGGGGTCCGCCGGAAGACATCGTCAAGGCGCAGCGGAGCTATACCGGCAAGTTCCTGGAGCCGGTGCTGAAGAAGGCCCGCAAGCCGAAGCGACGGAGCACGAGCGAGGCGGCGGAGTAGACCGATGCCGCGGGCGGATTAGCAAAGCGTGATCCGCCACGGCTCATCTCGTGAGACTGGTGCCGATATGTCCGCTGGACTTGTGCAAACCTATCGCGCCTTCGCCCACAACAATGCCTGGGCGAACCATCGCCTGCTCACCGCGTGCGCCGGCCTGAGCCAAGCCGATTTCGAAACGCGGCGAGCCGGGTTCTTCCCAAGCCTGCAGCGCACGCTGAACCACATCTACGTCATCGATCTCTTTTACGTCGATGCCCTCGAGGGTGGCTGGCTCGGACCACGCGCCTGGGAAAACGAGGTACCCTATCCATCGTTATCCGAGCTGAAACCTGCCCAGGCCGCCATGGACCGGCGTCTGCTCGCCATCTGCGATGCGCTCACGCCTGAGCTTCTCGACGGTACGGTCCGGATCAATCGCCATACGCGGGTCCAGACCGAGCGTCGCGACCGGCTCCTCATGCATCTCTTCCAGCATCAGATTCATCATCGCGGGCAGGCTCACGCGATGTTGGCCGAGACCGCGGTCGCGCCACCGCAACTCGATGAGTTCTTCGCGGAAGGGGAAGCGTCGCTTCGAGCGGACGAGTTCGCGGAGCTTGGCTGGACCGAGGAGACCGTGTGGAAAGACTAGACGTGGTGAAGAACGGAGCTGCGTCCGAGGGCCGCCCTTCTGCGCCCTACTCCGTCGCCATCTTCGACCTCGACGGCACCCTCGTCGACAGCTTTCCCTGGTTCCTGCGCACCATCAACGATGTCGCCGACCGTTTCGGCTTTCGGCGCGTCGCCGATGAGGATGTCGAGGAGCTGCGACATGCCTCGACGCGGGAGATCATCAGCCGCCTCGAAGTGCCTGTGTGGAAGCTGCCGGCAATCGCGCGGCATGCGCGGCGGTTGAAGGGCGAAGCGGCGGCGGAGATTTCGCTGTTTGCGGACACTGACGCGATGCTGCGAACCCTGGCCGACAAGGGCATACAGCTCGCGCTGGTGACGTCAGACAGTGAGGCCAATGCGCGACAAAAGCTTGGGACATCAGCCGCGCTGTTCTCGCACTTCGACTGCGCGGCTTCGGTGTTCGGCAAGCCCGCAAGATTCCGTCGCGTCATCCGGCGCGCAGGCGTCGAACCGCATAGGGTCATCTCGATCGGTGACGAGGTGCGCGACATCGAAGCGGCGCGCGCCGTGGGAATTGCCTGCGGCGCGGTGTGCTGGGGCTATGCAGCGCCAGCGGCGTTGCGGACGCTGAGACCGGACTTTGTATTTGAGCACATCGACGAGGTCGTGCGGGCGTTTGATGTGGTGTCATAGCTGGTCGTGCACACCATTCCTTGCGTTGCCCGACAGGCAAAACACGCCAGAGCAAGGTCAACGTATCAGCGCGAAAATAGTTCGCTTTACTGGAATTCGGAATTATCGCATATTGCGACCATCCCAGCCCAAGCCGAGGGGCGCTATCGCGATCGTCACGACACGCGGGATGGGACGTGGTGGACGCGGGCCGCATTGGCGCGAAGGGTCTTGCAGGGCGGGCAACCGTGAGCGAGAGCCTCGCGCGGACGACCGGTGCGATCCGCGTACGGCAAAATCGTGTGGTCCTGGCGCCCGAAAGGCTGTGCGCCAAGTCTTGCGGGGATGCGTGTGGCCCGACCGGGTTTTCGCAATCAATCATCTGCAAGGCGACGGGGGCAATAGTGCATCGCTCCCCGGGGAGAGCGCGACATAAGCCGTAAGCCCACTGCGCAGGGAAGGCCGGATGTTTGGCTTCACCTGTATGCCGCTGTGCAGCCTCTTGTAGCGCAACTCATCGCACAGTGGACCGCGGGTGCCAGCCGGCACCCGGCCTTCCCTGCGCCCTCGGCACTCTCGTGGGCAAACATTGTCGCAGAGCTCGGGCGCGATGTGCCGCGAGAACGAGAACTCATGCTCGCCATTCAAGACCGATCTCGGGCGCCGCTAGCAGGGACGGACTCATTGCAAAGAGGTATCTTGCGGTCCCCAGCGCCAGCGAGGCTACTCCACGACCTCCAGCACCAGCTCCATGGTCATCAGCACGGGATTGTCGCCGCGGATCAGACGCCCCTCGGCGATCCCGCCGGTGTAATCGATCAGGGCGACATCGAGCGCGGCTTCCAGCGCCCCGGACGTGGCAGGCGCGATCGTCCCGGCAGTGATCGCAAGCTCCGTCGCAAACGGCTCGGTCACGCCGCCATGGGTGAAGCGCGCGCCGATCGTCGAGCCGACGCCGCCGTGGATTTTGGCACGCGCAATGCCATGCGTGCGGCAGAAGGCTTCGAGACACAAGGCAAAGTCTTGGTTGGGCCGCAGCCGCAGCGCAAAGGCGCGGCTGGTCGCGCGTGCGCCGTTGCGCGCCGCTGGCACCGGCCCGAACAGCTTGAAATTGGTCTCGGGATCGGGCTCCGCCGTGAACATCGCGCCATCGATTCCGAAGGCCTGAACCTCGAATGGTTCGGCGATAACAGTCTCGTCCGGCAGCATGTGGCCACCGCTCGCTTTGCCGTCTGCCTCGGTCCACAGCCCGTGGCAATGAAAGAACGGCGCACCGTCGCGCGATCCCAACGTCATGCTGCCGAGCCTCGTGCGCGTCACGCCTGCGGGACGATACGTCTCGCTATAGAACGCCGCATTCTCGCCGGTCTTGGACAGCGCCGGCATGACATAGCCGAACGGCCCGAGCGCGCCGTGGCCGAAATTCAGCACGCCGCCGGCAAACCCTTCGGCCGCAAAGCCGCGGCGCGCGGCTTCGAGCAACGGCAGGCCGGCTTGAAGCGTGAACGAAAACGCGCGCCCCCTTGCCTCCACCCATTGGATCCGTTCAGTGGCGGGAGCCCCCGGCTGCTTGATGGTCCGCATGCCCCGCGCTCAGCCCGCCTGCTTCCTGTCGAGCTCGAGCAGCCCGCGCGCCTCGAGCTCGTCACGCACCATGCGCTTGGGTACCTTGCCGTAGCCGGATTTCGGCAACGCCTCCCAGAAGAAGAACCGCTTCGGCATCTTGTAGCGGGGCACTTTCGGCGCCAGGAATGCCGCTATCTCCGCTTCGCTGACCGGCTTGGCACCCTCGCGTGCAACGCAGACCGCGACGCCAACCTCCCCCCAGGTCGCATCGGGCACGCCGAGCACGGCGACCTCGCCGACCGAAGGATGCGTCAGGATCTTCTCCTCGATCTCGCGCGGATAGATGTTGGAGCCGCCGGAGATGTACATGTCGGAGGCGCGTCCGGTGATGTAGACAAAGCCCTCCTCGTCCATGTGGCCGAGATCGCCGGTGCGGAACCAGCCGTTACGGAACGCCTTCGCATTGGCTTCAGCATTGTCGTAGTAGCCGGCAAGCACCGCAGGCCCGATCACGCAGATCTCGCCGCTCTGATTGGCGCCGAGCTCGCGGCCCTCGTCGTCCTGGATCGAGACCTGCATGCCGGTGCGCTCGAAGCCGCAAGTGCCGATCCGCGCATGCGGCCCGTCTTCGGGATCATGCAACGCGGCCGGCAGCACCGTGATGTTGCCGGTGACCTCGCCGAGACCGAAATACTGCACGATGACTTTGCCGAGCTTCCTCAATGCGGCCTTCTGGTCCTCACGATACATCGGCGCACCCGCATAGATGACGTGACGCAGCGAGGAATGATCGTATTTGTCGACGGCGGGATGCTCGACCATCATCTTCAGGATCGTCGGCACGGTGAAGAGATTGCCGACGCGATGCTTTTCGATCAGCCGAAACGCCTCGTCGATGTCGAATCTCTCGGTCGGCAGCAGCACCGTGCAGACGCCCCGCGCAGTCTGCACCAGCTGATGCACGCCGGCACCATGCGACAGCGGCGCCACCACCAGCGAGGTATCGGCTTCCGTCACGCCGGGCGTAAGATCGGCGAGATGGTTGGTGACGACAAAGCCCATCTGGCCATGCGTCAGCACTGCGGCTTTGGAACGGCCCGTGGTGCCGGAGGTGAAGAAGAACCAGCAGGGATCATCGTGCTCGACGGCGATGTTCTGGACCACCTGCCCCGCTTGCGAGGCGATCGCTTCGGCCACCGAGCGCTCGCCGAACGTGCCCTTGCCGTCGATGCTCCAGGTGAACTCCAGGGCGCCGCCGTTCACGGCCGCCGCGTGTTCAGGGAAATCGACGTGGCACAGAAACGCCTTCGCGCCCGAAGCCTGCGCGAGATAGGCTACTTCGTCCGGCATCAGCCGGAAATTGGTGGGCACCCAGACCGCGCCGAGCCGGAATGCAGCAAACATCGAGAAAAACATCTCGTCGCCATTTTTGGAATGGACGAGGATACGGTCGCCCTTGACCACGCCGCGCGCGGCGAGGGCAGCGGCGAGCGCCGAAACCTGCGCATCGATCTCGCGCCAGGTCCAGGATCTGTCACCCCAGACGAAACCGGCGCGCGCTCCATGCCTCCGCGCATTCTGGGTCAGCATGTAAGCGAGATTCATGACGCGGCGGGACATGCGGAGCGGCTGCATCGGGCTTCCTCTTCGGCGGTGGACGGCACGCAAGCCGCCCGCTCATTGCAGCCCATTTATCGCCATCGGACGCGCCCCTGCAAGGCCACGATCCGCACCCCTGCCCTACGGTGTCCTGAACTCGAACGGCTTCGCCGTGATCGCCTTCCGCTTGACGCAAGCCTGCGCGCCAAAGCCACCGCAGAAGCTGCCGTGCAGATCGAAGCGGATGGTGCGGGCTGCGCCGCCTTTCATCGGCGGCGCCAGGACAGTGTAGTTGCGGACATAGCCGTCAAACACCTGGCGCGCGCGGCCATCCGGCAGCGTCACCAGAATATTCATGACGCAACCGCCGGTTCCGCAATAGGTGCCCTCGCGCCCGCTGCGTTTGGTGTCGCGGAAATCGACGATGTAGTCATCACGCCCGTCGCCTGTGAGGTCGATCCTGCGCACGGTATCCGGCGCGAACGCAACCTCGCCGCCGCCCTGACTCCCGCACTCCTCCTTGGCGTAGCGCAGCGCCTTCTGCACGCCTGGCGGATAGTCGGCGGGATTAAACGGATTCGCATCGTCCGCGCGCGCGGCGGCGATGGGGAACAAGGCGAGCAGAACGATGAGACAACGCATGCGCGTTTGTCGCCGGCGCCGGCCCAACCGTTCAGGGAAATTTAAACATGATCGGCGCAACCTTCATCAGTTCTCGCGTACAGAGTGCCGCATCATGGTCAAAGCGTCTGCCGTCTTCCTGTTGTCGCTGGCGCTCGCCGGATGTGCTGCGGCTCCGCAAGCGGACCTCACCTCGGGCTCCGCATTCAAGCCTGCGCGTTACGCGTGGGATGGCGCTGGCGAGGACCCCAATCAGCCTCGTGCCACTGCCCAGCCGTCGCCGGCGACGCGCATCGCCGCATCCGAGCGTGCCCAGGCCCAAGCCGGCCTCCAACCCTATTCGAAGGAATGGTGGCAGGTCCAGGACGGCATCGAGGCCGAGCAGGACGCCAAGGTCAATCGCTCGCTGGTCATCTGCCAGGGCTGCCTCCGCCCGAAACAACAGCCGGAAGATTCGCGGCTCGCCAAGGCGACCGATTGAACCGTATGGCCGTTACACCGGTCTACTGAGATGCCGCGCTGATCGATCGTTCCGGCCCTCATCGCGTGCCATCATCCCGGGGACAATCCATGCTTACCCGCCGCAGCCTCATTGCCGCCTCTCTCCTCGTAGCCGCCTCGCCTGCCCTCGCCCAGAGCCCCGCGCCGGCCGATCCCGCCACCATCCTGACCGCGATCTATACCCGGGCAGCCAAAGGCAAAGGTGATGGCGGCGCGGCCTTCGTCACCGAGACCAAGGCCGCAAAAGCAAAATATCTCTCCAAGGCGCTGATTGGCCTCTGGGCCAGGGCGGATGCGCATACGCCGAAGGGCGATGTCGGACCTGTTGACTTCGATCCCGTCACCAACTCGCAGGAACCCGACGTGAAGTCGTTCAAGATTGACGCGGAGAAGACGGAGGCCGGCAAGGCCACGCTCGCGGTGACCATCACAGGCCATCGCAACGACCGCAAACCCGCCGACCAGATCGTGCGTTACGACTTCGTGCGCGAGGCCGGCAGCTGGAAAATCGATGACATCAAGGGCTCCTCCGACGGAGAAGCTTGGTCGATCCGCAAGATGCTGACGGACTCGCTGAAAAGTTGAGTGGAGACATCATGAGCGACGTGTTCAACAACAGAGCCCATCACCGCTACGAAATGGAGATGGAGGGTCACCTCGCGACCGAGCATTACAAGCTCGACGGCGATGTCATCACATTCGAGCATACCGACGTGCCGAAGGAGCTCGGCGGCAAAGGCATCGGCTCAAGGCTGGTGCAAGGCGCGCTCGACCAGGTCCGCGCGGCCGGATGGAAGCTGATTCCGCAATGTCCGTTCGTCAAGGCTTGGATCGAGAAGCACCCGGACTATGCGGATCTGGTGAAATCGTGAAGGCGCAGGCCCGCCGAGCTTCGCCCGGCAGGCCTGCCGATCTGCCGCTATTGCCCGTGTCTGAGCAGATCCTGGTCACTCATGTCCCAGTCCTGCCACAGCTGGAGGATCCCAAGCAGCACGACCACTCCGCCGAGACTTGTGTGGTAGATGCGGAGAAAGCCTGCATCGGAGTAGCCGAGGGCGTAAGGCGAGGCGATGAGCCAAAGTCCGGCCAGGATCGTCGCGAACTCTTGCCAGCGTTGCAGTGCGACATATTCGAGCTGGCTGATGCCGAAGACGACCAAGCCGACTGCGACCGCATTCAGGATCGTCGTCTCATTTCCGACGATGGATTGCTCGCGGAGGGGAAACCACGGCGACACGACGATCAGCGCGCCGAGCAGCATCCCGCACCAGTCTTCCCATGTGCGATGAGTATTCAAGAAACCAAAGTCCGACATCGTATCCTCCTCAAAAAGAGGCATACGTCTGCGGCTGGCGATCATAACACCGAATGTACAGCGACCCTGCCGGCCGCATTCGGGCGTATGTCCTTGTGAAGGACGTGGGAACCACCTTGGAACTTGCAAGGGGGCATCGAGGATTATTTGGATTTACCGCAGGACGCGAGGCTTCCACGGCGCTACAGCGCGCCCAGCTTTTGGAGCGCCTGGCGCGCCGTTGCAAGGCCGGGCTGCAACTCTAGCGCTTTCCTGAAATCGGCGATCGCACCCTGCTTGTCGCCAAGCCGCAGCTTGGCCTGTCCGCGGTTATTCCATGAGAACACGTCCGAGGGATCGTATTGCAGCGCCTTGTCGTAGTCGGCGAGGCCGCCGCTGTTGTCGCCCTGATAGAGCCGGATCATGCCGCGGTTGCGCCAGCCACGCGCATCCGTCGGCGCGATGCGGATCGCCTCACCGTAATCGGCCGCAGCGCGGTCGAGCTGCTCGCTGTCGCGATAGACGTTGCCACGGTCGATATAGGCGAGCAGATCGGGCGTGAGCTTGATCCGCACGCTGAAGTCCGCCAGGGCATGCGCCGTATCGTGCTTGCGGGCGTAGACGTAACCGCGATTGGCATAGGCGGTGGCATAGCTGGGGTTGCGCTTGATCGCCCCGTCGAAATCGGCGATGGCGCCGTCGAGATCGCCCTTGTTGTAACGGGACTCGCCGCGGTTGCTGTAGGCCATCGCCAGCGACGGATCGAGCTTGATGGCCTGGTCGTACTCGGCAATGGCACGATCATAGTCGCGTTTGAAGCTGTAGACGCGTCCGCGATTATTGTAGGCACATGCGTAGGTCGGATCGAGTTTGACCGCCTCGTCGAGATCCGACAGCGCGGCATCGAGCTCGCGCCGCTCAGTTAGGCCGTGCCCACGGTTGCAATAGGCGCCGGCCAGCCTGCGGCCAGTCTCGCTCTTGGTGTCGATCACGGTCGTGCAGGCCTTCACCCGCTCATCCGGCGCGCTAGTCAACCCGACGCAGGCTTCCCAGGCCGGACCGCCCGCAGCAGCTGCCGGAGACGGCGCTGCCACAGCGAACAGGGTAAGGAAAGCGATCAGGCCAACCAGAACACGCATTTTGCAGATATCTCCCCTGCGGCAGCCTCCCTTGGTCGCGGCTTGGCAAGCGGGGGTTCAGTCACCTAGATCAGGAAACAAGCATGACTTCGGAAGGATCTGGCATGGCGGCATTGGTACGCGACAACAAGGACAAGAGCCGCTTCGAGCTCGATGTCGGCAGCGAGCTCGCCTTTGCCAATTATCGGCTGACGCCGTCGGCCGTCATCATCACCCACACCGAGACGCCGCGAGCGCTGCGCGGCCGCGGCATTGCGTCCGAGCTGATCAAGGGCGCGCTCGAGATCATCCGCCGCGACGGCAAGAAGGTGATCGCGGGCTGCGGTTTCGTCGTCGACTATCTCGACAGGCATTCGGAGGATGCTGATCTCCGTGCCTGAATGCAAAGGGCCCGCGATATCGCGGGCCCTGGCATCGGGTTGTGAATCAGTGCTTGATTTCCGGCGGCAGCTTGCCGCCATTGGCAGCGAGCTTGGACATCACCTGCTTGTGCAGCCAGACATTCATGCTGGCAGAATCGTTCATGTCGCCGGTGTAGCCGAGCTCCTTGGCCAGATCCTTGCGCGCAGCGAGGCTCGAATCGACGTCAAGCGCCTTCATGAGGTCGACGATGGAGGTGCGCCATTCCAGCTTCTCGCCCTTGTGCGCGGCCGCCGCCTTGTCGACGATTGCGGCGACGTCCACTGTAGCCGCTGGCGCGGCGGCAGGTGCAGACGCTGGCGTCGACCCGCTCGGCGGGGCCCCGGCGGGCGCGCTGCCAGTGGACGCAGCGGAAGCCGGATGGCTGCCGAAGATCGCGCCCATGATTTTCCCGAAAATACTCATGTCTGCTCCCCGAAAAGGATCCCAGTTGGAAGGCCCTGAGTAGGCCCTTATAGACGAAGTTTCTGCATTGCGCCCGCACTGTGCGCGCGACCCACAAGCAGCATGAGCTTATCTGCGGCGAAATGACGACCGGATGACATCATCGAGGTTGCACTGCGGCATCGAATCTCACCCAAGCGTGAGGGACAGGACTCGGAAATAGGCGTACGCTTTGGTTTCAGCTCGCGATGCCATCCGGAATTCGCGTCTGGTTGGACTCGCGAAACTCAGAAAAAGCGGCCGCTTGCGCCGTTGTCGGCGCCCAGTTCGGCCGCATGGCAAGGGAGCAAGCCGACCATGGCCACCTTATATCAGGGCAATGTCCCCACGATGGGCCAGACCGCAGACGCGGCTGGACCGGTAATCCGAACCATCCAACTCTCCGATCTGAGCGACGCGCTCAGGCGCGGCTGGGAAGATTTCAAGGCAGTTCCAAGCCACGCCATCATTCTCTGCGTGATCTATCCGGTGCTGGGCCTCGTGCTCGCCCGTGTGGTGATGGGCTATTCGGTCCTCCCGCTGCTGTTTCCGCTCGCCGCGGGCTTCGCCCTGATCGGCCCGTTCGCAGCCCTCGGCCTCTATGAGCTCTCGAGCCGTCGGGAGCGCCATGAAGAGGCCAGCGCCTGGGATGCCATGGACGTGCTGCGCTCGCCCTCCTTTGGAGCCATGCTCGGTCTCGGCGTGTTGTTGCTCGCGTTGTTCGTGACCTGGGTCGCAACGGCGCAGGCGATCTATGTGGCGGCATTCGGGTACGAAGGCGTGACCGGAATCTCGGATTTCGTCACGCGTGTGCTGACGACATCGCAGGGCTGGTGGCTCATCGTGGTCGGCTGCGGCACGGGCTTTCTGTTCGCGCTCGCCGCGCTCTGCATCAGCGCCGTATCGTTCCCGCTGATGCTCGACCGCCATGCTGGCGCGCTGGAGGCGATGGTCACCTCGCTCCGCGTGGTCGCGAAAAACCCGGTGCCGATGGCTGCCTGGGGCCTGATCGTCGCGGCGCTGCTGGCGCTCGGCACCATTCCCGCGTTCCTCGGGCTCGCGGTCGTGATTCCCCTGCTCGGCCACGCCACGTGGCACCTGTATCGCAAGGCCATCGTCTCGGAGCCCGGCGCGCGGCCGGTGCCGCCTCCGCCCCATCGTCCACGCAAGCCGGCGGCGGATTTCCCCGCCAATCTGTTCCCGTGGCGGAATAGGGAATAGAGCGCCGACCTGACGATCTCGTTATAGCCAATCCCGTCCGGACTCGGGCGGGATTGGCCACCGTCGTACGCCTTGCTTTGGCCGCTGTTCCATCAGACATTCCGCCGCCGGTCATGTCATTCACGGAATCAATTACCTCTGATGACCCCGACGATTTCTCGTCTCGCTCTCGCAGCCCTCGTCCTCTCAGCCTCAATCCTGTCCGTCGAGCCCGCATTGGCTGCGGTCGCCTGCGGCTCGGGCAATTTCGATGCATGGCTCGCTGACTTCAAAACCGAGGCCGCGGCCAAGGGCATCTCGCAACAGGCCATTACCTCCGGGCTTGCCGGCGTCACCTTGGACCAGAGCGTGCTCAACCGCGACAAATCGCAAAAGGTCTTCAGCCAGACCTTTGAAGAATTTTCCGGCCGCATGGTGCCGCCGCGGATGACGCGCGGCTCCAACATGATGAAGCAATACGGATCGGTGCTATCGCGCATCGAGCAGGCTTACGGGGTGCCAGGCGAGATCCTGGTTGCGATCTGGGGGCTCGAAACCGATTTCGGCGTCAACACCGGCAAGTTTGCGACGATCCGCTCGCTTGCGACGCTGGCCTATGATTGCCGGCGTGCCGAGCAGTTTCGCGGTGAGCTGATGGATGCGCTGCGCATCGTCCAGCGCGGCGATCTCACGCCCGCCGAGATGAAAGGCGCCTGGGCGGGCGAGCTCGGCCAGACCCAGTTCATGCCGTCATCCTGGATGAAATACGCCGTTGATTTCGACGGTAACGGCAAGCGCGACCTGCTGCACAGCGTCCCTGACGTGCTCGCTTCCACCGCCAATTTTCTCGCCGGCTATGGCTGGCAGAAGGGCAAGGACTGGCAGCCGGGCAGCCCGAACTTCGCGGTGCTCCAGCAATGGAACAAGAGCGAGGTCTATTCCAAGACGGTGGCTTATTTCGCCACCCAGCTCGCACACGCCCCTTAAGACACGCGCAGAGATCGAACGCGTAGGGCCGATCGCCTGGCGACCGGCCCTCTCCCGGATTGCGTTGACCTACCCGTTTACTTGCTCATGGTGGCGTTCATCGCCTTGTTGAGGTGCATGCCGCACGCACCGATTTTGCCGTTGAGCAGCGAATCCTGAGCGGAGGCGATTTCCTTCTGGGCAACCACCTTGCCGTCGCCGTCTGGCATCGCCTCGATCGCGGTCTCGGTCTTCTCCAGATTGCCCGCGCTGCAGCCACCCATGGCGTGTTTGGCGGCCTGAGCCGGTGTGACGGCCAACGCGATGGCAGCAATAGCGATAACCCCGAGTAACTTCGTCATGATGTTACTTTCCTTCTTTTGTTCTTGGGCCAGACCCGGCGACATTGCCGGAATCCGCAACACGACTTTGCCGTCGACGCGGCAACATGCCGCAATGAATTCCCCGCGAGAATTGCGTGATGTTGCGCACTACGCAGAGCGGCATGCGAAATTTCTGTTTTTCATTGCAACTTTGTAATCACGAGATGCACGTCCAGCGTGTGCGCAGCGCATCATGTGACAGCCCCTCAATCGGATGAGAGGCAACCGGTCCCCGGCGTCCGGGATGTCTTCGAGGCTTGCCAGTCCCCCTTTGTTCCCTTCTCTCGCCCCCAGATCTCCAGCATTCATTCCCAGCAGAATGAATCAAAATTCATTACTAAGAGAAGCAGTGCATGCGAATCATGCATGCCGCAGCTTGAGCTACAAACTGGCTCACGGACGATTTATGCCTCCCAAAATGCAATTTATTTCCTAGATGTTCGGCTCGCAAAAAGCTCAACAAATCCGTGATTTCACGGATATTTGCGTACATGACAGTTCCTCGTGCCTGATTGTTGAGCCGGGTCGCTAACCGGTTAATCGTCTCTTATCGTCGCTATGCACTCACCGCTTAGCTGCATCGCAACATCGGAACTTTCGCACTGCACCACTCTCACCTATATTCATTTCAACGATGAGGCCCGGGCAAGGGCTGAATCAAACTACAGGAGACTACCAATGCTGCTTTCGCTCATCCGCATGATCCAAGCTTTCCGGGACTATCAGCGCAATGTCGCCGAGCTGTCCCAGCTCAGCGATCGCGAACTGGCCGACATCGGCCTCGATCGCTCGGACATCCCGCGCGTTGCCGCCGGTCAGTATCAGGGCTGATATCGTTCAGCCCTCACCGGACGAACCGATAGCGCCCGCCTCGTGCGGGCGTTGTCGTTTCTGCTGGCGAAAACTCGATCTCGGCGATTCCACTCACGGCTGAAAAGCGCTACCTGTCCGCCCCATGACAGGATCCTCATCAAACACCGTGCACGTCATTGGTGCCGGCCTTGCCGGTTCCGAAGCCGCCTGGCAGGTGGCCAAGACTGGCGTGCCAGTAGTGCTGCACGAGATGCGGCCGGACCGCATGACCGAGGCGCACCGAACCGACGGGCTTGCCGAGTTGGTCTGCTCCAACTCGTTCCGCTCGGACGACGCCGCCAACAATGCGGTCGGCCTGCTGCATGCCGAGATGCGGCGGCTCGACTCGCTGATCATGCGCGCCGCCGATGCCAACCAGGTGCCCGCCGGCGGCGCGCTCGCGGTCGACCGCGAAGGCTTCTCTGCGGCAGTTACCAAGGCGCTGAACGACCATCCCCTCATTGAGATCGCTCGCGGCGAGATCGCAGGCCTGCCGCCGGCTGACTGGAGCAACGTGATCGTTGCGACCGGCCCCCTCACCTCCGCCCCGCTGGCCGATGCTATCCGCGAGCTCACCGACGAGACCGCGCTCGCCTTCTTCGACGCGATCGCGCCGATCGTGCACCGCGAGTCAATCGACATGTCGGTGGCCTGGTTCCAGTCGCGCTACGACAAAGTAGGCCCGGGCGGCAATGGCGCCGACTACATCAACTGCCCCATGACCAAGGAGCAGTATGACAGCTTCGTCGCCGCGCTGATCGCGGGCGAGAAGACCGAGTTCAAGGAGTGGGAAACCAACACGCCCTATTTCGACGGCTGCCTGCCGATCGAAGTGATGGCGGAGCGTGGCCCCGAGACGCTGCGCCACGGCCCGATGAAGCCGGTCGGCCTCACCAATCCGCACGATCCCACCACGAAGGCCTACGCGATCGTGCAGCTGCGTCAGGACAACAAGCTCGGCACGCTCTATAACATCGTCGGCTTCCAGACGAAGCTGAAATACGGCGAGCAACAGCGCATCTTCCGCACCATTCCCGGACTCGAGAAAGCCGAGTTCGCTCGTCTCGGCGGACTGCATCGCAACACCTTCCTCAATTCGCCAAAACTGCTGGACAGCCAGCTGCGCCTGCGCGCGCAGCCGCGGCTGCGCTTTGCCGGCCAGATGACGGGCTGCGAAGGTTATGTGGAATCCGCCAGCGTCGGCCTGATCGCCGGTCTTTATGCCGCGGCCGATGCGCGCGGCGAACGGCTTGCGAGCCCGCCGGCCACCACCGCGCTCGGATCCTTGCTCGGCCACATCACCGGTGGCCATATCGAGACCATCGAGACGGGCCCCCGCTCGTTCCAGCCGATGAACATCAATTTCGGCCTATTCCCGCCGCTTGTAAGCCCACCGACGAAGAAGCCAGACGGCACGCGCCTGCGCGGCAACGAGAAGACAGTGGCCAAGAAGCAGGCGATGAGCGCATTGGCGCTTGCCGATCTCGATCGCTGGATCGCCGATCATTTGCGCATCGCCGCAGCCGCGTGAGATATCGATGAATCTCCCGAAAGACGACGCTGCTGAGCTCTCGGCGCGCTGGACCGAGGGCGTGCTCCTCAAGCAGGACGTGTTCTCGACCGTCGAGCGCGGCCGCTTCCTTGCCGAGACCGGCGAGGTCGGCGCGGTGCTGCGCCGGCTGGATGAGGTCCCGTGGTGGTCGTTCCTATTGGCGCGCCATCTGTTCGCGCGCGAGAAGCATGCGCTCACACTTGCAAAGGGCCTCAATGTCGGCCCCGAACTGCTCTGGGCCGGACGTCGCGCGCTGGTGCGTGGCTTCGTCGACGGCGTTGCGCTGCACGTGGCCAAGCCTCATGGCGACCTCGCCTACTTCCGCTCTGCCAAAGCCGCACTGCGCCGGCTGCGTCGCGCCGGCATCTGCCACAACGATCTCGCCAAGGAACAGAACTGGTTGGTCGGCCGAGATGGCCGGGCCTATGTGACCGACTTCCAGCTCGCGGCCTGCTTCGCCCGGCGTGGCCGGTTTTATCGCATCCTCGCTTATGAAGACCTCCGGCATCTGCTCAAACACAAGCGCTCCTACGCACCCGAGGCACTAACTCCGCGCGAGCGAAAAATCCTGGCGAGGAAATCATTCGCCGCGAGCCTGTGGCTTGTCACCGGCAAGAAGGTCTATCGCGCAATCACCCGCGGCCTGTTCAATTTCACCGACCGCGAGGGTGGCGGCCGCCGTCTCGTCAACGACGCGCCGGTGCTGACCGCGCTGATCCGCAACAACCCCGCCGTGCGCGATACCGCCATCGTTGCCTTTGCCGACCGTCGCTCGGGCGTCGGACTCTACGCGTTCGTGGAGGCGGATCAGGCGGCGCTCGAAGGCCAGCTTCGCAATGAGCTCGCCGCCGCCAAAGGCCCGAAACCGCCAGAACACATCCAGGTCGTCCACGCGCTGCCGCGCGACACCAGTGGCAGGCCGCGCACCGAGATCCTGCAACTGGTCGCCATGAACCAGCTCGACCTGATCGAGCCGATGATGAAGAACGACCAGGACCGCGCGTTCCTCAAGGACATCCTGGAGCAGCGTAAGAACCTGCGCGATCGCTTCAACTTCGAGGCCGACCTGCCCGCCGGTTAGCGGGTACGCTGCGCTTTGAAGCGTCCACAATGCCGGTGGAGAAGCCGGGGATCACATGATTTGGGGATCAATGACTCGCTGGGGGACCATGGGGCGCCGTGTGGCCTTGCTGATCGCGCCTCTCCTGCTGCTGGGAGCCGCGTCTGTGATGGCCGCGGAGTCCCCTGCCGAACAGATCTCGAGCTTCCGCGTCAAGCATGGTGAGGGCCGCGTCGTGCGCGACGCAACCCTCGATCGCATCGCCATGGACCAAGCCCGCGCGATGGCAGCGAAGGACGATCTCAGCCACGACGCGCTCGGCCCATTCAACAAGCGCGTCGCACCGTCAGGCGCGGGCCGCGCTGCCGAGAACATTGCCTACGGCTACGACAACTTCGAGAAAACGCTGGGACAGTGGATCGACTCCTCCGGGCACCGCAAGAACCTGCTGCTGCACAATGCCTCGCGCGTCGGGATCGCGAGCGCGAAGAACGCCAGCGGCAAGCGTACCTATTGGGCGATGGTGATCGCCGGCGATTACGAGCCGAAGCCGGGCAAGGGCAAAGGCAAGAAGGACGGTGAGCCGCTGGTCGCCGTGAAACGCGAGGTCACGTCTGCCAGCAAGCCCAAAGCTGCCAATTGCCACGTCAAGCTGCTCGGCCTCTGTATCTGAGGGGAGCCTGTTGCTCGCCGTGTTCGGCGCGTCTAATCCATACCGGGGATCGCAAGAGGGAGAGGCGCACTTGATCGACATCGACCAAATCCGCGCCGATACACCGGCCGTCTCCCGGCTCGCCTATCTCCACAACGCCGGCGCCGCCCTCATGCCAGCGGCCGTTGTCACGACGATGAAGCAGCATATCGATCTGGAGAGTGAGATCGGAGGCTATGCCGCCGCCGACCGGGAATCGGATCGGCTCGACGCGGTCTACGGCTCGGTGGCGCGTCTGTTGAACGCGGCGCCAGACGAGATCGCGCTCACCGAGAATGCAACAGTTGCTTGGCAGATGGCCTTTTATGCACTGCCGTTTAGCGCCGGCGACCGGATCCTGACGGCCGAGGCGGAATACGCTGCTAACTATGTCGCATTCCTTCAGGTCGCCAGGCGTACCGGTGCGGTCATCGAAATCGTACCGAGCGATCGCAGCGGCGAGCTCGACGTCGCCGCGCTCGAGCGGATGATTGACGAGCGCGTGAAGCTGATCGCGATCACGTGGGTTCCCACCAATGGCGGCTTGGTCAATCCCGCGGCTGCCGTTGGCAAGATCGCCCGCGCCCACGGCATTCCCTATCTGCTCGACGCGTGCCAGGCAGTCGGCCAGATGCTGGTCGATGTTGAAGCGATTGGCTGTGACATGTTGTCGGCCACTGGCCGCAAATTCCTCCGCGGTCCGCGTGGCACCGGCTTCCTCTACGTCCGCAGGCCGCTGCTGCAACAACTCGAGCCACCGATGATCGATCACTTCGCGGCCCCCTGGGTCTCACGGAACCAATATCAGCTCCGCGACGATGCGCGCCGTTTCGAGACCTGGGAAAACAATTACGCAGCTCGGCTCGGGCTCGGCGCGGCCATCGACTATGCGCTCAGCATCGGCCTCGGACCGATCGAGCAGCGCTGCCGCCTGCTGGCGGGCCGGCTCCGCAGTGGACTCGCCACCATCAGCGGCGTCAAAATTCGCGATCTCGGCCGCACGCCCGGCGCCATCGTCAGCTTCACAATGGAGGGACGCGAGGCGGACACGATTGTAAGCAGCGCCGCTGCGGCCGGCATCACCATCGGCGCGTCCCATCCGTCGAGCACCCGCATCGATGCGGAAGTCCGCGCGCTCCCTGCGGTCGTGCGGGCCTCCCCGCATTACTACAACACGGAAGCCGAGATCGATCGTCTGATCGCCCATCTTGCCGGTCTTGCGCCGCGATTGCACGGCGCCGGATCCACGGCGTAGCCCTAGCCTCTTGTCGTGAGGGCCGACAACTGGTCGGTGTCGAAACGGGCGCGCAACTCGCTGATGGCCTTCGCGTCCGGCGGTCCGCTGGCGGTAAGCTTGGCCAACTCCTCGAAGTAATGCTCGTGCCCCGGCGGAGACACTGTCATGAGCACGCGCGCGGGCTTGTCACTCACATTGGTGATATTGTGGGCGACGCCCGGAGGAATGAAAAGGTAGGTCCCCGGCGTGGCATAGACAATTTCGTCGGCGACGTGCCATTCGCACTCGCCTTCGAGCATGTAGAAAGTCTCTTCCTGCACACGATGAACGTGCCGGCCCGTGGCGAAACCGGCCGGAATCGTCCAATCGAACATGCTGGTGTGTCGGGCATCCTCCCCCGTCACCAGAAAGGCCATCGGCTGGCCGCGCAGCATCACTCCCCGGGTTTCGCCGGGCCTGCGGATGAGCGGCTTTGGGTTCATGTGGTTCCTCCGTGGCTGGTCGCTTCAGTGCGCGACAACGGAAGCATCTTGGTCCGCCTACTCTTGGAAGTAGCAAAGCAGTGCGGAAAATATTGCAAAAAACCTGCGAAATGTGCCCTTCTTCAGCAATGGTCGCGATCCTTGAGTTTGGTCCCTTTCGCCTGGACGCCGATGCTGGGATTCTGTTCCGCGGAGCCGAGCCGACACCACTCGGCCAGCGCGCAGTGCTGCTCCTGGCGCTGCTGGTGCGGCGAGCCGGCGAGCCAGTGTCCAAGGATGCCCTGATCGAAGCGGCGTGGCCCGCCCAGGCGATTGAAGACAGCAATCTGACCGTCCAGATTGCCGCCGTTCGGCGGACGCTGGCGGATGCCTCCGGGGAGGCGCAATGGATCGAGACATTGCCACGGCGCGGCTATCGCTATGTCGGACCAGCCGTGATGGAATCTGCAAAAGACCAGTCGTCCGAACCATCCCTGGCCTTGCCCGATCGGCCCTCCATCGCGGTGTTGCCCTTTGCGAACCTGAGCGGTGATGCCGAGCAAGACTATTTTGCCGACGGAATGGTCGACGACATCATCACCGGTCTCTCCCGTATCAACTGGCTATTCGTCATCGCGCGAAATTCCACTTTCACTTACAGGGGCCGGGCGGTCGACGTGAAACAGGTAGGCCGCGAGCTTGGCGTGCGCTACGTCCTCGAGGGCAGCGTCCGGAAAACCGGTGGCAATGTGCGCATCACGGGTCAGTTGATCGATGCCTCGACCGGCATACATGTGTGGGCCGAGCGTTATGACCGTCAGTCCGAAGACATTTTCGCGCTTCAGGACGACGTCGCCATGTCGGTCGTAGGCGCCATCGCACCGAGCCTGCGCCGCGCCGAGATCAACAGGGTCAAGCGCAAGCGGCCCGAAAGCCCCGACGCCTATGATCTCGTTCTGCGTGCCCAGCCCGACGTCGATTCCGGGATGCCAGAACAGGTGATCCAGGCTCTTGTGCTGCTCGAACGTGCGATCGCGCTCGAGCCCTCCTACGCACTGGCGCACGGCAACGCTGCCATGTGTCATCATTGCCTGTTCCTCCGCGCTGGTTTGCAGGAGGCGAGCCGCGCAGCCTCGATCAAGCATGCGCGCTCAGCCATCGCCCATGGGCAAGATGACGCACTTGCACTCACGCTGGCGGGCTTTTCGATCGGCATGGATGGGCACGATCGCTATGCGGCATTCACCGCGCTCGATGCCGCGCTCACGATCAGTCCCTCATCAGCGCTCACCTACATTCTCGGCAGCGTCATGCTCGGTTGGGGTGGCGATGCCGACCGCGCCATTGAATGGAGCGAGCGCGGTATGCGGCTCAGCCCCTTCGACTCCTGGGCCTTCGCTGCCTTTGATGCGCAGGCGATGGGACATTTCCACCGCGGCCGGTTTGAAG
>Ga0209758_1002408_pt1 | contig 19166 bp, 14 predicted proteins | sample AraplaMF_Col_mMF_FD_184258 | JGI IMG/M metagenome (GOLD analysis project Ga0209758, IMG submission 184258) | Arabidopsis root microbial communities from the University of North Carolina, USA - plate scrape MF_Col_mMF (SPAdes) (version 2) | ecosystem: Host-associated > Plants > Roots > Endosphere...
AGGCGACGGAGATGGCAGGCAAGCCGATCAAGATCACCAACACCGGGGACACCCCGCTGCAGGCGGTGGTCTCGGTGAGCGGTGCGCCGAACCTGCCGGAGCCGGCTGCGTCGAACGGCTTCAAGATCGAGCGCAACTACTTCACGCTCGACGGCAAGCCGGCCGATCCTGCCAAGGCCAAGCAGAACGACCGCTTCGCGGTGGTGCTGAAGATCACTGAAGCCAAGCCGGAATACGCTCACATCATGGTGGCGGACTATCTTCCGGCCGGTTTCGAAATCGACAATCCGCATCTGGTCTCGTCCGGCGACACCGGCACGCTCGACTGGATCGAGGATGGCGAGGATCCGGAGCACACCGAATTCCGCGACGATCGCTTCAATGCCTCGATCGAACGCGCCAGCGACGACAAGTCGGTGTTCACGGTGGCCTATGTGGTGCGCGCGGTTTCGCCCGGCAAATACGTGCTGCCGCAAGCCTATGTCGAGGACATGTACAATCCCTCGCGCTATGGCCGCACTGGCACCGGCTCAATCGAGGTGCGCGCGGCGAAATGAGCGAGAGGCAATCAGCTGCTGCGTATGTGGGAGAGCCCCCACCCCAACCCTCCCCCGCAAGCGGGAAAGGGGGCCTGTTGTCCCCCGGAGTTGGCGCTGGCGAACAAGAGCCGGATATCGACAGTTTTCGAGGTGATCCGCCTCCCTCGCACCGCGTACTGCGCGCTCCCTCTCCCGCTTGCGGGGGAGGGTTGGGGTGGGGGCGCTTTTTGAAAAGGCGCGCCGTTCGCTTCATCGCGACAGCATGCGCCATCGTTTTCATTGTAGCGGGAGCGTTTGCGGCCTGGGTCGCCTCACTCGGACCGTTGCCGTTGGCGCAGGCGCGCCAGGTCTCGACCACGGTGACCGATCGCAACGGCAAGCTGCTGCGCGCCTATGCGATGGCTGACGGCCGCTGGCGACTGCCGGTCAATGCCAGGACCAGCGTCGATCCGGGCTATCTCGATCTGCTGCTCGGCTACGAGGACCGGCGCTTCCGCTCCCATGCCGGCGTCGACCCGCTGGCGCTCGGGCGCGCCGCGCTGCAATGGCTGACCAACGGCCGGATCGTCTCCGGCGGCTCGACCATCACCATGCAATTGGCGCGGCTGATGGAGCCGCGGCAGGAACGCTCGCTGTCGGCGAAATTGCGCCAGGCGGTTCGCGCGCTGCAGATCGAGCGGCAACTCGGCAAGGACGAGATCCTCGATCTGTATCTGACGCTGGCGCCGTTCGGCGGCAACCTGGAGGGCATTCGCGCGGCATCGCTGGGCTATTTCGGCAAGGAACCGAAGCGGCTGTCGCTGGCGGAGCAGGCCTTGCTGGTAGCGTTGCCGCAGTCTCCGGAAACCCGCAGGCTCGATCGTCATCCGGCCAACGCCCGCGCCGCGCGGGACCGGGTGCTCGAGCGGATGGTCCAGGAAGGCCGCGTCTCGGCCGAGGACGCAAACCTGGCCAAGGCGGTGGCGGTGCCGCAACTGCGCCGGCCGATGCCTATCCTGGCGCCGCATTCGGCCGATCAGGCCACCGCTCTCGTCAAGGACACCCCGGTCATCCGGCTGACGCTGGACGCTGGAATTCAGCGCGCCCTCGAGGCGCTGGCGCACGACAGGGCGGTGGCGCTCGGACCGAACATTTCGGTCGGCATCATTGCCGTCGACAATGAAAGCGGCGACGTCATCGCACGGGTCGGCTCGGCTGACTATTTCGACGACCGGCGCGCCGGGCAGGTCGACATGACCCGCGCGGTCCGCTCGCCCGGCTCGACCCTCAAGCCGTTCATCTATGGCCTCGCCTTCGAGGACGGCTTTGTGCATCCGGACAGCCTGATCGACGATCGGCCGGTCCGCTTTGGCAGCTACGCGCCGGAGAATTTCGACATGACGTTCCAGGGCACGGTGCCGGTGCGCCGCGCGCTGCAATTGTCGCTGAACGTGCCGGCCATCGTGCTGCTGGATCGGGTCGGCGCCAGCCGGCTGTCGTCGCGCCTGAAGCAGGCTGGCGCCAATCTGGTGCTGCCGAAGGACGAGGCGCCGGGGCTGGCCATGGGCCTCGGCGGCGTCGGCGTCACCCTGCAGGATCTGGCGCAGCTCTACAGCGGCATTGCCCGGCTCGGCAACGCGCGCCCGCTGCGTGAAATCATGCGGGACGACGACGGGCGCGAGCCGCTCCGCCTGATGGATCACGTTGCAGCATGGCAGGTCGGTAATGTGCTGATCGGCACGCCGCCGCCGGAAAACGCTGCGCACAACCGGATCGCGTTCAAGACCGGCACCAGCTACGGCTATCGCGATGCCTGGTCGGTCGGCTTCGATGGCCGCATGACCATCGGGGTCTGGGTCGGACGGCCCGATGGCGCACCGGTGCCGGGCCTGCTCGGCCGGACCGCCGCGGCGCCGATCCTGTTCGATGCGTTTGCCCGCACCGGCAAACTGCCCGCGGCGCTGCCCAAGGCGCCGAAGGGAACCCTGCTGGCGAGCAACGCCAAGCTGCCGCTGCCATTGCGCCGGTTCCGGCCGCTCGGAGACCTGATCCGCACCGGCAGCGAGCAGGCGCTGCACATCCAGTTCCCGTTGAACGGTTCGCGGATCGATGCCGCCGGCGGCACTGATGCCGGCTACGCGCTGCCGGTCAAGGTGGCGGGAGGCGTGCTGCCGATGACCGTCCTGGTTAATGGCGTGGCGGCAGGGAACATCGATGGCCGGCGCCAGCGGCTGGTCGATCCGCCCGGGCCGGGCTTTGTGCGCCTGACCGTGATGGACGCCACGGGTGCGGCGGACACAGTTGTTGTCCGAATTCAATAGAACGGCGTTAACCGGTTGTGGCTGCGGCGGTTTCAGCGTATTCGGAACCGATGTCGCAGACCTATGCAAGGCCGAGATTTGGAGCGCCGCGAGAGCCGAAGACCGGGGTCAATCCGGGCAGCCGGCTGGTGCGGTTGCTGGATCTCGTCACCACCAGCCACACGCGTTCGCTGCTATTCCTGACCGTCTGCGGGCTGCTGTTTTTCCTTCCGGGCTTCTTCAATATTCCGCCGATCGATCGCGACGAGGCGCGGTTCGCCCAGGCTACCAAGCAAATGGTCGAATCCGGCGATTTCATCGACATCCGTTTCCAGGATGACGTGCGCTACAAGAAGCCGGTTGGAATCTACTGGCTGCAGGCCAGCGTCGTCGAAACCGCGTCGGCGCTGGGGCTGCAACGCGCCGCGGTGCGGATCTGGCTCTACCGGGTGCCGTCGCTGATCGGCGCCATCGGCGCGGTGCTTCTGACCTACTGGACCGCGCTGGCGTTCGTGACGCGGCGCGGCGCCGTGCTGGCCGGGTTGATCCTGTGCAGTTCTGTGCTGCTCGGGGTCGAGGCGCGGCTCGCCAAGACCGATGCCATGCTGCTGCTCACCGTGGTAGCGGCAATGGGAGCATTGGCGCGGGTCTATCTTTCCTGGCAGCGCGGCGAAGACCCGGAACATCCGTCGTGGACATGGCCGGCGGTGTTCTGGACCGCGCTGGCCGGCGGCATCCTGCTCAAGGGACCGCTGATCCTGATGTTCGTGGTGCTGACCATCGCCGCGTTGGCCATCCTCGATCGGTCCGCGACCTGGCTGTGGCGGCTGCGCCCGGTGTGGGGGCTGATGTGGCTGCTGGTTCTGGTGCTGCCGTGGTTCGTCGCGATTTTCTGGCGCGCAGGCGACGCGTTTTTCAACGATTCACTGGGCGGCGACATGCTCAGCAAGCTCGCGGCCCAGGAATCCCACGGCGCGCCGCCGGGCAGCTATCTGCTGCTGTTCTGGGTCACGTTCTGGCCGGGCGCGGCATTGGCCGGCATGGCGGCGCCCGCGGTGTGGCGGGCGCGGGGCGAGCCGGGCGCGCAATTCCTGCTGGCCTGGCTCATTCCGTCGTGGATCGTGTTCGAAGTCGTGATGACCAAGCTGCCGCACTACGTGCTTCCGCTTTATCCGGCGATCGCCATTCTGACGGCTGGCGCCCTGGAGCGTCGCGTGTTGTCGCGGTCGTGGCTGATGCGCGGCGCCGCATGGTGGTTCGCGATTCCCGCGGCATTGTCGGCGGTCGCGATCATCGGAGCGATCACGCTGACGCGGCAGCCGGTGTTTCTGGCCTGGCCGTCCATCGCGCTCTCGCTGATTTTCGGATTGTTCGCCTGGTGGATGTATGAGGACGCACGCGCCGAACGCTCGGTGCTGAACGCCGCGGTCGCTTCGCTGTTTCTGAGCATATCGATTTACGGCATCGTGCTGCCGTCGCTGACGCCGCTGTTTCCCAGCGCGGAGATCGCCCGCGCGCTGCGCAACGTCGCATGCGTCGGGCCCAAGGCCGCCGCCGCCGGCTTTCACGAGCCCAGCCTGGTGTTCATGACCGGGACCTCGACCTTGCTGACCGACGGCTCCGGCGCCGCCGACTTCCTCGGGCAGGGGCGCTGCCGGTTTGCCCTGATCGAATATCGTTCGGAGCGCGGCTTCGTTCAGCGGGCTGAGGCGATTGGCTTGCGTTACAACGTGGCGACGCGGATCGAGGGCTATAACTTCTCCCAGGGCAGGGCGATTTCGATCGCCGTGTTCCGCTCCGAGGGGACGGAATAGAATGTCCGTCAGCACAGGCATCGGGCATCCGTCGGGCTACTTTGCTCAGCTATGGACCTTCGTGCGGCTCTCGCTGGCGCAATTGGTGCGGGCACCATCGCATTCGCGTCGCGCCGAGGCGGCGCGTCATCTGGCGCGCCGCACCTTGTGGCTCGCGGCGATCGGCGCGACCGCTATCATTGCACTGATGGCCGTGCTGGACGTCTATGAGATCGGGCTGATGCCGCCGCGCGGCACCGCCAGCCTGTGGCCTGTTCGGATACTGACCGATTTCGGCAAATCAACCTACCTGCTGTGGTCGCTCGCGGTGATCCTGCTGCTCACCGCGCTGATCTCGCCGCGATTGCGCGCCACGCCGCGCTCCCTGCTGATCAGTTTCGGGACCCGGGTCCAGTTCGTGTTTTTTGCGGTGCTGGTCCCGGTCCTGGCCAGTGAAGCGATCAAATACGCCGTCGGCCGCGGACGGCCATTCGTCGGCGGCGAGGCCAACGCCTTCAAGTTCGCGCACTTCGCCGGAACCGAGGCCTATGCCAGCTTTCCCTCCGGGCATGCGGTGGCCGCGGTGGCGCTGGCCTTCGCGATATCGGTGCTGTGGCCGCGTTTGCGCCTGGTCATGATCATCTATGCCGGCCTGATCGTCCTGAGCCGTCTCGTGCTGCTGGCCCATCATCCGAGTGATGTGGTCGCCGGCGCGCTGGTCGGAGCGCTGGGCGCGATGGTGGTGCGTTACTGGTTTGCCGCGCGGCATCTGGCTTTCACCATTCGCCGCGACGGCGCGATTGACGCGCTGCCCGGCCCCTCGTTCGGTCACCTCAAAAGGGTTGCCCGCGAGGCATTCGCCCCATAAGAAGCGGCTGGCCCGGTGCTGTATTCAGCCCGCTGAATACCTCCAATCGCGAGCGTTGATTTGTCATCTTCCGAACCTGCAACCGTGACCGTTTCGATCGTCGTGCCGGTGCGCAACGAGGCTGAGAACGTGGCCCCCCTGGTTGCCGAAATCGTCGCGGCGCTCGACGGCCGTTGGGCCTACGAGATCATCTATGTCAACGACGGCTCGACCGACGCGACGCCGGCGCGCCTTGCTGCGCTGATGAAGCAGCAGCCCAATTTGCGCCAGATCCGCCATGCCGCATCGTGCGGGCAGTCGGCCGCGGTCCGCAGCGGGGTGCGTGCGGCGCGCGGCGCCATCGTGACCACCCTGGACGGTGACGGACAGAACGATCCGGCTTTCCTGCCGGATCTGATTTCGGCCATCGAAAATGGCGGTGGCCGTGTCGGTCTTGCGGCCGGCCAGCGGGTCGGCCGCAAGGATACCGGATTCAAGAAACTGCAATCGCGCATCGCCAACGGCGTGCGGAACGCTATTCTGCGCGACGGCACCCGCGACACCGGCTGCGGCCTCAAGGCGTTCCGCCGCGACGTCTTCCTGTCGCTGCCGTATTTCGATGGACTGCATCGCTTTCTGCCGGCGCTGGTGCGGCGCGAGGGCTACGCCGTCGCTTATGTCGATGTCATCGATCGTCCGCGCCGTTCGGGGGTGTCAAATTACGGCTTCTTTGACCGGCTATGGGTCGGAATCATGGATCTCGCTGGCGTGTGGTGGCTGATCCGCAGGAAGCGCTCCAATCCGGTGGCAACCGAGGTGACGGCCAATGACTGATCTTTTCAATTCGCTAGGCAGTTATTTGCACGACGTATTCGTGATCAAGTTCGACGCCTGGGTGGTGCTGGGATTTGTCGCGCAGGGATTCTTCACCATGCGTTTCGTGGTGCAGTGGATCGCGTCCGAACGCGCGCGCCGCAGCGTGGTTCCGGTTGCGTTCTGGTTCTTCTCGATCGGTGGCGGCGCCCTGCTGCTGGTCTACGCGCTGTACCGGCGTGATCCGGTGTTCATAGCCGGCCAGGCGCTCGGTCTCGTCGTCTACGTTCGCAACCTGTATTTCATCATCCTCAGCGGGCGCGAGGTGCAGGCCGACGCCTGACGATGCCTCGCGCGCTGCCGGCCGCGCGCCGCGCCACAGGAGCCCGGTTACGCGGCATTGAACGCCGCAAATCCGGCGGCGAGATCGGTCTTGAGATCGTCGACGTTTTCCAGCCCGATGTGCAGCCGCAGAGTTGGCCCGCCCGGCGCCCACGTGGTCGCGGTGCGATATTCGGCGCAGTCGAACGGGATAACCAGGCTTTCGAAACCGCCCCACGAATAGCCCATCCCGAACAGCCGGACGGCGTCGAGAAAGCCGTCGACGGCCTTTTGCGGCGCCGGTTTCAGGACGATGCTGAACAGCCCGGACGCACCGGTGAAATCCCGCTTCCAGATCGCATGTCCCGGATGGCTCGCGAGCCCCGGATGCAGAACCTTGATCACCTCGGGCCGATCGCCGAGCCAGCGCGCCATCTCGAGCGCCGATTGCTGATGCTGCGCCAGCCGCACCGCCAGCGTGCGTAGGCCGCGCAGCGCCAGGAACACGTCGTCGGGCCCGGCGCAGACCCCGAGCAGCTTGATCGTCTCGGCAACCAGCGGCCACGCCGTGGCGTTGGCCGAGATGGTGCCGAACATGATGTCGGAATGTCCGCCGATATATTTGGTGGCAGCCTGCAGGCTGATGTCGACGCCTTGCTCAAGCGAGCGGTGAAACAGCGGCGTCGCCCAGGTGTTGTCATCGATCACCAGGGCGCCCCGCGCGTGCGCCACCGCGGCGATGGCCCGGATGTCCGGCATCTCGAAGGATTGCGAGCCGGGCGCTTCCACCAGCACCGCCTTGGTGTTCGGCCGGAAATGCTGGGCGATATCGGCGCCGATCAACGGATCGAAATAGGTCGTCTCGACGCCATAGCGCGCCAGCACGCCGTTGCAGAAATTCCGGGTCGGACGGTAGGCATTGTCGCAGACCAGCAGGTGGTCGCCGGCTTTCAGCACCGCAAGCAGTGCGGTGGAGATCGCCGCCAGTCCCGAGGGAGCAAGTCCGACGCCCGCACAGGCCGGCCCTTCGAGAGCCATCAGCGCGTCCTGCAGCGCCTTCGTGGTCGGGGTGCCGTGGCGGCCATATTGGAACTCGCCACGATGGGCATGCAGATCCTCTGCCGTCGGATAGAGCACCGTCGAGCCGTGGACCACCGGCGGGTTGACAAAGCCTTTCTGGGCCCGGGTGTCGCGGCCGGAGGTCACCAGTCCGGTTTCCGCCTTCAGCGGCCTTGTCTGTTCATCGTCGCCTGGGTGATGCATGCGTCCCCGCGGTTGAAGGTGGTCTGCAAATAAGACGTTTTGCCGCAGCCCCGATACTCCCCGGCAAGGGCGCCGGCCGGCTGGGGCGGACTGCATTTCTTAATAGCAGGACACAGAAGAGTAGCGTCAACCCCTTGACCCGGCTCTCCAACCGTTCTGTGATGCCGGCTGGTGTTTTCGTCGCTGCACGTTGAGGGGCCTGCCGCGAACTTCGACCCCGATCTGCCCAAAAATCCGCCATGCCGCTGCGAGGCATCGGATGGCATTTGCGGCGGGCAGGGGATCAGGTCGGCCTTTCACGGCGCTGGCAATGAAACTGCAAGCGTCCCGGATATCCTTGAAAGGCTTTGTCATGAAACGCGTATCACTGGTTTTCACCGTTGCTCTTGCCGCCGGTCTTTCGACCCAGATGGCCAGTGCGCAAACCCTCAAGACGGTCAAGGACCGTGGCACGCTGTCCTGTGGCGTCAGCCAGGGCCTGCCGGGCTTCTCGGCCCCCGACGACAAGGGGAACTGGACCGGCCTCGATGTCGACGTCTGCCGCGCCATCGCCGCCGCCGTCTTCAACGATCCGACCAAGGTGAAGTTCGTGCCGCTGTCCGCCAAGGACCGCTTCACGGCGCTGCAATCCGGCGAAATCGACGTGCTGTCGCGTAACACCACCTGGACGGTGTCGCGCGACACCTCGCTCGGGGTGAATTTCACCGGCGTCACCTATTATGACGGCCAGGGTTTCCTGGTCAGAAAATCGCTCAAGGTCAACTCCGCGCTGGAACTGAACAGCGCTTCGATCTGCGTGCAGACCGGGACCACCAACGAGCAGAACGTCGCCGACTACTTCAAGGGCAACAACATGAAGTACGAGGTGATCGCGTTCGGCACCGCCGACGAGACCGTCAAGGCCTATGAATCCGGCCGTTGCGACGTCTTCACGTCGGACGTTTCGCAGCTTTATGCCGAGCGCCTCAAGCTCGCCAATCCCGCCGACCACGGCGTGCTTCCCGAGGTCATTTCCAAGGAGCCGCTCGGCCCGCTGGTGCGCCATGGCGACGACCAGTGGTTCGACATCGTGAAATGGACCCTGTTCGCGATGGTCAACGCCGAAGAGCTCGGCGTCACTCAGAAGAACGTCGATGAGATGGCCAAGTCCGACAAGCCGGAGCTCAAGCGGGTGTTCGGCACCGACGGCAGCCTCGGCGAACAGCTCGGCCTGACCAAGGACTGGGTGTCGCGCATCGTCAAGGCGGTGGGCAACTACGGCGAGTCGTTCGATCGCAACGTCGGTCCCGGCTCGCGTCTCGGCATTGCCCGCGGTCTCAACCAGCTCTGGAACAAGGGCGGCATCCAGTACGCGCCGCCGATCCGCTGATCCAGTCGCCAGCGGAGATGGCCATCGAGCCTCGAAAACCGCCGTCGCAGTTTGTCGCCAGACTGCGGCGGGCGCTCGGCGGCCGCGCCGGCTGGAGCGGATTTGCGCTGCAGATCGTGTTCGTCGCCGCCCTGGTCTGGATCGGCTACGAGATCGTTGCCAACGCGCGCGCCAACCTGGCGAACCAGCGCATCGCCACCGGTTTCGGCTTCCTGTCGAACACCGCCGGCTTCGGTGTCAGCCAGGCCCTGATTCCATATGCGGAATCCGATACCTACACCCGGGTGTTTTTCGTCGGCCTGCTCAATACCTTGCTGGTGGCCGTCGTCGGCATCTTCTTCGCCACCGTCATCGGATTCATCGTCGGCCTTGGCCGGCTGTCGCCGAACTGGCTGCTGGCGAAGATCGCCACCGGCTACGTTGAACTGATCCGCAACCTGCCGCTCTTGTTCCAGATCCTGTTCTGGTACCTCGCCGTGCTCGGCACGCTGCCGAACCCGCGGCAGAGCATCTCGGTGTTCGGTAGCTTCTTCCTCAGCAACCGTGGCTTCGTAATTCCCAAAGCTATCGGGCATGACGGTCTGATGCCGTTTGTCGTGGCGGTCGTCGTCGCCATCGTCGCCGCACTGCTGCTGCGCGGCTATGCGCGCCGTCAGCTGTTCGACAGCGGCAAGATGATCAAGATCTGGCCCTACGCGGTCGGACTGCTGATCGGACTGCCGCTCCTGACTATGCTGGTGTTCGGCAAGCCGGTGACCTTCGAGATCCCGGAATTGAAGGGCTTCAATTTCGCCGGCGGCTCGCGCGTGGTGCCGGAATTCGTCGCATTGACGCTGGCGCTGTCGACCTACACGGCCGCCTTCATTGCCGAGATCGTCCGCGCCGGCATCCTGTCGGTGCACAAGGGCCAGATGGAGGCGGGCGCCTCGCTCGGCCTGGCGCGCGGCTCGACGCTGCGCTTGATCGTAGTTCCGCAGGCGTTGCGCGTCATCCTGCCGCCGCTCACCAACCAGTACCTCAATCTCACCAAGAACTCGTCGCTGGCGGTGGCGATCGGATATCCCGACCTGTTTTCGGTATTCGCCGGAACCACGCTGAGCCAGACCGGGCAGGCAATCGAAATTCTGGCCATCACCATGGGCGTCTATCTCGTGATCTCGCTGGTCACCAGCGCCATCATGAGCTTCTACGGGTGGCGCATCGGCCGAAGGAGCCTCACCGCATGAGCGAGGCCGCATCCGTATTCGTTCGCCACGAACTGGTGCCGGAGCGTCCGGCGCCGATCAAGACCACGGGCTTTGTCGGCTTCCTGCGCACCCGCCTGTTCAATTCGCCGACCAATATTCTGCTGACCATCGCGAGCGTGCTGCTGCTGTGGTTCACCGTCATCCCGTCGGTCAGGTTCCTGCTGATCGATGCGGTGTGGCAGGGCAAGGACCGCACCGCCTGCCTGGCTGAGAACGCCGGCCACGTGGTCGGAGCGTGCTGGCCGTTCGTGCAGGCCAAGTTGACCCAGTTCATTTATGGCTTCTATCCCGAGCCCGAACGCTGGCGGGTCAATCTGACCTTCCTGCTGGCGGCGCTGCTGCTGGCGCCGCTCCTGATTCCACGGCTGCCGGCCAAGGGCCTCAACGCCGGACTGTTCTTTGTCGCATTCCCGGTCGTGGCGTTCTTCCTGCTGCGCGGCGGCGGACTGCAGGGCTTTGGCGTCAGCTGGACCGCGGACTTCCTCTCGGGTTTCGTCGCGAGCATCGGCGATGCCGGCCGCAAATTGGCCGGTGCATCCGCCAACATCGTCCTGATCGGCCCGCTGCTGTCGCTGCTCGGCCACGGCATCGCGCTGCTGGGCACGGTGCTGGGGTGGGTGGTCTGGCCGCTGGTCTGGCTGCGCGACTGGCTTCAGGGGTCGGGCCAGCCGGTCTGGGCCGATTATGCCGCCACCGCCGCGATCGTCTCGGCGCTGATGTTTTTTCTCGGCGGCGGGTTTCGTACCGGATGGCGGGCGCTGCTGGTCAGCCTGGCAACCTTCGTCGGCATCGGTCTCGTGATCGCGGTGATGCATCTCGATCGCGGCGGGTTGCCGCTGGTCGATACCCGGTTGTGGGGCGGATTGCTGGTGACCCTGGTCGTGTCGGTGACCGGGATCGTCACCTCGATGCCGGTCGGCATCGTGCTGGCGCTGGGGCGGCGGTCGACCATTCCGCTGATCCGGGTGTTCTCGGTCGCCTTCATCGAGTTCTGGCGTGGCGTCCCGCTGATCACCGTGCTGTTTTTCGCCACCTACATGCTGCCATTGTTCCTGCCCGGAAATTTCACCGTCGACGGCCTGGTCCGCGTGCTGATCGGCATCGCGCTGTTTGCCGGCGCCTACAACGCCGAGGTGATCCGCGGCGGCCTGCAGGCGATCCCGCGCGGCCAGGCCGAGGCCGCCAGCGCGCTCGGGCTGTCCTGGTGGAAGACCACCGGCCTCATCGTGATGCCGCAGGCCTTGCGTCACGTCATCCCGGGCCTGGTCAACAGCTTCATTGCGCTGTTCAAGGACACCTCGCTGGTGTCGATCGTGGCGCTGTTCGACCTGCTCGGATCGCTGCGGGCGTCGTTCGCCGATCCGGTGTGGTCGTCGCCGACCACGCTGTTCACCGGCTTTGCTTTCACCGGCATCGTCTATTTCGTGTTCTGTTTCGGGATGTCCCGCTATTCGCTGTTCGTCGAGCGCCGGCTCAACGCTCACCGGCGCAACTGAAGAAGATGCCCATGACCACGGATTCGATCGTTAGCGTTGCCGGCCTCAACAAGTGGTATGGCGAATTTCATGTGCTGCGCGACATCAATCTCGAGGTCGCCAAAGGCGAGCGGATCGTGATCTGCGGCCCTTCCGGCTCGGGCAAATCCACCTTGATCCGCTGTATGAACGCGCTGGAGGAGTTTCAGGAAGGCCGGATCGTCATCGACGGCATCGAACTCGGACCCAACCTGCGCCGCGTCGACGAGGTGCGTCGCGAGGTCGGCATGGTGTTCCAGAGTTTCAACCTGTTTCCGCACCTGACCGTGCTCGAGAACTGCACGCTGGCGCCGATCTGGGTCCGCAACATGCCGAAAAAGGACGCCGAGGCGGCGGCGATGAAATATCTGGAGCGGGTCAAAATCCCGCATCAGGCCAACAAATATCCCGGCCAGATGTCCGGCGGCCAGCAGCAGCGCGTCGCCATCGCTCGCGCGCTGACCATGTCACCGAAGGTCATGCTGTTCGACGAGCCGACCTCGGCGCTCGATCCGGAAATGGTCAAGGAAGTGCTCGACACCATGGTCGACCTCGCCGGCGAGGGCATGACCATGCTGGTGGTGACCCACGAAATGGGTTTTGCGAAGGAAGTCGCCAACCGCATCGTCTTCATGGACGCCGGCCAGATCATCGAATCCAACACCCCGGCGAATTTCTTCGCCAACCCGCAGCACGCGCGAACGAAGTTGTTTCTCAGTCAGATTTTGAGGTGAGGTGAGGGGCGAGTAGCGAATAGGGAAGGATCTATTCGCTCTCTTACTCGAACGGCACGTCGATCTTGCTGCGCTTTTCCATCCATTCCGGCACCGGCAGCTTCTTGGCGCGCATGAAATCCGGATTGAAAAGCTTCGACTGACTGCGGCTGCCGGAATCGCAGAGCACGGTGACGATGGTCTTGCCGGGGCCAAGCTGTTTGGCGAGCCGGATCGCGCCGGCGACGTTGACGCCGGTGGAGCCGCCGAGGCACAGGCCTTCGTGCTGGAGCAGGTCATAGATCAGCGGCACCCATTCCTCGTCGGGAATCAGGAAGGCGGTGTCCACCTTGGCGGTTTCGATGATCGGCGTCACGCGCCCGAGCCCGATGCCTTCGGAGATCGATCCGCCGGGTGTCGATTTGGCGACACCGGTCGTGAACAGGTCGAACATCGCCGCGCCATGCGGATCGGCGCAGCCGACCGTGATGTCCTGGTTCTTTTCCTTCAGGTAGCGGCTGACGCCGGCCAGCGTCCCCCCGGATCCGACCGAGCAAATGAAGCCGTCGATCTTACCGCCGGTCTGTTGCCAGATCTCTGGGCCGGTCGATTCGTAGTGCGCCTTGGCGTTATCCAGATTGTTCCACTGATCGGCAAACAGCACGCCGTTCGGTTCGGACTTGCGCAACTGATCGGCGAGCCGCCGGCCGACATGCTGGTAGTTGTTCGGATTGGAGAAGGGGAGCGCCGGCACCTCGATCAGCTCGGCGCCGCACAGCCGCAGCATGTCCTTCTTTTCCTGGCTCTGGGTGTCCGGGATGAGGATCAGGGTCCGGTAGCCGCGGGCGCTGGCGACGACGGCAAGCCCGATGCCGGTATTGCCAGCGGTCGCCTCGACGACGAGACCGCCGGGCTTGAGGTCGCCGCGCTTCTCGGCTTCCAGGATCATCCATTTGCCGGCGCGGTCCTTGACCGACTGGCCGGGATTCATGAACTCGGCCTTGCCCAGGATGGTACAGCCGGTCGCTTCGGAAGCGTGCCTGAGTTTGATGAGCGGCGTGTTGCCGATGGCTTCGATGAGGTCGTTGTTGATTTTCATTGGGGACTGCCGGCAAATTGCTTGTCTGTCAGGACCTTAGTGGACGGCCAATGTGCATACAAGCCGACCGCGACGCGACACGGATGTGCGTTGGGCGGCCTACCGCGACTTGGCGAAAACCACCTGGCGGACGTCGATATTCCCGGACAGGAAGCCGGCCTCGCAATAGGCAAGGTAGTATTCCCACAGCCGCCGGAACCGGTCGTCGAAACCGAGCGGCATCAGACCCGGCCAGGCGGCGCGGAAATTATTCCGCCAGGTTGCGAGCGTCTTGGCATAATCTTCTCCGAACACGCGCTCGCGAATGACCGGGACGCCGAACCGCTCGCCCAGCGATTTGAGCACCTCGGGCGAGGGCAACATCCCGCCGGGAAAGACGTAGCGCTGGATGAAATCCACCTCGCGCCGGTAGGTCTGGAAGAAGCGGTCCTGAATGGTGATGGCCTGAATGCCGGCGAGGCCACCGGGCAGCAGCCGGTCGCGAAGCTGGGAGAAATACTGCGGCCAGAACTGCTCGCCGACCGCCTCGATCATCTCGATCGATGCGATGCGGTCGTACAGGCCGCGTTCGTCGCGATAGTCCTGAAACCGGATATCGACCTTGTCGGCAAGGCCGGCATCCTGCATCCGCTTCCGGGCGAAATCGCGCTGCTGCTCGCTGATGGTCAGGCCCACCACGCTGACGCCATGGGTCTTGGCGGCATATTCGGCAAAGCCGCCCCAGCCGCATCCGATCTCCAGCAGTTTCTGGCCGGGCTGCAGGTCGATCGCCTCGGCCAGCCGGCGGTACTTGTTGTTTTGCGCCGCCGCCAAGTCCGGCGTGTCGTCCTCGAACAGGGCCGACGAATACGTCATGCTCGGATCAAGCCACGCCGAATAGAACGCGTTGCCGATGTCATAATGCGCATAGATGTTGCGGCGCGCCTGTCGCCTGGTGTTGCGATTGAACCAGTGCCGGACCACCTGGACGAAGCGCATCAGCGGATTGTCGCCGAGCATGGTCTGGATCAGGTCATGGTTGACGCAGAACAGGAAGAGGAATTGCGTCAGGTCCGGGGTCTCCCACTCACCGCGCAGATAGGCTTCCGCGATGCCGATGTCGCCGCCGCTCAGCAGCCGCGACGCGAAGCCGTAATTATACAGTGTCATCGCCGCCGATGGTCCGGGCTCGATCCCGCCCAGGCGTACCTTGCGGCCATCCGGCAGGGTCACCTCCAGCGTCCCTCGGCGCAGCCTTGAGCCGAACCCAAGGGCCAGGCGCACCGTGCGGGGCAGGTCCGGCAGCGCGGTGTCGACGTTGTCAGGCGTCAGGGGAATCGGGTCAGGCATGGCGGATCCGCCATATGTCCTGCGCCTGAAAGGCGCGTCCCTCCGCTTGCTTGTCCACTGCCCCGACCCCTCAACGAACCACGGCGCCTTCGCCTGACGCGGGATCGCTCGCCGCAAGTAACGCGGGCTCAGCATAATCGTTGCATGCGGTACTCGCCAAGTCCGACGTGAGGGCCGTGACCTTGGGGCGCGGCACGAGGCGCGCTCCTTTCAGCCAAAGCCGCAGCGCCTCCCAATGGATGGCGGCGACGATTTTGAGGGTCACCAGCGGCAGGCCGAAGAACGACCGCAACAGGGCAACTGAGGTCAGGGCACGCCGGCGGCCAGCGAACGTGGCGGAGAGCAGGGGTCCGTCGCGGTCGGTTTCGAGGATGCGCAGCTTGACCCGGTCGCCGGGCGGCAAGACCCGGAAGTGATACCGCATCGCCATCGGAATGAAAGGCGAGACGTAAAGCAGCTTGTCCTGTTGCTGCCGGACCCCGGCGGCGCTGATCTCGTCCGCTTCGACCGGAAGCACATAGGCGTGGATGTCGCCGAAGGTGTTGCGGACCTCATAGATCAGCAGGGCGAGTTCACCGTCGGCGCGGTAGCAGAAGTACACCGACAGCGGGTTGAAGGTGTAGCCCAGGAGCCGCGGATAACACAGCAGCAGCACCCTCCCGCCAGTCAGGTCGATGCCGTGCTCGGCGGCGCGACGCTGCGCATGGCTGCGCAGCGAGTTGCCGTCGCGGGCGCCGTGATCCTTCTCGTGAAAGCCGTAAAGCGCCGCGCGGTTGACCCCGAACAGCGGCGACTGACGATCCGCCTCCGCGAGCCGGTCGAGGTCGATCAAAAGGCTCATCACCCGGTAGCAGAAGCGATGGCCCACGGGCTTGAGCCGCGCATGCATAACTTCGCCGACGTACAGCGCGGCCGGGTCACGGGCCGGATCCCGGGCAGAACCCGGATTCGCGCCGATGCTGGATCTGCGATCCTTCATGGTCACTCCGCAGCTTCCGCCAGTTCGGCCGGCGGCGAACGCCACGGCACCGAAGCGCCCAGCGCCTCCGCCACCGCAAGGCCGGACCGCAATCCGTCCTCGTGAAAGCCATAGCCGGTCCAGGCGCCGCAGAACCAGGTATGGCGCTGTCCCTGGATCTCGCCAAGCCGCTGCTGCGCGGCAAAGGCCGCGGCGTTGTATTGCGGATGATCGCACATGTAGCGGCCGAAGGTCAGCGCCGGATTGGGCTCGAATGGCGGATTGAGGCTGACGAACAGCGGCTTGTCGTGGTCGATGCCTTGCAGCGCGTTCATCCAGTAGGTGACGGCGACGTCGTTGACGATCGTGTCCCGCCCGTCCGTGGCCCGGCGCTTCCAGCGCAGGAAGTTCCAGGAGGCCCAGGCCCGCCGCCGCTTCGGCATCAGCCTGACGTCGCGATGCAGGTAGACGACATTGGGTGCGTAACCGATGGCACCGAGAACCGACCGTTCCGCGGCACTGGCGTCGGACAGCATGGCCAGCGCCTGATCGCTGTGCGCGGCGATCACCACGTGGTCGTAGGCGTCGCAACGCCCCTGGCTGTCGCGGATCGTCACTCCGTGCGGGGAGCGCTCGATCGAGGTTACGGCGCAACCGAGCCGCAGCTGACCGGCGAAGCCCGACACCAGCTTGTCTACGTAGCGCTGGCTGCCGCCCTTCACCGTACGCCACACCGGACGATCGTATTGCAGCAAGCGATGGTTGCTGAAGAAGGCGACGAAGTGTTCCGCGGGGAACTGCATCATCTGGTCGGATGGCGCCGACCAGATCGCTGCCCCCATCGGCGCCAGGTAATCGGTCAGCAGCCGCGGCGCGAACCGCCGCCAGGAAAAATACTCGGCCATCGTGAGGTCCTTCAGGCGGCCTGCCGAATGGTCTTCCACGCTCTGGACGTTGAACGTGAGGATATCGCGCAGCATTCGCAGATAGGACGGCGACAGCAGGTTGCGCGGCTGCGCGAACAGTCCTCGTGCGGTTTCGGCCCAGTTGCCGCCGCCGCCCTTCCACTCGAAGCGGCCGGCGTCCGCGGTCACCGCAAAGCTCATGCAGCTTTCCACGGTGTCGACGCCGAGATGGGCGAACAGCGCGGTGAGGTCCGGGTAGTTCAGCTCGTTGTAGACGATGAAGCCGATATCGACGGCGACAGGGGTGCCGTCGTAGTCGATGGTGACGGTGTGGCTATGCCCGCCGGGACGCAATTCCCGGTCGTAGACCCTCACCGGGTATCGCTTCGACAATGCCCAAGCCGCCGCACTGCCGGCAATGCCCGTTCCAATCACCGCAACCCGCATGCCTTCCCCCCGTTTCACCTGCCCAAGATACGGCGGGATGGTGCCGGAGTTTCACGCGGGCGGAGGCGCCGGCATTCCCGCCAGCCGCGCCCGGCGGGCCAGATGAAATCTTGGTAAGACAACTCGCGGGCGGGGGCCGGCGAATGTCGGGAAATGCCCGTCAAATATGGGGAACTCTGACTTTTGTGCATTCACGGGACTGTGCCGCTTTGGTGCCACTTGCTGGGCATATGCTCCGAACAGCACTGTCCGTGGGCCCGTCCGCCCGTTACAATGCGTAGCAGGGCCCCGGTTCAAGCATCACTTTGGAAGACGTGTCGCAATCCACAATCAGAAATATTGAAGGCAGCCGCGAATCGCTTGCGCTGCATCGTTGCGCGCGTGACGGGAGCGCGGCGTGACGCGAAATCGTGACCGCAGCTTCACTGACTCCGCGGCCGTTGCGCGGCGGTTGGTCGCCATCCGTATTTTTCCGGTCGGCAGGGCTCTGGCCGTGTGCCTCGCGGTCGCCAGTTCGTCAGGCTGTATCCTGACCCAGGACCTGCCCGATCCGGCGCTGGACGTTCCGCAAGGCTATAAGGCCGCGAGGCTGAGTTCGCCGGATGCCGCGACGCCGACGCTGGACTGGTGGCGTGGCTTTCGTTCCCGCGAACTGACCACGCTGATGGAGGAAGCCCAGACCGTCAATCTGGACATTGCCGCCGCCACCTCGCGCATCATCCAGGCCGACGCACAGGCGCGTGTCACCGGCGCCGCGCTGTTGCCGAGCCTGAGCGGCACCGGCCAGGAGACTTATTCCCGCACCTCCGGCTCGAGCGCCAGCGGTCTCACCAATGGCGGCCGCGAGGTTGTGAACTACTCGGCATCGTTGAGCGCCAGCTACGAGATCGATTTCTGGGGCAAGAACCGCGATGCTGCGCTGGCCGCCGAGGAGACCGCCACCGCCAACCGCTTCGACCGTGACGTCGTCGCGCTGACCACGCTGGCCAGTGTCGCCAACGCCTATTTTCAGGTGCTGGCATCGCAGGACCGGCTGCGTACCGCCGACCGCAACATCGCCAGCGCGCTGCGCATTCTGGATGCCATCAAGCAGCGTCTGAGCGCCGGCACCGGCACGGATCTCGACGTTGCGCAGCAGGAGAGCGTGCTGGCCAACCAGCGCGCCCTGGTGCCGCCGTTGCGCCAGACACTGGCGCAGAACGTCAATGCGCTCGCCACGCTGGTATCGCGGCCGCCGGAGAGCCTCCGCGTGACTGGCGGTTCCCTCAACCAGATCGCGGCGCCGCGAGTGACGCCCGGCCTGCCATCGGAGTTATTGACGCAGCGCCCGGACATCCGGCGTCAGGAAGCGCAGCTCGCTTCCGCCACCGCCAATGTAGGCAACGCGCGCGCGCAGTTCTTCCCGAGCATCCAGCTGACCGGGCAGGGCGGCTACCAGAGTTCCGCCCTGACCTCGCTGTTCCAGCCGCATGCGGCCTTCTTCAGCCTGGTCGGCGGCCTCACCCAGCCGATCTTCGACGGCGGGCGGATCTTGGGCAATTTCGAGCTCACCAAGGCGCGCCAGGACGAGTTGCTGCAGACCTACCGCAAGACCGTGGTCTCGGCCTTTGCCGACGTCGATAATGCGCTGGTGTCGATTCGCCAGACCACGGAGAAGCTGCGGCTGCAGCGCGACGTCGTGGCTGCGTCGCGGCGTGCCTTTCAACTTTCCGAACAGCAGCTGCGGGCCG
>Ga0209758_1002417_pt1 | contig 19125 bp, 16 predicted proteins | sample AraplaMF_Col_mMF_FD_184258 | JGI IMG/M metagenome (GOLD analysis project Ga0209758, IMG submission 184258) | Arabidopsis root microbial communities from the University of North Carolina, USA - plate scrape MF_Col_mMF (SPAdes) (version 2) | ecosystem: Host-associated > Plants > Roots > Endosphere...
CTATCAGATGCCTCGCCGGGTTTGACAATGCCGCGGCGGGCCGTAGCATCCGGCCCGCGTAAACTCAATCATCGGGATGTCCATGATCATCGACTGCCACGGCCACTACACGACCGAGCCGAAGGATTTGCACCGCTTCCGCAAGGAGCAGACCGAGGCTGCCAACGCCAAGGACAAGAGCAAGATGCCGGCGCGGGCGCAGCTCAAGATGTCCGACGACGAGATCAGGGAATCGATCGAGCAGAACCAGCTCAAGCTGCAGAAGGACCGTGGCACCGACCTCACGATCTTCTCGCCGCGCGCCTCGGGCATGGGCCACCACATCGGCGACGAGAGCGTGTCGATCGAATGGTCGCAGATCTGCAACGACCTGATCGCTCGCGTGGTCAGCCTCTACCCCAAGAACTTCATAGGCGTCTGCCAGCTGCCGCAGTCGCCCGGCGTCGATCCGAAAGGGGTGATTGCCGAACTCGAGCGTTGTGTGAAGATGGGCTTCGTCGGCTGCAACCTGAACCCCGATCCGTCGGGCGGTTATTTCAACTCGCCGCCGATGACCGACAAGTCCTGGTTTCCTGTCTACGAGAAGATGATCGAGCTCGACTGCCCGTGCATGATCCACGTCTCGGGCTGCTGCAATCCGGCGATGCACACCACCGGCTCGTACTATCTCAATGCCGACACCGCGGTGTTCATGCAGGTGATCCTGTCGGACCTGTTCAAGCAGTTTCCGAAGCTCAAGTTCATCATCCCGCACGGCGGCGGCGCGGTGCCGTTCCACTGGGGCCGCTTCCGCGGCATCGCGCTCAACAACGGCAAGCCGGAGCTTGCCGAGATCATGGGCAACAACATCTTCTTCGACACTTGCGTCTATCATCAGCCGGGCATCGACCTGCTCACCAAGGTGGTGCCGGTCGACAACATCCTGTTCGCCTCGGAGATGGTCGGCGCCGTCAAGGGCAACGACCCGCGCACCGGCTTCGGCTTCGACGACACCAAGCGCTATGTCGACAAGGCCCCGTTGTCGGATGCTGACAAGTCCAAGATCTTCGAAGGCAACGCCATGAAGGTCTTTGGCCGGTTGAAGTCGCAGATCGCCAAGCAGGCGGCCTAGCCGTCTCGCCCGTGCGAAGCGGCCTCCCCGGTGACGGGGAGGGCCGCGCGGCATGAGCGGTCCACTCGCCACAGATTCACATGTCAAACAGCCCGCGTATCCGCGCGTCGGTCTCGAAGTTTCTTATGGGCGCGATTCATCGGCCCCGGGTGTGAGCTCGGCGCTGGGGCGGCGCCTTCTCTTCCTTTCCCTCACACGCGTGAGGGCGCGGAGCGCCGGTGGCGCTACGTCCTAGTCTGGCACCTCAGGGAGGTGCCGCGTGCCGTGTGACCGGCACGCGCGCCTCCCGGCGCTCCACTTGTGGCGATTTTTGACGAAGCCACCGGACTTCTTTCATCGGACCGGAGGACCACATCCTCACGTTATCCGGGCAGCATTGGCGCCGCCCTTCATCCGACGTTGTCCAAGCCACTGAAGGCAGCCCCCTCATCGGGTGCGGCCGGTGACCTCGCTCCCTGGGACGGGGGTACAAATCCCGCCTGCAGGCGCCACACCGTGCTCTGCCAACTAAGTGTCCCTAGACGACACCCTCAACTGAGCAAGGCATGCCCGGTGTAGCGCGTCCAAAAAAGAAGAAAAGATTATTGCCGATTCGAGTGTGAATTCACTGGGGACACAGGAAACCGACGGGAATTGCCAAGCGGCATCAACAAGCTGCGCTGTGATTCCGAGACGCGAGCGCCCAGCGAGTGAGCCGGACTCCGCAAACATGGCCGCTGATCATACATTCCGACTTCGGCGCCCATAGCGCGTCGAAGACGCGCGTAAACGCGCTTCTGGCGCGCCCACGACGCGCGTAAGCGCGCTTATGGCGCTGCCCCGTATCGGTTGCAATGCAGACGCGCTACCCTGTCGTGGTGCCATTCCACGACAGGGAGGCGACGATGCGTCGGGTGAATGCAGTTGCGGCTACGGCCGTTGTTCTCAGCGCACTTTCTCAACTTTCAAATCCGGCTTTCGCAGACGTCACCGCGTTCGAAGGCGCGCGGCTGATCGTCGGCGACGGCCGCGTGATCGAGAACGCCACACTGGTGATGGACGGCACGAAGATCGTCCAGGCCGGCGCGGGCGTGAACGTCCCCGCGGACGCCAAGCGGGTGAACCTCTCCGGCAAGACCGTGATGCCGGCGCTGATCGACACCCACGTCCATCTCAGTGCCGTGCATGACAAGCTGATCCGCGATCTCAAGCAGCGCGGCTACTGGGGCGTCAGCGCCGCCATGAGCCTCGGCACCGACAACCTCGAACTCCTGTCGGTGCGCGACGAGGTGATCCCGGGCGCCGCGCGGTTCTTCAGCGCCGGCCGCGGCATCACCCGCAAGGAGCCGATGCGGCCGACGTATCAGATCGAGAACGAGGATGAGGCCCGCAAGGCGGTCCGCGAGAACGTCTCGCGCGGCGTCAAGATCATCAAGATCTGGGTCGACGACCGCGAGGGCAAGGTCCAGAAGGTGACGCCGGAGCAATACGCCGCCGCGATCGACGAGGCGCACAAGGCCGGCATTCGCGCGACTGCCCACCTCTTCAACATGGAGGACGCCAAGGGCTTGATGCGAGCCGGCATCGACGCCTTCGCGCATGGCGTCCGCGATCGGGATGTCGACGACGAGACGGTCGCGATGTTCAAGGCGCGGCCGAACATCGTGCTCAACCCGAACCTGCCGGACCGCGGCGTGAAGGTCGACCGAAGCTGGATGCAGGCCGGCATGACGCCGGAGGAGTTCGACAAGCTCGAAAAGGAGAACGTCGACCGTCCGGCGGTGGTGCGGGATTTCCACGGCATCCAGGCGCGCAATCTCGCCAAGATGAATGCGGCTGGCGTGTTCATTGTCCTCGGCACCGACGGCAACAGGCCGTGGGGCCCGCATGAGGAGATGGAGGACATGGTGCTGGCCGGGATGACGCCGGCCCAGGTCCTGATCGCCTCGACCCGCAACGGCGCCCAGTTCCTGCGGATCGCCGATGCCGGGACGCTCGAGGCCGGCAAGACCGCCGACTTCATCGTGCTGGACGCCAATCCGATCGACGACATCAAGAACACCCGGAAGATCTCGGCGGTCTATCTGCGCGGCGCCGCGGTCGACCGGTCCAAGCCTGTTCCGTAATCAGGTCTGTTCCGTGATGCGGAATGGCCGCGCCGGCCCGTGTCAATGTCGCTGACACGGGCCGGCCGACTCACTAGATTGCGTCGCAACCAATAAAGCGAATGCCCAATTCAGGGATGGCCAAGGATGAAATTCGGATTGTTCGGCAGCGCGCAGGCGCAACGCGGCGGCCCTGACCTCGACAGTGGTCAGGGCTTCAAGGACTATATCGAATACAACGTCGAGGCTGAGGCGCTGGGCTATGACTCGACCTTCGTGGTCGAGCACCATTTCACCGGCTTCGGCCAGGTCTCGGCCTCGCTGAACCTGCTGACCTGGGTCGCGGCGCGCACCAAGACGCTTCGCCTCGGCACCGCCGTCATCGTGCTTCCCTGGCACAATCCGGTGCTGCTCGCCGAGCAGGCCGCCACCATCGATCTGCTCTCGGGCGGTCGGCTCGAATTCGGCGTCGGCAAGGGCTATCGCCACAACGAGTTCGCGAGCTTCTGCATTCCGATCGAGGAGGCCGACGCGCGCTTCGAGGAAGGGCTCGAGCTCATCATCAAGTCCTGGACCTCGAACGAGCGGTTCTCGCACCACGGCAAGTTCTGGAATTTCGAGAACATCATCGTCGAGCCGCCGACCCGGCAGAAGCCGCATCCGCCGATCTGGATGGCGGCCGGCAATCCGGACTCGATCCGCAAGGTGGCGCGGCGCGGCGCCAAGCTGATGCTCGACCAGCTCGCCTCGACGCAACTCGCGATCGATCGCTTCAACATCTACAAGGCCGAGGTCGAGGCCATGGGCCGCAAGTTCGATCCGATGGACGTCGCGGTGAGCCGCGCCTTCTACGTGGCGAAGAACGACGAGGACAAGAAGAAGGCGATCGAGGCTCGGCTTGCCAATCAGACGCGTCTCGCCAAGCTTTCGCAGACGCCGGACGGCAACAGCAAGTCGAGCATGCTGTCGTTCGACCAGACGCTGGACGCTGCGGCCGAAAGCGCGATGTTCGGCACGCCGGACGAGATCGCGGCGAAGCTATCGAGGCTCCGCGCCGCGGGTGTCGAGCACATCCTGCTCAACGGCCCGGCCGGCTCGCGCGAGAACCTCCGCGCCTTCGCGAAAGACATCATGCCGGCCTTTACCGGGCCGGCGCCCAAGACCGCGGCGCGCCCCCAACCGCAACTCGTGAATTCCTAAGTGCACAAGCCGGTTGCTCCGGCGGGGACGATCCCGCCGCTGATCAAGCGCAATACGATTCTCCTGGCGCTGTCGCAGGCCTTTGTCGGCGCGGGCACACAGCTCGCCTATGGCATCGGCCCGCTCATGGTGATCGCGGTGACCGGCTCGGCGAGCCTCGCAGGCCTTACGGTCGGGCTGTTCGGCGTCAGCCGCTTCCTGGTGTCCTATCCGGTCGGCCGGATCACCGATCACTACGGCCGCAAGCCCGGTGTGCTGTTCGGGCAGGGGCTCGCGCTCATCGGCACCTTCTCGTCCGGGCTGGCGATGCTCGCGAACAGCGCGATCGGACTCACGATCGGCATGATCGTCTTCGCCATGGGCATCAGTGCGGCGCAGCAGCTTCGCGTCGCGGCCGCCGACATGTACCGGCCGCGCCAGCGCGGACTGGCGCTGGGCTTCATCGCCACCGGCTCGCTGGTCGGCATCGTGCTGAGCCCGATGGTGATGGGGCTCGCCGACGTCATCGCGGCGCGCACCGGCCAAAACGCGCTCGGCCTGCCGTGGCTGATGATGCCGGTGCTCATTCTCGGCGGCATGGTGCTGGTGACCTTCGTGCGCCCCGATCCGAAGGAGATCGGCATGCATCTGGAGCGTTACTATCCGGACTATGTGCCGCCGCCGAAGCCCGCGGCCGGCGCGGTCTCCGAGTTCAACTCATGGGACCTGCTGCGCCGGATCCCGACGCGGCTTGCGATCCTGTCGAACTGCGCCGGACAGGGCAACATGGCGATCGTCATGGTGCTGACCTCGCTGGTGCTCTCGCATCACGGCTATTCGCTGACCTCGATCGCGATCTCGCATTCGTTTCATGCCGCCGGCATGTTCGCCTTCACGATCCCGCTTGGCTGGGCCTCCGACCGCTACGGCCGCGAATGGGTGATGTATCCGGGCGTCGGCATCGCTCTGATCGGCGCGCTGTTCGTCGCGTTTGCCGAGGGCTTCGTCTCGGTGACGTTCGGCACCTTCCTGGTCGGGCTCGGCTGGTGCGCCGCCAATGTGGCATCGACCGCGCTGATCGCCGACCAGGTCGAGACTCAGCATCGCGGCCGCGCCATCGGCGTCAGCGAAAGCGGCGGCGGCGCGATGACGCTGCTGGCCGCTGTGGTGACCGGACCGCTGGTGGAATGCGCGAGCCTGCCGGCCGCGGGCATCACCGCGGTGCTGATCGCCGTGGTGCCGCTCGCCGCGCTTGCGTGGACAAAGCTGGTGGAGTTGCGCGCCAGATAGTCGGGTCTGCGCGCTGTCAGGCTGCAATCTGGCGGGATGCCTGGATCGACGGCCGCTCGATGACCTGCGCGAAAACGAACGCGAATGCGACGGTGAACGCAAGAGCAACCAGCATCAGCAGAATCTGGTAGGGCAAGCTGATATCGAGGCTCTTGCCCGCTTGCATCACGAGAATTCCGAATGATGTGTGCGTTAGATAAAGCGAATAAGACATCGAACCGATGGCCAGCGACCAGCCGCCGAATTCCTGCTGCCGTAAAAACAGTATCGCTGCTGCTGCCACGGTGATCGCGCCGGCGACCCACAGGCCTGCGATGCAGAACGAAGCGACGATGCTGGCCGCAAGCCAGAACCACAGTCGTCTCGGATCGCCCGTGCCTGTAACGATGCGCATGACAATCGCGCCGGCGAGGAATTCGACGATACATACGTCGAACGCGCCTTCAACCGGATAGAGGGCGCCCATGGTCACGGCCGCCAGCAGCACCGTCCATTCGATGGACCGTTCGATCAGGCTGGCAAAGGTCAAACCGGCTACAATGTAGAACACGAACTCGTAAGCCAGAGACCAGTAGGCCTGGCTGATCCAGGTGAAGTGAGTCAGTGGGACGGCGTAGAGAAGATGTGATGCCACCTGCGCCCACGAATACTCGGGCCGGTCGTCACCCAGTCCGAGCGAAACGGCTGCCAAGGACCACACCGCCAGAACCAGCGCGATGCTGACCAGGTAGGGCGGTTCCAGCCGAACCATCCGGCGCAACAGGAATTGCGGAAACTGTCGCACCGAGTAGCCGCGGCCGAACAATGAAAACGGAATGACGAAACCCGAAATCACGAAGAATACGTCGACGCCAAGCCAGCCGTAGCCGAACATGGCTCTGACCGGTCCCTCGAGTTGGACCGAGAAATGAAAGAGTGCGACTGATATTGCGGCGAGGCCTCGCATGGCCTCGATGACTGCAATTCGACCTTGCCCCATCCTCGCTCACTTTGCTGGCACGCGTTGGTGCCAACACGGAAGCGGGCTGCAGGGTTCCGCGCGTTACTTCTTGATCTTGTAGCCGGTCTTGAAGAACCACCAGACGATGCCGAGGCAGATCGCGAGGAACACCGTGATCATGACGATACTCACGGTGACGCTCACATCGGAGACCTCGAAGAAGCTCCAGCGGAAGCCCGAGATCAGATAGACGATCGGATTGACGAGGCTCACCGCCTGCCAGAACGGCGGCAGCACGTTGATCGAATAGAAGCTGCCGCCCAGGAATGTCAGCGGCGTGAGGATCAGCAGCGGGATGATCTGCAGCTTCTCGAAGCCCTCGGCCCACAGCCCGATGATGAAGCCGAACAGGCTGAAGGTCGCCGAGGTCAGCACGAGGAAAGCGAGCATCATCACCGGATGCTCGATCCGCAGCGGCACGAACAGGCCTGCTGTGGCCAGAATGATCAGGCCGAGAATGATCGATTTGGTCGCGGCCGCCCCGACATAGCCCAGCACGATCTCAAAGGCCGAGATCGGCGCCGAGAGAATCTCGAAGATCGTGCCGACGAAGCGCGGGAAATAGATGCCGAACGAGGCGTTCATGACGCTCTGGGTGAGCAGCGTCATCATGATCAGCCCCGGCACGATGAACGAGCCGTAATTGACGTTGTCGACCTCGGGAATCTTCGAGCCGATCGCCGCGCCGAACACGATGAAATAGAGCGAGGTCGAAAGCACCGGCGACACGATGCTCTGGAAGATGGTGCGCCCGGTGCGCGCCATCTCGAATTTGTAGATCGCCCAGATGGCCCGGTGGTTCATTGGCCGTTCCTCACCAGGTCCACGAAAATGTCCTCGAGCGAGCTCTGCGTGGTGTGGATGTCCTTGATGCGGATGCTCTGGCGCAGGAGCTCCTCGATCAGCCGCGTCACCCCGCGCTGGTCGCCCTCGGAGTCGTAGGTGTAGGTCAGCGAGTGGCCGTCGGCGGCCAGCACCAGATTGGTGCCGGCCAGCGCCATCGGGACGGAATCGAGCTTCTGCTGCAGCTCGATGGTCATCTGCTTCTTGCCGAGCTTGTGCATCAGGGCGGCCTTGCCTTCGACCAGGATCAGCTCGCCCTTGTTGATGACGCCGACGCGGTCGGCCATCAGCTCGGCTTCCTCGATGTAGTGGGTGGTGAGGATGATGGTGACGCCGGAATTGCGCAGCTCGCGCACCACCTCCCACATATCCTTGCGCAGCTCGACGTCGACACCCGCGGTCGGCTCGTCGAGGAACAGGATCTGCGGCTCGTGCGCCAGGGCCTTGGCGATCAGCACCCGGCGCTTCATGCCGCCGGACAGCGTCATGATCTTGGAGTCTTTCTTGTCCCACAGCGAGACGTCGCGCAGCACCTTCTCGACATAGGCCGGGTTGGCCGGCTTGCCGAACAGGCCGCGGCTGAAGCTCACCGTGGCCCAGACGGTCTCGAAGGCGTCGGTGTGCAGCTCCTGCGGCACCAGCCCGATCATCGAGCGCGCCGCGCGAAAGTTGCGCACGTGGTCGTGGCCGGCGACCGTCACGGTGCCGGCGGTGGCGTTGACGATGCCGCAGATGATGCCGATCAGCGTGGTCTTGCCGGCGCCGTTCGGCCCGAGCAGCGCGAAAATCTCCCCGCGGTCGATGTCGAGGTTGATGCTCTTGAGCGCCTGGAAACCGGACGCATAGGTCTTCGAGAGATTGGCGATGGAAAGGATGGGATTCACGGTGATTGCGGTCTGCTGAAAAACGAACGGCGGATATGTGCATCGGCGATGGGCATCGCCACCGTTCCGGGTGCGAATAATCAGCGGCCCCAATGGGCCGTTGCGGAGGTGTTGTCAATCGGCCACAGCACGGCCATGCTTCGAGCCATCGGACCGGGACGGCAGCGTAGTGGCCCGCCACAAAATCCGGCCGGATCGGGAGGAGACCATGACGGGCAGGCGTGTGCCGTGGCCGATCCTGGTGCTTGCGCTGGCGTTCACGGCCGGTGGCGCCAGCGCCCAGAACTATCCGGACAAGCCGATCAGGATCATCGTGCCGGCGGCCTCGGGCGGCCCGACCGATGTGCCGGCGAGGCTTGCCTCGCAGATTCTACAGCCGAAGCTCGGGCAACCAGTGGTGGTCGAGAACCGGCCCGGAGCGGGCGGTGCGCTCGGCGCCCGCGCCGTGGTGGCAGCTCCTCCGGACGGCTACACGCTCCTTGCCGGCAACACCAGTGTGCTCGCCGTCGGGCCCGCCGTGTCGGCCAGTGCGGGCTATCATCCGGTGACGAATTTCGCCCCGGTCGCCAAGGTGTCGGAGAGCTATCAGATCCTGGTGGTGCATCCATCGCGACCGTGGAGGTCCGTGAAGGACCTGGTGGCCGACTCCAAGGCCCATCCCGGCACGCTCAACTACGGCCACACCGGCGCGGGCGGGCTACCGCATCTGACCGGCGAGCTGTTCATGTCGCGCTCGGGCGCCAGGCTCACCGGCGTGCCGTTCCGCAGCGGCGGCGAAGCCGTGACCGCGGTGCTGAGCGGAACCGTCGAGATGACATTCGAGAGCGTCACCATCCTGCTGCCGCTCATTCGCGAGGGGAAGGTGAGGGCGCTGGCGGTGACCAGCGGCAAGCGCACGCCTCTTGCCCCTGACCTCCCAACGATGATGGAGGCCGGTGTGCCCGACTATGAGGTCACGACCTTCAACGGGATCGCAGCGCCCGCGGGAACTCCGGCCAGCATCGTGGGCATGCTGAACGCCGTGCTGAACGAAGGGCTGCAGTCGGACGAGATCCAGGCCACCATCAAGCGGCTCGGCGCCGTGTCGACGCCGGGCACGCCGGCGGAGTTCCAGTCCTTCATCGCCGCGCAGTACGGCAAATGGCAGGCGGTGGCCAAGGACGCCAACATCAAGGTCGATTGACGCGGGGCCAACGGGCGGTGGGCAGGGATGGGCGCAAATGCCGGTCTTAAACCGCCGCAGGTCTCGTGCTAAAACGGTTACAAATCCAACTGGGACTAGGGAACGGCCATGCACGTGCAAGCACTGGGATATGTCGGGGTCCGCTGCAGCAGCCTGGAGGACTGGGCCAGCTACGGCCAGAACTTCCTGGGTATGCAGCGCATCGACAAGTCGCGTTCGACCATGGCGCTGCGCATGGACGACCGCAAGCAGCGCATCGTGGTCGAGGCCGACGGTGGGCAGGGCATCGGCTTTTTCGGCTGGGAGGTGGCGGATGCCGCGAGCCTCGACGCGATCGGGGCCAAGCTCGAAGCCCATGGCACCAAGGTGGCGCGCGGCTCCCGGGCGCTGGCCGACGAGCGGCATGTGAAGGACCTGATCGTGACGAGCGATCCGGGCGGCAACCGCTTGGAGTTCTTCCACGGCGCCGCGACCGCCGCGGACCCGTTCCGGCCCGGCCGCAACATCTCGGGCTTCCGCACCGGCCCGCTCGGCATGGGCCATGTGGTGATGCATTTCGAGCGGCTCGCCGATGCGATGCCGTTCTATCAGGACATCCTCGAGTTCAAGCTCAGCGATTTCTGGAAGCGGCCGTTCGAGGGCTACTTCTTCCACGTCAATCCGCGCCACCACAGCTTTGCCATGATGGAGACCGGCAAGAACATGGTCCACCACATGATGGTCGAGCTGTTCAGCTTCGACGACATGGGCCAGGGCTACGATCTCGCGCTCGGCGATCCCGACAAGATCGCGGTGACGCTCGGCCGCCACTCCGGCGACTACATGACCTCGTTCTACACCTACAATCCGTCGGGCTTCATGGTGGAGTACGGCTGGGGCGGCCAGTGCATCGACGACAGCACCTGGAAGCCGTTCGAGCGCAAGCTCGGCCCAAGCCTCTGGGGCCATGACCGCAAGTGGATGACGCCGGAGAAGCGCGAGGAGTCGCGCAAGCTCTGCATCGCATCGGCCGAAGCGGGCCTGCGCCAGCCGGTGCAGGTGATCGAGGGCAACTACAACCAGATGCAGGGCGTCTGCCCCTGGCTGGACAACATGAAGGCGCAGAAGGCCGTGAGCTGACGCGCGCGCACGCGTCAGGCCGCACGGCCAACTGCGCAGGCCATCAACGCAAACAAACACCACCCTCTCCGGCCGGAGAGGGTGGTGTTCTGGTGTGGTGGCGATGTCCGTCGCAGGGACTACAGGTGCTTGGTGCCGTCGGTGAACACCAGATCCTGAATGCCGCTGCCCTTGATCGTCTGGCCGTCGGCGAAGTGAATCGTGACCACCCCGCCGATGTTCTGGATCGTGGCATCGGTCGACGCACGATCGCTGAAGTCGATGGTGTTGGTGCCGTTGCCGCCAACGACCAAGTCGTTGCCGGAATCGGACGTGATCTGGAACGTATCGTCGCCGTTGCCGCCGAGCATCGTATCCATGCCTGACCCGGAGCCGATGGTGTCGTTGCCGCCACCGCCATCGAGAATCTCGTTGCCGCCGGAGCCGCCAACGATCACATCGTTGCCGTCGCCGCCGCTCAGCGTGTCGAACGAGCCCGCTCCGCCGACCAGCGTGTCGGCACCGGCGCCGCCGGACAACAGCTGGTGGTCGCCGTCACCGGCCCAGAGCTGATCCCCGCCGCCATTGCCCTGCAGCACCTGATTATCGCCGCTGCCGCCGAAGATCAGGTCCCGCCCATCGCCGCCGAGCATGGTGTCGAAGGCGCCGGAGCCGCCGAACAGCGTGTCGCTGCCGCCTTCACCCGACAGGAACTGATGGTCGCCGGTTCCCGCAACGAGTGAATCGGCCCCTTCGCCGCCGAGAACGTGGTCGGCGCCAGAGCCGCCGAACACCGTGTCGTTGCCGCTGCCGGTCAGCACTGTGTCGTTGCCGGAATCGTTGAGCGTGACCAGGTTGTCACCGATGCCGGTCGCGACGACGACAGTGTGGTCGCCGGACACCGTCAAGGTGGAGTCGCCCGCCACATTCTGCACGATCGCCCTCAGATTGGCGTCCGTCGTGACCGACGCATTGTCGGCCGTCAGGTCGAGCAGCTCCGCCTTGGGATCCACCGGCTGGGTGCCGTCACTGACTTGCACCGTGATGGTGTCGTCGTGACCGTTGCCGTGTCCATTGCCGTTGCCGTTGCCGCCATGGTTCCCATGGTCGTCGCCATGGCCATGATCGTTGTTGCCATGACCGTTGCCGCCATGGTTCCCGTTGTCGTGACCGTTGTTGCCTTGATCGTTGTTGCCGTGGCCGTTGCCGTGATCGAGGGCGGCAACGTTGCTGACATCGGAATTGTTGTTCGCGCTGCTACTACTGGTACTGGAATCGAAAAGGTAATTCAGTACGAAATTTTTGACGTCAACGTCTAAATTGCCCGTAGAGAGTAGGGCATTCACCTCAGTTTGATTCAGATCGTACGTCGCCATGAGACACGTCCCTTCCCATCTGCAGAATTTCGAGTTCCGGTATCAGCGCTCCTCGCGTCCTCCCAAAAGGACTTAATTTTTTTGCGTCGCGAAGAAGCGTGCGAAGTAGCGCGCCGTTTCTGACGAGTTCATGGCATCACTCCGAGAATTGTGTGTCGCGTGCGTGCGCGCAGCGTGTCGCGAGCGTTTCAGTGATGTGATGCAGCTTGAACGTGCGCGAGACGCGCCGAATTTCCTGCGAAACAGCGCTGAGAAATTTTGATGAGAATCGAACGCACGTTATTCGCGCGCAGTATCACTTGTTGTTTCAACAACGCGCGTATTGAAAACCATCGTGCATGCGTGGATTGAGTGACAGCAATAAAGGACTCGCGTTGTTCATCGCTCAACACTGAAAGGTATTCATGTGCCGATAAAGGTATTCATGTGCTGATGCTGCGCGACTCGATGAGCGCGAGCAGCGGTGAGCGCTGGCGCAATTGTTCTCGCGTGATCTGGCGCAATTGTCTCGCGTGATGGAGCGCCGCGCGACCGCATCACTCGACACGTGCCGATAAGAAGGCAGGAGTTCCCTTTTCGCTGCTATCATCGTACCGTTGCGCGCATCGTGAAGAGGGGAGACAGCCGTCATGAAAGCCGGAGTTGCGTCGCCTGAGGGCGTGGTCATCCAAGATGTGCCGCCGCCCAAGCCGAAGCCCACCGACATCCTGGTGAAGATCAAGGCCATCGCGCTCAACCGCGCCGACCTCGGCTCGGCGCGCGGCGACACCAGCCACGGCGCGGCCACGGGCCGGCCGGTCGGCAGCGAATTCGCAGGCGAGGTGATCGAGGCTGGCGGCGAGGTCCATGACTTCAAGGCCGGCGACCGGGTGATGTGCCACAGTCCGGGCAGCCACGCCGAATACGCCGTGAGCGATTATGGCCGCGCCATGAAGGTGCCGGACGGCATGAGCTTCGAGCAGGCGTCGACACTGCCGATCGGGCTCAACACGCTGCACAACGCGCTGATCACCGCGGGCCGCATGAAAGCCGGCGAGGCCGTGATGGTGCAGGGCGCGAGTTCCGGCGTCGGTATCATAGGGTTGCAGATCGCCAAGCTGATGGGCGCGAAGCTCGTGGTCGGCACCTCGACCAACGAAGCACGGCGCGCGCGGCTCAAGGAATTCGGCGCCGACCTCGCCGTCGATACCCGCGATCCGAAATGGCCCGGACAGGTGCTCGAGGCGACCGGCGGCAAGGGCGTCAATCTGACGGTCGATATGCTGTCGGGAGCGACCGTCAGCCAGACCATGGAGGCGACGGCGCTGCTCGGCCGCATCGTCAACATCGGCCGGCTCGCGGGCATGAAGGCCGAGTTCGATTTCGACCTGCATGCGCGAAAGCGCGTCGACTATATCGGCGTCACCTTCCGCACCCGCACGGTCGAGGAGGTGCGCGACATCCTGATCAAGATGCGTTCCGATCTGTGGGACGACGTGAAGGCCGGCCGCATCCGCGTGCCGATCGACAAGACCTATCCGCTGAGCGAAGCGCGCGCCGGCCACGAGCACATGCGCGCCAATCAGCACTTCGGAAAGATCCTGCTGATCCCGTAACGCCGCCACCCATTGAGGCACGGCCCGGAAGGGCGCAGACTTGAGCCTCGTATTTGGGCTTCGCACGCCATCGCAAGAATGGCGCTGATGGCCCGGGGAGGTCTCGCATGCCATCACGGCGGCAGTTCATTCACGCAACGGTGGCCGCGGGCGCGGCGCTTGCGGCTCAGGGAGCGTCCAAAGCCATGGCTCAATCCAAGCGAACCATTGTCGACGCGCAGGTTCATCTGTGGAAGGCGGAGTCCGAGGACTGGAAATGGGTCCCGGGAAGAAAGCCGCAGCTGCCCGAGCCGTTCACCATCGACAAGCTCGTGCCGATGATGGACGAGGCCGGCGTCGACCGCGTCGTGGTGGTGCCGCCGTCATGGCCGGGCGACCGCAACGACTACGCGCTCGAAGCTGCCAAGCGCTATCCCACCCGCTTCGCCGTGATGGGGCGCATCGCGCTGGAGAAGCCGGAGTCGGCCGCGCTGCTGCCGAAGTGGAAGGAGCAGCCCGGCATGCTCGGCATCCGGCTCACCTTCCAGCGCGAGCAGGTCGCGATGCTGCAGCACGCCGACTGGATTTTCCCGGCGGCCGAGAAGGCCAATGTCCCGATCATGTTCTTTGCGCCGGACAACCTGCCGCGCTTTGCGCCGATTGCCGAGAAGCATCCCGGGCTGACGCTGATCATCGATCACATGGGCATGACCGCCGAGATCGCAAAGGAAGATCGCATGAAGCCCGCGATCGACGACGTCGTGAAGCTCGCGAAATATCCGAACGTCTCGGTAAAGGTGTCTTCGGCGGTGAACTTCACCAAGGAGCCATATCCGTACCGCGACGTGTCCGAGCATATCAAGCGCTGCTTCGACGCCTACGGGCCGCAGCGGTGTTACTGGGGCACCGATCTCACCAACTCGCTTGCCAAGGCGAGCTACCGCCAGCGCGTCGAGCACTTCACCAAGGAACTGTCGTTCTTGTCCGAGGAGGACAAGGACTGGGTGATGGGGAAGGCGATCTTGAAGCGGTTAAACTGGACGTAGGCCGTCGGCCAACCGCGCCTGACGGTTGTCGAACATCCGGATGGTTGCGAGCGTCGCCAGCGTCAGGACAAGGCTGAGCGTGAGCGTCCCGGCGCGAAGCTCCCACGCCGGAATCCCGAAGCGCAGCGCGATGCAGCCGATGCAGGCAACGCCCGCCATGATCCGAACGGCCCGCGGCTGCTGCACGTCGACCAGCCTTGAAACGATCAGCACGAATGCCGGCAGCATGACGATGCCGTGATACGGCACGAGCCACGTGCTGATCGGCAGCGGCAGCATCAGCAGGACCACGACATCGCAAAGCCGCGCCACGGCGCTGCTGCCGCCCGAGCCGGGGCGTGCGGCCACGAGAAAGTAGCCGGCCACGAGCGCAAGCCAGAGCGCCTGCGCACAACGCGCCGCGTTCATGGCCGTGGCGCTGCCGGGATCGGCACCGAGCAGCGCGGCAGCGGTCTTCTGCAGCGACAGCGGCGCCGCGGCCCGCCCGGCGGGCGAGGCCGTGTAGAGGATCTCGTTGATCCAGCTGCCGAACAGCTTGAGCGCATGATCCGGGCCGAACACCAGCAACGGCAGCGCCACCGCGAGAACGACCGCAGCCAGCGCGGTCATCAAGGCAAGCCGGTATTCGCGCCGCCACAGCAGGCCCGGGATCAGAACGCCGCTGTAAAGCTTGAGATTCGCCGTGACGGCAAACAGCAGCGCCGTGATCCAGCTCTTGCGCGAGACGAGACCGAGCATGACCAGGGCGAGGTAGATCAGGTTGTTGTTGTGCGCGCGCAGGTCCCATTCGACTGCGGCGCTGACGACGAACACTGCGGCGGCCGCGATCGGCAGCCGCTGCGGGGATTGCTCGATGCCGGCAAGCCGCAGGCTCGCCCAGATCGCCACGGCAAACGAGGCGACCTGCAGGCCCATCCAGACCATGAACGCCGTGGTCTGTGTCATGAGTCTGAGCGGCAGCATCATCGCCACAGCCGACGGCAGGTAGGGGAATGAGATATCCCATGTGCCGAAGACGACCGACGGATAGTCCAGCGTCTTGATCTGCATCGGCTGCAGATACCACATCTGGAAATCGACCTGGCGCGCATCGTCCGAGACAAGAGCCGCGAAGCGGAAGCCGGTGAGGTAATAAAGCACATAGACCGCGAAGGCTATGAGCAGGACATATTCCAGCCGCCGCCAGCGTCGGCGTTGCACGTCATCGAGCATGTCCGGTCAGCCTGCAATCTCGGCATGCCGGCGGCGCACCGCCGGCGCGATCATCACGATCAGGATCAGGAGGGTCGCGATCAGGAAGGCGAGGCTGATCGGCCGGGTGAAGAACACCGACGGATTGCCCTTCGACATCAGCATGGCACGGCGCAGGTGCTCCTCCATCATCGGCCCGAGCACGAAGCCGAGCAGCATCGGCGCCGGGCTGCAACCGAGCCTGATCCAGATGAAGCCGATCACGCCGAAGATCGCGGTCAGGTAAATCTCCAACGACGAATTGTTGACGCTGTAGATGCCGATCGCCGAGAACGCCATGATGGCCGGGAAGAGCAGCCGATAGGGCACCCTCAGAAGCTTCACCCAGAGCCCGATCATCGGCAGGTTGAGCACGACGAGAAGCGCATTGCCGATCCACATGCTGGCGACGAGACCCCAGAACAGTTCGGGCCGCGTCGTCATGACCTCAGGGCCGGGCTGGATGCCCTGGATGGTCAGCGCGCCGAGCATCAGCGCCATCACACCGGAGGCCGGCAGGCCCAGCGCCAGCATCGGAATGAACTTGCATTGCGCGTCGGCGTTGTTGGCCGATTCCGGGCCGGCGACGCCCTCGATCGCGCCCTTGCCGAAACGCGAGGGGTCTTTCGCGAGCTTCTTCTCCACCATGTAGGAGGAGAACGACGCGATGGCGGGGCCGGTGCCCGGCAGCACGCCGAAGAATGAGCCGAGCAGGGTGCCGCGCGTGATCGGGCCGATCGAGGCCTTGAGATCCTCCCGCGTCGGCAGCAGGTTTTTCACCTTCTCGGTGAACACCGCGCGCTCCTCGGGATTGCCGAGGTTTGCCACGATCTCGCCGATCGCGAACACGCCGACCGCAACCACGATGAAACCGATGCCGTCGGACAGCTCCGTAATGCCGAATGAGAAGCGCTGGGTGCCGGTGTTGACGTCGGTGCCGACGATGCCGAGCAGCAGCCCCATCACCACCATGGCGACCGATTTCACGATGTCGCCCTGCGCCAGCACGGCCGCGGCGACGAGACCCATCAACATCAGCGAGAAATATTCCGGTGCGCCGAAGTTCAGTGCGAGGTCGGCGAGCGACGGACCGGCGACCGCGATCAGCAGGGTGCCGAAGGTGCCGGCCGCAAACGAGCCGATGGCCGCGATGGCGAGCGCCGGCCCGGCGCGGCCCTGCCGCGCCATCTGATAGCCGTCGATGCAGGTGACGACCGCGGAGGTTTCTCCCGGCAGGTTCACCAGGATGGCCGTGGTCGAGCCGCCGTACTGCGCGCCGTAATAGATGCCGGCCAGCATGATCAGCGCGCCGACCGGGGCGACATTGAAAGTGATCGGCAGCAGCATCGCGATGGTGGCGAGCGGGCCGATGCCGGGCAGCACGCCGATCAGCGTGCCGACCGAGACGCCGATCATGCAGTACAGCAGGTTCTGCCAGGAGAGCGCGACGCCGAAGCCGAAGATCAGGTTTTGAAACAGATCCATGATGCAGCGTCACCAGCCGACGAGGAGCGGATAGGGCAGGCCGAGGCCGAAGATGAACAGGGCCACGCAGAACGCGGTGAGGCCGATTGCGAGCAGCAGCACCTCGATCAGCTTGAACTCGGTTCCGGCCGCGGCGGAGCCGAAGATCAGGACGAGCAGCGCGGGCACGAAGCCAGCGCGGTCGATGAGAAGGCCGAACAGCACGAGCGACAGCGGCAGCACGATCAACGGCCGCAGCGGCCAGCCGCCGACGATCTTCTCGTTGCGCTTGAGCCCGACCACGACGAAATAGAGCCCGAACAGCACCAGCGCGCTGCCCAGCACGGTCGGAAAGTAGCCGGGCCCCATCCGCAGCGAGGTGCCGAAGTTATAGCTCCGGGCGATGATGACTGCAGTCGCGCCGGTCGCGACCAGCATCACGCCGGCCCAGAAGTCGCGATTATTGTGGAATTCGAGTTGCATGGACGTCCGGTGGCTTGTTCGTACTTGGCTCAAGGAGCGGCCGGAGGCCGCCCCTTGAACACTATAGACGGCCGATGGCCGCCGGGAATGGGATCGTTACTCCGCTTTGATCCCGCCCTTCTTCACCACCTGTTCCCACTTCTTCATCTCGCTGACCATGAAGGCGCCGAACTCGGTCGGCGATTTCTTCACCACCACGGCGCCTTCGGTCGAGAACTGCTTTTCGACCTCGGGCGAGTCCTGCGCCGCGGTCAGCGCGGCGTGGAGCTTGTCGATGATCGGCTGGGGCGTTCCGGCCGGCGCAACGATGCCCCACCAGTTGACCGCCTCGTAGCTCGGCACGCCGGCCTCGGCGACCGAGGGCACATCCGGGAGCACCTTGCTGCGCTCCTTGGAGCCGACGCCGAGCGCCCGGAGCTTGCCGGTCTTGATGTGCGGGGTGGTCTGCACCAGCGACGAGAACATCACCTTGGTGTGGCCGCCGACCACGTCGATCATGGCGGGTCCGCCGCCCTTGAACGGCACATGCAGGATGTCGACGCCGGCCTCGAGCTTGAACAGCTCGCCGCCGAGGTGCTGGAAGCTGCCGACGCCGGCGGAGGCGTATTGCAGCTCGCCGGGCTGCTTCTTGGCGAGCTCAATGAGCTCCTTGATCGAATGCACCGGCAGGCTCGGATGCACCACCACCACGTTCGGGCCCGAGCCCATGATGCCGATCGGGACGAAATCCTTGATCGGGTCGTAGGGCAGCTTGTAGAGCCAGGGATTGACCGCGTGCGCCAGCGAGATCACCAGCAGCGTGTAGCCGTCGTTCGGCGCCTTCGAGGCGATTTCCGTGCCGACCACGCCGCCCGCGCCGGCGCGGTTGTCGACCACCACCTGCTTGCCGAGCTTGTCGCTGAGCGAGGTGCCGATCATGCGGCCGACCACGTCGTTGCTGCCGCCGGGCGGGAACGGGATGATCAGCCGCACCGGCCGGTTCGGGTAATCGGACTGTGCAAAAGCCGGCGCGGCCAGCGCCAGCAAAACGCCCGCGGCAGCGAGCCATCTCGAACGCCAATTTGAACGAACAGTGCCCATCAAGTTTCCTCCCGCCATTCAACGTTTCTCGGCCGCCCCCCTTTCGGGATCATGGGTATACCATGTTCTCAGGCGCCGATTGGCCGATCTGATATCACGAGCGGCTGGATGTTGGCGCGTTTGGCTTCGTCCTGCAGCGCCTTGACCTCGCTGGCCGCATAGGGAATCCCGGACCTGCGGCGTTGCGCCTCATGCCGGTC
>Ga0209758_1002424_pt1 | contig 19060 bp, 20 predicted proteins | sample AraplaMF_Col_mMF_FD_184258 | JGI IMG/M metagenome (GOLD analysis project Ga0209758, IMG submission 184258) | Arabidopsis root microbial communities from the University of North Carolina, USA - plate scrape MF_Col_mMF (SPAdes) (version 2) | ecosystem: Host-associated > Plants > Roots > Endosphere...
GAGAGGTCCATCACGGTGTCGGCGCCCCAGCGGATCGCCCACACCATCTTCTCGACCTCTTCCTCGACCGACGAGGTCACCGCCGAGTTGCCGATATTGGCGTTGATCTTGGTGAGGAAGTTGCGGCCGATGATCATCGGCTCCAGTTCCGAGTGGTTGATGTTGGAGGGGATGATGGCGCGGCCGCGAGCGATCTCGTCGCGGACGAACTCCGGGGTGATGAAGGCGGGGACTGATGCGCCGAAGCTCTCGCCGTCGGCAAGCGCGGCTTCCGCGCGCTCGAGCTGCTGCTTGCGCCCAAGATTTTCGCGGGCGGCGACGTAGATCATCTCCTTGGTGATGATGCCGGCGCGGGCGAATTCGAGCTGCGTGATCTTGTGGCCGTCGAGGCCGCGCAGCGGCTTGTGATAGGCCGAGAAGGCGCGTGCGGCGTTGTCGGTGGAGACGCTGCCATTGTCCTCCGGCTTGATCTGCCGGCCCTCATATTCCTCGACGCCGCCGCGCTCCAGCACCCATTGCTTGCGGTTGCGCGGAAGGCCGGCGTTGACGTCGATGGTGACGCTGGGGTCGGTATAGGGGCCCGAAGTGTCGTAGACCGGCAGGTTCGGCTCGCCAGCGCCTTCGGACAGGATGATCTCGCGCAGCGGCACGCGCAGATCGGGCGCAGCATCGGGCGAAGCAAAGATTTTCCGCGAAGAGGGCAGCGGGCCGGTGGTGACGGCGGGGATGGTCTTGTCGGGATTGGAGCGGATGTTCATGGGATCCTCCGGTTTAATTCATGTTCGCTTGTGTTGCTCTCGTCATCCTGAGGTGCGAGGCCGGCGACGCGAACGCGCCGCTGGGCGAGCCTCGAAGGATGAACGAGCCGGGCCGTCGCCCTTCGAGGGCCGCTGAAGAAGCGGCCACCTCAGGGTGACGGAATAAACAGGGGCGGACATGCATCACGCAGCCTCCGTCGTCTGACCCAGCCACTGCCGCACGCGGGCGTCGGGATCGGGGTTTTGGGTAACGTCGGACACGACCGCGATCGAATCCGCACCCGCCGCAAAAATCTCCGCGGCGTGCTCGAACTTGATGCCGCCGATCGCGACCAGCGGGATATTGCCGATGCGCGTCTTCCACTCGGTGATCTTCGGAATGCCCTGCGGCTCGAAGCGCATCGATTTCAGCGTGGTGAAGAAGATCGGACCGAGCGCGACGTAATCGGGCTTCGCCGCGAGCGCGGTTTCAAGCTCCGCGTCGTCATGGGTGGAGATGCCGAGCGACAGTCCCGCCTCGCGGATCGATTTCAGGTCGGCCTCGGCCAGATCCTCCTGGCCGAGATGCAGATGCTTCGCGCCGGCGACGATCGCGGCGCGCCAATAATCGTTCACGACCAGCTTGGCTGGCGTGTCCCTGGTGATGGCCAGCGCGTCGGTGACGATCTGGAGCGCCTCGGCATCGTCCAGATCCTTGACGCGCAGCTGGATGGTGCCGACGCCGAGTTTTGTGAGGCGTTCGACCCAGGCCAGGCTGTCGACGACGGGATAGAAGCGATCAGGATACGCGTTGCGATCAGGATACGGCATGCCAGAACGGGGTCCCAACGACAGGGGTGGAGGGGGAGGCGAAGTCGCGGGCGTTCATCAGCCCGGCCTCGTATGCGGTGCGGCCGGCCTCACAGCCGAGGCGGAAGGCCTTCGCCATCGCGACGGGATCGGCGGCCTTGGCGATCGCCGTGTTGAGCAGCACGGCGTCATAGCCGAGCTCGAGCGCCTCGGCCGCATGGCTCGGCGCGCCCAGGCCGGCGTCGACCACCAGCGTGATATCGGGCAGCCGCTCGCGCAGCAGCTTCAGCGCGTCGCGGTTGATGATGCCTTTGGCGCTGCCGATCGGGGCTGCCCACGGCATCACCACCTTGCAGCCGGCATCGACCAGGCGGTTGGCGACCGAGAGATCCTCGGTGCAATAGGGGAACACCTCGAAGCCGTCCTTGATCAGGATAGCGGCGGCTTCGACAAGGCCGACGACGTCGGGCTGCAGCGTGTCATTGTCGGCGATCACTTCCAGTTTGATCCAGGTCGTGCCGAACAATTCGCGGGCAAGCTTCGCCGTCGTCACGGCCTCGCGCACGCTGCGGCAGCCGGCGGTGTTCGGTAGCACTGATACGTCGAGCTCGCGGATCAGCTTCCAGAACGCATCGCCCGTCTTGCCGCCGGCGGATTCGCGCCGCAGCGACACCGTGACGATGTTCGCGCCGGAGGCGCGGATCGCGTCCTGCATGATCGCGGGCGAGGGATAGAGCGCGCTGCCGATCAGCAGGCGGGAGGCGAAGGTCTTGCCGTAGAAGGTCACCATGAAGGTGTCTCCTCAAGTTCAACTGTCGTCCCCGCGAAGGCGGGGACCCATACCGCGTGAGTTCTCTTGGGGCACGCGGGGAGAGACGGCGCGCCATAACCGCTTCCTGGGGTTATGGGTCCCCGCCTTCGCGGGGACGACAAGTAGATAGAGCGTGCCATCACCCTCACCCTCCCTGCCGCGGCGTGATGATCTCGATCTCGTCGCCGGCCTTGAGGTGGGTCTCGGCCCAGCGGCTCTTCGGCACGACGTCGTAATTGAGCGCGATGGCGAAATGGGTGCCCTCGTAGTCGAGCTCGGCGAGCAGCGCATCGACGCTGACTGAACTGATCTCGCGTTGCTCGCCGTTGACGATCACGCGCATTGCATCACCTCATTGTCGATCTGGCCACGCTCGACGTAAGCGAGCGTCAGCTCGGCGAGCGCCGGCGCGATCAGGAAGCCGTGGCGATACAGCCCGTTGACGCTGATCTGGCCGCCGCGAATGCCGATGCGCGGCAGATTGTCCGGAAAGGCGGGGCGCAGGCCCGAGCCGAATTCGACGATGCGCGCTTCGCCGAACGCCGGATGCACCGTGTAGGCCGCGCCCAAGAGCTCCAGCGCGGAGCGGACGCTGACGCCGGTGTCCTCGGCCTCGATCGAGGTCGCACCCAGCATGAACAGATTGTCCTCGCGCGGGATCACGTAGAGCGGCCAGCGCGGATGGATCAGCCGCACCGGGCGTGCGAGCTGCACCTCGCTGGTTTCGATCAGGATCATCTCGCCCTTGACGCCGCGCAGTTCCGGCTGCTCGTCGCGCGCGGCGAGGCCGCGGCAGTCGATCACGATGCCTTCAGGATCAAGCTTTGCGAGATCCTCCTTGGCGACGTCGCTGTTGAACTTGATGGTGCCGCCGGCCGCTTTGATGCGCTCATGCAGCTTCGGCAGCACGCGGCGCGGCTCGACATGACCCTCGTTCGGGAAGAACAGCGCATCGCGGAAGCGACCTTCCAGCGAGGGCTCGAGCTCGGCGAGGCCGGCGGCGTCGAGCCGGCGGTGCTCCTCGGTCATGCGCGCAAAGCGCTCGAAGTCGTTGCGCTCGCGCGGATGGGCGACGACGAGCGAGCCGTTGAAGGGCGTATCGGGCAGCTCGCGCCGCCAGAGATCGAGCGAGCGCAGGCCAAGCCGGGAGATGATGGGTTCGGCGACCTCGGCCTCGCAATACGGCGCCAGCATGCCGCCGGCCCAGTGGCTGGTGGCATCGGTCATGGTGGCGTCACCGCGCTCGTGTAATGTCACGGCATGGCCGGCCTGCGCGAACAACAGCGCCTGCCAGGCGCCTGCAATGCCTGCGCCGATGATGGATACCGGTGAATCCGGTCGTTTGGTCGTCTGTGACATCCCTGTCCCTTCGCCGGCATGACCCGGATCAGGTTCAAAGGGTCACCGCGGTCCTGGGCGTTATTGCCCATTTAGCGGTATCTCAGCTCCTCCTCGGAGCACCCCTCGGAACGGTGCTAATGTAGGCGAGTAGGATGGGGTGGTCAACGCGTTTGGCTGGAACCCCGCCGTGCGTGCCCCGGACGCGATGCAGCGCGCCGCGCTTGCGGCGTGGTGCGTCGCAGAGCCGGGGCCCGTTTTGCGGGGCTGGCGTGGGTCCCGGTTCAGCACTGCGGCACTGCGCGCCGCAGCGCGCCCGGGACAAGAGATGCTATTGCGGCGCCTGCGCCCGCGCGTTGCGGACGCGCTGGGCGAGCTTCCCGTGCGGCGCCGCGCCGAACATCGGCTGCGGATTGCCGTTCGGCTCGAGCTGAGGCTCGAAGCTCGCCTGCTGCACCATCTGTTGGCGCTGCCGCTTTGCAGCGTAGTAATAGCCGCCCGCGAAATAACGCACGGCTCGGTCGTGGTCGCCATTGGCGGCGTGATAGGCGCCGGCGAGGTATTTGACCGCGTAGGTGAGATTGGTGTTGGGATCGCGCAGGCCACTCGCATCGCCGGTGTAGCCGAGGCCGCGGGCGGTCGCGAGCTTGATCTGCATCAGGCCGATGGTGCCGCCACGGCCGACCAGGCCCGGCTGATAGCGGCTCTCGCGCATGATGACGCGATGCACCAACGCCTCCGGCACGCCGTTGGCGCGCGCATGCGTGGCGACCATCTCGGCATATTCGGCCTGGCCCGCGAATGCGGCCTGCGGCGACACCAGTCCGGCCGCAATGAGCGCGGCAACGCGTAAAATTTTCATTGTAATATTCCTCGGCAGAACGGACCTGCACCCATGCGCGTTAGGCCGTGGGAACACGGCGATGATGTGGCGAAACGCCGCCGCCGGCGATTTTCGCCGAGCCGTCGTTTTTACGACTCAAACCTGGGTTAAGTTCGTAGCTGGCGGAGTGCCTTACGCGACAGCAGGTCTGTCCAGTCGTGCACTCGCCCAAAAATCCCTAAGCAGCATTCGGGAGGACGTCCATGACCCGAGCAGATATCAGCGACATCCCCACGCAGAACCCGTGTGCACAATGCGGAACACCGATCCCGTTCCCTGACTGGATCGAGCCGGGCGAGGGGCGCATTTCCTATCTCTGGAAGTGCCGGGCTTGCGGCTACCACTTCGAGGCCATCGCGATCTTCGACGAGGTCGCCGTCGAGCACCCGCCGCTGGCGGCCTGAGGTTACGCAGCCAGCCGCGGCTGCTGCTGCACCGGCAATTGCATCCGCACGATCAATCCGTTTGGCTGGCGGTCGTGCAGCGACAGCTCGCCGCCATGGGCGAGGGCGATCGCGCGTGCGATCGACAGGCCGAGGCCGAAGCCGGTGGACTCGTCCATGGTGCGCGCGTCGTCGCCGCGCACGAACGGCTCCAGCATCTCCTGCTTGCGCGCATCCGAAATGCCGGGTCCGTCGTCCTCGACGTCGATGACGAGGTTCGTGCCTGATACGCCGAGGCGGATCGTCACCTCGGCGCCGAAGCGCACGGCGTTCTCGACCAGGTTGGTGACGCCGCGATGCAGATCGTCGGGACGCGCGGCGGCGGTCGCAGATGGCGGGCCGTCATAGTGCACGACATGGCCCATGTCGCCAAACTGATCGGCGATGAGCTGCAGCGTAGAGGCGATGTCGACCAGCGTCACCGCTTCGACCTTGCGGTCGTTGCGCAAGAGCGACAGCACGCTTTCGAGCATCGAGTGCATCTGGTCGAGGTCGGTCAGCATGCGCTTGCGATTGCCGTCGTCCTCGATGAACTCGGCGCGCAGGCGCAGCCGGGTGATCGGGGTGCGCAGATCGTGGCTGATCGCCGCCAGCATCTTGGTGCGATCCGACATCAGTCGCGCGATCCGCTCGTGCATGCGGTTGAGCGCGCGGGCCGCTGCGCGGATCTCCTCCGGGCCGCGCTCGGGCAGCGGCTCTGCTTCGCCATCCAGGCTGAAATTCTCGGCCGCCTCGGCAAAGGACGACAAGGGCGCGGCCAGCGCGCGCGCCGCCCACAGTCCGAGCACGGTGATGGAGATGAAGGCGGTCATCAGCGTGATCAGCCACGGCGTGCCCCAGAACCACGGCCGCGGGCCGTTCTCGACATGCCCTGCGATCACGGTGCCGTCGGGCAATTCCACGCCGATGCGATGGGCGCCACCACCCTCGCTCGCGAGCTGCACGACCTTGTAGCCGTGGCCGAGATGGCGGAGCCCGCGCAGGTGCTGGCTTTCGTTGCCCGCGGCCACCGTCGCCGTGCCGGGCGCCGATATCTCGATCTTGAGCTTCGGGAAGGCGCGCGCGAGATCCGCAATGAGGCGCGGCCGGTCGTCCGGCCTGGCCGAGCCGAGCAGCAGCGCTGCGTCGGTCAGTTGATGGACGCCATCTGGCGGCGCATCGGGGCGGCTGATCAGAAAGGCGATCGTGACGACGAGATGCAGCGCGACGGTCGAGGCCAGCACCAGCGCGGCGATCTGCCCACCGATGCCCTTGAGGTGGAAGAACCCGAACGGCGTCATCGTCCCGAAAGCCCCGTCAGTTACCAACCGGCGTCGTAACCGCTTCCGTTCTGGGCGTAAACAGGTAACCGCCGGAGCGCACCGTCTTGATCATGCTAGGATCGGCCGGATTGAGCTCGATCTTGCGGCGGATGCGGCTGACCAAGACGTCGATGGAGCGTTCGAACGAGCCGGTGCTGCGTCCTTGCGTGAGATCGAGCAGGCTGTCGCGCGACAGCACGCGGCCGGGGCGTTCGCAGAAGGTCCTGAGCAGGTCGAACTCGGCACTGGTCACGGCGACGCGGGCGCCTTCGGGATTGCGCAGCTCGCGCAGGCGCAAATCAATGTGCCAGCCTTCGAATGCCAAGGTCGAGGCGCCCTCGATCGAGCTCGCCGCCTGTGCCGAGGCCTGGCGCCGCAGCACTGCATTGATGCGGGCGAGCAGCTCGCGCGGATTGAACGGTTTGGGCAGATAATCGTCCGCGCCCATCTCGAGGCCGAGGATGCGGTCGACGTCCTCGCCGCGCGCGGTCAGCATGATGATCGGCGTCTGCGCCTCCGAGCGCACCTTGCGACACAGGCTGAGACCGTCCTCGCCGGGCAGCATGACGTCGAGAATGATCAGATCAACGCGGTGGTCGGCCATGGCACGCGACATCTCGCGGCCGTCGCTCACAGCGGTCACGTTGCACGAGTTGTTGCGCAGATATTTCGCAATCAATGTGCGGGTTTCGCGGTCGTCCTCGACGACCAGGATGTTGGGAGAGGGGATGGCCATGAGCCTTGTTTGTTCAAAATTCGGGCCAAAAGGCGAAGAGTTTTGTTTCGGTTTGTTTCCGAATGCCGGTCCGCAACACCCCGCAACGACCCGGTGCTCCGATGTCGTTAAGCCCGTTAACCATACCTTGGCGCGCTCTTCCCGCGGCGCCAATGGCAGCGACGGGCCCGTCGAGCAGCTCGGATTTGTCTGCGCTGCTGAGCGACCACAAGAGCTGACCTGAGGCGACGCTAGGTCGGCGTTCCTTGCCGCGATCGGGCTTCATCCCAGGATGCATGGTCGTGGGCGAGGAACTGTGCATCCCGCACGTTCCTGACAGGAACCTTCCTCTCACCGCAGCGCCGCAATGGTGCAGCGAAATTGCCGCACGCAAGGAACTGCAGCTGTTCGTAACGGTTCTCTCCGCACGAGTTTTCTGCTGAAGGAGAGGACAAAAATGCTGATGAAATCGATCGCCGCCGGCCTCGCCGGCACGGCTCTGCTTGCGACCGTTGCGTTCGCGCAAAATCCGACCACCACCACCGACAAGTCGGCCCCTGCGGCCACCGCGACGACGACCAGCGCGTCGGGCGAATGGCGTGCCTCGAAGATGGCAGGCGTGAAGGTCTATAACGAGGCCAACGAGAATATCGGCTCGATCAACGATCTGCTCATGGACAAGAGCGGCAACGTCAAGCTTGCCGTGATCGGCGTTGGCGGCTTCCTCGGCATGGGCGAGCATCTCGTTGCCGTGCCGTATGAGAAGCTTAAATTCGTCAACGAAGCCGTGGCCTACACCAACACCAGTACGAACCCGGCAAATCCGAACGCCAAGCCTGCCGCGACCACGACGACTGGCGCTGCGACCGGCACCGACAAGACAGCGACCACGACCAGTTCGTCCTCGTCGAAGTGGTATCCGGACCACGCCGTGTTTAACGCGACCAAGGACCAGCTGAAGAGCATGCCCGAATTCAAGTACTCGGAGTAATGCGAATCGTGTGAGTGCCTAAGCGAAGCGCGCCCGGTTTTCACCGGGCGCGCTGTCGCGTCTGTTGTCATTGCGAAGGAGCCTGGATTGCTTCGCTGCGCTCGCAACGACGGAGGAAAAGCGAGCCTTACTTCACCAGCGGGCAGCCGCCCTTGTCGAGCGGGCGGAAGGCTTCGTCGCCGGGCACGGTGGCGATCAGCTTGTACAGGTCCCATTCGCCCTTGGACTCTTCCGGCTTCTTCACTTCGAACAGATACATGTCATGGACCATGCGGCCGTCGATGCGAATTTTGCCGTTCTTGGCGAAGAAGTCGTTGACCGGCGTCTTCCGCATCTGTTCCATCACCTTCGGCGCCTCGTCGGTCTTGATGGCCTCGATCGCCTTCAGATAGTGCATGGTCGCCGAATAGAGGCCGGCCTGGATCATGGTCGGCATGTGGCCGACCTTGTCGTTGAAGCGCTTGGAGAAGGCACGCGTCTCGTCGTTCGTGTCCCAGTAGAACGCGTCGGTGATGATCAGACCTTGCGTCGCCTTGATGCCGAGCGAATGAACGTCGGTGATTTCCATGAGCAGCGCGATCATCTTCTGGCCGCCTTGCGTGATTCCGAACTCGGCGGCCTGCTTCAGCGCATTGGTGGTGTCGCCGCCGGCGTTCGCCAGTGCGACGACCTTGGCCTTGGAGGCCTGGGCCTGCAGCAGGAAGGACGAGAAGTCCGATGAGTTGAGCGGATGGCGGACGTCGCCGAGCACCTTGCCGCCGCTCTCCTTGACGACGTTGGCGGCGTCGCGCTCGAGCGCCATGCCGAAGGCGTAGTCCGCCGTGACGAAGAACCAGGTGTCCTCGCCGCGCTTCACCATGGCCTTGCCGGCGACGTTGGACAGCGCGTAGGTATCGTAGGTCCAGTGGACCGTGTTGGGCGAGCAGGCGGTACCGGTGATGTCCGAGGAGCCGCCACCGGAATTGATGTTGATCTTGTTCTTCTCGCGCGTCAGCGCCGACACCGGCAGTGCGACCGAGGAGGTCGGCACGTCGAGGACCGCGTCCACCTTCTCGTTGTCGTACCAGTTGCGGGCGATATTGACGCCGACATCGGGCTTGTTCTGGTGGTCGGCGGAGACGACCTGGATCGGTACACCGGCAACCTTGCCGCCATAGTCGGCGACCGCCATCTCGACGGCGGCGAGCGACCCCTTGCCGGTCGCGTCGGCATACAGGCTCGCATGTCCGTCAGCACGCCGAGCTTGACGACATTGTCAGAAATCTGCGCCTGCGCCGCGCCTGATGTGGCGGCAAGAGCGAGACTGGTCGCGACAGCGGCGATGAGTTTTTGCATGGTTGTTGTTCTCCCTGTGTGTTGTTGTTTGGGTTTTGTTGCGGGGCTGTTCTAGCGAGAAAAAGCTCCCATCGCAAAGCAGAGGAGGCATGCTGTTATCATCTTCCTTCCGGGGCGCGCCCCCTGGGCGCGAACCCGGAATTCATCCATCCACCGTCACTGCGAACCGATGGATTCCGGGTTCGCGCTACGCGCGCCCCGGAATGACCTGGGATCATCAGCCTCCGCCGCCCTTGAGCCGCTCGTTGCGTCGGCGCAGGGCTTCCAGGGTGGCGAGGAGGATGACCGAGACCGTCGTCAGGATCACTGCCGCTGCCGTGATTGTCGGGCTGATGTTCTCGCGGATGCCGCTGAACATCTCGCGCGGCAAGGTGCGCTGCTCGGGACCGGCCATGAACAGCACGATCACCACCTCGTCGAAGCTGGTCGCAAAGGCGAACAGCGCACCGGATGCCAGCCCCGGCAGGATCAGTGGCAGGATCACGCGGCGGAACGCTTCAAGCGGCGAGGCGCCGAGCGAGGCGGCGGCGCGGGCGAGATTGGTGTCGAAGCTTTGCAGCGTCGCGCCCACCGTGATGACGACAAAGGGCGTCGCGAGCGCAGTGTGAGCCAGGATCAGGCCGAGATAGCTGCCGGTCAGTCCGATCGGTGCGAAGAAGAAATAGAGGCCCACCGCGGTGATGACGCCGGGCACGACGACCGGCGACAGCACGAAAGCCAGCACGAGCGGTTTGAGCCGGCTCTTCCATTGCGCCAGCCCAAGAGCTGCCAGCGTGCCAAGCACCATGGACAGCGTCGTGGAGGCGACGCCGATGACCATGCTGTTCTTCAGCGAGTTCATCCAGCGCGGCGAATTGATGAAATCGTTGTACCAGCGCAAGGAGAGGCCCGGCAGCGGATAGGTGAGGTAGGAGCCCGAGTTGAAGGACAGCGGCATGATGGCAAGGATCGGCGCGATCAGGAAGATGAACACCAGCGTGGAGACAACGATGGTCGTGGTCCAGGCGATGCGCTGGCTCGGCGTGCGAAGGGAAGGAGCGTCGCTCAATTCTTCATCCCTCCCGTGACCTGCTGGCCCTGCACCAGCTTGCCGTAGACCAGTGCGAGCAGGACGGTCGCCAGCAGCAGCAGCGCACCCAACGCCGAAGCGAGGCCCCAATTGGCGGTCTCGGTGGTGTAGAGCGCGATGAAGTAGCTGATCATCTGGTCGGCGGCGCCGCCGACCAGGGCCGGCGTGATGTAGTAGCCGAGTGCCAGGATGAAGACGAGCAGGCTTCCCGCGCCGATGCCGGGCAGGGTTTGCGGCAAATAGATGCGCAGGAAAGCGGTGAGAGGCGGCGCACCGAGCGATGCGGCGGCCCGCATGTAGGCCGGCGAGATCGCCTTCATGCTGCTGTACAGCGGCAGGATCATGAAGGGCAGCAGCACGTGGGTCATGGCTACGCAGACGCCGAAGCGGTTGTAGATCAGCCGCAACGGCGCGTCGATGATGCCGAGCCAGTGCAGGCTTTCATTCACCACGCCATTGCTCTGCAGCAGCACGATCCAGGCGCAGGTGCGGACCAGAAGCGAGGTCCAGAACGGCAGCAGGACAAAGATCATCAACAGGTTCGACCGGCCGGGCGGCAGTGCCGCGAGCAGATAAGCGACTGGAAAACCCAGGATCAGGCACAGTGCCGTGACACCGAGGCTGATGAGGAAGGTGCGGGCGAAAATCTCGCGGTAGATGGCCTGATCCGGCGAAGCTGCGACGATCGCGCCGTCCGCGTTCCTGACGAGATCGAGCGCCGCCAGCAGGTAGAAGCTGGTCACGGGACCTCCGGCATCCCTGATCGTCGTCCAGGTGGTGCGGTTACGCCAGGCCGGGTTGATCTTGCCCAATGCCTCCTTGGCCGTGCCGGGTTCCGGCTGGATCTTCAGATTGCGTGCCGTGCTGGTGAGGATCGTGCGAAAACCGTTCAGGGCGTAGTTGAGCCGCTTGGCTGCAATGGCGATGGTGCCGGCGGCGCGCGCGGCCTGGATGTCGTTTGCCAGCGCCGCGTAAGCCTTCTCGTCCGGCAAATCCTTGCCGTCCCAATTGGCGAGCGCGACGATGGTTTGAGGCAGAACCTGCCGTACCTCCTGGTCATCAACCGCGCGCCAGAGCATCCCGGCAATGGGCCCGGCAAAGGTGAACAGCAGAAACAGCAAAAGCGGCAGAACCAGCGCCAGGGCCTTGATCTGCCGCGCACGCTCCGCCTGCTTCAGCCGCCGCTTGAGCGGCACCTTGGTCTCGGCATCCGCGCCGGTCAGGGACGCTGCTGTCATGGGGCGGCTACTTCGCGTATGAGACGCGGCACAGGCGAAGGGCTCTCGACCGTCCGCCTGCGCCATAGACGATTTGATCGCGCGTTACTTCGCGGCCCATTTGTTGAAGCGCTCGGTGAGGCGATCGATGTTCTCGAGCCAGAAGGCCACGTTGATCTCGACCGCGTTCCTGATGTTGTCAGGCGCCGTCGGCAGATCCTTGAGAACGGCGGGCTGCAACAGGGCTGCTGCGCCGTTGTTCGAGGTACCATAGGCAATGTTCTCCGACAGCTTCGACTGGTTCTCAGCCTTGCCTGCGAAGTCCAGGAACTTGTAAGCCGCGTCCTTGTTCGGGCTGCCCTTCAGGATGACCCAGCTGTCGAGCGTGAAGAGCGCGCCGTCCCAGACCATGCCGAAATTCTTCTTCTCGTTCTTGTTTGCGGTGTCGATGCGGCCGTTGTAGACCGAGGTCATCGCCACCTCGCCGGAGGCGAGCAGTTGCGGCGGCTGCGCGCCGGCCTTCCACCAGACGAGGTCGCCCTTGATGGTGTCGAGTTTCTTGAAGGCGCGATCGACGCCTTCGTCGGTCGCCAGCACCTTGTAGACGTCCTTCGGAGCAACGCCGTCCGCCATGAGAGCGATCTCGAGCGTGGTCTTCGGACCCTGACGCAAGGCGCGTTTGCCGGGAATCTTTTTGGTGTCGAAGAAGTCCGCCCAGCCCTTTGGCGCGTCTTTCAGCTTGTCCTTGTCATAGCCGAGGACGAAATCGTAGAGGATGGCGCCGACGCCGCAAGGGTTGACCGCCGGCGGGATATAAGCGGCTTCGCCGCCTATCTTGGAATAGTCCAGCTTCTCGTACAGGCCTTCTTCGCAGCCAACCGCCAGCTCGTCACTCTCGACCTGGACGACGTCCCAGGTGGCCGCGCCTCCTTGCACCTTCGCGCGCAACACCCCGATGCCGCCGTCCCAGGATTCGTCGTTCATGGCAATGCCGGATGCCTTCTTGAACGGCTCGAAATAGACCTTTTTTTGAGCATCCTGATACGCGCCGCCCCACGAAACAACGGTGAGGTCACGCGCCTGCGCTGATGTCGCCAGCGCAGCGCTGGCGCTGAACGCCGCGGCGAAACCCAGAGCAATCTTGCGCTTCAGCATGGTGCTTGTTCCTTCTTCATGTGCATTGCGTTGAGGTTGATCGATTGGATCAGACGGGATCGAGGGCCAGACAGTCCTCGGGGCGGAAGGTGATGAAAACGCTCTCTCCATGTGTCAGGCTGTCATGCGCTCCCGGCTGGAGCTTGACCATGAATTCGGCATTGCCTGCGACATCGAGCACGGCCAGCGCGTGATCGCCGAGATAGATCGTGCTCTGCACCTTGGCCGGCAACCGATTCGCACCGTCGCTGGAGGTGCCATTCGGGACGATGGCGATCCGCTCCGGCCGGACCGACAGCGACGTCGCCGCACCCGCGCCTGATATGTTGACCGCACGAGCCGTGACGGTGCCGCCGCCGGCGAGCGCGACGCGGCAAAAATTCCTTTCAAATGCATCCACGGTGCCGGAGAGCACGTTGTTCTCGCCGACGAAATTGGCGACGAAGCTGTTCACCGGATGCTCGTACAGCGCATCGGGCCTGTCGATCTGCTGCACGATGCCGTCGTTGAATACGGCGATGCGATCCGACATGGTGAGCGCTTCGCTCTGGTCGTGGGTGACGTAGACGATCGTGATGCCCATGCTCTCGTGCAGCTGCTTGATCTCGAGCTGCATCTGCTCGCGCAGGCGCTTGTCGAGAGCGCCGAGCGGCTCGTCCATCAGCACGAGCTGCGGGTTGAAGACCAGCGCGCGGGCGAGCGCCACACGCTGCTGCTGGCCGCCTGACAGCTGCCCGGGCCGCCGCTGCGCCAGGGTTTCCATCTTGATCATGCGCAGCGCGGCTCTCACGCGCTCCTGCGTGTCCGCCTTGCTCGTCTTGCGAACGGAGAGCGGGAAGGCGACGTTCTCCTCGATCGTCAGGTGCGGAAACAGGGCGTAGTTCTGGAATACCATGCCGATATCACGCTTGTGCGGCGGCATGTTCTTGATCGGTCGATCCGCGAGGTAGATCTCGCCATGGGTCGGAACCTCGAAGCCGGCCAGCATCATCAGCGTGGTCGTCTTGCCCGAGCCCGACGGACCGAGCAGGGTGATGAACTCGCCCTTCTTGATGTCGAGATCGAGGTTCTTCACCACGAGGTGCTCGCCATCATAGGTCTTCTGAATGCCGGAAAAGCGCACCAATGCCGGCGCAGGCCTGACCATGCCGGCTTCCATGTTGTCCTCGCTGTGTCCCCTACAATGCCGTCAGCACCTCGTTGGAGGTTGCGGCGATCAGCTTAGCAGCCTGCAACGATAATGCCAGCGGCGCAAGCCATAAGAGGCTGCGCGGATTCCGTGCATGAAAGCGCGCTACATCCCCGGCAGCTTGGTGACATATACGTTCAATGTGCCGCCGGCTTCCGCGACGACGCGCAGCGTCTTGGAATCGAAGGCGATGTCGGCCAGCGTCAGGCTGCTGATATTGGCTTCGACCTTGAGGCCATCCTCGCTCTTCTGGTAGTCGGCGATCGCAGCTGCGATTTTCTCGCGCGCGTTGGCGGCGATCGGCTTCAAATCGAGCGTGGCCTTCCGCACCAGCGCCTGCTGCATCTGCGGCACCACCGCGCGGGCTGCGGCGCCGAGCAAACCGAAGGCCGCCTCGGATTCCACCGCAAGCTGGATGTCGGCGAGCCGCAGCGTCTGCTGCTCCTGGTCGAGCATCGGCCGGCCCCAGATGTGCACGGTGGCCTCGGCGCCGAGCCCGAGCCAGCTCTTCTTTTCCTTGGCGCGCACCAAGAGCGAGATCAGCAAACGTTCACCCGAGGGGACGACGTTGACGCTCTTCACGGTGACCGCGACCGGGCCAGAGCCGTCCTCGGGATAGGTGTGGCCGACCATTTGCGCCGCGATCAGCTTGTTGATCTCGGTGAAGGGCACGTCGATGGGAACGCCGATGTTCACGCCGGTGCCGGTCGGTGGCACGATCGAGATCTTGTCGGGGAACGGGCAGTCCGGCTTCGTCGGCGTCGAGGTCACCCGCGTCTCGGCCTCGAGGCCGAGCAGCAGCGTCACGGCCTGGGCGTCGACGCGTGGCTGCGCCGCGATGGCGCGGGTCGGCTTCATCTCGAGCCAGAGCGGGGGCAGCGCTGCCGACGAATCGCCTTGCAGCGGGATCGAGCGGCAGGCCTTGGCCCATTGCAGCTTCGCGTTCTCGCGCAGGCTGGGATCGTTGCGGATGCGCTCGGCGACGACGTTGAGCTGATCGCCGACCGTCTTGTCGATCAGCGGCTTCACCTGCGCGGGAACGTTGACCTTGGCGCCGGCGACGTTGACGTTGGTGTCGCCGAGATTGACCTGCGCGCCGAGATTGGGCTCGAGATGCCAGGCAGCCGCCAGCTTCGGGCGCGAGGTGACGACCACGTTGCCCTTGATCTCGGCACTGGCATTCAGGTTCTTGATGTTGACAGCGCCGATCCGCTTCGCCGCGTCGCCGCCGAGCACGCTGCTCAGGGCATCGCCGAGCGCGCCAGTGGCTTTCGCCGAGAGCGAGCCCGTCACGTTCAGCTTGCCGGTGATCGGCGTCGACAGCGTCAGCACGTCCTTGTCGCCGGTCGCCGACATCGGTCCACGGGCAGCCGTCCAGCCGATATCGGCATTTTCCAGGATTTGCGAGATCGGGTTCTCGGCCTTGCCGGCAAAATTGCGCGGTGCGGCCTTCTCGGCCTGCTCCCGGATCGCCGACACCGCGATCGCCACCGGCGCCACCACGATCGAGCTTTTCGAGGCCGGCGGCAGCGGTGGCAGCTCCGCGACCGGCGGCGCCGAATTGGTCGCGCGCGGCGACAGCAGGTCCATGACCTTCAGGCTGATGAAAAACGAGCCCGCGAGCACCGCAACGGCGATCAGGACTGTCTTCAAGTTCAACGTCAGTCGCATCAATCCCCCAAGCCGCCCCGAGCAGGATTTTACAGGGCAGGCGAGCAGGGCGCTAGAGCGCATCGGTGGGGTGGAATTGCGGCAAACGGGTTAACGGCAGCGGCAAGTCACGGGTAGCCTGCACCGGGTGTCACGACGGTTACGGCGTCGATCCGCGCCGACGAGTTGCCGCGCCCGAGGTCCTCGTGTGAGGTCGCTGCGCTGAGGCAGAACAAGGTGCGCCGCTCGGCTCCCCCGAGCCCGGCGAGGAATGGCGCCGTCAGCAGCTCATCAAAATTAGCTGCGCTTTGGGCGCCGCACCGCTCTCACCTTGCCGCTAGAGCCGCCGCCGCAGAACAGGCGATCGCCGCCGTCGGATTCCAGACCCGAGACCATCGTGCCCTCGGGCATATCGAGCTGCTCCAGCACCTTGCCGGTGTCAGGATCGATTCGTCTGACGTCGCTGTCCTCGCCTTCCCAGGTGCCGTGCCAGAGCTCGCCGTCGACCCAGGTCACCCCCGTCACGAAACGCTTGCTCTCGATGGTGCGGAGAATCTTGCCGGTATCGGGGTCGATTTGATGGATCTTGCGGTCGCGATATTGCCCGACCCAGAGCGAGCCTTCGGCCCAGGCCAATCCGGAATCACCGCCGCCACCGGGGGCGGGGATCGTGCCGATGACAGCGCCGCTCGCCGCGTCGATCTTCTGGATACGGTCCTCGGCGATCTGGAACAGGTGCCGGCCGTCGAACGCCGTGCCCGCATGCGCGGCGACATCGAGCGAGCGCGCGATCTTGCCGTTCGCGGGGTTGACGGCGTTCAGCCTGTCGCCCGATGCGAACCAGAGATGGGTGCCGTCATAGCTGACGCCATGCACGGCCTCGACGCCCGGAAAGGGGCCGTATTCGGTGACGATCTCTGCCGTGGAGCGCTTCATGTGCTCGATCCCTGTGATGCGGCTTTATTGTTTACGCATGATCTCCTCGGAAACCGCTGCACACTTTTCCGGATCATGCTTTAGCCTACGCCTTAAACAGCGGGGTTGGGAGTAACAAGCCTGTCGGGAAACCCGGGACGGGCGGGATCATCCAGCGCCGCGCCCTTCCGTGTCCGAACGACTGCACCTTGTTCGATCGTGCCAACTCTTCGAGCGCCCGCTGCACCGAACGCGCGCTCATTTGCAGCGCGAGCGCGAGCGCCGAGCTCGACCACGGCTCGCCGTCGGCGAGAATGGCGAGCACCGCGGCGTGCTTCTCCTCGACCGGGCGGGCCAGCACCAGGACGTCGTTTGTCTTGCGCGGCGCGAGCTCGAACCCCTGCTTGGTCGCGCTGATCTCGGCGAGCGGCTTGAGCTGGGTGCGAAGCCGTCCGATCTCGACGCGCAGGCGCGCGCGGTGGGATTCGTCGACGTGCCTGGCCTGAAACGCACCCGCTATCAATGCCTCGCGCGAGACATCGGCGGGCCAGGCCTGTGCCAGCAGGCGGGCGAGCGCGAACAGCACGGGCCGCGTGCCCAGCGATACCGCAACGCCTTGCCTGCGCACGACATGATGGAAGGTGTCGACGACGAGCGCGGTCGAGGTCGCCAGCCGCTCGACCTCGCCGAGCAGCAGCGGATGCTCACCGCCGCGCGCGATCAGGCGCGCGGCCGGTGTATTCAGGATCAGGTTCGCGCTGTCGACCTCGGCGACGAGTGCCGCGATGCCGGCCTGCCGCGCGGCCTTGCCTGCGCGGTCGAGCGCGCCGTGCGCTTCCTGCGTCTTCAGCCGCCTGATGGCGATGCCGGCGAGGACGAGCTCGCGAACGACGACAGACGCCGGCGGCAGCGCCGAGGCGCCGATCTCGGCCAGCGTGCGCTCGGCCTCGTCGATCCGCCCGAGCAGGAGCAGCCGGCGGGCTTCGATGTGGCCGGCATGGGCGGCGTTGGCGAGATCGCCATGACTTGCGAGCGTCGCCCGCGCGGCCGCGAGCGCCCTGGGCGGCCAGTTCAGCTCGCGCGAGACCAGCGCGATTTCGGCCTCGGCGACGACGCATCTGGCGCGTGCGACGGCTTCGCGCGGACTGAAGGCGCGCGCCGCGCTCCGCAGCAGCGTCTTGGCTTTGGCGAGATCGCCGAGCTGCGCCATCGCGATGCCGCGTAGCGCCAGCGAGGGCGCATCGTTGCGCAAGGCGATACGGTTGAGCGCGCCGAGCGGATCGCCGGCCTCCAGCGCACGCGCGGCGGCGATGATCAGCGACTCCATGAAAATCCCGCCACACTTGTTACTCCCACCGTGCAACCGCTTGGTGCCAGAACTCGCCAGCGGCCGACGATGTGCGGTGAGCAAGAGGTTTGGAGAGCTATCATGACATCAGCAGACAAGGCAGGAACTAACGGACAGGTTGCCATGCAAACACCGCCGGTAGTGTCGCCGCAGGAGTGGGAAGCTGCCCGCCAGCAACTGCTCGTGAAGGAAAAGGCGCATACCCGCGCCCGCGACGCACTCGCCGCCGAACGCCGGCGCATGCCGTGGATGGAAGTGGACAAAACCTACGCATTCGACACGCCCTCGGGCAAGGCCAGTCTGCTCGATCTGTTCCAGGGCCGGCGCCAGTTGATCGTCTACCGGGCCTTCTTCGAGCCCGGCGTGTTCGGTTGGCCGGACCATGCCTGCCGCGGTTGCTCCATGGTGGCCGATCAGGTCGCCCATGTCTCGCACCTGAACGCCCGCGACACCACGCTGGTGTTCGCCTCGCGCGCGCCGCAAGCCGATATCAACAGGCTGAAGGCGCGGATGGGCTGGACCATGCCGTGGGTCACCATCACCGACAGTTTCGACGCCGATTTCGGCGTCGGCGAGTGGCATGGGACCAACGTCTTCTTCCGCGATGGGGAGCGTATCTTCCGCACCTATCTGATCAAGAGCCGCGGCGACGAGCAGATGGGCGGCACCTGGAACTATCTCGACATCACCCCGCTCGGCCGGCAGGAGGTCTGGGAGGACTCGCCGTCCGGCTATCCGCAGACGCCGACCTACAAATGGTGGAACTGGCACGACAGCTACGAGGAGGGCGCGGCGCCCGACAAGAAGTGGGTCGAGGTCTCGGATGCCGGCGAGATCGCGCTCCGCACACCGGGTGCGCAGTGAGCGACGTCCATCCTGCCTGCGTCGGCCGCGATCGCCGCGAGGCCGCATCCCACCTCGCCCGCTGGCTGGGTCTTGCAGCCACGCCGACCTTCGCGGTCATGGCCGTGCTGACGGCCGTCTTCAGTGGCGGCCCGGCGGACATGGTCTGCAACGCCGGACACGGGCTGTCGATGGGCGGGATGGTGCCGATGTATCTCTTGATGAGCGCATTTCACTCGGCGGCGTGGCTGCGGCTGATCTCGGGTCGGCGGGTGTAGGCAGTTCATCGGCGCAACTCGAAGACGGCCCC
>Ga0209758_1002426_pt1 | contig 19054 bp, 30 predicted proteins | sample AraplaMF_Col_mMF_FD_184258 | JGI IMG/M metagenome (GOLD analysis project Ga0209758, IMG submission 184258) | Arabidopsis root microbial communities from the University of North Carolina, USA - plate scrape MF_Col_mMF (SPAdes) (version 2) | ecosystem: Host-associated > Plants > Roots > Endosphere...
TGGCGGTGACCTCGTCGGTCGAGGAAGAGGTCGAGAAGATGGTGTGGGCGATCCGCTGGGGCGCCGACACCGTGATGGACCTCTCGACGGGCCGCAACATCCACACCACGCGCGAATGGATTCTGCGCAACGCGCCGGTGCCGATCGGCACGGTGCCGATCTATCAGGCGCTGGAGAAGTGCAACGGCGATCCCGTCAAGCTGACCTGGGAGCTCTATAAGGACACCTTGATCGAACAGTGCGAGCAGGGCGTCGACTATTTCACCATCCATGCCGGCGTGCGCCTGCAATATATCCACCTCACCGCGAACCGCGTCACCGGCATCGTCTCGCGCGGCGGCTCGATCATGGCGAAGTGGTGCCTGGCGCATCACAAGGAGAGCTTCCTCTACACCCATTTCGACGAGATCTGCGACCTCATGCGCAAGTATGACGTCTCGTTCTCGCTCGGCGACGGCCTGCGCCCCGGCTCGATCGCGGACGCCAACGACCGCGCGCAGTTCGCGGAGCTGGAGACGCTCGGCGAGCTCACCAAGATCGCGTGGGACAGGGGCTGCCAGGTGATGATCGAGGGCCCCGGCCACGTGCCGATGCACAAGATCAAGATCAACATGGACAAGCAGCTCAAGGAATGCGGCGAAGCCCCGTTCTACACCTTGGGACCGCTGACCACCGACATCGCGCCGGGCTACGACCACATCACCTCGGGCATCGGTGCGGCCATGATCGGCTGGTTCGGCTGCGCCATGCTCTGCTACGTCACCCCTAAAGAGCATCTCGGCCTGCCCGACCGTAACGACGTCAAGACCGGCGTCATCACCTACAAGATCGCCGCCCACGCCGCCGACCTCGCCAAGGGCCACCCCGCCGCGCAACTGCGCGACGACGCCCTCTCCCGTGCGAGGTTCGAATTCCGCTGGACCGACCAGTTCAACCTCGGCCTCGATCCGGACACCGCCAAGAGCTTCCACGACGAGACCCTTCCGAAGGAAGCCCACAAGGTCGCCCATTTCTGCTCGATGTGCGGTCCGAAGTTCTGCTCGATGAAGATCACGCAGGACGTGCGGGATTACGCGGCGACGCTGAACGATCCGAACAGCGTGGGCATGTCGATGGCCGGCACGGCCGAAGACGGCATGGCCAAGATGAGCGCGAAGTTCAAGGAGATGGGCTCAAGCGTTTATCTGGATGCGGAGAAGGTGAAGGAGAGTAATAAGGTTCTGTGAGGCATCTCCGCTCATTATGCGCGGGCTTACTCGAGCATCCATAAGAAACGTGAAGCCGGGCGAAAGCTCGGCTTCTCTATGAGTAGTATCCACCTATACAGCTTACGAGTTTGGGTGAAGACCAACGTCACCATCGCAACGAAGCTTTGATCTCTTGTTGAGCACCATCGCTGAGCCGTTACTAGCTCGATGAGACGATGATGGGAGAACGCAATAGTGCAGTCAGCCGTTAAGCGTCTTACTCAAATCGGCCCGTTGCCGAGTTCGAGCGCTGCCAGCGCGTCGGTATTGCGGGAGCTGGAGGCTTTGCTCGGCGAAGTGCAAACACCGATTACGGATGATGAGGCAAGGGCTTTAGTGCGACTGTTTGGGCCAGATGACTGTTTTGGCCTTGCTTGGTCGTTGCTTCACTTGATTGAGACGTCTCCTGGGTGGCCAATTGAAGGTGCGCTCCATGGACTAAACGGCGAATGGATCAAGAGGCTGGCAGCGCGCAGCCCGTAGCTTGTAGGGTGGGTTAGCCTTGCGGATGCGCGAAGCGCTGTCCGCAGGGCATAACCCACCACTTGCGCTGCCGCGGAGATGGACGAGGTGGGTTACGCTTCGCTAGACCACCTACGAGACCTCCAGCTCGGGTTCGAAATCGAATTCACCACTCTCTCTGCGCCTCGACAAAATCCTCGTCCGCGCTTACTCTGATGGTATGAACGTCATTCGCCGCACACTGGATATCGACGCCGACACCGATGCGCGTTTGCGCGAGATGGCCAGTGAGCGCGGACAGGATGTCGCCGCCGTGCTCGCGGAGGCCGTGGCGCTGCTCGATTCCGTGGTCGACATCGCCGGCCCTGACATCGCCGAGGATCGCCGGCGGCTGGACGAGTTCCGGAAGAGCCGCGCCGCTGTGCCGCTCAATGAGGTGAAGGACTGGGTCGCGAGCTGGGGGACGGCGAAGGAGCTGCCGCGGCCGGCGGTGCGCAGAATCGGATGATCCTGCTTTCGCCCGACGCCGTCGAGGACGTCGAGCGTTGCGCCTGTTTCTGGACCAACACAGCCCGGCCGCGGCGCAACGCGCGCTCGCATCGATCTGGCGGGCGATCGAACGGCTGGAGGAGTTTCCCAATCTCGGCATGCGGACTGAAGACCCCGAGCTTCGCCAGATCGTGGTTCGCTTTGGCGCCTCCGGCTACATCGTCCGGTATGCTGTGTTGGCGGAAGCGCGGGACATCCTGATCACGCGGATATGGCACGGCCGCGAAGCTCGCAAGACGGACGACGACTGATTTGCTTGAAACCCACCGCCTCCCCGACCAGCTCCGCGAAAACCTCCGCCTCGTCTTCGTCGGCACCGCCGCTTCGACGCGCTCGGCCGAGCTCGGGCATTACTATGCCCACCCAGGCAACCGCTTCTGGCGCGCGATCCATGAAGCCGGCATCACGCCGCGGCGCTATCAGCCAAGCGAGTTCGCCGCGCTGATCGAGCTCGGGATCGGCTTCACCGATCTCTCCAAGTCGGGCGCGGGGATGGATCACCAGATCGCGGCGGAGACGATCGACGTGCCCGGCTTCAGGGCGAAGATGGAGAAGTATCGGCCGCGGACGATTGCATTCACGAGCAAGAAGGCGGCGAGCTTGTTTTATGGCCGGCCGTCAGCTGCGATTGCGCTGGGGCGCCAGATGCGCGATCGGGACTTGCCAGAGATCTTCGTGCTGCCGTCGCCGTCGGGGGCGGCATCGGGCCATTGGACGATCGAGCCGTGGCGCGAGCTTGCCGCGTGGATTGCTGCGTAGGGTGGGTTAGCGGTGCGGCTACGCGAAGCGCAGGCCGCACGGCGTAACCCACCACTTCTGCTGCCGCGGAGACTGACGAGGTGGGTTACGCCTTGCGCCATTCCGTGTTGAGGGACCGCGCTCGTGGGCGGCCAACCCGCCCTACGCACCGCCGCCCAGCGCGGCCAGCTCGCGCGCGAGGTTGGCACGGGCTTGCTGGTCATACATCGCAGCGAAATCAGGGTCGGGAAAGATCACCTCGCGGGCCGCGAAGCGGCTGAGCACCCTTGCGCGGCCGATACGATAATCGTCCTCGTTGACATGGCTGAACTCCCGCCGGATCGCAGCCGCATACGCATCGTATCGCGCGGGATCGCTGCCGAGAATGCTGAGGTCGATCGAGATCAGGATCGCCCCGAGGCGATCGCCGGCGGAAACGTCGTGCGTCATGGTCAGGCGGATCAGGCGACCGACCTCCTCGCGCAGTTCAGTGCGGACATGCTGCTCGGCAAGCTCTGCGCTACGCTTCTCGTTGTCCCGCCGGGTCGGGTCGTAGACGGCGTCGTGCCACCAGATCGCTTCCGTCAGCGTCTCGCGCTCGGCGGCCGAAAGACTGTCGACGCGCGCGAGCGCGGCCAGACAATCCCTGATATGCGAGAGATTGTGATAGTGGCGGCCGGGCGCCGCATAGGCCGCGGCCAATTCCTCGCGGGTCATCGGCAAGGCATCACTCCTCGAACAATTCCTTGAACAGCGCCTTCGCGCGCGCGAGTCCCTCGTCAGTGAACGCTACCGACTTCACCTTGCCGACGGGATCGTCAATCATACCCTTGTCATGCAGGCGGCCGAGCACATCCCAATCAAAACCCTTCCAGGCCCGATAGCCGTCGTGCAGGGTCAGATAGAGCAAGGCGAGCGCCGCGTCGTCGATCTTGTCCGTGTTGATGGCCATGTCGACCTCCTCCAGAGCGGTGCGGCCATCCTATTCGGTGGCAGGCAATCTGCAATGCGATATCAACGGCGGGGTATGGTGGGCACAGCGCACGAAGAGCGCACCCTTTGCCCGTCCTGCGCGACGCTCTCGTGTCCCCGGCAAGCGTAGCGCCGACCCGAGACCCAGACGTCGCCCGCGGCGAAGCCCGCCCCGCTTTTCGCCGTGCCTTCGATGCGCAGCTGGCGGTGTTCACGGCTCGCTCGGCTGATAGTGCAGCTTCGTAGGGCGGGTTAGCGCAGCGTAACCCGCCTCTTTCGTCACCGCGGCTATAGGAGCGGTGGGTTACGCCTTCGGCTAACCCCACCCTACGGGACCGCGCCCTACAGATCGAAATTCGTCGGCATCATCACCACGTCGCGGATGGTCATGCCGCGCGGGCGGGTCAGCATGAACATCACGACTTCGGCGACTTCGCTGGCCTCCAGCAGGCTCCCCGAACTCCTCGCCTCCTGCAGCTTCTCGGGCGGCCAGTCGGCGAGCAGCGCGGTGACGACAGGGCCGGGCGAGATCGAGCCGACGCGAATGCCGTGCTTGAAGACCTGGCGCCGCACGGTCTGGACGAAGCAGTTGATCGCCCATTTGGACGAGGCATAGACCGGCTCCCATGGCGTCGGAAAATGCGCCGCCAGCGAGCTCGTGACGATGATGTCGCCGCTCCCACGCGCGATCATGTGCGGCAGCACGTCGTGCACGTTCTTCATCACGACGTTGACATTCAGGTTCAGCATCCGGTCGATGGCTGTCGTGTCGGCATCGACCAGATCGCCACCGACATAGGTGCCTGCGTTTGCGTGGAAGATGTCGAGCTGCCCTGCCTTCTCCAGAACGCGCGGCAGCAACGTTGCGCAATCTTTGGGATCCAGGAGATCGATGACCAGCGGGATCGTCGCCTCGCCATGCTTGTTGCGGAGCGCCTGCAGCGCGGCCTCGTCGCGGTCGACCATCACCACGCGCGCGCCCGCAGCCAGCAACGCCTCAGTGCTCGCCAAGCCAATGCCCGACGCGGCCCCGGTCACGGCCGCAACCTTGCCTTCCAGTTCGTTTCCCATGAGATCACCATTTCGCTGATGTCAGGCAGTATAGCGATCGAAAGCGAGGTCGCGAAGTCGATCGCTGCCCCCGCGAGACTGTTGCAAGCGCGTCACGGCGGCGATACGACTTGGAGCGGAAGAACGTGAGACGATATAGCCGGACCTCAACCGGCTCCCATCATGTCGAGGAAGCCGCCATTGTGAGCGACGATCTCTCCGGTGTCTGGGACGGCACTTACATCCAACCTGGCACGGGAATGGTCACGTTCACCGCGACGCTGATCGAGGCCGGCGGCTCGTTGAGCGGCAGCGTGACCGAGCCGTGCTGCAATCCGCGCTGTCCGGTGCGAACCCACAGCGCCTCGATATCGGGACACCGCGCCGGCAGCGTCGTGTCGTTCGTCAAACGCTACGAGCCGCCGGGCTACGGCTTCGACACCGTGCAGTACGACGGGATCATGAATGGAGAGGCGACCGAAATCGACGGGCGCTGGCGGCTGCCGGGTACGTCAGGATCGTTCCTGATGATCCGCTCGGGCAAGCGTGCGCAGGCGAGCACGACGGAAGACAGGGCCAAGCAGCCAACACGCTGAGCGCGCGCCTCGCGGCCGGGGCATGCGATGGCGAGGGGAGCGTAGACACGGTTGGGATTTCGTAGGGTGGGTTAGCCCTGCGGCTGCGCGAAGCGCAGAGCGCTGGGCGTAACCCACCACTTCCATGACTTCGGAAGCCAAAGAGGTGGGTTACGCATTGCGACCGCACTTCGCGCAGTCGCAACGCTAACCCACCCTACGGCACCGTCTGTTAGCGCATCGTGATGGCAAGCCCGCTGAGATCCGCATTCGCCATCAGGCCAGTCTGGTAGCCCGACAACTCCAGCACCGCGCCCTTCTGGTTGGTCAGCACGATGGCGCGGGCGCCGCGGCCGACGGCGAGGCCCGCACCGGCGGCGCCATAGACGCCGGCGACATCAGAGGGTCTGACGATGTTTGAGACGCGGCCGCGCAGCACGGTCTTGGAGCCGCCGAAGACGAGGCCGTAGTCGAGCCCGCCGGTCGAGAGCGCATAGGAGCGGCCATGAAAGTTCAGAACGCCCGAGCCGCCGGAGCCACCGATGATCCAGCCCGCCTTGTAGATCGTCAGCACCACGGAGCCGTCGTCGGCCCGCGCTGCGGTCGAAAGGCCGGCCAGCACGGCAATGGCGACGAGCGCGGCACGCAAGGTGGAAGCAATCTTCATGGGGCGTCTCCGGGGGCTATTTTTCAAGGGAGGAAAACGAATCAGACGCCGCAATTTATCCGATCGAACGCGGCGGCAACATGATGGGGTACCGGTACGAGGGCAAGATGCAGCCCGGCATTCAACTGTCATCGCCCGGCCAGTGCGCAATTGCGCACCAGGACCGGGCGATCCAGATCCCAGAGACCAACACTTGAGCACTCGCTCTCACCACAATCGCCGCGGCGTACTGGATGCCCGGTCAAGCCGGGGCATGACGGCGGAGTGTGGCGCAACAAGCTGTGCACATCCACGAGTGCACCCACCCTTACCCACCATGCCATCCTGCTCCTGTTTTGCCCGACGCGTCAATCAGAACTTCTGTCTTCCCGAATTCCAATTTCTCCAATCATTTCTACTGTGCATGGGGTTGTTTTCGCGATTCCTGTCGCCGATCGACATCGCGGCACCCGGCGTCGTTGGCGACGTGAGCATGTGTGTCCTGCGGGGCACGCAGCCGAACCAAGTGGCCGCATCGGGCTGACATGTCCGTGAAAGCCGGCTCGCCGGCTTGCAAAGGAGCTTTTTTTACCGCACGAATTTTCGCCTCACCCGTCCCCACAAGGAGATATTTCATGCGTCGCGTTCTCGCCCTTTGTGCCATTGCCGGCATCGCCAGTTCCGTTTTCGCCGTGCCCGCGTCCGCGAAGGTCGGCTATTACGTGATCCGCTGGGACAACACCGGGATCTGCCAGGTCTGGAACGAGGACCTGAAGTACAAGCCGTTCCAGTGGGGCGTATCGACCTACAAGGTCGTCAGCAAGCCATTACCGACTTTCACCCAGGCCTCCGACCTCCAGATCAAGATGCGCTCCGAGCACCGCTGCACGCTCTGAGCTGTCAATTCGATCCAATGTCTGAGGGCGGGCCTGCGCGAGCAGCCCGCCTTTTTCTTTGCACCGGCCCGCAGCCGCGCTTTGAACCTGATCGACGCATGGAACTACTCACCCTTGTCCGGGGCGCAAGGCCAAAAGCGTCCCGCACTCCTCCCCGCATTGCCGGGAGGTGCATCACATCTTTCAATTTTGAGGAGCTGATCCATGCGTCGTATTTCCATGCTGTGCGCTGCCGCCGGTCTTGCCGCTGCCGCCTTCGTCGCAGCGAGCCCGGCCGAAGCCGGCTATCATTTGATCCGCTGGCACGACAGCGGCGTGTGTCAGATCTGGGACGAGAGCATCCCGACCACGCCGTGGCCGGCCGGCTACCATCGCGCCAGCACCTCGGTGCCGACCTTCCTCGACGCGCTCGCGCTCAAGGATCACGCGCTGAAGGCCGGTCACTGCAGCTGGTAAGAATTCGATCGGCGGACGACAGGGCCGGGCAAGGATGCGGTGCTAGCATCCTTGCCCGGTCGTTTTTTTCACCTCGCGGATTGGAGCCGGTCGATGCGCGTGATCACAGCCTCAGCCCTCGCGGCTTCGCTCCTTCTCGCGATGGCGGCGCAGGCGCAGGCCCCGCAATCCTTCCGCGTGATTTCGCCGATCTTCAGCCAGCTCGTCTCTTTCGCGATGCCGTCGAATTTCACTGTGGTGTTCGAGAACACCAAGGGCGGTCATTACATCCGCGAAGCGGTGCTGAGCGGCGAGACGCCCGAGCGCTGGACGCAGATGATCACGGTCACCGGCGAGAAGGGCATGACCCTGACGCCAGGCAGTTCGCCGCAGATTTTTGCGAGCACGATCGCCGGCGGATTCAAGTCGGCCTGCCCCGACAGTTTTGCGGCGAGGGCTTTGGGCGAGACGACATTCGGCCGCTTCGAGGGCTTCGTCGCGGTGATCGGTTGCGGCCGCGTCGACAGCGGCCCGACGCGGCACAGCGAGACCGCGCTCTTGATCACGCTCAAGGGCACCACCGACTATTACACCATCCAATGGGCCGAGCGCGGCCCTGAAAGCGACGAGCCCCCCATCCACGATGAACGCTGGAACGCGCGCCTGCGCGATCTCGGCCCGATCGATCTCTGTCCGATCGTCGCGGGCGAAGATGCGCCCTATCCGAGCTGCGTCGACAAGAGCTGAGCGCCCTCAGGCGTCCTTGTGCGCGCCGGGATGAATCAACACGTCGCGCGCGGCGGAGAGGTCGATGAAGGCCTGCGCGCTGCCGCCCTGGTCGGGATGCATGCCCTTGGCGGCGCGGCGATAGGCCTGGTTGATGTCCTCGCAGGTGAGCTGCACCGCGAGCGGCAGACCCAGCATCTTGCGGGCGCGATCCTCGCTGGACAGCTTCTTCGGCGCGGCGTTGCGGCGGCCGAAGCGCGGCGCGGTCAGATCATGGACGACATCCAGGATCACACCGACACGACGCCGGGCGGCCAGCGTAACGCCGTGATCGTCATTCCCCGCGGCCTGGCGCAGCACGGGCAGCGCCTGCTCGGCGGCCTGCCGCAACGTGGCATCCGTGCTCATCCTGATGATCTCGGCCACGATCCGGCCGGCCTCGGCCCAATCGGCCTCGGCCGCCGATCGCAGGCGCTCCAGCGCCAGTTTCCAGGATTCAAGTCGTTCCATCATGCGCGCAACGTTTAGCAATGAAGATGAGTATGCCAAGGCCGCCGTTTCCGACCCCTTAATTTCGGGTTAGCCTTTCATGAAACTTAGAAACGAATCCGGGAGGAAACTGTCATGGCATTGCTCGCAAACCACATCGCCGTCGTCACGGGCGCAGGCTCCGGCATCGGCCGGGCGATCGCCGCCGGCTATGCCCGCGAGGGCGCGCAAATCGTGCTGCTCGACGTCAACGCCGACACGGTCGCGGAAGCCGCCCAGGAGATCCGAAAATCGGGCGGCAAGGCCGAGAGCTTTGCGCTCGACGTGACCAGGCGCGAGGATTGCTTCGCGCTAGCCAAAGAGGTCGCCGACAAGATCGGTCAGGTCTCGATCCTCGTCAACAATGCCGGCATCACCCGCCGCAACGCCTTCACCGCGGAGACCGAGACGGTGGCGAAGGACTGGAACGACATCATCTCGCTCAACCTCAACGGCGTCTTCAACACGACGCAGGCCTTCCTCGCCCCCTTGCGCGCCAGCAAAGGCCGCATCGTCAATATCGCCTCCATCCAGTCTTTCATGCACCTGCGCACACCGACATCGGCGGCGTACACGACGTCAAAACACGGCGTGCTCGGCTTCACCAAGGCGCTCGCAGTCGAGCTCGGCAAGGAAGGCGTGCGCGTCAACGCGATCGGACCGGGCTTCATCGAAACCAACCTCAACGCCAATGCGCGCGCCACCAATCCCGCATTGGTGCAGGCCTTCATCGACCACACCCCGCTCGCACGTAGTGGCAAGCCCGAGGACATCGTGGGCCCCGCGATCTTCCTCGCTTCGGACCTATCGTCTTACGTCACAGGAACGATCGTGATGGTGGACGGTGGATATCGCACGGTGTGAGCGAGATCGGCCCGCTTTGCTATGCATCTCGTGCCAATCGCGGCAACGCGGCGGCATTCCCAAGGTCAATTCGTGCACTCGCGCGGAATTAACCTTTCGTTAACCAAACCCGACCACCGTGGATTACGGCTAGGGGGTCGTTGTTCTCGATCCGCTTCCAACGATGGAAGCGGGCGTTGATCGGGGAGTGTGTTGATGACCACTGTTCATGTCGCGGCGTCCGAGCGGGGCGCGCAATTCCTTGCACCCAACGAGATCGTTCCACTGCTGATCGGCGCGACCGTCGGCGAGGTCGAGCGCGAGCTCGTGCTGCAGACGCTCGCGCGCTGCGACGGCAACCGCACGCGCGCCTCGCGCGTGCTCGGCCTGTCGGTGCGCACGCTGCGCAACAAGATCAGACTTTACGCGGCCTCCGGCATCGAGGTGCCGGCCTATCACGACTAGCGCGTGACGGCGCGGTTATTCCGGGCGCGGTCCGCGCGGAAGACCATCTGATAAAATTGGCGCCGACGAGCACCGACAACGTGATGATCGCGACCCAGGCCGCGGTCAGCGCGATTGCGCGTAGCACGAAAGCCGTCAGGATCGCCCATGATGCCTGCGGCGCCTCGGCGTAGCCGACCGGCACGACATCGGGCACGAGCAGATGAGCGAGGCCGATCGCCGCCGCGAGCAAGATTGCCGCCAGACAAAAGATTTTCCACGCCGCGCGCATCGGTCGCTCTTCGCAAGGATTGTGGCCGCGGTATCAATCACACGGCGCACCCTGTCGCAGATTGACGTTGATCAAGCTCGACATGATGTGCAGGCGGAATTGCTGCTGTCGTCAAACGTCGCTAAGTAGCTTGCGTGCGCAGAAGGAGTAGCGGCGTGGCAGACGAACAGGGACGGCCGGGACCTCAAGGTCCGCGCGGACGACAGGGCGAGCCGGGACGGCCTGGGCCGCAGGGGCATCCGGGCAAGCGGGGCCCGGACGGCGCACGCGGCAAGCCGGGGCCGCAGGGCAAGCCGGGGCCGGCCGGAAAAGCCGGAGCGCAAGGCAAGCCTGGCGTGCCCGGTAAACCAGGCGAAGCAGGTCCGCGGGGAGCAGCCGGGCCACAGGGCCCTGCCGGTCCGCAAGGACCCGTCGGTCCGCAAGGCCCGCGCGGCGAGGCGGGCCCACCCGGCCAATTGCCGTCGATCGAGCAGGTGCTGCCGTGGCTGGAGCAATTGTTCGATGCCTGGGACGAACGCCGCCGCCAGCGCGAGCAGGAGGCTGCCGAACGCGCCGCGCTCGAAGCCGCCGTGCACGAGGCCGACATTGCCTCCTCCGATGAAGGTGACGAGAGCGACGACGGCGACGCGCGCAAGAAAAAGAAGAAAAAGAAGAGGCACGGCCAGAAGAACTAGCCGGTCTCTACTTTGCCCGATCCTCCGGCCGCGGCAGCATGCCCATTCGTTCGAATTGCCAGCGCATGGCGCGGTACCAGAGATAGCCGACTGCTGCGCCGCAAAAGGCAAGGATCACCACATTCGCGCTCGAGAACGAGCCGCTCCACCACATCATCCACGCAGTCCATAACAGCGTGAAGGCGATAGCACCTGCTTTCAGCGGAAAAAGGGGGCGGTTCATGGTCCTGCTCCGGGTTGTCAAAACCCCGGCAGACATCATCGCGCGTGAAGGCCCCCGCTTCCGTGAGTCAGATCACGGTGGAGCTTTGCCGCCCTCTAGCCGAAGCGCAGCCGCGAACGCTCCTTTGCCTTCTCCGCCTCGACCTCGCGGTCGCGTGCCGGCGCGTGGGTATGCAGCGAGGTCAGCAGCCGCCGTGCTGCCTCCGAGACCTCAGCCACCGCGCGCTCGAACGCGGCCTCATTGGCCTGCGAGGGCTTGTTGAAGCCGGAGAGCTTTCGCACGAACTGGAGCGCGCTGGCATGGATCTCGTCTTCGGTCGCCGGCGGCTCGAAATTGAACAGCGTCTTGATGTTGCGGCACATAGTTCCTCCTGGAAGGCGATCCTGCTCAAGGACGATCAGCGGCCGTCGAATGCTACATGCGGGATCTGCCGCTGTCATCGTCATCCGGCGCGACTTCAGAACGGAATTGAAACGCCGAGCCGCTCGAAGAAGGCCCGCCCTTTCGGGGTGAGGCGAAGCGCGCGTGGAACCCGGTGCGGAGCCAGTGCGTGCGTGGCGATCAGCCGCTTCAGGATCGCATTGGCGAATGGACCTGCCAGGTGCGGGACACGCTCGGTCCAATCGTTGCAGAGCCGCATGTGAGGATCACGACCCGGCTTGAAGTCGATCGCCTCCGCACGACACCAGGCGAGCCCCTGGTCGGTGATGGAAGCCTCGCGACCGCCCAGCGCTATCAGTTTCTTGCCCAGCAAGCCGTCTCTCAGCGCTACGCCGAGCTGACCGGCGAGATGGCAATAGCAGGTCCGCGATTGACGGAGCGGCATCGGCACGCCTCGCGCGCGTTCCGCATGCGCGGTCCTGGCAGCGACATTGACGAGACTTTCGATCAGGCCTGCGACCTCATCGTCCGCGATCCGATAGTAGCGGAACCGGCCCTGCTGCCACACCGAGAGCAGCCGCGCCTCGGTCAGCTTCTGAAGATGCGCGCTGGCGCTTTGCGGCGACACGCCGGCAAGCAATGCCAGCTCGCCCGCAGGCAGCGCCTTGCCGCCGAACAGCGCACTCACCATGGCTTCGCGCGCCGGATCGCTCAATGCATCGGTGAGCCGCGAAAATCCGGATTGGACTGATCGTCTGGCTGCGACCATCAAAACCTCCCGCCCATGTGGACCTGCCGCCACGTCATCGCATCGTTCCCAAGCCAGTCATTTCAGAATTCGATGAAACTTCGAGGCTGCCTTCTTTGCGATCCCCCGAGATACCGTCCCAAATCCAGAGGAGTACAGCAATGACCAACGAAACCCACCGGAGCGAGGCAGAACGCATCTGCAGACTGTGGGATGAAGCCCTCGGCAACAAGGACCTCGAGGCGTCCCTCGCACTCTATGCCGACGATGCTTCCATCGAAAGCCCGCTGGTTCAGCATCTCATGAAGACGCCCACCGGGATCGTCCAGGGCAGGGACAATCTGCGTACCTTCATCACACGCGTGTTCCGGACCAATCCGCCGCAGCGAAAGCGTTTCAAGCAGGGCTTCTTCACCGACGGCCGGATCGTTACCTGGGAATATCCACGCGTCGCTCCCGACGGCGAGCAGATGGAGCTGGTCGAGATCATGGAGATCGACAAGGGACTGATCCGGCGTCACAGGGTCTACTGGGGCTGGTACGCGCTCGGTTTACTCCGGGAGCATTAGGCCGCCTCGCTCGCCGGCTTCGGAATATTCCGCTTGCGCGATGCACCATGAGCGAAAAGTTTTGGCGGCGGACAGCACATCGACACTCGATCCTTTGAGTGACGCTGATAAGATCGAGTGCGAAGCGGCCCGGATGCCAGCGGCCGAAGCGGGGAGGAAATCATGAAATTCTCGGGCGCGCTGCTTGCCACAGCTTTGCTGTCGTTCTCGATTCCGGCAATGGCGGCCGATTACCCGGCGCCGAAGCAAGGCGACTGGATCGCGAAAGATTTCAAGTTTCACACCGGCGAGGTCCTGCCCGACCTGAAGCTGCACTACACCACCATCGGTGACCCGACCGGACAACCGGTGCTGGTGCTGCACGGCACCGGCGGCTCGGGCGCAAGCATGCTGACGCCCGCCTTCGCCGGCGAAATGTTCGGCGCCGGACAGCCGCTCGATGCATCCAAATATTACATCATCCTTCCTGATGCGATCGGCCACGGCAAATCGTCAAAGCCGTCGGATGGCATGAAGACAGGCTTTCCGAAATACAATTACGACGATATGGTCGAAGCGCAGCATCGCCTCGTAACCGAAGGCCTCGGCGTCAAGCATCTGCGGCTCGTGATCGGCAACTCCATGGGTGGCATGCAGACCTGGCTGTGGGGCGAGAAATATCCCAAGGACATGGACGTGCTGGTGCCGATGGCCTCACAGCCAACCGAGATGGCATCGCGAAACTGGATGCTGCGGCGGATCATGCTCGACACGATCCGCAACGATCCCGACTACAATGGCGGCAATTACACCAGCCAGCCGCGCATGATGAAATACGCCATCACGGCCTACGGCATCGCCAGCATCGGCGGCACGCTCGCTTATCAGCAACAGGCGCCGACTGCGGCCAAGGCCGACAAGATCGTCGACGAGCGGCTGGGGACGCCGATCACGGCGGACGCCAACGACTACGTCTACCAGTGGGACTCCTCGCATGACTACAACGCCGGCGACAAATTGGAGCAGATCGAGGCAACGCTGCTGCTGATCAACTCCGCCGATGACGAGCGCAATCCGCCGGAAACCGGCATCACGGACGCAGCAATGAAGCGGGTCAAGAACGGCAAGCTGTATCTCATCCCTGCAAGCACCGAGACGCGCGGCCACGGCACCACCGGGAATGCGAAGTTCTACAGCGAGCAGGTTCGTCAATTGCTGCAAACTGCGCCGCAGCGCACGATGTAGTCCGAATTCACCGCGCTGCGATCATCGTCGGCCAGTTCGGACCCGCGTGCCGAGGCGCTGATGCGCTCAAAGCTGTCGGCGCCCGGATAAGGTACACCACGACCAGCCCAGCCTCGGCGGGCCAGGAGATCGTGGAAGAACGCTACAAGGCGCAGCTGTAGCTGGCGCCCAAATAAAATGTCGTCCCGGAAAACCGGGACGACAGTGAAGTGTGCTGCTGACGTTAGCGCTGGAGCTTAGTGCCCCTCGCCCTCGAGCCCGCCGACATGCTTCTGGGTATAGAGTTCGAGTCCAATGCGGCCGATCAGGTCGAGCTGGGTTTCGAGGAAGTCGATGTGGTGCTCCTCGTCGCTCATCAGCTTCTCGAACAGGTCGCGGGTGACGTAATCCTTGGCGCCGTGGCAATAGGTCGCCGCTTCCTGGTAGAGCGCCCGAGCGCTCATTTCAGCGGCGAGATCGCATTCGATGATCTCCTTGACGTTCTGGCCGATGCGCAGCGGATCGAGCACCTGCATGTTCGGGAAGCCGTCGAGAAACAGGATGCGTGCGGTGAGCTTGTCGGCGTGCTCCATCTCCTCGATGGACTCCTTGCGCCACACCTTGGCCATGTCGAGGAGTCCCCAATTGTCGAGGAAGCGATAATGCAGCCAGTACTGGTTGATCGCAGTCAGTTCGTGACGCAGCGCCTTGTTGAGATAGTCGATGACTTTTGCGTCGCCCTGCATGGTTCACTCCAGCTCTTGCAGTTCAAATCGGCCGTATCCGATTTTAGAATCCTTCTAAGTCAGTTCAAATACGGGGGCAACCGGCTACGGGGACGCAGCCGGGGAAAAGCTCAGCCAACGGCGGGAAATTCAGCAGGCCGCGAGAGCGAACTGGACGGGTTCGGCGATCTCATCGTTCGCAGCCACCGCCTGGCTGTGCGGGCAACCGGCACAGCAGGACTGCGCACAGGGGCCAAGCGCTTCATCGATGATGGTCTTGATGGTGCGCGCGCAACGGCCGCATTCGGCGCTGCAGCCGAGACATCCATAGACCTGCTTGGCATGACGCACGGCATCGTCGGACTCGGCGACGGCGGCGCGGATGTCGTCATCGCTCAGCACGTTACAGGAACAAACGATCATGGAAGTGGTAGGCCCTTCGGTGATGCACGATCATCGATATTTAACAGGCCGGCCGGATGCAAAAGGAAAAACCGGTATTTCAAGCTATTCCAAACTGACCCGGATAGAGCCTAGAACGGCTCTAAAATAGGGCGTTGCGCTGGATCAAGGTGATGCCCTGATTGGTCCTAGTCGCCGCCTCCCCCACCGTCGCCGCCGCCACCGCAATCGCCGCTCCCGCCGCTATCGCCGGACGCGCAGCTGCTGCTGTCGGTTGGGCTCCCCGAACTGTCGCTGGAGAACCAGCTTCCCAGCGAGAAACCGTCGTTCGGCGCATCCGAATAGGTGTCACTGCCTCCGCCGTCCCCGCCTGCTCTGGCGCGCGGGCGCGGCGCGCGGCTCTGCAAATGGGTCATCAGCGCATAGCCGATCACGCCGACGGCCCCGAAGGCGATCAGGGCATCGGTGAGGATGTTCATCGTCATCTCCTGGGCAGAAAGCCGTGACTTTCTAGCATTTGGTCGCACCCGGCCCACGAACCGTTCATTGATCGTTCAAGCGAAATATGGAACTTTGGCCGTAAGAGTTCCGGGTTCGCTGTGTGAAAGGTCACCCCCAATGAAGAAGACGCTTATGGCAGCCGCTGCCACCGCCACCCTGGTCCTGACGGCGGGAACGCCGGCCCATGCACAGCGCGGTGTCGCTGCTGGCGTGGCAGCCGGGATCATCGGCGGCGCCATTGTTGGCGGCGCGCTGGCATCTCCGTATTATTACGGACCGGGGCCGGGCTATTATGAACCCGGCTACTATCCGCCACGCTACTACGCGCCGGGCCCCGGCTACGTCGCCGACGACTATTACGGCGGTGGCTGTGTGTGGCAGAGACAGCGCTTCTGGGACGGCTATGCCTGGCGGGTCCGCCGCGTCCGGGTCTGCGGCTGAGTCCGCACGGGCCGGTTCACTACGGATGTGCCATTCATCTCAGGGCCTGAAAAAGACCGCTTTTTCTCGTCACACCTCCGTGCGCGTTTACCGTGGATTGACCATTTGCGCGCTTCCTAGCTGCAAGGCCAATTGCATCCGAGTGTGCGTGAACCTTTGAAACCCGGGCGCCTCTAACAAGAGGAACCCATCTCCCAGGAGAGCCAATAGCATGAAGAAGACTTTAGTTGCCGCCCTCACGGTTGCGACGGTCGCCGGTTCGCTGGTGACCGCCACTCCGTCGGCCAAAGCCGGTGACGGCGTCGGCGCCGGCATCGCTGCCGGCCTGATCGGCGGCGCCATCGTCGGCGGCGCCATCGCTTCCAGCCGCCCAGCCTACGGTGGTCCAGTTTACGTGGCCGAGCCCCCGCCGCCCGCGCCCTGCTACTGGCGCCGTGAGCGTTATTGGGACGGCTACGGCTGGGTCGTCCGCCCGGTTCGTGTTTGCTACTGATCTGATCGCATGGCGCTCCTGAGCGCCGCGATCGAAGCCCGGCCGACACATCGGCCGGGCTTTTTCTTTTTGGTGATTTCTCAGCGCGCGGCCTGGATCGAACGCAGCACCTCTTCGCTGGGCCAGCAATCGACCTTCAGACCTGCCCTCTTCTGATAAGCGCCGAGCGCCGCACGGGTCTGCATGCCGGCCTTGCCGTCGATCTTGTCCTTGTAAAGCCCGACGCGCGTGAGCCCGCGCTGCATCGCCTCGACATCCTTGGTTCGCAGTTGCTTCGATGCCGACCAGGGCGTCGCAAACGGCAGCGGGCTCGTCATGCGATCGCTGAGATGACCGACGAACAGCACGTAGAGGTCGGAGAAATTGTATTCCTTGATGACGAAGTAGTTCTTCGTCGCCAGGAACGACGGACCATAGATGCCTTCCGGCTGCAGCAACGAGGCTGGCTGCGCCTGCTCGGCGACACTGAGCTGTTGCCCACGCACCGGCACAAAGCCTTCACGCAGCCACTGGCTGATCGGCTTCGTCACCTCGGGCACGCCGATCGTGCAATCCGCCTTCGCCGGCGCTTGCACCTCGTAGGCCCAGCGCACGCCGCTCTGCCAACCCTTGTTGACGAGCTGCTGCGCGGCGGACGCCAGCGCATCCGGCACCGAGTGCCAGATGTCGATGCGGCCATCTCCGTCGAAATCGACGCCGTGCTTGTAATATTCGGACGGCAGGAATTGCGTGAGCCCGGTCGCGCCGGCCCAGGACGAACGCATGTCCTTGCGCGCCACCACGCCTTCGCCCAGGATCTTCAGCGCGAGGATGAATTCATTGCGATAGGTGTCCTTGCGCCGGCCGACATAGGCCTGCGTCGCCAGCACACGCACGAGATCGTACGGCAGCGTGTAGCGACCGTAATCGGTCTCGCGCCCCCAGATCGCGAGCATCACGGTGGCCGGCACACCGGAGCTCTTCTCGATCTTCGCCAGCGCGGCATTGTATTTCTGCAGCAGCCGTTGCCCCTCGCCCGCGAGCCGCGCGATCGAAGCTTCCTTGATGTAATCGGCCGGCACCTGCACGAACTCGGCCTGCGACGGCGCGCCGGTCGCGGGCCGCCCCGGCAGGATCAGGTCAGGCAATTTGTAATCCGGCTCGAGCCCGCGCGTCTGCTCTTCGAACGTCGCGCGCGAGACACCCGCGGCCTGCGCTTCCGGCCAGAGCGAGGCAATGAACTGGGTGAACGCGGCATCGGCGGCCAGGGCGGGAGCCGGTCCGCAGAGCCAAACAACGAGGCAATGGAACAGAAACCACGCGCGGCAGACGCTGAGAGGGCAGAACGGCTTCACGCTTCGATAAGATCGAGAGGGCGTTCGACGCGCTCCAGCCGATCCGATACGCGCTCAATTCGCTCCGACATCTCGGCAAGCTTGACGTGCACGTGAGCCATTTCGCGCTCAAGACCGCCAATTCGTTGCTTCAGCTCACGGACATCATCGCGCGTGCCGTCGACTGCACTGCGGATATGACGCAAATGTTCGAGAACGATGTTGTCAGGCTCAGCCATAATGGCATCCTATCATAGGATCGACTCGATGTGAATGCTGGGCGATGTTCTTCCCGAAGACCAACGTCAAGGACGATCCAGTGCGGCGCTGGCACCGTCCGGATCGCCAGTTCTTCGCCAATGGCGCGTGCCAGGTGCTCGCCTACGCGTTTCTTCAACAGTACCCTGACCTCGGATTTCGCGCCCGCTGGATCAAGCCGGCCGAAGGCTATTTTGGCAACCACATCTTCGTCACGGATGGTCGAAGCGCATTTGACTATCACGGACTTACGACGGAGCAGCGCCTGCTGTCCCTCTGCTTCAGACGAGCCCGCCGTTTTCATCCGGGCTGGGACGCAACGCTCGTCGATCTGCCGACGGACATCCTGATCTCGGAAGCGCGCTCGCGAGAATTCGAAGGGCTTTGGCTACGCGAGCCAAAGCAATTCCTTCACGACGCGCTGCCGCGCGCCCGGACCTTTCTCGATAGGTTCTACAACCTGCGAGATCGGCTCATCACCGCGTCAGCTTCTTGTACTTCACGCGGTGCGGGATGATGCTGTCCTGGCCGAGCCGGCGCATCTTGTCCTTTTCGTAGTCCTGGAAGTTGCCTTCGAACCATTCGACATGGCTGTCGCCTTCGAAGGCCAGGATGTGGGTCGCGATGCGGTCGAGGAACCAGCGATCGTGGCTGATGATGACGGCGCAGCCGGCGAAATCCTCCAGCGCCTCTTCGAGCGCGCGCAGCGTGTCGACGTCG